>OGHK01000277.1_pt1 | contig 54071 bp, 41 predicted proteins | sample 1571411 | NCBI WGS metagenome assembly OGHK01 (sample SAMEA2582043, study PRJEB24529) | metagenome | biome: Human gut stool | place: China | collected 2011 | reverse complement strand
GCACCGAGGCGTCGCATTCTTCAGATGGTTCAACCCTTAAGTTAGCGCTTATGGGGAAACCCCGCTCTACCCTCACTCCTGAAAGTATGCCTTCACGATAAGATTGTCAATCCGCAGGCTTTGTAGTCTGCGATCCTGCCAGCAAATATTCTTTGCGAGTCGTTACGCAATAATCACAGAGGAAACTATTTTATTCACGCGTTAGCGATAGACTGCATTCAGGGCGAAAGGAGGTAAGCCGATGATTTCAGCGGGACGCTGAAACGGGAAAGCCTCTCCCGGAGAAGAGGGCTTTTAATAAGGAAAGGGTTATGATGAAGCACGTCATCATACTGGTGATACTCTTAGTGATTAGCTTCCAGGCTTACTAAGAACACCAGGGGGAGGGGGAAACCTCTCCCTAACCCTCACTCCTGAAATTATGTCACTCCGCCCTTAGTGTCAATCGACGGCTCTCCGTTCTTGCGAGGCGAATAGCAAAATTTTCTGCGCCGCCGGGCCTAATTCTGAAAGTTTCTTCGTTTGCTCTTATTTCATTATTGCAGTCGGTATGATACCGGACCTCGATAATTCTCTAAGAAAGGATTTCTTATGAGCGAACAAATCACGTTTGCCACCAGCGATTTTGCCAGTAACCCGGAACCACGTTGCCCCTGCATTTTGCTGCTGGATGTTTCTGGTTCTATGAACGGTAGACCTATTAATGAACTTAACGCCGGATTGGTTACCTTTCGTGATGAACTGCTTGCTGATCCGCTGGCTTTAAAAAGAGTGGAACTCGGCATTGTGACGTTCGGCCCGGTGCATGTGGAACAACCCTTTACCAGCGCCGCTAATTTTTTTCCGCCCATCCTGTTTGCCCAGGGCGATACACCAATGGGTGCGGCCATTACCAAAGCCCTGGATATGGTAGAGGAGCGGAAACGTGAGTATCGTGCAAATGGTATTTCGTATTATCGCCCGTGGATTTTCCTGATTACCGATGGTGCACCAACCGATGAGTGGCAGGCTGCAGCCAACAAAGTGTTTCGGGGGGAAGAAGATAAAAGGTTTGCTTTCTTTTCCATCGGTGTTCAGGGGGCGGATATGAAGACGCTGGCACAAATTAGCGTTCGTCAGCCTTTGCCTCTGCAAGGATTACAATTCCGTGAACTGTTTAGCTGGTTATCCAGTTCGCTGCGTTCGGTTTCCCGCTCCACGCCGGGAACGGAAGTTGTGCTGGAAGCGCCAAAAGGCTGGACGTCAGTGTGAGCTGGCGTCTGGTCTATGCATCAACCGTTGGAACGTCGCACATCAGCGCGGACTTGCCTTGTCAGGATGCCTGCCAGATGCAGATTGCCTGGTTAAATGACCAGCAGCCATTATTGTCGGTATTTGTCGCTGATGGCGCAGGCAGTGTCTCGCAGGGTGGCGAAGGCGCGATGCTCGCCGTCAATGAAGCGATGGCTTATATGTCGCAAAAAGTGCAGGGCGGGGAATTGGGGCTTAATGATGTCCTCGCCACAAATATGGTACTGACCATTCGTCAACGACTTTTTGCCGAGGCGGAAGCCAAAGAATTAGCGGTTCGCGATTTTGCCTGCACATTTCTGGGACTGATTTCATCGCCTGACGGCACCTTGATTATGCAGATTGGCGATGGCGGCGTGGTGGTAGATTTGGGTCACGGTCTGCAATTGCCTCTCACGCCGATGGCGGGTGAATATGCCAACATGACGCACTTCATTACCGACGAAGATGCCGTTTCCAGACTGGAAACTTTCACCAGCACTGGGCGTGCGCACAAAGTTGCAGCATTTACGGATGGTATCCAGCGACTGGCGTTAAATATGCTGGATAATTCTCCTCATGTGCCTTTCTTTACCCCGTTTTTCAATGGACTGGCGGCAGCAACGCAGGAACAACTCGATTTATTACCTGAATTGTTAAAGCAGTTTTTGTCCAGCCCGGCGGTAAACGAGCGTACGGATGATGATAAAACGTTGGCACTGGCGCTGTGGGCAGAGTGAGTTTCTCATGGCGGTTGAAGACAACAATTCAACCGCCAGTTTAAACAATAAATATAACGGCTGATTAGCGAACTAATTTTGCTCTTAGCTCGTCGGCTTCTTCTTTTGGATAGGTGACCAATAAAGGATCAATGGTATAACCGCCGTAAATTTTATCCCCGCGCGTATACATCCAGTCTGAAATATCTTCTTTCTTGATTTTCCACTCCTGGCCATATTCTACGTTTGTAACAATACCAGGGTCATTGCTGATTACGCCAATAAACATGCCGTTAGAATAAGTGACATCCGTAAGCCAGAAATGCTCGGTTCTTCCGTGATCGGTTATCGGGGCTTTGACTGCGAAAGTATCGGCATCTTTTTTATTCATAACCTCGATGAATTTATCGGTTTCTTTCCGCGCATGTTTAATCGCGTCAGACATCGCTTGTTTATCATAACCTCCCGTCACTAACGTATCCGAAACTTCACTAAAGCCCGCGGTAGTAAAAAATAGCAGACTCAACATAAGTAATATCTTTTTCATTTTTTCTCCAGAATCCCTTTGTAGTCAAAGTTAGCAAAAACCTGTGGAAGTTAATCATTATCAGGCCGAAATTGAATTGTATCCTGATAAAATTGCATTATCATTTTTATTCTTGAGTGGGTTTTCCCCATATAGAAATAATTTTAATGGTTAGTTGTTATTATTCATTGAAATATAATATAACTACCCGCGAAATATTATGAAAACAAATATAAAAGTATTTACATCGACAGGTGAATTGACCACTCTTGGCCGTGAACTGGGCAAAGGTGGTGAAGGCGCGGTTTATGATATCGAGGAGTTTGTCGATAGCGTCGCCAAGATTTATCACACGCCGCCACCCGCCTTAAAACAGGACAAACTTGCCTTTATGGCTGCGACAGCTGACGCGCAGTTGTTGAATTATGTCGCCTGGCCGCAGGCAACGCTTCACGGTGGACGAGGCGGAAAAGTTATCGGTTTTATGATGCCAAAAGTTTCTGGTAAAGAACCGATTCATATGATCTATAGCCCGGCACATCGTCGCCAGAGTTACCCTCATTGTGCGTGGGATTTTCTACTCTATGTTGCGCGCAATATTGCTTCATCTTTTGCTACGGTTCACGAGCACGGGCACGTCGTGGGTGACGTAAACCAGAACAGTTTTATGGTAGGTCGCGACAGCAAAGTGGTACTGATTGATAGCGACTCCTTTCAAATTAACGCCAATGGCACACTGCATTTATGCGAAGTCGGCGTGTCGCATTTTACGCCGCCAGAGCTACAAACCTTGCCATCATTTGTCGGTTTTGAACGCACAGAAAATCACGATAATTTTGGCCTTGCGTTGCTAATTTTTCACGTCTTGTTTGGTGGGCGGCATCCTTATTCTGGTGTGCCGCTTATCTCTGATGCGGGTAATGCGCTGGAGACGGATATTACCCATTTCCGTTATGCCTACGCGTCAGATAATCAGCGACGTGGTTTAAAACCGCCGCCACGATCTATTCCGCTATCGATGTTACCGAGTGATGTTGAAGCCATGTTTCAGCAGGCATTCACGGAAAGTGGCGTGGCAACCGGGCGTCCGACGGCTAAAGCGTGGGTAGCGGCACTGGACTCTCTACGCCAACAGTTAAAGAAATGTATCGTTTCAGCAATGCATGTTTACCCCGCTCATTTGACTGACTGCCCGTGGTGTGCGCTGGATAATCAAGGTGTTATCTATTTTATTGATCTCGGCGAAGAGGTCATTACCACCGGCGGGAATTTTGTGCTGGCGAAAGTCTGGGCGATGGTGATGGCGTCAGTAGCACCGCCAGCATTGCAACTGCCATTACCCGATCATTTCCAACCGACTGGCAGGCCGCTTCCTTTAGGCCTGTTACGGCGCGAATACATCATTCTGCTTGAGATCGCACTGTCAGCATTATCGCTGCTGCTTTGCGGCCTTCAGGCAGAACCGCGTTATATTATTTTGGTTCCTGTGCTGGCGGCTATCTGGATTATTGGCAGTCTGACAAGCAAAGCGTACAAAGCAGAAGTTCAGCAACGCCGTGAGGCATTTAATCGTGCGAAAATGGACTATGACCATTTAGTCCGCCAGATCCAGCAGGTAGGCGGCCTGGAAGGTTTTATCGCCAAACGGACGATGCTCGAAAAAATGAAGGACGAAATTCTCGGGTTACCGGAAGAAGAGAAACGCGCTCTGGCAGCACTTCATGACACTGCAAGGGAACGGCAGAAGCAGAAGTTTCTGGAGGGATTTTTTATTGATGTTGCCTCTATTCCCGGCGTTGGCCCTGCGCGTAAAGCGGCGTTACGGTCTTGTGGTATTGAAACAGCCGCAGATGTTACCCGTCGTGGCGTTAAGCAAGTGAAAGGGTTTGGCGACCATCTGACCCAGGCGGTTATCGACTGGAAAGCGAGCTGTGAACGCCGTTTTGTGTTCAGGCCGAATGAAGCGATAACGCCAGCAGACAGACAAGCGGTAATGGCGAAAATGACCGCCAAACGACATCGGCTGGAATCGGCGTTGACAGTCGGCGCGACAGAGTTGCAGCGATTCCGCCTTCATGCTCCAGCACGGACCATGCCGTTGATGGAACCGTTACGTCAGGCAGCAGAAAAACTGGCTCAGGCGCAGGCAGATTTAAGCCGCTGCTGAGCCATTTTTCAATTAACGAAACACCACTTCCGCCCAGCGTGCCAGCCCGGCGGTGACGGAGCCAAAGTCATCGCCGCCTGCAATCGGAATGCCCGGCAACTGTTCTGCCAGCGCTTTTTTAATCAGCGGAGAACGGGCGCTACCGCCGGTCAGGTAGATAACGTCCGGTTTTTCCTGGGCGTTATCCAGGGCCAGTTGCACCTGTTCCAGAATCCGCGTCAGTGGCTGGCTGAGGGCGCTTTCCAGCCCTCGCTGGCTAATCAGCGTAGCCAGTTCATTGCTGATAAACGGCAGTGAGGCGCGGGTTTCCGCTACGCTTGAAAGAGCAATTTTGCACTCTTCTGCGCTACGCACCAGGCGATAGCTTAAACGCTGACGCCAGACTTTCTGTAACAGGGCCACTTTTTCCGGTTCGCGGGCATCGCGTACCAGATCGTTAAGCAGACGACCGTTGGCACTACTGTAGAAATCACTCTGCGCAGGTACGTCGTTGATGGCAACCGCATTCCACCACGGCAGGATCGGCAGGGCGATGCCTTTTTCGGTTTCGCCACCCATACCCAGCAGTGGCATCAGGTTTTTAAACGCTAGCGCGATATCCAGATCGTTACCGCCAATACGGCAACCACTGTGACCCAGCAGGCTGGCTTCACGATCGAGACGCGAACGCCACTGCGGCCCCATCAGCAGCAATGAACAGTCAGTCGTACCACCGCCGATATCCACCACCAGCACCCGTTTTTCTTCCTGCAAGGTGGCTTCGTAATCCAGCCCAGCCGCGACCGGCTCGTACTGGAATACCACGTCCCTGAATCCGGCACGCTTCGCCGCGCGTTCCAGAATCCCTTGCGCCTGGGTGTTTGCTTCATCACCGCCCAGCCCCTGGAAGTTGATCGGACGACCAATCACCGCCTGAGTAATCGCTTCTGGCAGCTGTGCCTGCGCCTGCTGGCGAATGTGCAACATCATTGCGCAGACCAGATCCTCAAACAGCGCTACCTGCTGCGGTTTTAAGCCGCTGGCACCGAGGAACGATTTTGGTGATTTCACAAACCACACTTCTTCTGGATCATCAATGTACTGTGCCAGTGAGGAAAGACCGAACTGCACGCTTTTCGCCGTAACATCGATATCTTCTTCGCGGTTATAACGAATCGCCCGACGTAACAGCGCCTGCGTTTCATCGTCGTCTGCCGGAACATCATGATGGCGGTACAGCCATTCGCTTACCGCTTCACGCGTTGGCGCGCAAAGCATTGAAGGCAGCAGCGTGCTGTCGTTTTCCATTTTTAGCAAATGCGGTTTACCGTCACGCATGACCGCCACTGAACAGTTTGCTGTACCGTAATCAAAACCAATAAACACGAAATAATCCCCATGCCGGTGAAGAAGGGGCGTGACTTTAGCGAAATGTTGCCGTCGCGACAACCGGAATATGAAAGCAAAGCGCAGCGTCTGAATAACGTTTATGCTGAAAGCGGATGAATAAGGAGATGCGATGTATACCCTGAACTGGCAGCCGCCGTATGACTGGTCGTGGATGTTGGGATTTCTCGCCGCCCGTGCGGTGAGCAGTGTGGAAACGGTCGCGGACAGTTATTATGCCCGTAGTCTGGCGGTGGGCGAATATCGCGGCGTGGTGACTGCTATTCCGGATATAGCCCGCCATACTCTGCACATAAATTTAAGTGCAGGTTTAGAACCTGTTGCCGCAGAGTGTCTGGCGAAAATGAGCCGCCTGTTTGATCTGCAATGTAACCCACAAATTGTTAACGGTGCGTTGGGCAGGTTAGGCGCGGCGCGGCCCGGATTGCGTTTACCCGGCTGTGTTGATGCTTTTGAGCAGGGCGTGCGGGCGATTTTAGGCCAACTGGTGAGCGTGGCGATGGCGGCAAAATTGACCGCCAGAGTGGCACAGCTTTATGGCGAACGGCTGGATGATTTTCCGGAGTATATCTGCTTCCCGACGCCTCAGCGGCTGGCAGCAGCAGACCCGCAGGCATTAAAAGCGTTAGGTATGCCGTTGAAACGGGCAGAGGCGCTGATTCATCTGGCAAATGCGGCGCTGGAGGGCACCTTACCAATGACAATACCGGGCGATGTGGAACAGGCGATGAAAACGCTGCAAACTTTTCCGGGTATCGGGCGCTGGACGGCGAATTATTTTGCTTTGCGTGGCTGGCAGGCGAAAGATGTTTTCCTGCCGGATGATTATCTGATTAAACAGCGATTTCCGGGAATGACACCGGCGCAAATCCGCCGTTATGCCGAGCGCTGGAAGCCCTGGCGTTCTTATGCGCTGTTGCATATCTGGTATACGGAAGGCTGGCAACCAGACGAAGCATGACGTTGGTCGCCGGATGCGGTGCGAGCGCCTTATCCGGCCTGGGGAATGAGCGATTTGTAGGCATGATAAGACGCGTTAGCGTCGCATCAGGCGATGGGGAAGCACGCCTCAGTTAATCGCGAAATAACTACTATTCACCAGCAAATCCAGCGGTTGGGCATCGGCAATCACCTCACCATAAATCAGATCGACGCCGATGCCAGAAAGCGTATCCATCACTAAGGGTAAAACGACTGGCCCGGCGATGGTTTTCATCCCGAGTCGCTGAGCGTGCCCCTGAATAATCGTAATCAGCATCTCATCCATCAAATTACCCTGCACGTTGGCGCATAACTCACCATCAAGTAGCAGGTAATCTGCCATATTCGCTTTCAGCGAGTTGAAGATTTGCAGATCGCGGCCCACCTGGCTGAGCACTATCCGACATCCCGCCAGCCGCAGTTTTTGCACGCTTTCTGCGTGATCTAAAATCGCTTCAGCCGGAATAATCAGATGTAATAACCGTGGTGGTAGAGGGCTATTTTCCAGCTGCTCAAGCAGATCATTCACCAGCGTGGCGCTACTCAAACCGGCAACGGAAAGGGGGAGGGAGATGCTTATGCCTTTACTGGCAACCGCTTTTGCGGCCTGCTGGAAAAATTCGTGGAATACCCGGCGGTCAAGAGCATGGCTAAGCGCCGGATCGCTGAAGCTACGACGAAATGTTTGTTCATCAATAATCTCGCCTTCGCAACTCCAGAGCTTAAGTGAAATCAGCCACAAATTACGCGCTTCCGGGATCCGTGGCGAAGCGACACCGTGGGCGAGCATCATCAACTGATTCTCTTTAATCATCCGCCACTGTTCATCAAGCGACATCGCCGCCCGTTCGCTATGTGCGGCAGCTTGCTGCGGTTCGTAAACCGTCACCCGGCCCCGGCCACCATTTTTGGAGGCATAACAGGCGATATCAGCCTGCGACATCACTTCTGCCGCCTGATGATTGTTGTCATCAATCAAGGTAATCCCGGCACTGGCACCTACCCGATGCACACGGCCTTCCCATATAAAGTGATAGTCATTCACGGCACTGATAATGCGTGTAGCGATAAAACGCGCGCTTTCAACATTACAGTCTGGTAGCAGCAGACCAAATTCATCCCCACCGAGTCGCGCCAGCACGTCGCTGGAACGCAGCATACTCAGCATTAACGACGCCAGTTCGCGCAGCAAAGCGTCACCCGCCGCATGCCCGGCGCTGTCATTCACCGCTTTAAAGCGATCAAGATCGATAAACACCAGGGCATGTCGCTGATGTGTACTGTTTACCGTTTGCAGCAGGATACGCAGTTGTTTCTCAAAACTGGCGCGGTTGGCGAGATGCGTCAGTGCATCATGGGAGGCGCTGTAGCTCAGCTGGCGCAGCATTTTGCGTGATTCGGTAACGTCCTGAATCACCAGAACCGAACCAATATTGCTGCCGTCCAGAGTACTTAACGGCGTAATACTGTAATGCACGTCGTAACTGCCGCCGCTCCGACAGTGCAACACCACATCTTGCTCGATCGCGGAACGTGAGGTGTCGGCACTGTAAATGTTCTCCATTAATGGTCCGTTGTCGCCAAAAGTAATATGCAACACCGTCAGGAGCGGAACACCTAACGCTTCTTCCTGCGTCCAGCCGCTCATCTTCTCCGCCACTGGATTCATAAAGGTAATTTTCATCGCCATATCAATACAGACCACGGCTTCACCGATGGAATCAAGCGTAATGTGCAGGCGCTCTTTTTCCTGAAACAATGCCTCGTTAAGCTGTTTCACTTCGGTCATATCCATATTGATGCCGAGGAGACGTTCGACTTCGCCTTCTTTATTCAGTACCCGGTTGGCGAGGGCGCGGATATGGCGAATACCGTCTTTTACGGTAATGCGAAATTCCAGTTTAAAGGGCGAGCGTGATTGCAACGAATCACGAATCACTTTTTCGGCATGCTGGCGATCTTCCGGCAGCACGCACTCGTACCACACCTGCCAGTTCGGTTTGATATGTGGAGGAATTTCATACAGCTCGAACATCCGCTTATCCCAGCTAAAAATATTCGGCTTCAACTCCCACTCCCAGATGCCAATCCCGCCCGCTTCGTTAGCCAGAGTGATGCGCTCCATCAGTTGCTGATTGACCTGTTCGGTGCGTTTTAGCTCGTTAATGTCTTCAATCTGAGCGATAAAATAGAGCGGCGTGCCATCCGTGTGGCGCACCAGTGAGACGGCAAGCAACGCCCAGACAACATCGCCATTGCGGTTGTAGTAGCGTTTTTCCATTGAATAGGTGTTTATTTCACCGCTTATCAGCTTTTCAACCTGTTGGAGATCTTTATTGAGATCCTCCGGCCAGGTCAGTTGCTGAAAGGTGAGTCCGCGCAGCTCTTCCTGACTGTACCCGAGAAACTGGCAGAGCGCTTTGTTGGTTTGCAGCCATTGTCCCTCGGTGCCCACTAACGCCATACCGATAGCGGAATATTCCATCGCGTTCCGAAAGTGGGTTTCGCTTTCGGAAATGTGTTTGCGTTCCGCACGAAAGGCATACATCACCATGGTCATGATGTTGGCGGGCAGCAGGATCAGCAAAAACGGTAGCCACGGCATATGGCTCATCAGGTACGTACGCGGCGTAGCAAGCAGGGAGGGATCCGCGGCCATCATCAGCGACACCATCATCACCGTGGTAAGGAAGATCAAAAAGGCTTCCATTCGTGGCAGACGCACGGCGCTCCACATCAACAGCACAATAATGAAAGTAAAAGGCCACGGCAGATACAGCATCGAAAGCCAGCTTAACGTCAGTGTGATGGCTAACGTGAGCAGCGACTCAAAAAGCAACCGTGGGTTGCGATGGCGCAGCAGATAGTGTGGTTTAAATAACAATCCCAGCGGCACCAGTGCCAGAGCGCCGATGGATTCTGACAGTACCCATATCAAAAATGCCCTGAGAGGATCGTCTCCGGGCGTCAGCAGGACAACCAGAACACCCCCCAACAGAGGCGGAACAATGGCGCTGCCGAGTGCCAGACGCAGCCAGTCAGCCAGATTTTGCAAGGGGTTATACCACGGCAGCAATTTACGTAGCAGCACTGCCCCGACCACGGCTTCAACAATATTGATGGTCGTCCAGGTCATGTTCAGCGAGCTGGTGGAAAAAAGCAGGATGGATGCGGCGATATTTCCCAGCGAACAGCTCAGCGCAATTCCCGGCCACATGCGCCCGGCATGGCGATAAAACGCCACCATCATGATGGACGTCGGGAACCACAGAGGGGCGAGTTGGGTGCCAAACTGCGAAAGCTCAAGCGAGAAAAGGGTAAAGATAAACGAGACTAAACCTAAACTGACCAGGTGAAGCAGCGGGTGGGGCAGGGCAATTAATACATGCTGTGATTGTTTGCTCATTACCGCTTTATCCGCAAGACCTGGTCGCCAGTATTCGTTTCTGTGTTTATGCTAGTACAAAAGTTTTACATTTTATATGCGAATTGCTCATAAAGTGACGTAAAGGCGGATAATTTGCGCAACTGCGTTTAACATTTTTTACCTTACATAAAACTGATCAACGTAATTTGCCCCCGGGAATTCTTTGTCAACAATTAACTCTGAGCGCGCGGCAACGCTATTCGACTGGTATCAGACGGATGAAATCCCTATAATTGCCGCGTTTGGCGCTTCGTCGCCCCCTTCCTAACATCCAGGTTAATCAGGTCGCTAAATATATGACTGATCAGTCTCATCAGTGCGTCATTATCGGTATCGCTGGCGCATCGGCTTCCGGCAAGAGTCTTATTGCCAGTACCCTTTATCGTGAATTGCGTGAGCAAGTCGGTGATGAACACATCGGCGTAATTCCCGAAGACTGCTATTACAAAGATCAAAGCCATCTGTCGATGGAAGAACGCGTTAAGACCAACTACGACCATCCCAGCGCGATGGATCACAGTCTGCTGCTTGAGCATTTACAAGCGTTGAAACGCGGCTCGGCAATTGACCTGCCGGTTTACAGCTATGTTGAACATACGCGTATGAAAGAAACGGTGACGGTTGAGCCGAAGAAGGTCATCATTCTCGAAGGCATTTTGTTGCTGACGGATGCGCGTTTGCGTGACGAACTTAACTTCTCCATTTTCGTTGATACCCCGCTGGATATCTGCCTGATGCGCCGCATCAAGCGTGACGTTAACGAGCGTGGGCGTTCAATGGATTCAGTGATGGCGCAATATCAAAAAACCGTGCGCCCGATGTTCCTGCAATTCATTGAGCCTTCTAAACAATATGCGGACATTATCGTGCCGCGCGGCGGGAAAAACCGCATCGCGATCGATATATTGAAAGCGAAAATAAGTCAGTTCTTTGAATAAGCTTGATAAATTGTGTACCGTTCAGTGATAACCTGGTATGCCCTTGACGTAATTGGCGTTAAGGGAGTGATGCGCGAAAGGAGAAAATGCCATGCGTCTGTGTGACCGAGATATTGAAGCCTGGCTTGATGAAGGCCGTTTGTCGATCAACCCACGTCCGCCAGTGGAGCGTATTAACGGCGCGACGGTGGATGTACGCCTGGGCAATAAATTTCGTACCTTCCGTGGTCACACGGCAGCGTTTATCGATCTGAGCGGTCCCAAAGATGAAGTGAGCGCCGCGCTTGACCGCGTGATGAGCGATGAGATCGTTCTCGACGAGGGCGAGGCGTTCTATCTTCACCCAGGAGAGCTGGCGCTGGCGGTGACGCTGGAGTCGGTGACGCTGCCAGCCGATCTGGTGGGCTGGCTGGACGGGCGTTCCTCACTGGCGCGTCTGGGGCTGATGGTGCACGTCACCGCGCACCGCATCGATCCGGGCTGGTCTGGTTGCATTGTGCTGGAGTTCTACAACTCCGGTAAGCTGCCGCTGGCGCTGCGTCCGGGCATGTTAATTGGTGCGCTGAGCTTTGAGCCGCTTTCCGGCCCGGCGGCGCGACCTTACAACCGCCGTGAAGATGCGAAATATCGCAACCAGCAGGGCGCGGTAGCCAGCCGAATCGATAAAGACTAATTCAGGCCCATTGAGGATACCATGAGACGATTTCTGACGACGCTGATGATACTCCTGGTCGTGCTGGTGGCCGGGTTATCTGCGTTAGTGTTGCTGGTGAATCCGAATGATTTCCGCGACTATATGGTCAAGCAAGTTGCTGCACGTAGCGGTTATCAATTGCAGCTCGACGGGCCACTGCGTTGGCACGTCTGGCCGCAGCTTAGTATCCTCTCCGGGCGAATGTCTCTCACCGCCCAGGGCGCAAGCCAGCCACTGGTTCGCGCCGACAACATGCGTCTGGACGTGGCGCTTTTACCACTACTGAGTCATCAACTGAGCGTTAAGCAGGTGATGCTAAAAGGGGCAGTGATCCAACTGACGCCGCAGACGGAAGCGGTGCGCAGTGAAGACGCTCCGGTTGCACCGCGCGACAATACCTTGCCGGATCTGTCAGACGATCGCGGATGGTCGTTTGATATATCCAGTCTTAAGGTGGCGGACAGCGTGCTGGTGTTCCAGCATGAAGATGACGAGCAGGTGACAATCCGCAATATTCGCCTGCAAATGGAACAAGATCCCCAACATCGTGGTTCATTTGAGTTCTCCGGGCGGGTTAATCGCGATCAGCGCGATCTCACGATATCCCTTAACGGTACGGTAGATGCTTCTGATTATCCGCATGATTTAACGGCGGCTATTGAACAAATTAACTGGCAGTTGCAGGGTGCCGATTTACCAAAACAAGGTATTCAGGGGCAGGGGAGTTTCCAGGCCCAGTGGCAGGAGTCACATAAACGCCTTTCATTTAACCAAATTAGTTTGACCGCCAATGATAGTACGCTAAGCGGGCAAGCACAGGTTACGCTGACAGAGAAACCGGAATGGCAGCTGAGGCTGCAATTCCCGCAACTGAATCTTGACAACCTCATCCCGCTTAATGAAACCGCGAATGGTGAAAACGGTGCCGCGCAGCAGGGGCAGAGCCAATCAACGTTGCCGCGCCCGGTCATTTCTTCGCGTATTGATGAACCGGCCTATCAGGGACTGCAAGGCTTTACGGCTGATATTTTGTTGCAGGCCAGTAACGTGCGCTGGCGCGGAATGAATTTTACAGATGTTGCCACGCAAATGACCAACAAGTCGGGTTTGCTGGAAATTACTCAACTGCAGGGCAAACTTAACGGTGGACAGGTTTCACTGCCGGGCACGCTGGACGCGACATCAATAAATCCGCGGATAAACTTCCAGCCACGGCTGGAAAACGTTGAGATTGGTACCATTCTGAAGGCGTTTAACTATCCGATTTCGTTGACCGGAAAAATGTCACTGGCTGGTGATTTCTCCGGTGCTGACATAGATGCCGACGCATTCCGCCACAACTGGCAAGGACAGGCACATGTCGAAATGACCGACACGCGCATGGAAGGGATGAACTTCCAGCAGATGATTCAGCAAGCGGTAGAGCGTAATGGCGGTGATGTGAAGGCCGCTGAAAACTTTGATAACGTGACGCGGCTTGACCGCTTTACCACCGATTTGACGTTGAAGGATGGCGTCGTGACGTTAAACGACATGCAAGGTCAATCGCCTGTGCTGGCGCTGACAGGGGAAGGCATGTTGAATCTGGCAGATCAAACCTGCGACACCCAGTTTGATATTCGGGTCGTGGGTGGCTGGAACGGGGAAAGCAAACTGATTGATTTCCTGAAAGAAACGCCAGTACCGCTGCGGGTTTATGGCAACTGGCAGCAACTCAATTACAGCCTGCAAGTGGATCAGTTACTGCGCAAACATCTACAGGACGAAGCGAAACGTCGCCTGAATGACTGGGCCGAGCGGAATAAAGATTCCCGTAATGGCAAAGATGTGAAGAAGTTGCTGGAGAAGATGTAGGTTACCAGGTGACCAGTCCTGTAGGCCTGATAAGACGCGTAAAGCGTCGCATCAGGCGTTCGTGGCGGCATCATTATATTCTGAATATGTAAGATCGAAGGCTGTTCCGTTCACTTGATGTTCCTCGCTACTATGGAACGCTCAAGCCGGTGAACGTGCCAGGGTGGCTCAATCTCCACCACCCTGGCAACCCGGGCTCCCGGCGGTAAATCGCCGATGGCGCGGTTCCCTCATCTTATTCCTTTCGGCTATTGGGTAAAATGACCGATACCATCACACCTCGTACTCCATCTCGCCATCCTTACGCAGCGGTATAATCTGCACCTTCTGCACGCGATGGCTTTCTACCTGCAACGTTTTAAGCAAATAATCCCCCACCTGAACTTCTTCGCCAGGTTTTGGAATACGCTGCAAATACTCCATCAACAGCCCGGCAATGGTGTGATATTCACGTTTTTCATCCAGCGGCAGCGGCACATATTGCACCAGATCCTCCAGCGGCATATGACCATTCGCCGTCCAGGAACCGTCCGCATTCTTCTGAATATCATGGCGGGCGTCGATCTCTTCCACTTCGTTCGGTAAGTTACCGGCAATGGTTTCAGTGACGTCACTTAATGTCACAATCCCTTCCACCGAGCCAAACTCATCCACCACAAAAGCAAAGTGCGTGCGGGCATTACGGAACTGCTCCAGGGCAGGTAACAACGGCAAGGTTTCCGGGAACACCAGCGGCTGGCGAATCAACACCCGCAGGTTGAGCGGTTCGCCGCGCAGAGACTGTTGTAGCAGGTCGATAACGTGAACAACACCGAGCAAATCTTCTGCGTCATCACCGTCGGTAACCACCAGCCGCGTATGCTGATTTCGCTCCAGCAACTGGCGGATTTCTTCTTCCGGCGCGTTGAGATCGATATGCTCAATATCGTGGCGCGACGTCATAATGCTGCTGACGGTACGCTGGTTAAGATTAAGTACCCGCTCAATCATCCGCCGTTCCTGCGGATTAAAGATCTGCTGGTTACCATGATCCACCAGCATGGACGCGGTTTCGGCGTCCAGTTCCGCATCTTCTTTTTGCCCGCTAAGCAGGCGCATTACCGCTTCGGTAGTCCGCTGGCGCAGCGTCTGGTTAGCGGAAAGAAAACGTCGCCGGTTAAAGATAGCCAACTGATTGAGCGCCTCGATCATCACCGAGAAACCAATGGCAGCGTACAGGTAGCCTTTCGGAATGACGAAGCCGAAACCTTCTGCCACCAGGCTAAAGCCAATCATCAACAGGAAGCTTAAGCAGAGAATAACGATCGTCGGGTGACTGTTAACAAATTGCGTTAACGGCTTGCTGGCCATCAACATCAGGCTGATAGCGATAACCACGGCGGCCATCATGACCAGTAAATGGTCGACCATCCCGACGGCGGTAATCACTGAGTCGAGTGAGAAAATGGCGTCCAGTACCACAATTTGCGTCACCACGCCCCAGAACTTCGCACCTTTGCGTTGTGTGGGATTATTGCTGTCTTTCCCTTCCAGCCGTTCGTTCAGCTCCATCGTGGCTTTGAACAACAGGAAGAAACCACCAAACAGCATGATTAAGTCGCGGGCGCTAAAGGTAAACGAGCGGAAGCTGAACAGCGGTTGAGTCAGGGTGACCAGCCAGGAGATTGACGCCAGCAGTAACAGGCGCATTAACATTGCCAGCAGCAGCCCGGTAACCCGTGCGCGGTCACGCTGCTTCGGCGGTAGTTTTTCGGCGAGGATGGCAATAAAGACCAGGTTATCAATGCCGAGGACCAGTTCGATCACAATCAGCGTGATTAACCCGGCCCAGATAGACGGATCGGCAATCCATTCCATAGTAAGTACAAAACCTATTCGTTGTATGACAAATGTCACAATTCGATCATGGATAAATCGGGGCAAAAATGCAATGTTGCAGCACTATTTATCTCATATTATTTGAGGGTAATAACCTCACATTATCCCTGAATTAAAAGTGGTAATAATAAAACATTATTTAAGAAATATCGCATGTGGAGACACTATATTAAATATTGTCAACCTAAAGAAACTCCTAAAAACCATATTGAATGACACTTAATATAATTCTTAAAAATAGCCAATTACCGAATTGTTATCTTGCCTGCTATTCCGTTAGCTGTAACACTTCCTCCTGCATTATTGGAAAGCCAATATTCAATTATCATAATGTCACCTTATATTCGGAAGTTAATTTCCGTAATAACCCTTTCTCATCAACGACTGCATGCTGAGAGGGTGTGAAAAATTAAACTAAATCAGTGTATTGGTAGCTAAAAAGCCAGGGGCGGTAGCGTGTCTGTATGCCTGAAAGACCAGTCTGAATTATTCTGTCAATAGCCTGCGGATGAAATCAATTTTTTTAGGACTGATGCCAGTTAAATTTTTATTCAATTAACTGCAAGGTAAATGTGCATGGCGACATTGCTATTAATAGTGCACAGGATAATTACTCTGCCAAAGTGATAAATAAACAATGATGAAATCCAAAATGAAATTGATGCCATTATTGGTGTCAGTAACCTTGATAAGCGGTTGCACAGTACTTCCGGGCAGCAATATGTCGACGATGGGCAAAGACGTCATCAAACAGCAGGACGCTGATTTCGATCTCGACAAAATGGTGAATGTTTATCCGCTGACCCCGCGCCTGATTGACCAATTACGCCCACGCCCGAATGTAGCGCGCCCCAATATGACGCTGGAAAGTGAGATCGCGAATTACCAGTATCGCGTCGGGCCGGGGGACGTTCTTAATGTCACCGTCTGGGATCACCCGGAACTCACCACGCCAGCCGGTCAGTACCGCAGCTCCAGCGACACCGGCAACTGGGTACAGCCTGACGGCACTATGTTTTACCCGTATATCGGCAAGGTCCACGTAGTCGGGAAAACGCTCGCTGAAATCCGCAGTGATATTACCGGGCGCTTAGCGACGTACATCGCTGACCCGCAGGTGGACGTTAATATCGCCGCCTTCCGCTCACAAAAGGCCTATATCTCCGGTCAGGTGAATAAATCCGGTCAACAGGCGATCACCAACGTGCCACTGACTATTCTCGACGCCATCAACGCCGCAGGTGGCCTGACCGACACCGCTGACTGGCGCAACGTGGTGCTAACACACAATGGTCGTGAAGAGCGCATTTCTTTGCAGGCGCTGATGCAAAACGGCGACCTCAACCAGAATCGCCTGCTTTACCCCGGCGATATTCTCTACGTGCCACGTAATGATGATCTGAAAGTATTTGTGATGGGTGAAGTGAAGAAACAGAGCACCCTGAAAATGGACTTTAGCGGCATGACCCTGACTGAAGCCCTGGGCAATGCTGAAGGCATCGACATGACCACCTCCAACGCCAGCGGCATCTTTGTCATTCGTCCGCTGAAAGGCGAGGGCGGGCGTAACGGCAAGATTGCCAATATCTACCAGCTGGATATGTCCGATGCCACGTCGCTGGTGATGGCGACAGAATTCCGCCTGCAACCTTATGACGTGGTGTATGTCACCACCGCCCCGGTTTCCCGCTGGAACCGTCTGATCAATCAGTTGCTGCCAACTATTAGCGGTGTCCGTTACATGACGGATACAGCCAGCGACATTCATAACTGGTAATCGTCATGTTTAACAACATCTTAGTTGTCTGTGTCGGCAATATTTGCCGTTCCCCGACGGCGGAACGCTTACTGCAACGTTATCACCCGGAGCTGAAAGTGGAGTCCGCTGGACTCGGCGCGCTGGTCGGTAAGGGCGCTGATCCTACCGCTATCAGCGTCGCCGCAGAACATCAACTGTCTCTGGAAGGTCACTGTGCCCGTCAAATCAGCCGCCGTCTGTGTCGCAACTACGACCTGATTTTGACCATGGAAAAGCGCCATATCGAACGCTTATGCGAGATGGCACCGGAGATGCGCGGCAAAGTGATGCTGTTTGGTCACTGGGATAACGAATGTGAAATCCCCGATCCGTATCGCAAAAGCCGGGAAACGTTTGCAGCGGTGTACACATTACTTGAACGGTCTGCCCGCCAGTGGGCGCAGGCATTGAACGCAGAGCAGGTATAAGAATGACAGAAAAAGTAAAACAACATGCCGCTCCGGTAACGGGCAGTGATGAAATCGATATTGGTCGCCTGGTCGGCACCGTCATTGAAGCGCGCTGGTGGGTGATTGGCATCACCGCCGTATTCGCCCTCTGTGCCGTGGTTTACACCTTCTTCGCCACGCCGATTTATAGTGCCGACGCACTGGTACAAATCGAGCAAAACAGCGGCAATTCGTTAGTGCAGGACATTGGTTCGGCATTAGCCAACAAACCGCCTGCATCGGACGCCGAGATCCAGTTGATTCGTTCGCGTCTGGTGCTTGGTAAAACGGTGGACGATCTCGACCTCGATATTGCAGTGAGCAAAAACACGTTCCCGATTTTCGGTGCGGGCTGGGATCGCCTGATGGGACGTCAGAACGAGACGGTGAAAGTGACCACCTTTAACCGCCCGAAAGAGATGGCGGATCAGGTGTTTACGCTTAATGTGCTGGACAACAAAAACTACACCCTGAGCAGCGACGGCGGCTTTAGCGCCCGGGGGCAAGCGGGCCAGATGCTGAAAAAAGAAGGCGTCACGCTGATGGTTGAAGCCATTCACGCCAGCCCGGGCAGTGAGTTTACCGTCACCAAATACTCCACGCTGGGGATGATCAACCAACTGCAAAACAGCCTGACGGTAACGGAGAACGGCAAAGACGCTGGCGTTTTGAGCCTGACTTATACCGGTGAAGATCGTGAACAGATCCGCGACATTCTTAACAGCATCGCCCGTAACTATCAGGAACAAAATATTGAGCGCAAATCGGCGGAAGCGTCGAAAAGCCTCGCCTTCCTCGCGCAACAGTTACCGGAAGTACGTAGCCGCTTGGATGTTGCCGAAAACAAACTGAATGCCTTCCGTCAGGATAAAGATTCTGTTGATCTGCCGCTGGAAGCAAAAGCGGTGCTCGATTCGATGGTGAACATCGATGCGCAGTTGAACGAACTGACCTTTAAAGAGGCGGAAATCTCCAAGCTGTACACCAAAGTTCACCCGGCGTACCGCACGCTGCTGGAGAAACGTCAGGCGCTGGAAGACGAAAAAGCCAAACTTAACGGTCGCGTAACGGCGATGCCGAAAACCCAGCAGGAGATTGTCCGTCTGACCCGCGATGTCGAGTCTGGTCAGCAGGTCTATATGCAACTGCTGAATAAAGAGCAGGAGCTGAAAATCACCGAGGCCAGCACCGTCGGCGATGTGCGCATTGTTGACCCGGCAATCACTCAGCCTGGCGTGCTGAAACCGAAGAAAGGGCTGATTATCCTCGGCGCGATTATCCTTGGCCTGATGCTTTCTATCGTGGGTGTGCTGCTGCGCTCGTTGTTTAATCGCGGCATTGAAAGCCCGCAAGTACTGGAAGAACACGGTATTAGCGTCTATGCCAGCATCCCGCTGTCGGAATGGCAGAAAGCGCGTGATAGCGTCAAAACCATCAAAGGGATTAAACGCTATAAACAGAGCCAGCTACTGGCGGTGGGGAATCCAACCGATCTGGCGATTGAAGCCATCCGTAGTCTGCGTACCAGTTTGCACTTCGCGATGATGCAGGCACAGAACAATGTGTTGATGATGACCGGGGTTAGCCCGTCAATTGGTAAAACCTTTGTCTGCGCCAACCTGGCGGCGGTGATCAGCCAGACCAATAAACGCGTGTTGTTGATCGACTGCGATATGCGCAAAGGCTACACCCACGAGCTGTTGGGCACTAATAACGTTAATGGCCTGTCGGAAATTCTGATTGGTCAGGGCGATATTACTACCGCTGCTAAACCGACCTCTATTGCCAAATTTGACCTGATCCCGCGCGGTCAGGTGCCGCCAAATCCTTCTGAACTGTTGATGAGCGAACGCTTTGCCGAACTGGTGAACTGGGCGAGTAAAAACTATGACCTGGTGTTGATTGATACGCCGCCGATTCTGGCAGTGACCGATGCGGCAATTGTTGGTCGTCATGTCGGAACCACGTTAATGGTGGCGCGTTATGCGGTCAACACATTGAAAGAAGTGGAAACCAGTCTGAGCCGCTTTGAGCAAAACGGTATTCCGGTGAAAGGGGTGATTCTGAACTCCATCTTCCGCCGCGCCAGCGCGTATCAGGATTATGGCTATTACGAATACGAATATAAGTCGGATGCGAAATAACGACGCCTGCATTCGCACCGCCCCGTAGGCCGGATAAGGCGTTCACGCCGCATCCGGCAAGCAAACCAGCTCATAAGCCGGGAGAACAACCTATGAAAGACAATCCGCTGATCTCAATCTATATGCCGACCTGGAACCGCCAACAACTGGCGATTCGGGCAATAAAATCGGTTTTGCGCCAGGACTACAGCAACTGGGAGATGATCATCGTGGATGATTGCTCCACCTCCTGGGAACAACTGCAACAGTACGTCACCGCCCTCAACGATCCGCGTATCACTTACATTCACAACGACATTAACAGCGGGGCGTGCGCGGTACGTAACCAGGCGATTATGCTGGCGCAAGGGGAATATATCACCGGGATTGATGACGATGACGAATGGACACCCAACCGTCTGAGCGTCTTCCTCGCCCATAAACAGCAACTGGTCACACACGCCTTTTTGTACGCTAACGACTACGTTTGCCAGGGCGAAGTCTATTCCCAACCGGCAAGCTTGCCGCTGTATCCCAAATCGCCGTATTCACGCCGCCTGTTCTACAAACGCAATATCATTGGCAACCAGGTCTTTACCTGGGCATGGCGTTTCAAAGAGTGTTTGTTCGATACCGAACTGAAAGCGGCACAGGATTACGACATCTTCCTGCGGATGGTGGTGGAGTACGGCGAACCGTGGAAAGTAGAAGAGGCGACGCAGATCCTGCATATCAATCACGGTGAAATGCAGATCACCTCGTCACCGAAAAAATTCTCCGGGTACTTCCACTTTTACCGCAAGCACAAAGACAAATTCGACCGCGCCAGCAAAAAATATCAGCTGTTTACCCTCTACCAGATCCGCAATAAACGTATGACCTGGCGCACTTTGCTGACGCTGCTGTCGGTGCGTAACGGCAAACGTCTGGCTGATGGTATTCGGGGGCGCTAAAGATGCTGGAAGATCTGCGCGCCAACAGCTGGAGTTTACGCCCGTGCTGCATGGTTCTTGCCTATCGTGTTGCTCATTTTTGTTCGGTGTGGCGCAAAAAGAACGTCCTCAACAATCTGTGGGCGGCCCCGCTGCTGGTGCTGTATCGCATTATCACCGAATGCTTTTTCGGTTATGAAATCCAGGCTGCCGCGACCATTGGCCGCCGCTTTACTATCCATCACGGTTACGCCGTCGTGATCAATAAAAACGTGGTAGCGGGGGATGATTTTACCATTCGCCACGGCGTCACTATCGGCAATCGTGGTGCCGATAACATGGCATGTCCACACATTGGCAACGGCGTCGAACTCGGTGCCAACGTCATTATTCTTGGTGATATCACGCTTGGTAACAACATCACCGTGGGCGCGGGCAGCGTGGTGCTCGACTCTGTCCCGGACAACGCGCTGGTGGTGGGAGAAAAAGCGCGAGTGAAGGTAATTAAATGAATATTTTGCAATTTAATGTGCGACTGGCGGAAGGCGGGGCAGCAGGTGTGGCGTTAGATCTCCACCAGCGTGCGCTGCAACAGGGGCTGGCGTCACATTTTGTCTACGGTTACGGCAAAGGCGGCAAAGAGAGCGTCAGCCATCAGAACTATCCGCAGGTCATCAAACATACGCCGCGGATAACTGCGATGGCGAATATTGCTCTGTTTCGTCTGTTTAATCGCGATCTGTTTGGCAATTTCAATGAGTTATATCGCACCATTACTCGCACAGCGGGTCCGGTGGTCCTGCATTTTCATGTGCTGCACAGCTACTGGCTAAATCTTAAGAGCGTGGTGCGCTTTTGCGAAAAAGTGAAAAACCATAAACCGGACGTCACTCTGGTCTGGACGCTGCACGACCACTGGAGTGTTACCGGACGCTGCGCCTTTACCGACGGTTGCGAAGGCTGGAAAACAGGCTGCCAGAAATGCCCGACCTTAAATAACTATCCGCCGGTGAAGATTGATCGCGCACACCAACTGGTGGCGGGCAAACGCCAGTTATTCCGTGAGATGCTGGCGCTGGGCTGTCAGTTTATTTCCCCCAGCCAGCATGTGGCTGACGCTTTCAATAGCCTGTACGGTCCAGGGCGTTGCCGGATTATCAATAATGGTATTGATATGGCAACTGAAGCGATTCTGGCGGACTTGCCTCCGGTGCGCGAAACCCAGGGCAAGCCGAAAATCGCGGTGGTGGCGCATGATCTGCGTTACGACGGCAAAACTAACCAGCAACTGGTACGCGAGATGATGGCGCTGGGCGACAAAATTGAACTGCATACCTTTGGTAAGTTCTCGCCGTTCACCGCTGGCAACGTGGTTAATCACGGCTTTGAAACCGACAAACGTAAGCTGATGAGCGCGCTCAATCAGATGGATGCGCTGGTATTCAGTTCTCGCGTCGATAACTACCCGCTGATTTTGTGTGAGGCGCTATCGATTGGCGTGCCGGTGATTGCCACCCATAGCGATGCGGCGCGGGAAGTGTTGCAAAAATCCGGCGGTAAAACCGTCAGCGAAGAAGAGGTGCTGCAACTGGTGCAGTTAAGCAAACCGGAAATCGCGCAGGCGATATTTGGTACCACGCTGGCTGAGTTCAGCCAACGCAGCCGCGCCGCCTACAGTGGACAACAGATGCTGGAGGAGTATGTCAACTTCTATCAGAATCTGTAGCTACCTGTTGCTGCCGCTGATTTATCTGCTGGTTAACGTCAAAATCGCCCAGCTTGGCGAAAGTTTCCCCATCACCATCGTCACTTTTTTACCTGTCTTGTTACTGCTGTTTTTAGAACGCATCAGCGTTAAAAAATTGATGATTGCCTTAGGGATTGGCGCGGGACTCACGGCGTTTAACTATCTGTTTGGTCAGTCGCTGGATGCCAGTAAATACGTCACTTCAACTATGCTGTTTGTCTATATTGTGATCATTATTGGCATGGTGTGGAGTATTCGTTTTAAAACAATTTCGCCACACAACCATCGCAAGATATTACGTTTCTTTTATCTGGTGGTCGGGCTGGTGGTGGCGCTGGCGGCGGTGGAGATGGCACAAATTATCCTCACCGGTGGCAGCAGTATTATGGAGTCGATTTCGAAATATCTGATTTACAGCAACAGCTATGTGCTGAATTTCATTAAATTCGGCGGCAAGCGCACGACAGCACTTTATTTCGAACCGGCATTTTTCGCTCTGGCATTAATCTCAATTTGGCTCAGCATCAAACAGTTTGGTATCAAAACGCCTAAAACCGATGCTATGATTCTCGCAGGGATAATATTATCCGGATCGTTTTCAGGGGTTATGACCTTTATCCTGTTTTATTTGCTGGAGTGGGCATTTCAATATCTGAATAAAGAGGCGATTAAGAAAAAGTTACCGTTAGCATTGATTTCTCTGGCTGTATTCTTGGTTGGAGTGGTAATTGCATTTCCTTATATTTCCACCCGTCTGGGTGATTTAGGTACGGAAGGATCGTCATCGTATTATCGTATTGTCGGTCCGCTGGTGATGGTCGGTTATTCTTTGACCAATATTGACGGTGTAGTCAGATTTGGCTCACTTTATGAATATGTCGCATCATTCGGAATATTTAACGGTGCGGATGTCGGAAAAACCATAGACAATGGTTTGTATCTGCTGATTATTTATTTTTCCTGGTTCGCGGTGTTTTTATCGCTGTGGTACATGGGGAAAGTGATAAAAATGATGATCAACGCTTTTGGTGATAACCGCAATTTTCGCGTGCAATTATATCTTTTTACTCCGGTATCGCTGTTTTTTACCGGTTCGATATTTAGCCCGGAATATGCATTTTTAATCGTATGTCCGTTTATTTTGCGAAAAGCGTTAAATATTACGAGGTAAGAATAAGAACATGTTGCTTAGCATAATCACTGTCGCGTTTCGTAACCTCGAAGGGATAGTCAAAACACATGCCTCGCTGGCGCATCTGGCGCAGGCGGACGATATCAGCTTCGAATGGATTGTTGTCGATGGCGGTTCCAATGACGGCACCCGTGAGTATCTGGAAAATCTCAATGGTATCTATAACCTACGCTTTGTCAGCGAGCCAGATAACGGTATCTACGACGCTATGAACAAAGGCATTGCGATGGCACAAGGCAAGTTCGCGTTGTTTCTCAACTCGGGCGATATTTTTCATCGGGATGCCGCAAATTTTGTCCGTAAGTTAAAAGTGCAAAAAGATAACGTGATGATCACCGGCGATGCGCTGCTGGATTTTGGCGACGGGCATAAAATTAAACGTAGCGCCAAACCGGGTTGGTATATTTATCACAGCCTGCCCGCCAGCCATCAGGCGATATTTTTCCCGGTATCCGGCTTGAAAAAATGGCGTTATGACCTGGAATATAAAGTTTCTTCCGATTACGCGCTGGCAGCCAAAATGTACAAAGCCGGTTATGTATTTAAAAAACTCAATGGTCTGGTGTCTGAATTTTCCATGGGTGGGGTATCTACCACCAATAATATGGAATTGTGTGCTGACGCCAAAAAAGTCCAACGGCAAATATTACATGTACCTGGCTTCTGGGCAGAATTATCCTGGCATTTACGCCAACGTACTACCTCAAAGACGAAAGCCTTATATAACAAAAGCTGAATATAAGGGAAAACGATGCAAGATTTAAGCGGTTTCTCGGTACCGAAAGGGTTCCGGGGCGGCAACGCTATTAAAGTGCAATTATGGTGGGCAGTACAGGCAACAATATTTGCCTGGTCGCCACAAGTATTGTATCGCTGGCGGGCATTTTTATTACGTTTATTCGGCGCAAAAATAGGGAAAAACGTAGTTATTCGTCCGTCAGTAAAAATTACCTATCCGTGGAAATTAACCTTAGGTGATTACGCGTGGGTCGGCGATGATGTCAATTTATATACCCTCGGTGAAATAACCATTGGCGCACATTCGGTGATATCGCAAAAAAGTTATTTATGCACCGGTAGCCACGACCATGCAAGTCAACATTTCACCATTAATGCTACGCCTATTGTGATTGGCGAGAAATGCTGGCTGGCAACCGATGTTTTTGTTGCCCCTGGCGTCACGATTGGCGACGGCACCGTCGTGGGTGCACGAAGCAGTGTTTTTAAAACGCTTCCGGCAAATGTGGTTTGCCGGGGGAATCCCGCAGTGGTGATACGCGAACGCGTTGAAACTGAATAAATTCAAAAAATACAGAGGAATAAGACATGTCAAAAGTCGCTCTCATCACCGGTGTAACCGGACAAGACGGTTCTTACCTGGCAGAGTTTCTGCTGGAAAAAGGTTACGAGGTGCATGGTATTAAGCGTCGTGCATCGTCATTCAACACCGAGCGCGTGGATCACATTTATCAGGATCCGCACACCTGCAACCCGAAATTCCATCTGCATTATGGCGACCTGAGTGATACCTCCAACCTGACACGCATTTTGCGTGAAGTGCAGCCGGATGAAGTGTATAACCTGGGCGCAATGAGCCACGTTGCGGTCTCTTTTGAGTCACCGGAATATACCGCAGACGTTGATGCGATGGGTACGCTGCGCCTGCTCGAGGCGATCCGCTTCCTCGGTCTGGAAAAGAAAACCCGTTTTTATCAGGCTTCCACCTCTGAACTGTACGGTCTGGTGCAGGAAATTCCGCAGAAAGAAACCACGCCGTTCTACCCGCGATCTCCGTATGCGGTCGCCAAACTGTACGCCTACTGGATCACCGTTAACTACCGCGAATCCTACGGCATGTACGCCTGTAACGGTATTCTCTTCAACCATGAATCCCCGCGCCGCGGTGAAACCTTCGTTACCCGCAAAATCACCCGCGCAATCGCCAATATCGCCCAGGGGCTGGAGTCGTGCCTGTACCTCGGCAATATGGATTCCCTGCGTGACTGGGGCCATGCCAAAGACTACGTAAAAATGCAGTGGATGATGCTGCAACAGGAACAGCCGGAAGATTTCGTTATTGCTACCGGCGTTCAGTACTCCGTACGTCAGTTCGTGGAAATGGCGGCAGCACAGTTGGGCATCAAACTGCGCTTTGAAGGCACGGGTGTTGAAGAGAAGGGCATTGTGGTTTCCGTCACCGGGCATGACGCGCCGGGCGTTAAACCGGGTGATGTGATTATCGCCGTTGACCCGCGTTACTTCCGTCCGGCAGAAGTTGAAACGCTGCTCGGCGACCCGACCAAAGCGCACGAAAAACTGGGCTGGAAACCGGAAATCACCCTCAGAGAGATGGTGTCTGAAATGGTGGCTAATGACCTCGAAGCGGCGAAAAAACACTCTCTGCTGAAATCTCACGGCTACGACGTGGCGATCGCGCTGGAGTCATAAGCATGAGTAAACAACGCATTTTTATTGCTGGCCATCGCGGAATGGTCGGTTCCGCCATCAGGCGACAGCTCGAACAGCGCGGTGATGTGGAGCTGGTATTACGCACCCGCGATGAACTGAACCTGCTGGACAGCCGCGCCGTGCATGATTTCTTTGCCAGCGAAAGCATTGACCAGGTCTATCTGGCGGCGGCGAAAGTGGGCGGCATTGTTGCCAACAACACCTATCCGGCGGATTTCATCTACCAGAACATGATGATTGAGAGCAACATCATTCACGCCGCGCATCAGAACGACGTGAACAAACTGCTGTTTCTCGGATCGTCCTGCATCTACCCGAAACTGGCAAAACAGCCGATGGCAGAAAGCGAGTTGTTGCAGGGCACGCTGGAGCCGACTAACGAGCCTTATGCTATTGCCAAAATCGCCGGGATCAAACTGTGCGAATCATACAATCGCCAGTATGGACGCGATTACCGCTCAGTCATGCCGACCAACCTGTATGGCCCGCATGACAACTTCCACCCGAGTAATTCGCATGTGATCCCTGCATTGCTGCGTCGCTTCCACGAGGCGACGGCACAGAATGCACCGGACGTGGTGGTGTGGGGTAGCGGTACACCGATGCGTGAATTCCTGCACGTCGATGATATGGCGGCGGCGAGCATTCATGTCATGGAGCTGGCGCATGAAGTCTGGCTGGAGAACACCCAGCCGATGCTGTCGCACATTAACGTCGGCACGGGCGTTGACTGCACTATCCGCGAGCTGGCGCAAACCATCGCCAAAGTGGTGGGTTACAAAGGTCGGGTGGTTTTTGATGCCAGCAAGCCGGATGGTACGCCGCGCAAACTGCTGGATGTGACGCGCCTGCATCAGCTTGGCTGGTATCACGAAATCTCACTGGAAGCGGGGCTTGCCAGCACTTACCAGTGGTTCCTTGAGAATCAAGACCGCTTTCGGGGGTAATGATGTTTTTACGTCAGGAAGACTTTGCCACGGTAGTGCGCTCCACTCCGCTTGTCTCTCTCGACTTTATTATCGAGAACAGTCGCGGCGAGTTTCTGCTTGGTAAAAGAACCAACCGCCCGGCGCAGGGTTACTGGTTTGTGCCGGGAGGGCGCGTGCAGAAAGATGAAACGCTGGAAGCCGCATTTGAGCGGCTGACGATGGCGGAACTGGGGCTGCGTCTGCCGATAACAGCAGGCCAGTTCTACGGTGTCTGGCAGCACTTTTATGACGATAACTTCTCCGGCAAGGATTTCACCACTCACTATGTGGTGCTCGGTTTTCGCTTCAGAGTAGCGGAAGAAGAGCTGTTACTGCCGGATGAGCAGCATGACGATTACCGCTGGCTGACGCCGGACGCACTGCTCGCCAGTGACAATGTTCACGCTAACAGCCGCGCCTATTTTCTCGCTGAGAAGCGTGCCGGAGTACCCGGATTATGAAAATACTGGTCTACGGCATTAACTACTCGCCGGAGTTAACCGGCATCGGCAAATACACCGGAGAGATGGTGGAATGGCTGGCGGCACAAGGTCATGAGGTGCGGGTTATTACCGCACCGCCTTACTACCCGCAATGGCAGGTGGGCGAGAACTATTCCGCCTGGCGGTACAAACGAGAAGAGGGGGCCGCCACGGTGTGGCGCTGCCCGCTGTACGTGCCAAAACAGCCGAGCACCCTGAAACGCCTGTTACATCTCGGCAGTTTTGCCGTCAGCAGTTTCTTTCCTCTGATGGCGCAACGTCGCTGGAAGCCGGATCGCATTATCGGCGTGGTGCCAACGCTGTTTTGCACGCCAGGAATGCGCCTGCTGGCGAAACTCTCTGGTGCGCGTACCGTGCTGCATATTCAGGATTACGAAGTAGATGCCATGCTGGGGCTGGGCCTTGCCGGAAAAGGCAAAGGCGGCAAAGTGGCACAGCTGGCGACGGCGTTCGAACGTAGCGGACTGCATAACGTCGATAACGTCTCCACGATTTCGCGTTCGATGATGAATAAAGCCATCGATAAAGGCGTGGCGGCGGAAAACGTCATCTTCTTCCCCAACTGGTCGGAAATTGCCCGTTTTCAGCATATTGCAGATGCCGATGTTGATGCCCTTCGTAACCAGCTTGGCCTGCCGGATAACAAAAAAATCATTCTTTACTCCGGCAATATTGGTGAAAAGCAGGGGCTGGAAAACGTTATTGAAGCTGCCGATCTCCTGCGCGATGAACCGCTGATTTTTGCCATTGTCGGGCAGGGCGGCGGCAAAGCGCGGCTGGAAAAAATGGCGCAACAGCGTGGTCTGCGCAACATGCAATTTTTTCCGCTGCAATCGTATGACGCTTTACCCGCACTGCTGAAGATGGGCGATTGCCATCTGGTGGTGCAAAAACGCGGCGCGGCAGATGCCGTATTGCCGTCGAAACTGACCAATATTCTGGCGGTAGGCGGTAACGCGGTGATTACCGCAGAGACCCACACAGAACTGGGGCAGCTTTGCGAAACCTTTCGGGGCATTGCGGTTTGCGTAGAACCGGAATCGGTCGAGGCGCTGGTGGCGGGGATTCGTCAGGCGCTTCTGTTGCCCAAACACAACACGGTGGCACGTGAATATGCCGAACGCACGCTCGATAAAGAGAACGTGTTACGTCAATTTATAAATGATATTCGGGGATAATTATGGCGCAGTCGAAACTCTATCCAGTCGTGATGGCAGGTGGCTCCGGTAGCCGCTTATGGCCGCTTTCCCGCGTACTTTACCCCAAGCAGTTTTTATGCCTGAAAGGCGATCTCACCATGCTGCAAACCACCATCTGCCGCCTGAACGGCGTGGAGTGCGAAAGCCCGGTGGTGATTTGCAATGAGCAGCACCGCTTTATTGTCGCGGAACAGCTGCGTCAACTGAACAAACTCACCGAGAACATTATTCTCGAACCGGCAGGGCGTAACACTGCACCTGCCATTGCACTGGCGGCGCTGGCGGCAAAACGTCATAGCCCGGAGAGCGACCCGTTAATGCTGGTGCTGGCGGCGGATCATGTGATTGCCGATGAAGACGCTTTTCGCACCGCCGTGCGTAATGCCATGCCGTATGCCGAAGCGGGTAAGCTGGTGACCTTCGGCATTGTGCCGGATCTACCTGAAACCGGATATGGCTATATTCGTCGCGGTGAAGTGTCGGCGGGTGAGCAGGATACGGTGGCCTTTGAAGTGGCGCAGTTTGTCGAAAAACCGAATGTGGAAACCGCTCAGGCCTATGTGGCAAGCGGCGAATATTACTGGAACAGTGGTATGTTCCTGTTCCGCGCCGGACGCTATCTCGAAGAACTGAAAAAATATCGCCCGGATATTCTCGATGCCTGTGAAAAAGCGATGAGCGCCGTCGATCCGGATCTTGATTTTATTCGTGTGGATGAAGAAGCGTTTCTCGCCTGCCCGGAAGAGTCGGTGGATTACGCGGTCATGGAACGTACGGCAGATGCCGTTGTGGTGCCGATGGATGCGGGCTGGAGTGATGTCGGTTCCTGGTCTTCATTATGGGAGATCAGCGCCCACACCGCCGAGGGCAACGTTTGCCACGGCGATGTGATTAATCACAAAACTGAAAACAGCTATGTGTACGCCGAATCTGGCCTGGTCACCACCGTCGGGGTGAAAGATTTGGTGGTAGTGCAGACCAAAGATGCAGTGCTGATTGCCGACCGTAACGCGGTGCAGGATGTGAAAAAAGTGGTCGAGCAGATCAAAGCCGATGGTCGCCATGAGCATCGGGTACATCGCGAAGTGTATCGTCCGTGGGGCAAATATGACTCTATCGACGCGGGCGACCGCTACCAGGTGAAACGCATCACCGTGAAACCGGGCGAGGGCTTGTCGGTACAGATGCACCATCACCGCGCGGAACACTGGGTGGTTGTCGCGGGAACGGCAAAAGTCACTATCGACGGTGATATCAAACTGCTTGGTGAAAACGAGTCGATTTATATTCCGCTGGGGGCGACGCACTGCCTGGAAAACCCGGGGAAAATTCCGCTCGATTTAATTGAAGTGCGCTCCGGCTCTTATCTCGAAGAGGATGATGTGGTGCGCTTCGCGGATCGCTACGGACGGGTGTAAACGTCGCATCAGGCGCTGTTTGTCGGATGCGGCGTGAACGCCTTATCCGACCTACGGTTCGGTTTTGTAGGCCTGATAAGACGCGGCAGCGTCGCATCAGGCAACGAATGCGAAACCGCGGTGTAAATAACGACAAAAACAAAATTGGCCGCTTCGGTCAGGGCCAACTATTGCCTGAAAAAGGGTAACGATATGAAAAAATTAACCTGCTTTAAAGCCTATGATATTCGCGGAAAACTAGGCGAAGAACTGAATGAAGATATCGCCTGGCGCATTGGTCGCGCCTATGGCGAATTTCTCAAACCGAAAACCATTGTGTTAGGCGGTGATGTCCGCCTCACCAGCGAAACCTTAAAACTGGCGCTGGCGAAAGGTTTGCAAGATGCGGGCGTCGACGTGCTGGATATTGGTATGTCCGGCACCGAAGAGATCTATTTCGCCACGTTCCATCTCGGCGTGGATGGCGGCATTGAAGTTACCGCCAGCCATAATCCGATGGATTATAACGGCATGAAGCTGGTGCGCGAAGGGGCTCGCCCAATCAGCGGTGATACCGGACTGCGCGACGTCCAGCGTCTGGCTGAAGCCAACAACTTTCCTCCCGTCGATGAAACCAAACGCGGTCGCTATCAGCAAATCAACCTGCGTGACGCTTACATTGATCACCTGTTCGGTTATATCAATGTCAAAAATCTCACGCCGCTCAAGCTGGTGATTAACTCCGGGAATGGCGCAGCGGGTCCGGTAGTTGACGCCATTGAAGCCCGCTTTAAAGTCCTCGGCGCACCCGTGGAATTGATCAAAGTGCACAACACGCCGGACGGTAATTTCCCCAACGGTATTCCTAACCCGCTACTGCCAGAATGCCGCGACGACACCCGCAATGCGGTCATTAAACACGGCGCGGATATGGGCATTGCCTTTGATGGCGATTTTGACCGCTGTTTCCTGTTTGACGAAAAAGGGCAGTTTATCGAGGGCTACTACATTGTCGGCCTGCTGGCAGAAGCGTTCCTCGAAAAAAATCCCGGCGCGAAGATCATCCACGATCCGCGTCTCTCCTGGAACACCGTTGATGTGGTGACTGCCGCGGGCGGCACTCCGGTGATGTCGAAAACCGGACACGCCTTTATTAAAGAACGTATGCGCAAGGAAGACGCCATCTACGGTGGCGAAATGAGCGCCCACCACTATTTCCGTGATTTCGCTTACTGCGACAGCGGCATGATCCCGTGGCTGCTGGTGGCCGAACTGGTGTGCCTGAAAGGAAAAACGCTGGGCAAACTGGTGCGCGACCGGATGGCAGCGTTTCCGGCAAGCGGTGAGATCAACAGCAAACTGGCGCAACCCGTTGAGGCGATTAACCGCGTGGAACAGCATTTTAGCCGTGAGGCGCTGGCGGTGGATCGCACCGATGGCATCAGCATGACCTTTGCCGACTGGCGCTTTAACCTGCGCTCTTCCAACACCGAACCGGTGGTGCGGTTGAATGTTGAATCGCGCGGTGATGTGCCGCTGATGGAAGCGCGAACGCGAACTCTGCTGACGTTGCTGAACGAGTAATATCGGATCTTCCCTTACCCCACTGCGGGTAAGGGGCTAATAACAGGAACAACGATGACAAATCTAAAAAAGCGCGAGCGAGCGAAAACCAATGCATCGTTAATCTCTATGGTGCAACGCTTTTCAGATATCACCATCATGTTTGCCGGACTATGGCTGGTTTGCGAAGTCAGCGGACTGTCATTCCTCTACATGCACCTGTTGGTGGCGCTGATTACGCTGGTGGTGTTCCAGATGCTGGGCGGCATCACCGATTTTTATCGCTCATGGCGCGGTGTTCGGGCAGCGACAGAATTTGCCCTGTTGCTACAAAACTGGACCTTAAGCGTGATTTTCAGCGCCGGACTGGTGGCGTTCAACAATGATTTCGACACGCAACTGAAAATCTGGCTGGCGTGGTATGGGCTGACCAGTATCGGACTGGTGGTTTGCCGTTCATGTATTCGCATTGGGGCGGGCTGGCTGCGTAATCATGGCTATAACAAGCGCATGGTCGCGGTGGCGGGGGATTTAGCCGCCGGACAAATGCTGATGGAGAGCTTCCGTAATCAGCCGTGGTTAGGGTTTGAAGTGGTGGGCGTTTACCACGACCCGAAACCGGGCGGCGTTTCTAACGACTGGGCGGGTAACCTGCAACAGCTGGTCGAGGACGCGAAAGCGGGCAAGATTCATAACGTCTATATCGCGATGCAAATGTGCGACGGCGCACGAGTGAAAAAACTGGTCCATCAATTGGCGGACACCACCTGTTCGGTGCTGCTGATCCCCGATGTCTTTACCTTCAACATTCTCCATTCACGTCTCGAAGAGATGAACGGCGTTCCGGTGGTGCCGCTGTATGACACGCCACTTTCCGGGGTTAACCGCCTGCTCAAACGTGCGGAAGACATTGTGCTGGCGACGCTTATTCTGCTGCTGATCTCCCCGGTGCTGTGCTGTATTGCGCTGGCGGTGAAACTCAGTTCGCCAGGGCCGGTTATTTTCCGCCAGACTCGCTATGGCATGGATGGCAAGCCGATCAAAGTGTGGAAGTTCCGTTCCATGAAAGTGATGGAGAACGACAAAGTGGTGACTCAGGCGACGCAGAACGATCCGCGCGTCACCAAAGTGGGGAACTTTCTGCGCCGCACCTCGCTGGACGAATTGCCGCAGTTTATCAATGTGCTGACTGGCGGGATGTCGATTGTCGGTCCGCGTCCGCATGCGGTGGCGCATAACGAACAGTATCGACAGCTCATTGAAGGCTACATGCTGCGCCATAAGGTGAAACCGGGCATTACCGGCTGGGCGCAGATTAATGGCTGGCGTGGCGAAACCGACACGCTGGAGAAAATGGAAAAACGCGTCGAGTTCGACCTTGAGTACATCCGCGAATGGAGCGTCTGGTTCGATATCAAAATCGTTTTCCTGACGGTATTCAAGGGCTTCGTTAACAAAGCGGCATATTGATATGAGCTTACGTGAAAAGACCATCAGCGGCGCGAAGTGGTCGGCGATTGCCACGGTGATCATCATCGGCCTCGGGCTGGTGCAGATGACCGTGCTGGCGCGGATTATCGACAACCACCAGTTCGGTTTGCTTACCGTGTCGCTGGTGATCATCGCGCTGGCAGATACGCTTTCTGACTTCGGTATCGCTAACTCGATTATTCAGCGAAAAGAAATCAGCCACCTGGAACTCACCACGCTGTACTGGCTGAACGTCGGGCTGGGGATCGTGGTGTGTGTGGCGGTGTTTTTGTTGAGTGATGCCATTGGTGACGTGCTGAATAACCCGGACCTGGCACCGTTGATTAAAACATTGTCGCTGGCGTTTGTGGTGATCCCCCACGGGCAACAGTTCCGCGCGTTGATGCAAAAGGAACTGGAGTTCAACAAAATCGGCATGATCGAAACCAGCGCGGTGCTGGCGGGCTTCACTTTTACGGTGGTTAGCGCCCATTTCTGGCCGCTGGCGATGACCGCGATCCTCGGTTATCTGGTCAATAGTGCGGTAAGAACGCTGCTGTTTGGCTACTTTGGTCGAAAAATTTATCGCCCCGGTCTGCATTTCTCGCTGGCGTCAGTTGCGCCGAACTTACGCTTTGGTGCCTGGCTGACGGCGGACAGCATCATCAACTATCTCAACACCAACCTTTCAACGCTGGTGCTGGCGCGTATTCTTGGCGCGGGCGTGGCAGGGGGATACAACCTGGCGTACAACGTGGCCGTCGTACCGCCGATGAAGCTGAACCCAATCATCACCCGCGTGTTATTTCCGGCGTTTGCCAAAATTCAGGACGACACCGAAAAGTTGCGCGTGAACTTCTACAAGCTGCTGTCGGTGGTGGGGATTATCAACTTTCCGGCGCTGCTCGGGCTGATGGTGGTGTCGAATAACTTTGTACCGCTGGTCTTTGGTGAGAAGTGGAACAGCATTATTCCGGTGCTGCAATTGCTGTGTGTGGTGGGGCTACTGCGCTCAGTGGGTAACCCGATTGGTTCGCTGCTGATGGCGAAAGCGCGGGTCGATATCAGCTTTAAATTCAACGTATTCAAAACATTTCTGTTTATTCCGGCGATTGTTATTGGTGGGCAGATGGCGGGCGCAATCGGCGTCACGCTCGGTTTCCTGCTGGTGCAGATTATCAACACCATTCTGAGTTACTTCGTGATGATTAAACCGGTTCTTGGTTCCAGTTATCGCCAGTACATCCTGAGTTTGTGGCTGCCGTTTTATCTCTCGCTGCCGACGCTGGTGGTCAGTTATGTACTGGGCATTGTGCTGAAAGGGCAACTGGCGCTGGGGATGCTGCTGGCGGTGCAAATAGCAGCGGGCGTGCTGGCGTTTGTGGTGATGATTGTGCTGTCGCGCCATCCGCTGGTGGTGGAAGTAAAGCGTCAGTTTTGTCGCAGCGAAAAAATGAAAATGCTTTTACGGGCGGGGTGAGTTGTTGTTTTCGGTTCCGACAACGGTTGCCGGGTGCAGCGTAAAACGCCTTATCCATCCTACGGTTCTGTGCTCGGGACCTGTAGGCCTGATAAGACGCGTCAGCGTCGCATCAGGCACTGAATGCCGGATGCGGCGTGAACGCCTTATCCGGCCTACGGTTCTGTGCTCGGGTCTTGTAGGCCTGATAAGACGCGCCAGCGTCGCATCAGGCAAAAAGCGGCAACGAAAAAAACAAACGCAGCCTCACCTGGCATCAAATTTATGAGGAAAAAATGAAATTACTTATTCTGGGCAACCACACTTGCGGCAATCGTGGCGACAGCGCCATCCTGCGCGGCTTACTTGATGCCATCAACATTCTCAATCCACACGCCGAAGTGGATGTGATGAGCCGCTATCCGGTCAGTTCTTCCTGGCTGCTCAACCGCCCGGTAATGGGCGATCCGCTGTTCCTGCAAATGAAACAACACAACAGCGCAGCGGGCGTTGTCGGGCGCGTTAAAAAAGTCCTCCGTCGCCGCTACCAGCATCAGGTACTGCTCTCGCGCGTCACCGACACTGGCAAGCTGCGTAATATCGCCATCGCCCAGGGATTCACCGACTTCGTGCGCCTGCTGTCAGGTTACGACGCCATTATTCAGGTCGGCGGATCGTTTTTTGTCGATCTCTATGGCGTGCCGCAGTTTGAACATGCACTTTGCACGTTTATGGCGAAAAAGCCGCTGTTTATGATTGGTCACAGCGTCGGTCCATTCCAGGATGAGCAATTTAACCAACTGGCGAACTATGTCTTTGGTCACTGTGACGCGCTGATCCTGCGCGAATCGGTCAGCCTTGATCTGATGAAACGCAGCAATATCACCACCGCAAAAGTGGAACATGGCGTCGATACCGCGTGGCTGGTCGATCACCACACAGAAGACTTCACCGCCAGCTATGCCGTTCAACACTGGCTGGACGTTGCCGCACAACAGAAAACGGTGGCCATTACCCTGCGCGAACTGGCACCGTTCGACAAACGTCTCGGCACCACTCAACAAGCGTATGAAAAAGCCTTTGCCGGGGTGGTCAATCGCATTCTCGACGAAGGGTATCAGGTGATTGCGCTCTCCACCTGTACGGGCATCGACAGCTATAACAAAGACGACCGCATGGTGGCGCTCAACCTGCGCCAGCACATCAGCGATCCTGCCCGTTATCACGTAGTGATGGATGAACTCAACGATCTGGAAATGGGCAAAATTCTCGGTGCCTGTGAACTCACCGTCGGTACGCGCCTGCACTCCGCCATTATCTCGATGAACTTTGCCACTCCGGCGATTGCCATCAACTATGAACATAAATCCGCCGGGATTATGCAGCAGCTGGGACTACCGGAGATGGCAATTGATATCCGTCATTTATTAGACGGCAGCCTGCAAGCGATGGTTGCGGATACCTTAGGCCAGCTTCCGGCGCTGAACGCACGACTTAGCGAAGTCGTCAGTCGTGAGCGTCAGACGGGAATGCAGATGGTGCAATCTGTGCTTGAGCGCATCGGGGAGGTGAAATGAAGGTCGGCTTCTTCTTATTGAAATTCCCTCTGTCGTCAGAAACCTTCGTCCTCAATCAAATTACCGCGTTTATTGATATGGGATTTGAGGTGGAGATTGTCGCGCTGCAAAAAGGCGACACACAAAACACCCACGCGGCATGGACGAAATACAACCTTGCCGCCAGAACCCGCTGGTTACAGGACGAACCTACGGGAAAAGTGGCGAAACTGCGCCACCGAGCCAGTCAGACCTTGCGCGGCATTCATCGTAAAAATACCTGGCAGGCGCTCAACCTCAAACGCTATGGTGCCGAGTCGCGGAACCTGATTTTGTCTGCCATTTGCGGCCAGGTCGCAACACCATTTTATGCCGATGTCTTTATCGCTCATTTTGGCCCTGCGGGGGTAACCGCAGCAAAACTACGCGAACTGGGTGTCATTCGCGGCAAAATTGCCACCATCTTCCACGGCATTGATATCTCCAGTCGGGAGGTGCTCAACCACTACACCCCCGAATATCAGCAACTGTTCCGCCGCGGCGACCTGATGCTACCGATAAGCGATCTGTGGGCCGGAAGGCTGCAAAAAATGGGCTGCCCCAGAGAAAAAATCGCCGTATCGCGCATGGGCGTGGACATGACGCGCTTTAGCCCGCGTCCGGTGAAAGCGCCTGCAACGCCGCTGGAAATCATTTCCGTCGCACGCTTAACCGAGAAAAAAGGTCTGCATGTGGCGATTGAAGCCTGCCGTCAGTTGAAAGAGCAGGGCGTGGCATTTCGCTATCGCATCCTCGGCATTGGCCCGTGGGAACGACGCCTGCGCACGCTCATCGAACAATATCAACTGGAAGATGTGGTAGAGATGCCGGGCTTTAAACCGAGCCACGAAGTGAAAGCGATGCTCGACGACGCGGATGTCTTCCTGTTGCCATCGGTAACGGGCGCGGATGGTGATATGGAAGGCATTCCGGTGGCGCTAATGGAAGCGATGGCGGTCGGCATTCCGGTGGTTTCTACTCTGCATAGCGGAATACCGGAACTGGTTGAGGCCGATAAATCCGGCTGGCTGGTGCCTGAGAACGATGCTCGCGCACTGGCGCAACGACTGGCGGCGTTTAGCCAACTGGACACCGACGAACTGGCTCCGGTCGTCAAACGTGCGCGCGAAAAAGTCGAACACGATTTTAACCAGCAGGTGATTAACCGAGAACTCGCCAGCTTGTTGCAGGCTTTATAGAGGAGAACGTATGCCATTTAAAAAACTCTCCCGACGCACCTTCCTGACGGCAAGCTCCGCGCTTGCCTTCCTCCATACCCCTTTCGCTCGCGCACTTCCCGCCCGACAAAGCGTTAACATTAACGACTACAACCCACACGACTGGATCGCCTCATTTAAACAAGCCTTCGGCGAAGGGCAAACGGTCGTCGTGCCTGCCGGATTGGTTTGCGACAATATCAACACCGGCATCTTCATTCCTCCTGGCAAAACGTTACACATCCTTGGAAGCCTGCGCGGCAACGGCAGAGGGCGATTTGTCTTACAGGACGGCAGCCAGGTGACAGGGGAGGAGGGCGGCAGTATGCATAACATCACCCTGGATGTGCGCGGCTCTGACTGCACCATCAAAGGGCTGGCGATGAGCGGCTTTGGCCCGGTAACGCAGATTTATATCGGCGGCAAAAACAAACGGGTCATGCGCAACCTAACCATCGATAACCTGACCGTTAGCCACGCTAATTACGCCATCTTACGGCAGGGATTTCATAACCAGATTATCGGTGCCAACATCACCAATTGTAAGTTCAGTGACTTACAGGGCGACGCCATTGAATGGAACGTGGCAATTAACGACAGTGATATTTTGATCTCCGACCATGTCATCGAGCGCATCAACTGTACTAACGGCAAAATCAACTGGGGCATCGGCATAGGCCTTGCGGGAAGTACCTACGATAACAACTACCCGGAAGACCAGGCAGTGAAAAACTTTGTCGTGGCGAATATCACGGGGACGGATTGTCGGCAGTTGATCCATGTTGAAAATGGTAAACATTTTGTTATTCGTAATATCAAAGCCCGCAATATCACGCCGGATTTCAGTAAGAAAGCAGGTATTGATAACGCGACGGTCGCTATTTACGGTTGTGACAATTTCGTGATTGATAATATTGAAATGATTAATAGCGCCGGGATGTTAATCGGCTATGGTGTAATTAAAGGCAAATATCTCTCGATACCGCAAAATTTCCGAGTGAATAATATTCAGCTGGATAACACCCACCTTGCTTACAAATTGCGCGGCATCCAAATCTCCGCCGGGAATGCTGTCTCCTTTGTGGCACTGACTAACATTGAGATGAAGCGTGCCTCGCTGGAGTTACACAACAAACCGCAACATCTTTTTATGCGAAATATCAAGGTGATGCAGGAATCCTCAATTGGACCAGCATTGAGCATGAACTTCGACATGCGCAAAGACGTTCGCGGCGTCTTTATGGCAAAGCGTGAAACGCTGCTTTCACTCACGAATATTCATGCCGTGAATGAAAAAGGGCAAAGCTCCGTCGATATCGACAGGATTAATCACCATATTGTTAATGTGGAAAAAATTAACTTTAGATTGCCAGAACGGAGGGAGTAGATTTGCGACCATTCCTGGAAAAATGGAGCCATACTTAGGAACAATGCTACTGCAATCCACAACGAAGCGGCGTAACATCACAAGTAATTCAGTAATCAATTCAGGGTAATTGATGCTGGCGAAAAAAATCGAACAAGCTATAATTCAGCAACCATTTTACAGGTGGATGAAATAATGACGAATTTAAAAGCAGTTATTCCTGTAGCGGGTCTTGGGATGCATATGTTGCCTGCCACTAAGGCGATTCCCAAAGAGATGCTACCGATCGTCGACAAGCCAATGATTCAGTACATTGTTGACGAGATTGTGGCTGCAGGGATCAAAGAAATCCTCCTGGTAACTCACGCGTCCAAGAACGCGGTCGAAAACCACTTCGACACCTCATATGAATTAGAATCTCTCCTTGAGCAGCGCGTGAAGCGTCAACTGCTTGCGGAAGTGCAGTCCATCTGTCCACCGGGCGTGACCATTATGAACGTGCGTCAGGGCGAACCTTTAGGTTTAGGCCACTCCATTTTGTGTGCGCGACCTGCCATTGGTGACAACCCATTTGTCGTGGTACTGCCAGACGTTGTTATCGACGACGCCAGCGCCGACCCGCTGCGTTACAACCTTGCAGCCATGATTGCGCGCTTCAACGAAACAGGCCGCAGCCAGGTGCTGGCAAAACGTATGCCGGGCGATCTCTCTGAATACTCCGTTATTCAGACCAAAGAGCCGCTGGACCGCGAAGGTAAAGTCAGCCGCATCGTCGAATTTATCGAAAAACCGGATCAGCCGCAGACGCTGGACTCAGACATCATGGCCGTTGGCCGTTATGTGCTTTCTGCCGATATTTGGCCGGAACTTGAACGCACTCAGCCTGGTGCATGGGGACGTATTCAGCTGACTGATGCCATTGCCGAGCTGGCGAAAAAACAGTCAGTTGACGCCATGCTGATGACTGGAGACAGCTACGACTGCGGTAAAAAAATGGGCTATATGCAAGCGTTCGTGAAGTATGGGCTGCGCAACCTGAAAGATGGGGCGAAATTTAGAGAGAGTATTAAGAATATTTTGAGTTAACTAATCTAAATTAGTTCTGTTAATATATGATAGTTTATAAAAGAGAGGTGGATAAGTGTATAAAATTATATGCATGTGTAGTAAAGTTTTTTTGGGTAATAGTGTTGTATTGTTGAATGTTTTTGTTAGCAATGTAATAAAACTCGGATAACTAAAACTATTTATTGATGAGTTAATATATTTATTTTTTGAATAGTAAAAATGGCCTTCTATATCGAGGGTGTATGTTCAGTACACTAGTAACTGTTAAGCTAGGGGCGGTAGCATTGTCAAATAAGATTTTTAGTAGAAAGATTCTGTTTCTGGATATATGTGGCACGATTACAAGGGAAAATACGACTTTAGGTTTTTTGAAGTTTATTGGTATTACCCCTAGTTTTATCGATTTGGTAATTGGCCGGATTCTCTGGCGTATGTTTTCCTATGATTATCTCAGGCCGAGATTATTAAAAAAACTAAAAAATATAAGTCAAGTTGATATATATAGGCTTTCTGAGAAATATGTTTCTTCATTAAAATTTCAAAAAGATGTTTTACATTACGTGAGAAAATATCAGAGTGAAGGGTATGAAGTGGTAATTGTTTCTGCTACATTACATCCTATCGCTAAATATATTGCCCAAAGGTTGGGGGCCTCAGATTGCTTTTCATCAAAGTTGGCATTTAAAAAAGGTCAATGTAAAGGTATGCTTTCAGAGGATTTGCTTAATAATAAATTAGCAAGTGTGTCGCATCTATTCGGTTTTCATACAGCAATAATAAGTGATAATTATGGTGACTATGAATTAATGTTATATTGTGATGAGAGAATTGCAATAGCGCATAGTGATAAAGATACCAGATACTGGGACAATAAGAAAATAAAATACATTAGAGTACATAATGATGAATGAATATTTATTGTATTACATCCCTTTTTTGTATTTTTACAAAACTCGGCTCAAATCATTCTTAAAGTTTATTTCATGGGTGTGTATTTATGTCTTTCCAATTTTTTTGTTTGTTGTTTTTTTTCAAAAAAACACATTTAATCCTGAAGATATAATAATCATGCTCTTAAGTATGATATTAGTTTATGTATTATATGAAATTGGATATATCTTTAATGATACAGAAACAATAAGAAAAGAGGTAAACCCCACTCTAAGGCTGAATAAAAAACAATTTGACTTTTATTATGCAAACAAAGTAACAATCTACATTTTCCGTTTTGTTATTGCTCTCTCGCTTAGTGTTGAACTTGCATTTTTGGAAATCCCACTATTTAATTCGTTATTGCCATGGGCGATTGTCTTGGTATACATGCTCTATAATTACTTTAGAAGCAGAGTTAATCTATTGTTACATTTTATTTTGGTGACATTAAGATATTCATTACCAATATTAATGGTTACAGGAGTTAAAATAGAAGTTGTTTTATATATTATGTTGGTATTTCCAGTTGTAAATTTAATTGAGCGATGTGGAGAGAAAAGATTTAATATTGATTTTTTTTCAAAAAAAATGTGCACTGATCATAATATGTTAAGAATAAAATATTATCTTATTCTTTTAATAATTTGTGTCCCGATTAGTGTCATAATAAATAGTCCAGATTTTATAGCACTAATAATAACCTTACTATACTTTTTTTTCTACCGTACGTTATCTTACGTATTTATTATTAAAGGGAAAAGGAGCGAATTATAATGTTATATACATTAGATGCTCTTATAATGGCTATTAACGCCTTTTTAATAATGACATCTTTATTCATCTTATGCAAAGATTTCCTAAGAAATCCAAATGGCGTATTGATGAATATCTATTCGTTTTCATTGGTCTTTGCCTTGTTTTATTATGGGGTGCCCTTTTTAAACATTGAGTATTTGTATTCCTTTTTTGGTTATAATATATCATTAGAAAACATAATAGCAGCAAAATTAATCGCTCTCTGGACTTTGTTAGTATTTTTTATAAGTTATTTCTTTTCAAGGAAGCGGCATCTGATTAAAAGATATAAACTAAATTTTGTTCCAACTAGTTCCAATGTAAAATATTCGCGTGTGATATGTTATATCGTTTTATGCTCCGGGCCATTGATAGCAGCATTGGTAACTAAAGACATAGGAAGTTTATTAATTATAAACTTTAATGATCGTGTTTCAGCACAGTCAATATATTCAGAATATGAGGTGAAATATAAACTACCAATTCTATTTTATTTGACATTAATTTCATATTTTTTTGTTTATATTAGTGGGAGGACTACTTTTTATAAAAAAATATTGATTCTATTACCATTTCTTGTATGTATACCTGAAGCTCTCTCTGGCGGTAGAGATTTAATGTTCGCATTTGTATTGTTTTGTTTTGTTATTTATTCGCTGAATAACTCTAAAAGAAAAATACTATTAATATCTGTTCCAGCTTTTATGGTGATTTTGGCGATGGTTATTATTCGGTATTATTTAACTCGAGATGAAAATAATACAACACTTGCTTATAATGTATATAGTATGCTTGCGGAATTTTATCATACTGCTTTTACAAGTGCGTATGTTTTTGAGCATGATCTTAATAATGTTCAAAATGGATTTTTATACTTAATGCTGCCATTATTAAAGTTTTTTACGCCACTATTAAATTTGTTTAATGATGGTGTAAATATTCCTTGGTATGCAGATGTAGTATCTGAAAAGATAGGTAGACATTTTGGCTTCGCAGGGAATATTATTTCAGAGTCGTATTTTTATTTTGGTTATATCGGTACAATTATAATGCCTATTATAATTGTATTGATTTTGAGTTATCATAATCGAGACTCCATTAAGTTTTCAAGTATTGGTTTCACTATGTATATAGTGATGGCTATAAATGTGAGGTTATTTTTTAGAGGGAGTTTTTGGGATAATTATACCTCGCTGCTTATTTGGTTAATGATTTTTTTTACAATAACAGGTCTTCTGTTTTCTAAGCGTAAGATGGTTATAGGGGAAAGGTAAGTGAAATGATGGGATTGTGGGGGGTGTTATTAAGGATAACAACATTAGGTGGAAAATTCATATTAATGTTATTGCTGACAAAATTTTATGGAGTTTCAACAGTTGGTATATATGGTATAATAATATCTATAATTAGTTTTTCAATATATATCGCGGGTCTGGAAGTGTATACTTTATTGGTAAAGTATTATAATGTGTCGAAAAGATCTGACAGTTTTGCCTTTGCCAATCAAGTTACTTTCTCATTTTCCTCAAGTATTCTAATAGCTTCATTGGCTGGTCTGTACATTCATAGTTATTTGGCTGCTGCTAGTATTATTCTACCATCTGTATTCTTAATTATATTCGAAGTTCTTCTTCAAGAATTTCATAGAATACTTTTGGCAAAAGGTAAAGCTAATATTGCAAACATTATACTATTTATCAGGAATGGGCTTTGGTGCTACTGCGCATGTTTTAATTTATTTATGATGGAATTAAAAGATAATGATGTTATAACTTTTTTGTTATATATGTGGTTAGTATGTGATGTATTTTCATTTATCTTTGTTCTTAGTTATTTTCGAACGCGCCTAAATATGAAGTTTAAGTATTTTAGTATTAAAAAAATAAAGTTTCTTGCGATTGAATCTGGCAGTGTTTTTATCTCATCAATATTCATTAGAGCTATTGTCTCTTTAGATAAAGTGATTTTAAGCTATTTCACATCTCTTTCTGTTGTGGGCGTTTATACCTTTTATACAAATATTGGAAATGCACTTCAGGGCTTAATAGATGCTGGTGTGATTAGTTATAAATTTAGAGATATTTTAAATTCAAGTAGATTGGCCAACTTTAAAGATTTTATCCAATACTGTAAGGAAATTATAATTAAATCTATTTCCTCTTCTTTTTTTATTTTTATATTAAGCATTTTATTTTTTAAGGTTTTTCAGTACAAGGAATATTACTCTTATAAGTTAGGCTTATTTATATTGTTAGTTGGTGCTGTATTTCAGACCTTATCTGCCGTCATTAAACAATACGCTGTCATTAATAATAAAGGCTTGGTTTTAAATGCTGGAATTATTGCGTTAGCATTATTTTTATGTATTGCTGGAGTAGGTGGTTTTTGGACATCATATTCATTATACCTTATGTCATTAGGTATAATGGTATCGATGTTTACTTATTGTTTTTATCTATATATGCGGTTAAAAAAATATGAAAAAAAATATTAATATTCATGTGCTTATAAATAGTCTTACACAAGGTGGGGCAGAGAAGGTTGCATTAAAAATAGCTAATGGGTTGAATGCTATGAATTCAAATGCTAGAGTTGTGTCGGTTACGAATAACCTTTTTTATAAGCCCGATAATGTTAAGGTTGATGTTTTATCGCAAAAGAGTCAAGTGAAAAAGCTGCATAAGTTCATTAAGCTTGCTTCATTTTTCTTTATGAAGAAAAACAATGTTACATTGTGTTTCTCATTAGATTTGACATTCTACCTAATAACTTTGCGTTTTTTTAAAATCTACAATGGTAAGATAATATGTCGTTTTATTAATAATCCTGATTTCGAAATTGGACAAGGGGTATTCAACAAAATAAAAAGAAAGATCCTCTATAGAGTATTGTCATGTTCAGATGCAATAGTTTGTCAATCGGATGGGATGCTGAAAAAACTATCTAAAGTGTTTAATAATTCGAAATTAATTAGGATTTATAATCCAGTTGATGATAATACCGCAAGTGGAGAGAATGCTTTTAGCAAACGTTTAAAATTGCGTCCTAAATCTGGCCCTATTAGATTATTATTTGTCGGACGATTTACGCGCCAAAAAAATATGGAGCATATCCTTCTTATCGCAACTGAACTTGAAAAACGAGGCGTACCTTTTTTGTGGACTCTGGTTGGCGATGGTGAATTATTTGAATTATTTAAGAGAGATATTTCAAATATAAAAATGGAGCACAGATTTAAGATTGTTGGAGCTCAAAGGAACATATCAACTTATTATGAAGAAGCTGATATTACAACCTTGGTATCACATTACGAAGGTTTGCCAAATGTATTGTTAGAATCAATTAGCCATAATGTTCCTTGTGTGAGCTATAATTGTCCCACGGGACCATCTGAGATTATAATTGATGGTGTTAATGGAATGTTGGTGGATATGTATGATGTTGAAAAATTTGTAGATGCAATATTATTTGTTTATAATGATAATTGTATGTATACAAACATTAAAAATTCTCTTGGTAATTTTGAATTCAACAAAATAATAAATGAATATTATGAACTTATTTCCTCTATATGATCAAATAAAATTTAGTGTTTTGATGTCTCTTTATATAAAAGAAACACTAGATAATTTTATTGCTAGTTATAAGAGTATCTTAGAAAACACTATTCAACCAAATCAAGTAGTAATAGTATTCGATGGACCGGTGCAAAAGGATATTGAGGATTTCTTGAATGAAGAGATAGAAAATGGCTCGCCTGTCACTATTTTAAAAATTCCTAATAATGTCGGTCTTGGGAACGCCTTAAATTTCGGATTGCGACAATGTCAGCATGAATGGGTTTTTCGAATGGATACTGACGATATTTGTTTGCCCGACCGTTTTAAAACACAAATAGATTATATAAAGTCGAATCCTAATACCGTGGTTGTCGGTGGGCATATCGCTGAATTTGATTCACTAATGATAAATCCCATAGGTTTGCGAAAAGTACCTTTATTAAATAAAGATATTATAAAACATGCAAAATTTCGTAGTCCTTTTAACCATATGACCGTTGCATTTAAAAAAAGTGTTATTCTTTCAGTCGGTGGTTATCAGCACCACCATCTTATGGAGGACTACAATCTTTGGTTAAGGATCATTGCAAAGGGATTCGAGGTTGGAAATATAGATGAAGTTTTGGTTAATGTTCGCGCAGGTAGAGAAATGCTACAGAGGCGGCGTGGGGTGTCATATATTAAGAGCGAATGGTATCTTATGCTTCTTAAGTATAAACTTTCCTACCAGAGTTTGTTTAGTGCATTCATCGTTTTTGTTTTGCGAAGCTTTCCACGCCTATTATGTGGAAATATGCAACGAATCATATATCGATGGTTGCGGAAGTAAACTACATAGACCTTCGTAAATAATCTAAATTTAGTTTTCGTGTAGTGTAACTTAATGTAAAATACAATTGATAAACCGTACCATGCGGTAATCCCTGACAGGAGTAAACAATGTCAAAGCAACAGATCGGCGTCGTTGGTATGGCAGTGATGGGGCGCAACCTTGCGCTCAACATCGAAAGCCGTGGTTATACCGTCTCTATTTTCAACCGTTCCCGTGAAAAGACGGAAGAAGTGATTGCCGAAAATCCAGGCAAGAAACTGGTTCCTTACTATACGGTGAAAGAGTTTGTTGAATCTCTGGAAACGCCTCGTCGCATCCTGTTAATGGTGAAAGCAGGTGCAGGCACGGATGCTGCTATTGATTCCCTCAAGCCATACCTCGATAAAGGCGACATCATCATTGATGGTGGTAACACCTTCTTCCAGGACACCATTCGTCGTAATCGTGAGCTTTCTGCAGAAGGCTTTAACTTCATTGGTACCGGTGTTTCCGGCGGTGAAGAAGGTGCGCTGAAAGGTCCTTCCATTATGCCTGGTGGGCAGAAAGAAGCCTATGAACTGGTTGCACCGATCCTGACCAAAATCGCCGCAGTGGCTGAAGACGGTGAGCCATGCGTTACCTATATTGGTGCCGATGGTGCAGGTCATTATGTGAAGATGGTTCACAACGGTATTGAATACGGCGATATGCAGCTGATTGCTGAAGCCTATTCTCTGCTTAAAGGTGGCCTGAATCTCACCAACGAAGAACTGGCGCAGACCTTTACCGAGTGGAATAACGGTGAACTGAGCAGCTACCTGATTGACATCACTAAAGACATCTTCACTAAAAAAGATGAAGACGGTAACTACCTGGTTGATGTGATTCTGGATGAAGCGGCTAACAAAGGTACCGGTAAATGGACCAGCCAGAGCGCGTTGGATCTCGGTGAACCGCTGTCGCTGATTACCGAGTCTGTGTTTGCACGTTATATCTCTTCTCTGAAAGATCAGCGTGTTGCCGCATCTAAAGTTCTCTCTGGCCCGCAAGCGCAGCCAGCTGGCGACAAGGGTGAGTTCATCGAAAAAGTTCGTCGTGCGCTGTATCTGGGTAAAATCGTTTCTTACGCTCAGGGCTTCTCTCAGCTGCGTGCCGCGTCTGAAGAGTACAACTGGGATCTAAACTACGGCGAAATCGCGAAGATTTTCCGTGCTGGCTGCATCATCCGTGCGCAGTTCCTGCAGAAAATCACCGATGCATATGCCGAAAATCCGCAGATCGCTAACCTGCTGTTGGCTCCGTACTTCAATCAAATTGCCGATGACTACCAGCAGGCGCTGCGTGATGTCGTTGCTTATGCAGTACAGAACGGTATCCCGGTTCCTACCTTCGCCGCTGCGGTTGCCTATTATGACAGCTACCGTGCCGCTGTTCTGCCTGCGAACCTGATCCAGGCACAGCGTGACTATTTCGGTGCGCATACTTATAAGCGCATTGATAAAGAAGGTGTCTTCCATACCGAATGGCTGGATTAATCTGATTTAAATCAATTAATCAATGCAAGGCCCGGAGAAACCCTCCGGGCTTTTTTATTATACAAAGCGGCAGGTTATGGCTTTTTTTTATAATTTATGATTAAAAAAGCGATATAATACAGAGCCGCACAGCAGGATCGCCACCTTGACAGTTCATCTACATCAGCGTTAAAAATCCCGCAGTAGATGAAGATGTGGTGGTGGATTAATGACCACTCTAAATGTTTAACCGGAAGAAGTCAGAGCTAATGAAAATAACAATTTCAGGAACAGGTTATGTTGGTCTTTCAAATGGTATTCTGATTGCGCAAAATCACGAAGTGGTTGCACTGGATATCGTTCAGGCCAAAGTGGACATGCTTAACAAGAAGCAGTCACCGATTGTTGATAAGGAGATTGAAGAGTATCTGGCGACTAAAGATCTCAATTTCCGTGCTACGACAGATAAGTATGACGCGTATAAAAATGCCGATTACGTTATTATTGCCACACCTACCGATTATGATCCGAAAACAAATTATTTTAATACTTCAAGCGTGGAAGCGGTCATTCGCGATGTGACAGAAATTAATCCCAACGCGGTAATGATTATAAAATCAACTATCCCTGTTGGTTTTACAGAGTCCATTAAAGAACGTTTTGGTATTGAAAATGTGATCTTTTCGCCGGAGTTTTTGCGTGAAGGTAAAGCACTTTATGATAATTTACACCCATCACGCATTGTGATTGGCGAGCAGTCTGAACGCGCTGAACGTTTTGCTGCGTTATTACAGGAAGGCGCCATTAAGCAAGACATACCAACATTGTTTACTGACTCAACCGAAGCTGAGGCGATTAAACTTTTTGCCAACACTTATCTGGCTATGCGTGTAGCGTATTTCAATGAACTTGATAGTTATGCTGAAAGCCTGGGGCTTAATTCACGCCAGATTATTGAGGGCGTATGCCTTGACCCGCGTATCGGTAATCACTACAACAACCCGTCATTCGGTTATGGTGGTTATTGTCTGCCGAAAGATACTAAGCAGTTACTGGCAAATTACCAGTCTGTGCCGAATAACCTGATCTCGGCAATTGTTGACGCCAACCGCACGCGCAAAGATTTTATTGCCGATTCTATCCTTGCACGTAAACCGAAAGTTGTTGGCGTCTATCGTTTGATTATGAAGAGTGGTTCAGACAATTTCCGTGCTTCCTCGATTCAGGGTATTATGAAGCGAATCAAGGCGAAAGGCGTGCCTGTAATCGTTTATGAGCCAGCTATGAAAGAGGACGATTTTTTCCGGTCGCGCGTGGTACGTGATCTGGATGCGTTCAAACAAGAAGCTGATGTTATTATTTCTAACCGTATGTCTGCCGATCTGGCTGATGTAGCAGATAAGGTTTATACGCGCGACTTGTTTGGCAATGATTAATTATTTTGTTTCATACTAAGAAAAGGCCCTAATAAATTAGGGCCTTTTCTTATGGTTTTGTAAAATCAAACTTTATAGAAATTACGATACCATTCTACAAAGTTCTTTACCCCCTCTTTAACTGATGTTTCAGGTTTGAATCCTATTACGTCATACAGTGCTTTAGTATCAGCACTGGTTTCCAGTACATCACCTGGTTGGAGAGGCATCATATTTTTGTTGGCTTCAATACCCAGAGACTCTTCTAAAGCATTGATATAGACCATCAACTCCACAGGCGAACTATTACCAATGTTATAGACACGATATGGTGCTGAACTTGTTGCAGGCGACCCTGTTTCTACAGTCCACTGTGGATCTTTTTCTGGAATAACATCCTGTAACCGAATAATGGCTTCGGCAATATCATCAATATAGGTAAAGTCACGCTTCATTTTGCCGAAGTTGTATACATCAATGCTTTTACCTTCCAGCATGGCTTTAGTGAATTTAAATAATGCCATATCCGGACGTCCCCATGGACCATAAACCGTAAAGAAACGCAGCCCTGTGGTCGGTAAGCCATACAAATGAGAATAGGTATGGGCCATGAGTTCATTCGCTTTTTTAGTTGCTGCATAAAGCGAAACAGGATGATCTACAGAGTCATCTGTAGAGAAAGGCATCTTGCGGTTCATACCATAAACAGAACTGGAGGAAGCGTAGAGTAGATGCTGAACATTATTATGGCGGCATCCTTCCAGTACGTTCAGGAATCCAATCAGGTTTGCATCTGCATATGCATTGGGATTTTCAAGGGAGTAACGTACACCGGCTTGCGCAGCGAGGTTTATTACGCGATCGAACCGCTCGTCTGCAAACAGTGTCGCCATTTTCTCACGATCGGCCAGGTCAATTTTATAAAAACTGAAATTGTCGTGCTTGAGTAAATCAAGTCGTGCTTGTTTGAGGTTGACATCGTAATAATCATTTAAGTTGTCAATACCTACAACCTGGTGACCAGCTCCAAGAAGCCGTTTACTTACATAGAAACCGATAAAGCCAGCAGCTCCCGTAATCAGAAATTTCATTTATTATCCTCTCTCAGGCCAGAATATAGCCAATCTCCATCCGGTATAACTAAAAGTTAGATCATACCGTTAGATAAGAAAAAAAGATAATCGGTATCATTTATAATCCTGGCTGTTTTTTCTGGTAATGTGTTCCTTTTATGAACGATGATGTTAAGTACTGGTTATCTTCCCCCTTCAAACAACAAGCCGACGTTATTATCTCCAACCGTATGGCAGAAGAGCTTAAGGATGTGGCAGACAAAGTCTACAACGAGATCTCTTTGGCAGCGACTAATCTTCTCTGATCAGGGCGGTTTCGCCCTGATTGTCTTTTGTAACCTGTGCAATAATTCATTGTTTTTATCATTTATCCTATAGTATTCACTAAGATTACCACTACACTATGCAGACCTAAAATTATAACGTCCGTTAGGGTAATGATGAGAGTAGAAAATAATAATGTTTCTGGGCAAAACCTTGACCCGGAACAGATTGATTTGATTGATTTACTGGTGCAACTATGGCGTGGCAAGATGACAATCATCATTTCTGTCATTGTCGCTATTGCCCTGGCAATAGGATATCTGGTCGTTGCCAAAGAAAAATGGACTTCCACAGCTATCGTTACTCAACCTGATGTGGGGCAAATCGCTGGTTATAACAATGCCATAAATGTGATTTATGGTTCAGCCGCGCCGAAAGTGTCTGAGATCCAGTCGATTTTAATTGGCCGCTTCAGCACGACATTTTCTGCATTAGCAGAAACGCTTGATAATCAGGAAGAACCTGAAAAACTGACCATTGAACCTACTGTTAAAAATCAGTCATTACCTTTAGCGGTGTCTTATGTTGGACAATCGCCTGAAGCTGCGCAGAAACAGCTGGCTCAATATATCCAGCAAGTTGACGACCAGGTAAATGATGAACTTGAAAAAGATCTGAAAGACAACATCGCGCTGCGTATGAAAAACTTACAGGATTCTCTGAAGACCCAGGAAGTGGTCGCTCAGGAGCAAAAAGAGCTGCGTATTCGTCAAATTCAGGAAGCGTTGCAGTATGCGAATCAGGCGCAGGTGACAAAGCCGCAGATTCAGCAGACACAGGACGTGACCCAGGATACCATGTTCCTTTTGGGGAGTGATGCACTGGAGTCGATGGTAAAGCACGAAGCGAGCCGTCCGTTGGTGTTCTCGTCAACCTACTATCAGACTCGTCAAAACCTGCTGGATATCGAAAGATTAAAGGTTGATGATCTTGATATTCACGCTTACCGCTATGTGATGAAACCTACGTTACCCATTCGTCGTGATAGCCCGAAGAAGGCAATCACTTTGATTCTGGCGGTGCTGCTGGGCGGCATGGTTGGCGCGGGTATTGTACTGGGGCGTAACGCGCTGCGTAATTACAACGCGAAGTGATTTTTGAGCTTAAAGAAAGCGGGCAGGGTGGTCACACCGTGCCCGTTTTTTTTGTCGGATGCGATGCCGGCGTATCTTATCCAGCTTACATATGTTGAGAAAATTTGTAGGCACGATAAACCTGCACACCGGGCAATGACGGATGAGTTGTTGCCGGAAGTGACAGCAACATCACATCCGCCTACCCCGCAACTCACTGATGCCGCGTGCGCAGAATCACTATCACTGTTGTTAAATCCAGCATTTGAACCTGCAACAGCACCAGCAGGCGATACATCAAATCAGGCACCTCATTGGTTAGTATGTACCTTCGCAAAACGGGATTACTCACAGCGAACATGGCGCAATTTTGTACAAATCTGTTTTTTTTATCAGCAGATTATTTAGCAACCAGGCAAAAAAATGTCATGCCTTTCTTCATTTTTACTTATATATCAATTGATTATAATTAATTGGTTTGGTAAATGTTTAAGATGTGTATTATTTGAGTAATCCATTAATTAGTCGGCTTTTATATTTTTTTTCCCAGCATGCAACGCTATAATCTGCGAAGATTTTTTTGTGGAATGTGCAATGTAGAGGCATGAGTCGTTTATCCCACCAGTCGCAACATAACGCCGTCGTCGTGTGCAAAGAGCTGTCAAGCCCGAACGCGCGCTGCTTCTCTGGCGGCGAATACGATGTCTCTTCTTATCTTTCCTCGTATCGTAAATGCTCCTTTCTGATGGTTGCTGGCATCGGTAAATCACTTGATTCGTTTTTTTTGATGGCGGTGAGAGCATGTGTTTTGCCCCGCGTAAATGAGAAGGTCCTGATGGTTACTCTGGCGGCAAATGTGGAAATTGTGGGGCGTTTCGTGGCCTGGTGAGGAACAGATACATATTAAAAGCAGAGATATGCCCTGAGACATATCTCTGCTTTTAGGTTTTCAGGATGCCCGTTCCGTAAGGATGGTTTTTGAGACCGCTGAGTGAAGGGGCTGCCGACAGTCTGAAGCGAAAGAGGGTGGCGTTTAGCCTGGAGCACTACGCATTTTGGTTGCGATAGCCAATGGCGGTAGCGTACCTGAAAAAGGCCATTCAACCCGTTGGTCGATTGATTGATAGTAAAATAAAACAATTATTTATTTAAGGATTTCATTATGTTACTTCCTGTAATTATGGCTGGTGGTACCGGCAGTCGTCTCTGGCCGATGTCACGCGAGCTTTATCCGAAACAGTTCCTCCGCCTGTTCGGGCAGAACTCCATGCTGCAGGAAACCATCACCCGACTCTCGGGTCTTGAAATCCATGAACCGATGGTCATCTGTAACGAAGAGCATCGCTTCCTGGTGGCTGAACAGCTGCGCCAGCTAAATAAGCTGTCGAATAACATTATACTTGAGCCGGTCGGGCGCAACACCGCGCCGGCCATCGCCCTGGCGGCCCTTCAGGCCACCCGCTACGGTGACGACCCGCTGATGCTGGTTCTCGCCGCCGACCACATCATCAATAACCAGCCGGCCTTCCACGACGCTATCCGTGTTGCCGAGCAGTATGCTGATGAAGGTCATCTGGTCACCTTCGGTATCGTGCCGAATGCCCCGGAAACTGGCTACGGTTACATTCAGCGCGGCGTGGCGCTCAGCAATAGTGCCCATTCCGCGTACCAGGTGGCCCGCTTTGTGGAGAAGCCTGATCGCGAGCGCGCCGAGGCTTACCTCTCCTCCGGGGAGTACTACTGGAACAGCGGCATGTTTATGTTCCGCGCCAAGAAATACCTCATCGAGCTGGCCAAATACCGTCCGGATATCCTGGAAACCTGCCAGGCTGCGGTGAATGCCGCCGATAATGGCAGCGATTTCATCAATATCCCACATGATATTTTCTGCGAGTGCCCGGATGAGTCCGTGGACTACGCCGTTATGGAGAAAACCGCTGATGCGGTGGTGGTCGGTCTCGATGCTGACTGGAGCGACGTTGGCTCCTGGTCCGCACTATGGGAGGTCAGCCCGAAAGACGAGCAGGGCAACGTCCTTAGTGGCGACGCGTGGGTACACAACAGCGAAAACTGCTACATCAACAGCGACGAGAAGCTAGTGGCGGCCATTGGCGTAGAGAATCTGGTGATTGTCAGCACTAAGGACGCCGTGCTGGTGATGAATCGCGAGCGTTCCCAGGACGTGAAGAAGGCGGTCGAGTTCCTCAAGCAGAACCAGC
>OGHK01000275.1_pt1 | contig 54205 bp, 53 predicted proteins | sample 1571411 | NCBI WGS metagenome assembly OGHK01 (sample SAMEA2582043, study PRJEB24529) | metagenome | biome: Human gut stool | place: China | collected 2011 | reverse complement strand
TGCTTTTTTCATTAATATATACATTTCTTCTTTTACAACATTATTTAATCCTAAAAACTTATTTTCATCATCAATTTTATATCCGCCATATTTTCCAGTTACAGAATCAATATATATTCCTGCTTCTTCTAATTCATTTTTATATTGTCTTATCATTCTTTCTGATACTTCTAATTTTTGTGCTAAACTTTGTATGCTATGTATTTTTTTATCTTTTAATATTTGTATCATATTTAACATATTTGCTATTTTACTCATTTTTACCACTTTCAATAAAAGAGCCTTTATGAACATATTGTTCACAATTGTGGCTCTTTTATAAATTTTTATTTTATTTCATAGCTTCTTCTACTGCAACAGCTACTGCAACAGAAGCACCAACCATAGGGTTATTTCCCATACCAATTAATCCCATCATTTCAACGTGAGCTGGTACAGAAGAACTTCCTGCAAATTGAGCATCTGAATGCATTCTTCCCATAGTATCTGTCATACCATAAGAAGCTGGTCCAGCAGCCATATTATCTGGGTGTAATGTTCTACCTGTTCCACCACCTGAAGCAACTGAGAAGTATTTTTTACCTGCTTCAATTCTTTCTTTTTTATATGTACCTGCAACTGGATGTTGGAATCTTGTTGGGTTTGTTGAGTTACCTGTAATAGATACATCAACATCTTCTAACCACATTATTGCTACACCTTCTCTAACATCATTAGCACCATAGCATCTAACTTGGCTTCTTTCACCTTCTGAATATTTGATTTCTTCTACTATATTTACTTTTCCTGTGAAGAAATCAAAATCTGTTTTTACATATGTAAATCCATTGATTCTTGATATTACTTGTGCTGCATCTTTTCCAAGTCCGTTTAAGATTACTCTTAATGGTTCTTTTCTAACTTTATTTGCTGATTTAGCTATACCAATAGCACCTTCAGCTGCTGCAAAGCTTTCATGTCCTGCTAAGAATGCAAAACATTTTGTATCTTCTGATAATAGCATTGATGCTAAGTTTCCATGTCCTAATCCAACTTTTCTGTCGTCTGCAACTGAACCTGGAATACAGAATGCTTGTAAGCCTTCTCCGATTGCTTTTGCTGCATCTGATGCTTTGTTACATCCTTTTTTGATTGCAATTGCTGCACCTAATGTGTATGCCCATGCTGCATTTTCAAAACATATTGGTTGAATTCCTTTTACTATTTCATATGGATTAAATCCTTTGTCTGTGCATATTTTTAATGCATCTTCAAAATCTTTTATTCCGTATTTTTCCATTACTGGTTTTATTTGGTCTATTCTTCTTTCATAACTTTCAAATGTTACTGCCATTTTTATTCCTCCTTAAAATTATGGTTTTATATTTTTTATAAGTTTTATTTATTATCTAAAACGAAGCAAAAGTGCTACTTTTCATTCGTTTTTCTTATTCTTCACGTGGGTCGATTTTCTTAACAGCTTCATCAAATCTTCCATATGTACCAGAAGCTTTTTCAATAGCTTCCTTAGGATCAATTCCTTTTTTGATATTATCCATCATTTTTCCTAAATGAACATATTTGTAACCAATAATTTGGTCATCTTTATCTAAACCTAATTCAACTATGTATCCTTCTGCAAGATTTAAATATCTTGGTCCTTTTAATGAACTTGAATAAATTGTTCCTACTTGTGATGTATGTCCTTTTCCTAAGTCTTCAAGTCCTGCTCCTACTGGAAGTCCTCCTTCTGAGAAAGCTGTTTGAGTTCTACCATATACTATTTGTAAGAATAATTCTCTCATAGCAGTATTTATAGCATCACATACTAAGTCTGTATTTAATGCTTCTAATATTGTTTTTCCTGTTAAAATTTCTCCTGCCATTGCAGCTGAGTGTGTCATTCCTGAACATCCAATTGTTTCTATTAATGCTTCTTGGATTATTCCATCCTTTACATTTAATGTTAATTTACATGCTCCTTGTTGTGGTGCGCACCATCCTATACCATGTGTTAAACCTGATATATCTTTAATTTCTTTTGCTTTTACCCATTTTCCTTCTTCTGGAATTGGTGCTGGTCCATGGTCTACTCCTTTTGCTACTTTACACATTCCTTCTAATTCTTTTGAATAAATCATCTTTTTTTGCTCCTTTCATTCGCTTTTGCGTTGATTTGTTATTTTATTTTATTTGCCCATTGGACATAATAATCTGGTTTATAATTTTCTCATCCCTAGTTGCAACATACTCTATATTTTGTTCACTATCATAATTTTCAGTATCATAGTCAACTATGTTTTTTATATTTTTTATGTATATACCAGTTTCATATCTTTCTCTTCTTTTTACAACCTTTTCACCTAGTAAATATCTTTCAATAATTTTATGTTCTTCTTTGCTCAACTGTTCTTCCCTAATTCCAAGATTGTTATATCTCCAAATAATATGTCTTTCATAACTTGAAAATTTTGATTTAGTCAAGTCTTCATAATCATATTCAACTTTAAACTTTATTCCTTCAATTTTCATAGTAAGATTTGACCATGTTGATGTAACTTCTAATTTTTTAAATTCTTCTCTTAGGTCTACAATTTTTTCATATAATATATTTACTAATTTTTGATATTTTTTTTCATCTAAATTAAATTTTTGTGGTATTTCATAGACATTTACAGGGTTCTTCTTAAATATTCCTTTTGGAATATAATAGAAGAATAATTCCCCTGTTTTTCGTCTATCTATAAGGTCTGATACTGATGCATATAAATACATTTTATCCCATTTTTCTGGAATCATATAAAATATGCGCCTTTGGATGTCTTCGTACATCTCTTTTATTTTCTTTGTATGTTTTAACATATTTACCCCTATTCTCTGATTAATAGGCTTTCTCCTGTCATTTCTTCTGGTTGTTTAATTCCCATTAAGTCAAGCATTGTTGGTGCTAAATCTGCTAATTTTCCATTTTCTTTTAGTTTATAATTTTTATTAGCTGTTACAAGTATAATTGGCACTGGATTTGTTGTATGTGCTGTATGTGGTTCTCCTGTTTTATAATCTATCATTTGTTCTGCATTTCCGTGGTCCGCTGTTATTAATAGATTTCCTTGTTTTTCTTCTATTATTTTTACAATTCTTCCTACACATTCATCTACTGCTTCTACTGCTTTAATTGCAGCTTGTAAACTTCCTGTGTGTCCAACCATATCTGTATTTGCAAAATTTAAAATTACTACATCATATTTATCATTTTCTAATGCTTCACATACTTTGTCTGTAACTTCATATGCACTCATTTCTGGTTTCATATCATATGTTTCTACTTTTGGTGATGGTACTAATATTCTGTCTTCTCCTGGATATTGTTTTTCTTCTCCACCATTAAAGAAGAATGTTACATGTGCATATTTTTCTGTTTCAGCTATTCTTAATTGTGTTAATCCTGCTTCACTTACAACTTCTCCAAATGTATTTTTTAGTGGTTCTTTTTTGAATGCAACATGTACATTTGGCATTGTTTCATCATAACTTGTGAAACATACATAATATAAGTTCATTTTTTTAGTTTCAAATCCATCGAATTCTGGATCTACTATGGCTCTTGTTATTTCTCTTGCTCTATCTGGTCTGAAATTAAAGAATATTACAGAATCATTTTCCTCTATTTTTGCAACTGGTTCATTTCCATTACAAATTACTGTTGGTACAACAAATTCATCAAATACTTCTTTTTGATAAGAATCTTCAATTGCTTTTATTGGATCTCCTGCTTTTTCTCCTTCTCCATTTACTAGTGCATCATAACATTTTTGAACTCTTTGCCATCTCTTATCTCTATCCATTGCATAAAATCTTCCTGAAAGTGATGCTATTTTTCCAATTCCTTTTTCTTTCATTTTTTCTTGCAATTCAGCAACATAAGTTTCTGCTGATGCTGGTGGAGTATCTCTACCATCTAAGAAACAGTGAACATATACATCTTCAAAATCTCTTCTTTTAGCCATTTCTAATAATCCATATAAATGTCTGTTGTGGCTGTGAACTCCTCCATCTGATACTAATCCTAGAATGTGTAATTTTGAATTGTGTTTTTTACAATTTTCAATTGCAGCTATAAATTCTGGATTACTGAAAAAGTCTCCATCTTCTATTGATTTTGTTATTCTTGTTAATTCTTGATATACTATTCTTCCTGCACCTATATTTGTGTGTCCTACTTCTGAATTTCCCATTTGTCCTTCTGGTAGTCCTACATGTAATCCACTTGTAAATATGTCTGTGTTTGGATATTTTTTCATTAGTTTATCAATATTAGGTGTATTTGCTAGTTTTATAGCATTTCCGTCTTTGTTTTTGTTGTCTCCAAAACCATCTAATATCATTAGCATTGTTACTTTATCTTTCATTTTTAGTCTATGTCAGCTTATTACTAACATATTCCTCCTTCCTTTATGCTTTTGTAATTATACATTTTATTAATTATATTGATAATATATCATTAATCTGCATAATTTACTATTTTAGCGAATTCATCAGATTTTAAACTTGCACCTCCAACTAGGCCACCATCTATATCTGACATTTCAAACAATTCTTTTGCATTGCTTGATTTTACGCTACCTCCATACTGTATTATAACTCCGTTTGCTACATTTTGTCCATAGATTTGACAAATTTTGTCACGAATAGATTTTATTGCATCATTTGCTTGTTCAGATGTTGCTGTTTTACCTGTTCCAATAGCCCAAATTGGTTCATATGCAATTATTGTATTTTGAACTTGTTCTTCTGTTAATCCTTCTAATGCTAGTTCTGTTTGTTTTGTAATAATTTCTTGTGTTTGATTTGCTTCTCTTTGTTCTAATGTTTCTCCTACACATACAATTGGTTTTAAATCATTTGCAAATGCGGCTTTTATTTTTTTGTTTACTGTTTCATCTGTTTCGTTAAAATATTGTCTTCTTTCAGAGTGTCCTATTATAACATATTCAACCCCAATTGATTTTAGCATTTTTCCTGAAACTTCTCCTGTATATGCTCCACTTTCTTCAAAGTGCATGTTTTGTGCTCCTATTTTGATATTTGTATTTTGTGCTGTTAATAGTGCATAAAATAAATCTGTATATGGTACACATAGTATTACTTCATTTTCTGTGTCTTTTACTAATGGTGTCAATTTGTCTATAAATTCTATTGCTTCATTTGGAAGCATATTCATTTTCCAATTTCCTGCGATTACTTTTCTTCTCATAACTTTCTCTCCATTCAAATTTTTGGATTGGGAACAAAATTTAACTCCGTTCTCCAGTCCTTATTTTTTATTTATCTTGTAAGCACTCGATTCCTGGTAATTTTTTACCTTCTAAGAATTCTAATGAAGCTCCACCACCAGTAGAAATATGTGTCATTTTATCGGCTAACCCTGCTTTTTCTACTGCTGCTGCTGAATCTCCACCTCCAATTATTGTTGTTGCATCTAATTCTGCAAGAGTTTTTGCTATTTCATTTGTTCCAATTGCAAATTGGTCAAATTCAAATAATCCTAGTGGTCCATTCCAAATGACAGTTTTTGCAGTTTTTAATTCATTTTTAAACATTTCTATTGTTTTTTCTCCAATATCAAATCCTTCCCAATCGTCTGGTATTTCTGTCCATGCTACTGTTTTACTTTCTGTATCTGGCTTAAATTCTTTTCCTATTTTTGTGTCTATTGGTAATAATAATTTTACGCCTTTTTCTTTTGCTTTTTCCATAGCTTCTAATGCTAATCCTGTTTTTTCTACTTCACATAGTGAATTTCCTACATTATATCCTTGTGCTTTAAAGAACGTGTATGCCATTCCTCCACCAATCATTAATGTATCAACTTTATCTAATAAGCTATCAATTACTCCTATTTTATCTGAAACTTTTGCTCCTCCAAGTATTGCTACAAATGGTCTTTCTGGATTATTTACAGCATTTCCTAGGAATTTTAATTCTTTTTCTATTAAGAATCCTGATACTCCTGGGATATAATCTGCTATTCCTGTTGTTGATGCATGTGCTCTATGTGCTGTTCCAAATGCATCGTTTACAAATATTTCTGCCATTGATGCTAATTTTTTAGCGAATTCTGGATCATTATCTGTTTCTTCTTTATGGAATCTAACATTTTCAAGTAGCAACATTTCGCCTTCTTTTAGGTTTTCGGCTTTTGTTGTAGCATCTTCTCCTATTACATCATTTGCCATTATTACTTCTTTTCCTAGTAGCTTTGATAGTTCTTTTGCTACTGGTTTTAGTGAGTATTCTGGTTTTACTTCTCCCTTTGGTCTTCCTAAATGTGATGCTAATATTATTTTGCAATTTTGTTCTAATAGGTATTTTATTGTTGGTAATGCTGCTTTTATTCTTGTGTTGTCTGTGATGTTTTGATTTTCGTCCATTGGTACATTAAAGTCACATCTTACAAATACTTTTTTTCCTTTCAAATCGATGTCTTTTACTGTTTTTTTGTTCATTTCCATTCCTTCTTTCTTTTAGGCTTTTGCCTAATTTTATTTTATTATTATTTTATAGTTTTTACCTATTTTTGCTAGTTGATACAATTTTATACTAAAAAAGAATACTTTTCAAGTATTATTCCTCTATTTTTACATTTTTAAATGTCAGCATCAATTAATAATAATTTAATTATTATATAAATATCGCAATTGTTCATATTAATCAATTTTGTTGTCAAGGTTCTATGATACTTTTATCATAGTTTTTTAATTTCAATTATGACATAATTATCACAAAAATAGATGGAGGCTTCTACATGATTAAAGAATATAGACAAAAAAATGGTTTTTCACAAGAAGAACTTGCTGAAAAAATAGATATAAGTTGGAGACACTTGCAACGCTTAGAACATAATGAATCAAAAACTACTGTAAAAACTTTAAAAAAGCTTATTAAAGTACTTAAAATATCTGATAAAGATATTTTAGATTATTTAAAAAATAATACAGACTCTGATGAAGATGAATATTGAGACAGTTTATGACTGTCTCAATTGTTTTTTTGTTATTTTATTAACTTTACCTTTAACCAATTTACCATCCAAAATATCTTCTGCCAATTTGTCCTCAACTAAATTTTGAATAGTTCTTCTTAAAGGTCTTGCACCAAAGTTTTTGTCAATACCTTCTTTTGCAACCATTTCTTTAACATCTGGTTCAAACTCGATATCATATTTTTGTTCTTTTAATCTATTTACAACTTCTTTAAGCATGATATCTATAATTTGATTGATATCAGTATCATTTAGTTTATGGAATACAATTATTTCATCAATACGATTTATAAATTCTGGTCTCAATTCTTTTTTCAATTCTGCCATAACTTCTTTTTTAATTTCTTCATATTCTTTTTTAGAATCTTCTTTTCCATCTTGATTTGCAAAACCTAATTGTTTTCTATCTGTAATTAGTCTTGCTCCTAAATTTGAAGTCATTATTATAACTGTATTTTTGAAATTTACTGTTCTTCCTTGACTATCTGTTAATCTACCATCTTCAAGTATTTGAAGTAACATATTCATAACATCTGGATGAGCTTTCTCAATTTCATCAAATAAAACTACTGAATATGGTTTTCTTCTTATTTTTTCAGTTAATTGACCACCATCATCAAAACCTACATATCCTGGGGGAGCTCCTATTAATTTAGATACAGAATGTGGTTCCATAAATTCAGACATATCTAATCTTATCATCGCATTTTCGTCTCCAAATAGGACTTCTGCCAATGCTTTTGAAAGTTCTGTTTTACCAACACCTGTTGGTCCTAAAAATAGGAATGAACCTATTGGTCTCTTTGGGTCTTTTAGCCCAACTCTACCTCTTCTTATAGCCTTTGAAACCGCTTCTACTGCTTCATTTTGACCAATAACCCTTTTATGCAATTCTTGTTCAAGATTTTTTAATTTTTCATTTTCATCCTCTGTTATTTTTTTAGCAGGAATACCTGTCCAATTAGCAATAACCTCAGCAATATTTTCTTCTGTTATAGTAACAATTGATTTCGTATTTTTGTTTTTCCACTTACTCTGCTCTTCTTCAAATCTTTCTCTTAAAGCCTTCTCAGAATCTCTTAACTCTGCTGCTTTTTCAAATTTTTGATTTAATACAGCCTCTTCTTTTTCATTTTTTGTCTTTTCAATTTCTTCTTGCAATTCTTTTAAACTATCAGGCTCTGTATATGTTTTTAACCTAGCCTTTGAAGAAGCCTCATCAATTAAATCAATTGCTTTATCTGGCAAGAATCTATCTGTTACATATCTAATGGATAATTTTACTGCTGCTTCAATTGCTTCATCTGTAATTTTTACATTATGATGTGCCTCGTATTTATCTCTAATTCCTTTTAAAATCTGAATTGTATCTTTTTCAGATGGCTCATTTACAGTAACTGGGCTAAATCTTCTTTCAAGAGCTGCATCTTTTTCAATAAATTTCCTATATTCATTCAAAGTTGTTGCACCAACTAATTGAATCTCTCCTCTTGCAAGTAATGGCTTCAAAATATTAGCTGCATCAATTGCCCCTTCTGCCGCACCAGCTCCAACAATTGTATGAATTTCATCTATGAAAAGAATTATATCACCAGCTTTTTTAACTTCATTTAAAGCTTTTTTTATTCTCTCCTCAAAATCTCCTCTATATTTTGCACCTGCAACCATTCCAGAAATATCAAGTGTTACAACTCTTTTATCTTTCAAAACTTCTGGTACATCACCAGATGCTATCTTTTGAGCTAACCCCTCAACTGCTGCTGTTTTACCAACACCAGGTTCACCTATCAAACATGGATTATTTTTAGTTCTTCTTGATAAAATCTCAATTACTCTCTCAATTTCTTGTTTTCTTCCTATTACAGGGTCTAATTTTCCCTCTTCTGCTTTTTTAGTTAAATCTTCTCCAAATTGATTTAATGTTGGTGTTTGATTATAACTACCTTTGCCTCTTCTTTTTGCTCCATTTACATTATTTGTACTATCATCATTTGAATTGTAATCTTCTCCTTCATTTATGACTTTTATTATTTCATTATAAAGTTTTGGAATATTTACATTTAAATCTAGTAAGATTTTTGCTGCAACACAGTCTCCTTCTCTTAATATTCCTATTAAAAGATGTTCTGTTCCTATAAAGTTATATCCTAATTTTCTTGCTTCAATAAATGCTGATTCTACAACTCTTTTAGTTCTTGGTGTAAAATCAACTATATTTTCAATTGGTTCATCTCTACCAATTAGTTCTTCAATTTTATTTAGAATATCATCTGCTGTTACATTTTGATTTTCTAATACTTTTGATGCTATTCCGTTTTCCTCTTTTGCTAGTCCATATAATATGTGCTCTGTTCCTATGTAGCTATGCCCTAGCTCTAATGCTATGTCATTTGCAATTTCTATTGCTTTATTTGCTCTATTTGTAAATTTGTATGTCATTTTAATTCACTCCCTTCATTTTTGTCCTTTAGGAGACGTATCTTTTTGTCACATCATTTTCATGTTCTTTTAAGAAGCGTCCCTAAATGGACATTATCTTTTTTATAACCTCTGCTCTTTTTATATCTCTTTCTAACGCCTCATACTGTTCACCTAAATACTTTTGCATATTTGCAGGTTTAGTATATAAAATTAATTGTTGAACTTTACTATCATTTAACTCTGGTAATATACCCAAATCTGTCCCTATCTTGACATTTGAAATCAATTTTTGAGCCTCATCAAAAGATATTTTTCTACAATTGCTTAACAATCCATAACTTCTGTATATAGTATCCTCTAAATCAAGTGTATCTTTTGCTAAGAACTTTCTTGCCTTTCTTTCTTGTTCAATTAATTTTTCTGTAACTACTTTGATATTTTCAACTATTTCTTTTTCTGTAACACCTAATGTTCTTTTATTAGAAATTTGAAAAACATCTCCATACTCTTTACTGTTTTCTCCATATGCACCTACTATATTAACTCCAAAATTATTTATTGTATAAAATACTTTATTTATATTTTTGGTTATTGTAAGTGCTGGCAAATGTACCATTACAGATGCTTTTAATCCAGTACCACAATTTGTTGGTAAACTTGTTAAATATCCGTATTTTTTACTTGTTGCATATCCTAAAATTTCTTCAATTTTCTGATCTACTTCTATTGCATAATTTAATGTATTTTCTAATTCTAAACCACTACTAAATACTTGAATTTTTAAGTGATCTTCATCATTTATCATTATACAGATATTTTCTTCATCATTTATTAGGATTGCTCCATCTTCATTATGTACTGCATATTCTGGACTTATTAAGTTTTTTTCTACTAGACTCATTTTTGTTATGTCATCCATATCTTTTAGTTCTAAATATTTTAATCCATATCCTATTGCATATACATTTTCTTTTATTTTATTTTTTAGTTTTTCTATGTCTTTCTTATCTTTTAAATTAAATTTGAATTCTGGTAAATTTCTTGCAAATCTGATTCTTGTACTTGTTACCACATCTGATTCTTTACCACTTTGTAAATACCAATTCATTTTTTTCAACTTCCTTTCATTTTTTAAGAAAATGTCTTTATTTTGACATTTTCTTAATTTCATCTCTTAATTTAGCTGCATCTTCATATCTTTCTTCTTTAATTGCAAGTTTTAAATCATTTTGTAATTTTTCTAATTTATTACTCTCATTTGCTCCTTGTTCATTAGGAACTTTATCTTTCTCTTCAAATTTAACCTTATTATCTGATATTTTTCCCAATCTACCATTATGTCTATTAGCACCTTGTAATTTTTTTAAAATTGGATCCATTCTATCCTCAAAAACATCATAACAATTTGCACATCCATATCTTCCGGAATTAATTATATCTTCAAATGTCGAACCACAGCTATCACAAGTCAACTGTTTTACTTCATTTAAAAATGGCATAAATTCAGGTGTACTAAAATCTTCTAAGAAACTTCCAAAAAAGCTTGGTATATCTAATGATGGCATACTGAAATCCATCTTTGATGATATTCCTAATTTTCGGCTACACTCCTCACATAAATGCATCTCCTTTTTTACTCCATTAATATTTTCTGAATATCTTACATTTGCTTCTCTTTTTCCACAATTTTCACATAACATATTAATCACTCCTTCTTATTTATATATCTTTAAAAATTTTCTATAAATTTCTCACAATTTTTCAAAATCTATTGATCATTATTTTATTCTATATTTAACAACATATTTTTAAATATCCTTGCCCTAACCTCATCCTTTATATCTTTGTCAAGTTTTAAAACATTATCACTAGTTGCAACCTTTAAAAGTTTTGCTTCCTGAGCAGTAATTATATTATATGTTAAAAAATCACTTAATAAAATATCAATGTCATTTGTTGTAATTGTTTTTCCTACATTATTTATTATATGCATTATATAATCTGATTTCGTATTATTTATTTTTCTAATTTTGATGTTTCCACCACCACCTCTTTTGCTTTCTACATAATATCCTTGTGATGGCTTAAATCTTGTTGATATTACATAATTTATTTGTGATGGTACACAATTAAAATGTTGAGCTAGCTCATTTCTTTGTATTTCTATTAAATCACTTTCGTCCTCATCAAATAAATCTTTGATAAAATCTTCTATTACATCTGACATTCTCATTTTATCAGCCTCCTTTTAAATTTTTTGTCTTTTTGTGCGTTTTTAACTTTTATTTTTTAATTTTGATATGTTTAATTTAAAAACTTTTGACATTATATTATTTATATTTTTGTCTTTGACTTTCTTTGACCTATATTTATATTATACTCAGGTTTAAAAATAATGCAATTTCATTTTTTGACCTTTTCTGACCTTATTTTGTTTTTATTCTTTTCTATTCTATTTTTATCTTTATTTTTCTCTTTTTTTTGTTATATTTTCTAACTTTTCTACATTTTCTTTTTGTTTTGACATTGGTACCCACGCAAAATATGATGTTACAAACTCTCCATATTTTGTTGTATCTTCTACCTCTTCTTCTCCATATTTTATTGTTTCTTTTTTATTTTGTATTGTTTGATTTTGTAAATTTTCGCTTAATATTTGATTTTTAAATTTATTTTCCATAAAGCACATACCTCCAAATAAAGCATGTGCTTTTTTTAGGTTTTTATTCAATTTTTAAAACTTGTTTTGGGAATTTTTTTGATTTTATTAATTATTTATTTTGAGTTTTGAATTCTAAATCCTTTAAATTTTAGGATTATATAGATTTATAAATTTGGCCTCTATTCTCGGCTTTTGTTATTAGAATGATAAATTCATTTAAATTTTGTTCATAGATAATTCTATAATTGCCAACCCTAAGTCTATATTCATTTTAGTTCTAATTTTTATCTTGTAAATCATCGAATGTCAACCCCTCTCTTTTTAGTACTTCTTCAAATGACACGGCATCTTTTAGCTCTTGTTCCTTATTTTCTTTACTTTCTATTAAATAATCTAAATACATTACTTTTTCAGTAATATCCATATTATCAAGGATAACTGTTGGCTCTAATCTTAGCAATTCTGATTCAATTGCTTTTTCCATTAAAATTCTTATTGAATTTAAGCAATCCACACTAAGACGAGGTGTCATTTTTATTACGTCTTTTATTGCTTGTATTTGCGATTCAGACATAATATCAACTCCTTTCTTTTCGTTATTATAGCATAATTATGTCACATTGTCACATGGAAATATCTGTGATTTTAATAGCGGAAGATGATATTGGCAGGATTTTTATTTTACACGGACAAAATGCTGACGGGGTGCTGTGATAGAATACAAAAGAATTCAAGGAAAGACGATTCGGACGTCCGGAAAACAGCACGAAAAAAACAGCAGCAGGCATTAAAATGACTGCGGAATGGAGAGAAGTGTGAAAAATCCTTAAATCTAAGATTTTTCACACAGCAGATTTGTGCCGCAGGCATCACAAATCTGTCTTTATCGCAGAGCAAAATCTGATATTTGGCTCGCGATTCCTCCAGCATTAGAAAATGCCTGCGGAATGGAGAGGAATATGAAAATTTGTCCAAAGTGTAAGGGAAATGTAGCAGATGGTTTGAATGTGTGTACGCACTGTGGTACGGTTATTACGCCGCAGGCGGCAAAACCGAAAAAGAAAGACAGTACGGAAGTGAAAAGAGATAATCAGGCGATAGCCATTACCAGTGTGATTATCACGTTGGTGGGAATCTTTATTATGTTTGAGGTGAGTGCATTGGTCGGTATGATTATTTATCTGATTGCATTTGCACTGTCATTCAATGAACTGAGAAAAGACCCCGAATTCCGCCCGGAAACAATTGTGCCTTTTGCAAAGAAGTGCCTTTCTAAAGAAAATTTTAAAGGCATGGGGCTGATGTTTCTGGTGGTAGCAATTCTTCCGTTGATGGCGGTTATTGGAAGTTATCGCTGGATTGTTACGGATACATACAGGGAAGTTGAATCGATGTACAACGATTATTATTAAAGATGAAAGGGGAAAAGGCCATGGGATTTTTCAGCGGAGTATTTGATTCGGATAAACTGGCAGATGCCATCAATACAACAAAAAATGCGACAAAGAATATTACAGGTAAAGTGGCAGGTTCATTTGCAGAGTCAGCAGGCGAAATGAAAAAATTCAGTGAAGAAACAAAGAAAATGAAACAGCCGGTTGAGGGCGCAATCATGCGCTACGGTGTCACCTATAAAGGCGGGCTTACCAGATATCCAAAGCAGCAGTCCGGAGAAATCGGATTGAATATTATGGAGGAGTGCTTTTATTTAAAACCAACCATCGGCACAAATGACTGGTTTGAAGAAATGGCGATTCCATATTCAAAAATCAGGTCACTTGAAATTGTAGAGCGTAAAATCAGCAATACAGAGTGGCTGCTCAGTTCCAGCGATTCGGATATGAAGGCAATGGAACAGAAAAACAACATTGAAATCGAATATGAAGATGTAGATGGCAATGAACAGTTTATCCGGTTGGAAATGCTGACGGGAATCAGTATTTACGGTCAGGCAAAAAAATGTGTGGAATTTATGGACGTTTTACGTCAGAACGGCATTTTAAAGAAATTTGCAGGAAACCGTCAGACGGCACAGAATATGCAGGCAGGAGAAACACCGACAGCCGGTGCGGCACAGGTATCAAATGGTGATGTGATTCTTGAGCAGATTGAAAAACTCGCAGGCTTAAAGGATAAGGGCATTTTAAGTGAGGAAGAATACCAGCAGAAGAAAGCCCAGCTGCTGGCAAAGCTGTAGTGAAGGAATCATACAGGTGGAGATTGACAGAAGAAAAGACAGTTTTTAAGCGATTGCTCTTAAAACTGTCTTTTTCTTTTACACGGACAAATAGTTGTCCACCGTATGTGTTATTGTATGGTCAAGTATAAATCACAGACAAGAGATTAGATTTCTTTTGGCGGAATGTATTCGATGAGTTCGTTTAGGTCACATTCGAGTACATAACAAAGACGTTTCAGAATATCAATATCAAGCCGCTGAACCTTTTCGTCCCGGTAATTGCGGAGCTGCGTGCGCTGCATCTCCGTCCGGAAGGAAAGCTGGTTCATGGAAACGCCGCGCTGTTCCATCAGTTCTGCCAGATGAATCCTGAATGTACCATACTCGTCTGAACTGGCAGGAAGCTGTCGTAAAGGATTTTCTTTTTTCGGCATACCAATACCTCCTGATTGAATTATATTACTCCAACTTATTATTATATTTTGATTGGGATATTATTGTCAGATTCTTGTATGTGTGGTATATTTTAATAAGGGTGTATATATGCTCTATGCTGTGGTTTATACGAGTGGTGTGAAAAAATTTACAGGGAAAGCAAAAGAATCCCGGAATGGAGAAAATATGAGTAATTTAAAAGGAATTTCAGAAAAATGCGCAGATGTGTTAAAAATGCACGAACCACTGGTAGTACTGGATGATGTTGTGGTGACGGTAGATGAAGAAAAAGAAATGTTGTATATTGTTTCAAAGAAAGACGGAGCATGTAAAGCGTTTAAATTAGGTGATAGTGGAATTAAAGAGATAACAGGTGAAGAACAATCAGATGATAGTCTTTCAATTTTCAGACGATATATATCTATGTCCAATTATTCTTATAAAGATAATATATGTGGCTATGGAAGCAAAATTTATCTGTTTTGTCCGGATTCTTTTTCAAAAGAGCAAATTTATATTTTTGATGTGAAAACATTTGAAACGACATATATGGATGCAATGCTTGGGGGAGACGATTTGTTCCCGAATCGTAGGACATATCCACAGTGTAATGGGCAGTATATTGTTTATAAGAATGGTAAATCACAGTTGGTATATCAGGATTTAAGCACAGAAAAAACAAAATGTGTACGCTATGAAAATGGAGATGTTGTAACGCAGTGTAAATCGTTTAAACTGTTGGGAACACAGATTTATTTTAATGACAACAGTACAAAATATGCGTATGATATATTATTGCAGAATGTAAAAAAGATTTGCGAATTTAATGAAAATGGATATTTAAGTACCTGTTTAGAAAGCTATTGCCAGCAGAATAGAGAAGCAGTTACAGAATTTCTCAATGGATATCAGTATACTGTAGCGCAGAATGAAAAAAAGAACACAGTTGAGTTTGCAAAGCTGAATCTTTCAACGGGAGAAATGGAGATTGAAGAACTGGATATGCGGGCACGCTATGATGAAATCGGAGCATGGCAGTTGTGTAACGGACATTTATATTATACAACATTGAATAGTAATGCGTATCTTGTGGACTGTGATTTGACAGAGGGCGGCTATATAGACAATATTCTTGAAGACAAGTGTCCGCTTGTAAACGATAGGCGTTCTGGAAAATTTAATGTTTTGGGTGACTGGCTGTATTATAAATACGGTTATAAATATCACAGAATTTCTTTAAAAGACGGATTGCATATTGTGTGCAGATAAATGCAGTAATGGCTGTGAAAAAAGGAGGGAGGGGAAAAAGAAATAGTGGGATAATTTGAAAATGAAATGAAAGAAGGGTATGTATGGAAGAAACAAAAACAGATTATGTACTGATGAAAGAAACTGAGCAGAATAAAAGGGCATTATTAAGGGAAGATAAGTGCGACAAATACGATTATTTAGCGGCAGTTGCCTGTGGTGCGGTAGGCGGACTGGTTGATATTTTTCTTGTCGGAACGCCGGGCGACAGCGTACTTGGAAAGTGGACAGATTCCCAGGTTGATAGTGCAGTGAAAGGATTTGCGAAGCTGGTTGGCTGGAATCCCAGTCAGGCACAGACAGGAAATGTTGCAAGTGCCATTGGTTTTCTGGAAAGAAAGTATGGTGTCAATTATGACCAGAGGCATACCGCAGATGTCGGAAATGCTTTTAATATGTCCGCAAAAAATCATCATATGATGTCACTGTCACATTCGCCGGATATTGTAGGACTGTTTTTTTCAATATTGAATCAGTTTACATCAACTTCATCTTTTATTGCAAATGGAAAGATTATAACCATTGCAACAGATACATATGAGTTACAGGGCGGAAATTTTATTGCAAAGTTATTCTGTGGTGTTGCAAACTGGTTTGGACATATTATGTCGGATATTGCAGGAAGTTCGGGTGCAAGAGGAAATGCGGGCAGAGGAGCAGGTGTTGTAATGCCGTTTTATGAGTTGTTTCAATTCTGTAAGTTCGGCAGTTTTAAAGTCGGAAATGACAGGCAGGATTTAGCAACGATTGCGACAAGGGCATTTCAGGAAGGATATGATTTCAGATTTGGAATGGCGGCGGCTATTCCGGTAGTTCTGACAGATTTATCTATCCGGTTAATATGGGCACTGCGCAGACATTTTCAATATGAATTACCGGTAAAAGAGTGTGTTCCGACAAGTCAGCACGCAGATTTAAGAATAATGCTGCTGCTTGGAAACGGAACACTCTGCGTAATGGACGGCATTGATGCGGGAGTACGCTCAGGTGGAAATTTCCTAACGTTTTTTATGCGGTTAAATTTGATTGCATGGTTTAGATTTGTGACGCTTGTGTTAAAGGAAGTATGTATCCGGGTTGGTTTAAAAGATGCTTTATCTGAAACAATATTAGCATTTCAGCGCATCAATGAGGCCCTGCTTGTTTATCTACATGAATTAGAGCAGATTGACATAGAAGCATTTAAACGGGAAACACAAGAATACAACAAAGCAGTCCGAATTTTTTCAACAGCAACAACAGATAAAGAGTTAAATGTACTGTTATTGGATACATTTGAACAAATGGGGATTAAAAAGCCGTGGCAGGGGGATTTTGACAAGCATATGTCGGATAAGAATGCTACGCTGGTATTTGAATAATGTTTTCATGTGATTGCTGTGGTTGTTGTTGTAGAAATTTAAAAAAGTCGGAACTGTATGCACAGTTAGACAGAGGAGATGGTACGTGTATTTATTTAAAAGAAAATTTGTGTACAATATATGATAAAAGACCATTATTGTGCAGGGTAGATGTGTGTTATGAATTGTACTTTAGGGAGTATATGACACGGGATGAGTATTACAGATTGAACAAACTTGGATGTGAAAATTTAAAGAAAACGGAGGAATGAATTATGCCATTACCATTTATTATAGCAGGATTAGCAGCAGCGGCAGGTGTAGCAGGAGTTGGAAGCGGAATACACGGTGCTGCAAAAATGAAAGAAGCCAATGACACCATGAAGGCGGCTGAACGCAAACATAAACAGAATATAGAGTATTTTGAAAACGAAAGTGAAAAGACCAATAAGAGAATGGATAAACTGGGAGAATTGGAATTAAAAATCTTAAATGATTTTAAAGATTTTTCAGATGCTATTGAAAAAATCCAGAATCGTCCGGAATTTAAAGAATATAAAATAGGCGGGGTTGCGCTTCCGAAGTACAATAAGGAAGAGTTAAACAAGGTATCTGTCGGTGCAGGCGTATTGTTAGGCGGAATTGGCGGCGCGGCTGTAGGTACGGCAGGCGGCTTTGCGGCGGCAGGGGCAACGACATCGGCAGTTATGGCATTGGGCACGGCATCGACAGGAACTGCCATTGCATCTCTTAGCGGAGCTGCGGCTACCAATGCGACACTTGCGGCACTTGGCGGCGGAGCTGTAGCAGCCGGCGGCGGTGGTATTGCATTAGGAACCAGCATTTTAGGCGCGGCAACTCTGGGTGTCGGTTTGCTGGTAGGCGGTGTAATTTTTAGTGCAACCGGAAGCAAATTATCCGATAAAGCAGATGAAGCGTGGGAGCAGATGGAGAAAGCTGAAAAAACAATCAATAAAATATGCGAATATCTGCTCGATTTAAGAAAAATGGCAGGCAGGTATATTAATTCACTGGAAAAAGTATATGCTTTGTATGGTCAGAATTTTCAAAAGGTTTATAATACCGTTTATACAATGGGTAAAGTGGATTGGAATGAATTTACAGAAGAAGAAAAGCTGGCAACCCAGAATTCAGTGTTATTAGTAGGACTTTTGTATAAGATGTGTAAGGTCAATCTCGTTAAGAAAGCGGCGAATGAAGACGAAATGAATTCAGTGAATAAGATTGAGGTTGAAAGCAATATGCAGCATGCTCAAAAGGTTATGAATGATATTGCGGCATAGGCACTGGTTTTCATGACATCTTTGCGATAAAGTTGTTTAGAAATGAGGATTAAAGTGAAAAAAATCAAAATGAACAGCAATGGCGATTCTGCAATTAGCAGAGTCGCCAATCAAAGTATCTGCCCACATTGTGGTGCAAGGGTTTGTAAAATTACAAAAAAGTGTGTTGTGTGCGGGTGGAAAAAGGTTAAGATAAATTAGAATTTTACACGGTCATTCCATTGTCGTTTCCATATGATACAATATGTAAAAGAAGATACAGGAAAGAGGTTTTGGAGATGAATAAAAGAAATCGTGTTATGGAAATCTTTTACAGATTTATGAGCGGCGAACATATGGCGGTAAAAGACCTCGCGGCGGAGTATGAAGTATCAGAAAAGAGTATCCAGCGTGATATTAGTGAAATAAAAAATTTTATGGCAGAATACGGATATTCTGTAGGTAAGGAAGAAGTAAAGTTTGACCGTTCTTCACAGAAAATGTATTTTGAAGCAGAAAAGTTTTTAACGAATGGTGAAATGCTTGCAATTACCAAAATACTGATTGCAACAAGGACACTGCCACAGGATAAGATGAACCAGCTGATTGAAAAGCTGGAGGAGTTTGCTTCAACAAAAGACAAAAAGAGATTGAAGGAACTTGTAAAGAGAGAGCTTTATCATTACAAACCGGTTGCAACGCTGTGTAATGATTTAATTGATAATTTGTATGCACTGGCAGAGGCTATTGATGATAAGCAGGAAATTACAATTACATATTACAAAATGGACAAATCCAGAATTGACAGGAGAATCCGTCCGTTGGCGATTGTATTCAGCGAATATTACTTTTATCTGATTGCCGTACACGAGACAGACGGAGAGTGGAAAGAACGGTATTATCGTGTAGACCGAATTACGGATATGATAAAGCATCGGACACATTTTGAAGTGGAGTATGACAGCCGGTTTGATGAGGGCAAATTAAAAAATGAAATCCAGTATATGTGGCCGGGTAAGGAACAACAGATTGTGTTTGAATTTACAGGACCTTCTGTACAGGCTATTTTAGACCGTATTCCGAAATCGAAAGTTATTAAAAGGGAAAAAGATAAGGTGACGATTCAAGCAACGGTGGTACACGGAACAGGCATTAAAATGACACTATTAAGTCAGGGCAGCTGGGTGAAAGTGTTGTCACCGCAGTCATTTGCGGAGGAGATGAAGGAAGAGGTTGAAAAGATGATGGAGGGATACAGATAAAGGAATAGTGGGAAGAAAATGTTGGAGGCTCTGCTGTTATTGGCAGGGCTTTTCTTTTTTGACATTTTCAAAAAAGGGAAGACTACATATCATGTAGACAGGACACTGCGGGAAACAAAAGATGTAGTTGACAACGGACTGTATGAAGTATATGTTAATACAAAGATAGATGATTCATCCAGTACAGCGGCATTGATGAAAGTGTTTAAAAGCACGAAGCCTGTGCAGGATGAACGTTTTCAGAGGGTTTGTGAAAAGTTGAGAGAATATAAAGAAGGAAAGGGGCGAAATACGATGTGTAAGCTGGTAGAAGATTATGCGAATATGCGTGCGGCAGAGGAAGCACAAAAGGCGGCAAAGGAAACAGCTCGCAGGGCATTTGCAATGGGACTGCCGATAGAAAGTGTAGAACAGCTGGTAAAGCTTTCGACGAAGGAATTGGAAAAGATTGCGGCTGAGGTTCATATTGCGTGATACTATAATTGTAGAATTATTATTAATAGTATCATATTGATAATTTTGCGAAAATCCATATTGTACTATAGATGTGTAAGACACTGAAATTCCCTGTATACAATCCCTGTCTGTTTATGCTAAAATAGACAGGGATTTTTAAGTATATAAAAAGTCAAATCAGGAGTAAAACCAATGAAATTTACAGTAGAAACAGTAAAAAGAAAGAACCGGCTGGGGTTAAAATCTGCGGATTTTTATCTGGTTGCGGTACTGCTTATTATTACCGCAGGGCTGCTTGCCTGGATACAGTTCGGTGTCAAAAAGCAGGGTGAAACCGTTGTGATAAAAGTAGATGGCAATGTGGTAAAACAGCTTGCATTAAAGAATGATACGGAATTTGATGTATCAGGGTATCAGGGCGGTATGAATCATATCGTAATACAGGATAATGCAGTGTATATGTCCGATGCAGACTGTCCGGACAAGCTGTGTGTGCATACAGGAACGATTCATAAGACGGGTGAAACCATTGTGTGCCTGCCGCACCGCGTTGTCGTAGAGATCACAGGAACGACAGATACATTTGATGCGGTTGTGCAGTAGCGGAAACGGAGAAGAAAATGAGAAGAAGAAAGAAAAACAAGAATACAGGAAGAACGAAAAAAATCGCACTGGGCGGTATTTTAACGGCGCTTGCAATGATATTTTCATATATAGAGTCCCTGATACCGATTCCGCTGCCGGTTCCGGGCGTGAAGCTGGGAATTGCCAATATTGCCATTATATCGGTATTGTATCTGCTTGGAAGTGGACAGGCACTGCTTGTCAATCTGCTGCGGATTACGCTGACGGCGGTGTTATTTGGTAATTTTAACAGCTTTCTGTTTAGTATGGCAGGGGGAATGTTAAGTCTTTTGGTTATGGTGATTTTAAAGAAAAGCGGACATTTTTCGATTGTCGGTGTGAGTGTGGCAGGCGGTGTCTTCCACAATGTCGGTCAGATTACGGCGGCAGTCTTTTTAATGGATACTACGGCGATTTATTATTATCTGCCGGTACTTTTAATCTTTGGTATTGTAACAGGCATTATTATCGGATTAATGGGCGGTTATGTGACACAGCGCGTATATCCGGTGGTTGGTGAGGAATAAAGCGTATGTGTAGAGCAATGGAAGAAATGCGAAATGAAACTGCACGTGAAACAGTCAAAGCTCTGGACGAAAAAGCACCTGTTTAGTATTTGTTAAGACACTAAAATCATTTATAAACATCTTATTTATATATCATTATACAAAAAACCACCGGTACTTATTCTGAGAAAAACTCAGATACAAATATCGGTGGTTTTTAAGTTTCTATTTATTTGCCTGCTGCTGCAATTCAATTTCTTCAACAGATTTTGAAATGCTGTGAGCAATCGGTTTCCATTCGACTTTCTTTACCAGCGCAACGAGAGAAATCGGTACGTAGGTAATCATAAACAGCGGAAACGTAAATAAGGATTTAATCTTTTTATTCGCAGGAGCTAAAATCTTATTCCATTCGGTTACTAAAGTAATAAATCCAATTGAGAACATCAGCAGATAGAAGTTTACACCTGCAAAAGCAATAGAGCCTAATGTTCCCGGCAGAATCCTTCGTAACATATGTACGTCCGTTGCACCGTATGCAAGGAAAATCAGATTCAGTAAAATACATCCGATTGAAAGCAGTGTAGCAGGGGCAAGGGTCATAAACATATCGTAGCAGGATACGAACATTTCCCGCTTTTTAAACATCATTGCAATCAGTTCCCTGCCGTAGCGGAACATTACCTGATAAAATCCCTTTGACCAGCGCATACGCTGATTCCATGACTGCTTAAAGGTTGTCGGCTGTTCATCGTAGAACATGGCGCTTTCGCAGTAGCCGATTTTTTCACCTTCTAGAATGTTCACAACAGAAAACTGAATATCTTCTGTTAACAGGTTGAACTTCCAGCCGTTGTTTTTCTTGATAATTGAGCTGTTTACCAAAAATCCGGTACCGGAAACGGCACAGCTTGTTTTTAACATCATACGCGGATTATTCAGGTATTTTGCCTCACGGATAAACCAGAGGGAATAACCGGAAGTAATCCAGTTGGTATCATAATTTTTTGAATTTCTGTAACTGGTAATGACATTATAGCCACGGTCAAAAACCTTATTCATTTCTTTGACATAATTTTTATCAATGACATTGTCGGCATCAAAGATGAAGTAGCCATCATAAGCCGTATAATCACCGAATTGCTCCACAATCTTGTTGAAGCAGTAGTCCAGGGCATATCCCTTTCCGACGAGCATATTGTTAAATCGTTCATAGCAGATTGCGCCATGCTCCCGTGCAATCTGTGCCGTATCATCTGTACAATTATCTGCCACAACAATCACATCGATTAACTCCGCAGGATAATTCTGCTGTTTAATACTATTAATCAGATTGCCGATTACTGCCTGCTCATTCCGTGCCGCTATAATAAAGGCAAATTTGTGAAGCTTCTTTGCTTCGTAAGTGTCCAGTTTCTTTTTTTTGTCGCCAATGAGTGCGATTACAATGTAAATAAACTGGTAAAAATACAGTACAGTCAACGCTATATATAAGATAGAGTTGATAGTATTTATTGTTCTCATTCCATTTATCCTCTCCATTTTCAAGAAATGAAATATCAGTCAAAATTCAAAAAGAACCTTATGACCTTATGTAAAGTTCTTTTCAGATTATATCATTAATTTCAAAGGTGTCAATCATTATTGGCTTTTTTTATTTAATTTTAATCCGTTTTTTGAATTACGGTGCAAAAAGATTTGACAAATAATCTCATTCCTTTATTATATAATAAGTATGATTCAGAAAGGTAGAAGGGTGAAAAAGATGTATCAGGAAATTTCAAAGTTAATTATGTATGGCAATATGGACCAGAATTGTATTTTATATAAATTTGCGGATATTTTCAGAAGATTTGAAATGCAGGAGTCTTCTGATGCGCAGCTGACACAGGATATTTATACGCAGATTAAGAGATTGTTAGAAGTGGCAACGGATTATGGCTTTGACAAAAATCTGTGGCATAATTATCTGACCTTTATTTTAATTACCAATGAGAATCCGTTCAGCATTACCTGTGAAAAGGTTGGTGCAAATGACGGCAGTGTCAATGCATTTGCAAAAAATGATTTTCAGGTGTTTATGAACCTGTTCCACTATGATTTTTCTAAAATTGAAGCCCAGCTTGGTATTAACTGCTTTTCAGTTATTTCTGATTACAAGGCGATTGTCAAAAAAGAACTGATGTACAATAAAAATGTGTCTGAAAAGGTACAGGTATTAAGTGAAAAGCTTGCGGCAGCAAAGGATGTCGATGAATTTTTTGCGCATGTTACGGAATTTTACAGAGCTTACGGTGTCGGTATGTTTGGTTTAAATAAGGCATTCCGCATTACAGGCAGTGACAACGGCAAAGTAACGTTTCACCCGATTAACAATATGGACAAGGTTATGTTAGATGACTTAATCGGTTATGAAATCCAGAAAAAGAAGCTTGTTGAAAATACAGAAGCATTTGTACAGGGCAGAAAAGCCAATAATGCATTGCTGTTTGGTGACAGCGGTACAGGTAAATCAACCAGTATCAAGGCGATTGTCAATGAATACTACGATCAGGGACTGCGTATGATTGAAATTTACAAGCACCAGTTCAAGGATTTATCCACTGTCATTGCGGATATCAAGAACAGAAACTATAAGTTCATTATTTATATGGACGACCTTTCATTTGAAGAATTTGAAATCGAATACAAGTTCTTAAAGGCAGTTATCGAGGGCGGCGTGGAAACAAAGCCGGACAACATTTTAATCTATGCAACTTCTAACAGAAGACATCTGATTAAGGAAACATGGAACGACAGAAGCGATATGGAATCTGCAAACGGACTGCATCGTTCCGATACCATCGAGGAAAAATTATCCTTAGTCAACCGTTTCGGCTGTCAGATTAATTATTCAAAGCCGTCACAGAAGGAATACTTTAATATTGTTGTCAATCTGGCAAAGAAGAACGGCCTTACCATGACCGAAGAAGAACTGTGTGCAGAAGCAAACAAGTGGGAATTAAGCCATGGCGGTATTTCCGGCAGAACCGCACAGCAGTTTATCAATCATTGTCTGGGAAATGAACCGGCATCACAGAACTAAGAAAATAACGGAGTGAAAAATGATTTCATATATAAAAGGAGAACTGACCGAGGTTTTTGAAGATACGGTCGTTGTTGAAACAAACGGCATCGGATACAATATCCGCGTACCGGGCTCGGTGCTTGACCGCCTGCCGTCCGTTGGCAGTTCCGTACGGATTTATACATATTTATATGTCAAAGAAGATGCGATGAATTTATTCGGGTTTTTAAACCGGGACGATTTATCAGTGTTTAAATTACTGCTGAATGTCAGCGGTATCGGACCGAAAGGCGCGCTGGCGATTCTTTCAACGATTGGACCGGATGATTTGCGTTTTGCGGTGCTTTCAGAAGATGTCAAGACGATTTCTTCCGCACCGGGTATTGGCGCAAAGACGGCAAAGCGGCTGATTATCGAATTAAAGGATAAATTAAAACTTGCCGAAGTCTTTGAAACGGCACTTGCCAATAAAGAAAAAGCACCGTCTGAAAATGATGTACTGCTTGCAAAGAATGAGGCGGTAGAAGCACTTGTGGCGCTGGGATATGCGAGCGCACAGGCGATGAAGGCGGTACAGCAGGTTGAAAATGCCGAAGAAAAAGATTCGGAACAGATTTTAAAGGAAGCCTTGAAAAAGTTGATTTAAGGAAATAAAAATATGGAAAAAAGAATGATTTCCACAGAACTGGTGGAAGAAGATGTTAAAATTGAAAATAATTTAAGACCCCTTTCACTGGAAGATTATATCGGGCAGGAAAAAGTCAAGCGGAATTTAAAGGTCTATATCGAAGCCGCAAAGGAACGTGGCGATTCGTTAGACCATGTGCTGTTTTACGGTCCGCCGGGACTGGGTAAGACGACACTTGCCGGTATTATTGCAAATGAAATGGGAACCCATTTAAAAGTGACTTCCGGACCGGCAATCGAAAAGCCGGGGGAAATGGCGGCAATTTTAAATAACTTACAGGAAGGTGATGTCCTGTTTGTCGATGAAATCCACCGTTTAAACCGGCAGGTAGAGGAAGTTTTATACCCTGCAATGGAAGATTATGAAATCGACATTATGATAGGAAAAGGTGCTACGGCGCGTTCAATCCGGTTAGAACTTCCGAAATTTACACTGGTCGGGGCGACAACGAGAGCGGGACTTCTTTCTGCACCGCTTCGTGACCGTTTCGGGGTAGTCAGTCATTTGGAATTTTATTCCGTAAAAGAACTGGAAACAATTATTATTCGCTCGGCAAGTGTGTTAAATGTTGACATTGATACAAAGGGCGCGCACGAACTTGCAAGGCGTTCCAGGGGAACACCGCGTCTTGCCAACCGCCTGTTAAAGCGTGTACGTGATTTTGCACAGGTCAAATACGACGGCAGAATCACAGGCGAAGTTGCCGACTACGCATTAAATCTGTTGGACGTGGACAAAGACGGACTGGACAGAAACGACAGACTGATATTGCAGACCATAATCGGCAAATTCGGAGGCGGCCCTGTAGGCATAGAAACACTGGCAGCATCCATCGGTGAAGATTCAGGCACCTTAGAAGACGTCTACGAACCATACCTGATACAGAACGGCTTCATCAACCGCACCCCCCGCGGCCGAGTAGCCACCCCCGCCGCCTATGCAAATCTAGGTGTTGAACAAATTCAATAACCTATGGTATAATGTGCGTAAGCAATGAGCCGTGCCGTATGAAAGCGGAAAGAAGTGCTGTGCTTGCACAAAGCACTTCTTTATGATTTCATGCGATAGGGCGAATGCCCGACAGCGCAGGGGAGCGAAGCTCACCTGCGCATGCACGGCGAAACTGGTGGTTATTGAATAAATAGAATAAAGTAAAAATAGAAATGTATTTATATAGCAGGAGGACGGTATGTCATCAAAGAATAATACAGAGGTCATTTTAGGCGGAAAAGTATTTACGCTGAGTGGATATGAAAGTGAAGAATATCTCCAGAAAGTTGCCGCCTATATTAATAATAAGCTTGCCGAGTTTAACAAGGACGAGTCCTATCGCAGGCAGTCAGCAGAGGTCCGGGCAAATCTGATGTATTTAAACATTGCAGATGATTATTTTAAGGCAAAGAAGTTGGGCGACAGTCTTCAGTCTGAAACGGAGAACAAAGATACGGCAATGTACGATTTGAAACATGAACTGATTGCCGCACAGATTCAGTTAGAAACGGCAAACAAGCAGATTGAAGAATTAAAAGAAGAAATCAATAAGTACCAGAAGAATGTAGTCCGGTTGGAAACAGAACTGGAAGATTTAAAAAAGTAAGCAGATGAACCTGTGATTTTGGGCGCAGACCCCGGATTGCAGGTTCAACGTGTTTGAAAGACAGCAGTGGAAAGGAACGCAAAAAGCGGCAGGAGCAGATGAGTTTAAGAGAAAATAAGGTGGAGATTCTGGCACCGGCAGGGTCGTATGATATTTTAATGGCAGATTTCGCGGCGGGCGCAGATGCAGTATATCTGGGCGGTGCGATGTTTGGTGCAAGAGCATATGCAAATAATTTCAGTGAGGAAGAATTACTGCGGGCGCTCGATTATGCACATTTACATGATAAAAAGATATATCTCACAGTCAACACACTGATGAAACAAAATGAGTTGGACAACCGTCTTCTCCCATATCTGGAACCGTTTTATAAGGCGGGACTTTCGGCTGTTATTGTACAGGATTTTGGGGCATTTGAAGCAATCAAAAAAGCATTTCCGGGACTGCACATTCATGCCAGCACTCAGATGACGGTTACGGGTGCTGCGGGGGCAGCACTTTTAAAAGAAGCGGGGGCAAGCCGTGTGGTAACGGCAAGAGAGTTAAATCTTGCGGAAATCAAAGCAATTCATGATACCTGTGATATTGAGATTGAGAGCTTTATTCACGGAGCACTCTGTTACTGCTATTCGGGACAGTGTCTGCTGAGCAGCTTTCAGGGCGGAAGAAGCGGCAACCGTGGCAGATGCGCACAGCCGTGCCGCCTGATATATACACCGCAGACATCAGACATGCCGCGGACGAAGGGAAAGGGACTGCGCGGTGATGAAAACAGACAAAAAGACAGTAACGGTTCTGCATATCTGTTAAGCCCAAAGGATATGTGCGGTCTGCCGGTTCTGCCGGATATTATAGAGGCAGGCGTTTATTCCTTGAAAATTGAAGGCAGAATGAAAAATGTCAATTATGCGGCAGGCGTAACCGGCATTTACAGAAAATATGTTGACCGTTATCTGGAATATGGCAGAGAAGGGTTTAAGGTCGAAGATTCGGATATTAATGATTTGATGGACTTGTACAACCGCGGTGCGTTTACAACCGGATATTATAATAATACAAAAGGACGGGAAATGATTTCATTAAAGCGCCCGAATCATATGGGAACAAAGGCATTAAAGGTTCTTAAAAATGAAGGCGGCAGGGTATTGTTTGAAGCATTGGAACAAATTTATCCGCAGGATGTTTTTGAAATTGATAAGGAAAACAGCTTTTCAAGCGGCAGTGCATATGCAAAGGGAAGCCGCTTTACCGTAAATCTGCCGAAAAAGTACCGGCTTGAAAAGGGCAGGGTGCTTTATCGTATGAAAAACGGTGAACTGACCCGGTTTGTGGAAAAGCAGTATGTAGGGCAGACACTGAAAAAGAAAATTGACGTCCATCTGACGGCAGCTTGTGACAGACCGCTGGAACTGACCTTTACAGATACAAGCACCGGAGCAGCGGTAACACAGACCGGTGCAGAGGCACAGGCGGCACAGAAACAGCCGGCAAAAAAAGAACGGCTGGCAGAGATAGTGACGGCACTTGGCGATACGCCGTTTGCAGCTGAAACGGTAAAGGTAGACTTACAGGGAGAATTATTTGTTCCCGTATCGGCATTGAAAGAATTAAAAAGAAACTGCGCACAGGCATTGGAAAAGAAAATTTTAGGGCAGTATTACCGTGAACTGCCAAAAGGCGCAGTAGAAGACCGAATTGCCATGTCACAGGACACACAAGTATACATGGACACAAAAGACGCATCTGTTGCAGGCAGTGTAGAAAATATGCAGATTCAGGCGGCACAACAGTCACAGACACGCCCGGTAACGGTGCTTGTAACAACGTTAAGGCAGGCGGAAAGTGTCTATCCGATGGCAGATATCACCGACATTTATTATGATTTCAGACTGTTTATCCGTGAAAAGGACAGCCGGATGATGGCAGAAGCTGTAGGAAAGTGTAAGGCGGCACAGAAAAATCCGGTGCTTGCACTGCCACACATTTTACGCGGAAAAGACAGTCAAAAGGGCAGACAGCTGATGGAAAACTGGCTTGCTGCCGGAGCGGATACTTTTCTTGTGCGTAGTCTGGAACAGCTCGGACTGTTAAAAGAACTAAGCCGGTCAGCCGTTATCCGCGTGATTACCGATGCGAATCTGTATACATGGAATACGCGGGCGGAGCAGTTCCTATTAAAAACAACAGGAACACAAAAAAACTTGCGGATTATCCGCACGACCATGCCGCTTGAATTAACAGCGCAGGAACTGGCACAGACCAAAAATGCGGTACTGCCGCGTGAACTGATTGTATACACACATCTGCCGTTAATGGTTTCTGAACAGTGTGTGAAAAAAACACTCGGAAAATGTGACGGCGCAAATGGCAGAATGACAATGACAGGATACCGGCAGCAATATCAGGTGCAAAGTGTATGTGATTTGTGTTATAGTATTCTGTATGACGATACCGTATTGGATATCTCAAAACCGGAAACGCTGATTGACAAAGCAGCACCGGACAGTATACGGTATGAGTTTATAGAGGAAACGGCAGAGCCGGATAAAGTTTTAACAGGAAGACAAAACTGCGAAAAGACAGGCAGAGGACATTTTGAGCTGGGGGTTGAGTAATGCAGCAGATTTTTATTGAACTTTCAAAATATATATTTGCGTTTTTGATTGCATTTTATACACTGGCATCTTATCAGGGTGCGGTCATGCAGAATGAACAGAAAAGAGGAAAAATATATTTTACGCAGAATGTATTAATGTTTATTATTCATCTGCTTGGATATCTGATTTTATACATTTTAAATGATGAGGATATGAAATATATCATGCTGTATTTTGTGCAGTTTATTTATCTGTTTGTTGTGGTGATGATATACGATGTGCTGTATCCGAAGGCATCCAGACTACTGGTGAATAATATGTGCATGCTGATGGCAATCGGATTTGTTATGATTGCAAGACTGGATTTTGATAAATGCATCAAGCAGTTTGCAATTGCGGCAACCGGAACGATTCTGACATTCTTTATTCCGTGGCTGTTAAAAAGAGTACGCAGTTTCAGAAATTTCGGCTGGCTTTATGGTATTTCCGGGCTGGTGCTTCTGATACTGGTGCTGTTTAGCGGAAAAGTATTCGGTGCGAATCTGGTGCTTTCATTAGGACCGGTTTCCGTCCAGCCGGGTGAGTTTGTTAAGATTTTATATGTGCTGTTTGTTGCATCGATGTTTAATAAGTCCATTACATTTAAGCAGACGGTACTGGTGACGGTGCTGGCGGCGGCACACGTTTTAGTATTGGTTGCTTCAAATGACCTGGGTGCGGCACTGATCTTTTTTGTGGTGTATCTGCTGATGCTGTTTACGGCAACCAAAAAGGTCAGCTATCTGTTTGCGGGACTGGGTGCAGGCAGTGTGGCGGCAGTACTTGCTTATCATATCTTTTCCCATGTCAAAAACCGCGTAACCATCTGGTTAGATCCGTGGAGTACGATTGATACGACAGGATATCAGATCTGCCAGTCCTTATTTGCCATTGGTATGGGTTCATGGTTTGGATACGGACTGGGACAGGGAATGCCGGATAAGATTCCGGTTGCCGAAAAAGACTTTATGTTTTCGGCATTGACGGAAGAGTTTGGTATTATCTTTACGGTAGCACTTCTTTTGATTTGCTTAAATAATCTTATTCTGATGATGAATATTGCATCACGCTGTAAGACACTCTTTTACAGACTGGTAGCTGTCGGACTTGGCGTTACATACGGTTTTCAGGTGTTTTTAACAGTCGGCGGTGCGATTAAAATGATTCCGATGACGGGAGTAACCCTTCCGTTTGTCAGCTATGGCGGCAGTTCCATCATCAGCTCATTGGTGATGTTTGCACTGATTAACGGCATGTACAACATGCGACAGGACGAAGGCGAGGCAGAACATGGAAAAGGAAAAACAGAAAAAAAGAAAATCAAAGAAAAGGGAAACGGATATTCTGGAGACGAAGAAGAATAGCGGACTCAGAAACCGTGAAACCAATATTATATCTTTTGTATTTGCGGGACTGTTCCTTTTTATGATGGGCTATCTGGTGTGGTTTAACGTGACAGAAGCCCCGGATATTATTAATAGTCCATATAATAAGAGAGTGGATAATCAGGAAACGAAGGTCGTGCGCGGCGATATTCTGGCGGCGGACGGTTCAATTCTTGCAACAACGGAAACGGATGAGGATGGCAATGAAACCAGAAGCTATCCGTTTGGAAAAGTCTTCTGCCATGTAGTTGGTTTAAGTTCGGCAAAAAGCGGCATTGAAGGTGAGGAAAACTATCATCTGCTCTCAGAGGACGGCAATGTGTTAAAACAGCTTGCTAGTGATGCCACTGGACAAAAAGCAATGGGCAATACGAGCGTGACGACACTGGATGTTGATTTACAGGAAGCTGCTTATAAAGCTATCGGAAGTAACAAGGGTGCGGTGATTGTGATGGAGCCGTCCACAGGTAAGATTTTAGCGATGATTTCCAAACCGGATTATGATCCGAATGATGCATCCACGGATTATTCAGAGTGGCTGACGTACGACAGTGCGGATTCTGTATTGTTAAACCGTGCGACACAGGGCTTATATCCGCCGGGATCTACCTTTAAGATTATTACGGCACTGGAATATATCCGGGAGTATGATGCGGATTCGTATTCTTATCATTGTACGGGAAGTGCCTATATTCAGGGAGGAACAAGTATTCCGTGTTTTGATAATAAAGCACATGGTACAGAGAATTTGGAAACGGCATTTGCAAATTCCTGCAACTCTGCATTTTCAACGATTGGTACGCAGTTAAACCGTTCTGCATTTAAAAATCTGTGCAGCACGCTGATGTTTAATTCCAATCTGCCAATCGGAATTGAGTATAACAGCAGCAGTTTCACGCTGGATGATTCCTCAGGAATCAGTGAAGCACAGGAAACAGCAATCGGACAGGGTAAGACTATGATGACACCGATTCACAATCTGATGATTACGGCAGCAATAGCCAATGACGGTGTGATGATGACACCATATCTGGTGGACCATGTGCAGACGGCAGATAAGATAATTGTAGAGCAGACCACACCGACAGCACTGGCAACGGTTGCAACGGCAGATGAAGCAGAACAGCTGACACAGTATATGCGTGCAGTTGTGACACAGGGAACAGGCTATGCCTTAAAAAATGCTTCTTACAAAGCTGCCGGAAAAACCGGTTCGGCGCAGTATGACAGCTCTGACAATGTCCATTCGTGGTTTGTCGGATTTGCCCCGTATGATGATCCGGAAGTTGCTATCTGTGTTATTTTAGAGGGCGGCTACACCGGTGTCAGAAATGCATCTTATGTGGCAAAGGAAGTCTTAGACGCGTATTTTAATTAGAAATACAAATGACAGGATTTGCGGTTTTTGCGGTTGCTATTGTCTGCCTGCAATGTTATAATGAAAGTAATTGAGAACACACCCATATGTACAGGAGGAATTGCAATGAAAGAAGCAACAAGCTGTGGTGGTGTGGTGATATTTAGAGGCAAAATACTTGTTTTATACAAGAATTACAGAAATAAGTATAAAGGCTGGGTGCTTCCCAAAGGGACGGTTGAGCCGGGAGAGGCACATGAAGATACCGCCATCCGGGAAGTCAGAGAAGAAAGCGGAGCCAATGTCAGAATCAGGGCGTACCTTGCAGATACCGGATATACATTTAATGTTTCTGATGATGTGGTCAATAAAACAGTACACTGGTATCTATGCGAGGCAGACAGCTATGATACCAGACCGCAGCGGGAAGAATTTTTTGAAGATGCGGGATTTTATAAATTTCATGAAGCGTATCATTTGTTAAAGTTTCCAAATGAAAAACAGATTTTAGAAATGGCTTATGGAAAGTATATACAGATGAGAAAAGAAAAAATATGGTAATGGGAGAAAAAACATGAGTACAGTCAGTCAGATTGGAGCGGCAGAAACGGCAAAATATCTTATGGATATTCCAAGCTGTGTGATACCGCAGGATACAGACAGTTTTGATTCGGTATATTCGGATATATCTACAGGTGATGAAGATTTAGATACGATATTTGAAGAAGTTTCAAAAGAATACGGTGTTAATGTGAATCTGTTAAAGGCAGTGGCACAGGCAGAGTCGGGATTTGATTCACAGGCGGTATCAAGTGCAGGTGCGATGGGTATTATGCAGCTGATGCCGGCAACAGCAGAATCACTGGGAGTAGAAGACCCGTATGATGCCAGACAGAATATTACGGGCGGTGCCAAGATGCTCGGCTATCTTTTAGCGGATTATAACGGCGATGTGACACTTGCACTGGCAGCGTATAATGCGGGAAGCGGAGCGGTACGTAAGTACGGCGGTGTTCCTCCGTATTCCGAAACGGAAAATTATATCCGCAAGATTAATGATATTCTCGGTGGAGCATTGGACAATGATTCTACAACGGTAGACGGCGCAGAGCCGACACCAGTATACGGCACATCACAGGATGAAGAAGAAGTGTATTACAGTGCGCCGGTGACCCAGCAGTATATGGCGGCTGCGCAGATTCCTGTGGTACAGGCAGGCTATCAGACGGCGGCACAGGCATACGAAGCTGCTTACAACAGTGTGATATCTGTAATTTCCGGACAGGATTATTCGGGAATTACACAGATTTAATCACGTTTATTATATGAAAAGAAAATAGAGGTGCAAGAGATGAAAAGAGGAAGAATAAAGGTAACACTGTACAACCGTACATTAAAAGAGATTGATATGAGTGATTTTTCATATATTTCAGAAGACATTTTTTCAAACAGAAGTGATGTTGTTAAGATTGAACTGCCGGAAGGCGTTAAGAAAATCGGCAACAATGCATTTGAAAACTGCAACAATCTGGAAGAAGTGATTTTCCCGGATTCACTGGAAGAAATTGGACAGGAAGCATTTATTAACTGTGTGAATTTAAAAAGTGCGGTATATAAAAAGGGCGTGAAGGTAGACCCAACTTCCTTTAAAGGATGTATTCAGTTGGAAAGATAAGTACATAAGACAAGGCTGCGGCATTTGCCGCAGTCTTTTTTCGTTATCGGGAATTTGCGGATTCTTTAGTAAATTAAAGTGCTTTTTATTTGACAAATGCGTTGCGGTAAGATATGATTTTTAGATAGTGGGATACGTATATAGTAATGTCGGGGTTTTAAATTCCCCGGTTATGGTACGCTTCGCATGTGCAATCAATAAAGCATCAGGAAAATATGCGGAAATGAGGAGAACTATGAGTCAGAAAAAAACATTTGTAACATTAGAACAGTTAAAAGAAATTAATAAGACTTATCCGACACCATACCATCTGTATGATGAAAAAGGGATTCGTGCAAATGCAGAACGTTTAAAGAAAGCATTTTCATGGAATAAAGGCTATCGTGAATATTTTGCGGTAAAAGCAACCCCGAATCCGTTCATTTTAAATATTTTAAAGGAATACGGCTGTGGTACGGATTGTTCTTCAATGACAGAACTGATGATGAGCCATGCGCTTGATTTTAAACCGGAAGAAATTATGTTTTCATCAAACGATACACCAGCAGAAGAATTTGCCTATGCGGCAAAAATCGGTGCTACGATCAATTTAGATGATATTACACATATTGATTTCTTAGATAAGATTTTAGACGGCAAATTCCCGGAAACCATGAGCTGCCGTTATAATCCGGGCGGATATTTCAAACTCGGAACATCAATTATGGACAATCCGGGTGATGCAAAATACGGTATGACACATGACCAGATTATCGAAGCATTTAAGATTTTAAAGTCAAAGGGCGTAAAGCACTTTGGTATTCATTCTTTCCTTGCAAGCAATACAGTTTCTAACGAGTATTATCCTGCATTGGCAAAGATTTTATTTGAACTGGCAGTTGAATTAAAGGAAAAGACCGGCGTAGATATCCGGTTCATCAACCTTTCAGGCGGTATCGGCATTGCATACAAGCCGGATCAGGAAGAAAATGATATTGCTGTTATCGGAGAAGGCGTTCACAAGGTTTATGATGAAGTGCTGACACCAAATGGCATGGGCGATGTTGCAATTTATACGGAACTTGGACGTTTCATGCTTGCACCTTATGGCTGCCTTGTTACAAAAGCAATTCATGAAAAGCATACACACAAGGAATACATCGGTGTCGATGCATGTGCGGTAAACCTTATGCGTCCGGCAATGTACGGTGCATACCATCATATTACGGTAGCGGGAAAAGAAGATGCACCTTGCGACCATGTATACGATATTACAGGTTCTCTTTGTGAAAATAATGACAAATTTGCAATTGACAGAAAGCTGCCAAAGATTGACATGGGTGATTATCTGATTATTCATGATACAGGCGCACATGGCTTTTCAATGGGATACAATTACAACGGAAAGCTGCGTTCATCAGAACTGTTATTAAAGGAAGATGGCAGTGTGGAAATGATCCGCCGTGCAGAAACACCAAAGGATTATTTTGCAACATTTGATTTTTGTAATATCCTCGATAAGCTGAATTTAAAATAAGCCGAAGGAGAAATAAGGATTACTATGAAAGACTTATATTATGTTGCGCAGGAGATTTCAAAGCAGAAGAATTTAAAAGGAAATCTTTTAAAATATGCAACAGGGATGGCTTCTATGTATACAGGACTTGCATACATGAAGCTGTCCATGAATTATTATACCGTTTATGATATGCGTCAGGAAAATGCGACAGTCAATCCGGTATTTGAAGAACTGCTTGCTACGACAAACGGTGTGATTGACAAGCTGCTTTCCGGACAGGCAGAAGATGTGACAGAAGTTGAAACAGTCAGAAACCGTCTGATTGAAACCATGGAGGTTGTAACACAGTATGTAGACTGCCTGCGGATTTATGAATATGTATTAAACCGCGTGGAACACCGTTTCAGTGGTCAGGTGGCAGATGAAGAATATTACGGGATGTATCTGACCAATGATTTGATGCATTATATTCTTGCAGATAAAGATAATGTTGTCATTAACAGTAAGATTTCAGAAGTTGTGGGACAGCTGCCGATGCGTCTTTCACGGAACAAGTTCTTTGAATATTTAAGAGAAGCATTTACGTTATACCACGGCGCACAGAAAGGCACGATCGATGATTTTGCCTATGCACTGCGCACAACGGCGATGTTACAGGAAGTCAAGGGCTTTGAAACACTTTTTCCTGAAGTGTATGACAGTTACAGAACGCTTGCCAATGCAGATTATGCAGAACTGACAGAGGAAGAATATACCCGCCTTAAAAATGTGCTTACAATTGCGACAGAAAAGATGTTAGACTGCGCGGATTTATTTGTACTGCTTACACAGGTGGTCAATGATTTGTACACCATTATTTTAACAGAAAAGCAGACACTTTCCGATATCGGGGAAGTGACGGTTGCAAAGCAGATTATTACCGGTGTGCGTCAGGCATTTGACGGAAAAACACTGCTTTCAGATGAAGTTCTCGGCAAGTTTGAATATTTTGAAGGAAAGCAGGAAAGAATCCTTATGATTCTTTCTAAGAGTGACTTTGCAGTGGAAACGGCACTGGAAAATATGCCAAAGGAATTAGAAGAAGAAGGATTACAGGACTGCTATGCAGCACTGGCTGATGTGATGAAATTACAGTCCGGCAGTGACTTTGTAAGCCTTATAAAAGACCCGGAAAAGTTAAATGTACCGGATAATTCTTACGCAGACGAAACCTGTGAAAACATTATTGCCCAGTTAAAGGAAAGCTTTACGAATATGCCGCAGATTGTAAGACGTGCCGTGATGTCGGCAGTACTTTCACAGCTGCCTGTATTTTTTAACAATACTGACGAAATCTGCGAATATATTAATCTGTCGCTGGAGCAGTGCAATGATGCGGCAGAAAAGATGGCAGTAATTGAAGTAATGAAAATGATAATGCGTGGGTGATGGATAATGAAATGGTATCGGAACCTCTATCTTGGCGAGGGTGCAAAACAGGCAAAATATAAGATGTTTGGAAGAATCCGCCGTGGGCGTTTTCAACTGGATACGTATCTGATTACACTTTCGGACAACCCGGATAATCTGCTGGATATGTTTTCAGTAAATGTCTTAAAGCAGCCTTATTTTAAGAAACAAAAGGGGATTCATGCCAAAGAAATCTATGTTGTCGGTCTGGCGAAAGGCTATGCCGAGGGGCTTGAGGTTATCACAGCCATTATTGATGATGTTTATCAGCAGACGGGAGCGTTTGATATTCCGGGTTATTTAAAGTTCGGAAGAAACCGCACCCGCTAGACTGTGGGAGGAAAACAACAATGCTTCATGGTTTGCTATTGATTTTAAAAATAGCAGGGATTATCCTTGCAGTCTTGCTGGGAATTGTTCTTGCGGCAGCAGCGGCGGTACTGTTTGTACCGGTGCGCTATGCGGCGGATGCACAATATGATAAAAACAGCGGAAAAAAGCCGGTGCTTCATGTGCGGGTTACATGGCTTTTACATCTGTTCCGTTTTTTTATGGAATTTGATGAAGATTTTAAAATGCGGGCGCAGGTTCTTTTCTTTTCGCTGTATGATTCGGAAAGAACGATAGAGCCGGAAACAAAAGAACAAAAGGGGAAAAAATCAAAAAAGAAGCAGAAGACCTTGAAACGCACGGTTTTTGACGAACAGTCGCAGAAAAGCGGCGTACAGGCGCAAGAAGTCCGGAAAAGGATAGAACAGGAACTGCTGCAGGAAACCGAGAGCGGAATTGAAGTGCCACAGACGGCGGAAGAAAATCCAGACGAAAGTAAAGCAGTGTATAGTCCGGAACAGACGGACATACAGGAACGAAAAAAAACGGTAAAGAAAAATTGGTGTGTTTCCCGCAAAAAGCCGTCTTTAGCGGAAAAGTTTAAGTGTTTCGGAGAGCGCATAAAACAGGTCTGTCGGCGGATAAAAGCATTTTTTATCAGGATTGCGCAGACAATCCGCGGTATTTTTGATAAGAGTGTTTCGCTAAAGGATGCCGTGCAGGAAAAAATAACCCATTTTTCGGAAATACTGCATGATGAAGAAAACCGCGAACTGGTTCATTTTCTATGGGAGCAGTTGAAACGGCTTTTACAAAAAATCTGTCCGAAAAAATACCGACTCCGTGTCCGGTACGGCTTTGAAGACAGTGAAACGACAGGCTGGCTTGCAGTACGGCTTGCGGTCCTTTACGGACTTTTGGGACTGGACATCGAACTGATTCCCGATTTTGAAGAATCCGTTTTTGAGGGCGAAGGCATGATAAAAGGGAAAATCCGGCTGGCGGGGATTTTAATGATTGCAGGAAAAGTTTATTTTAACCGCCTTGTACAGAAAAAACTGTTAAAGAAAAGCAGCCGTTAAAACGGCAGAATGGAGGAGTTATGGCAGAAAATAAGAATAATTTTGATACAACGGTAGCCTCTCTTTTTAAAGGGATGGATTCATTTGTTTCCGCAAAAACGGTTGTGGGAGATGCAGTGACAGTCAATGACACCATTATTCTTCCACTGGTCGATGTATCGTTTGGTGTGGGTGCCGGTGCATTTGCGGGCGAAAAGAAAAACAATGCGGGCGGTGTAATGACAGGAAAGGTATCACCAAGTGCGGTTTTAGTTATTCAGAACGGGACAACAAAGCTTGTCAATATTAAAAATCAGGATACCGTGACGAAGATTTTAGACCTGGTACCGGATGTGATTGACCGTTTTACAAGCGGTAATAAGACAAAAGAGTACGACGAAGAAGTTAAAAATGCAATTCACGATGTAACAGAGGAATAACACGCGGTGGTGCATCATATACTATTGATAAGACAGAATATAAAGATGGTTCGCTATGACAAGAATGTGTGGATTTATACTGTTCTGGATTGCAGTAGGAATGATGATTGCACTGTTTTTTACAGAAAATATCTGTCTGTGTATTTTCGTGATTATTGTGCTGATGATATTGGGATATAATTTGTTTTGTCATTAAAATGAAAAAAATGTTGAAATAATGCTTGCAAAATAATTTAATATCTGCTACAATATTTTCTGTTGTGGGTAAATAATACCCAATACCATTAAGGAGGTGTATTTAAGATGGCAAAATGTGCAATTTGTGAAAAAGCTGCTCACTTTGGTAACACTGTGAGCCATTCTCATAGAAGATCAAATAAGAAATGGAATGCTAACGTTAAGTCAGTAAAGGTTAAGGTCAACGGTGCATCTCAGAAGATGTATGTATGTACTTCATGCTTACGTTCCGGTAAAGTAGAACGCGCATAAGAACTGCTGTTAATTTTCGAAAATTTATATCAGTGGGAAGGTGGATTGTCTTTTTAGATGATTCACCTTCTTTGTTTTGACATTTGTATCATGAATAGGTATAATATCTATTATTAGATAGGATAGATAGTATCCGTGAATGGAGGTATATAGATGAGAGGTCATATCGAAGGACAATTAGGTACGATTACCATCGAATCAGAAGTTATTGCAAGATATGCCGGTTCTACAGCCGTAGAGTGTTTTGGTATTGTGGGCATGGCAGCTGTCAGCATGAAGGACGGCCTTGTAAAGCTTTTAAAGGGCGACAGCCTTACAAGAGGAATTCACGTAGAGATTGATGAAGACAATATGATTACAATTGATTTTCATGTTATTGTTTCTTATGGTGTCGGCATTTCAACCGTTGCAGAGAATCTGATTGAAAATGTAAAGTACAAGGTACATGAATTTACAGGTCTTGATATTAAGAAGATTAATATATTTGTAGAAGGTGTTCGTGTAATAGATTAATGGAAGATGCCGTATATGGCGGAATGGAGGAAAATTGTGGCTACAAATACAATAGATGCAGCACTTTTGCAAAAGATGTTCCTTGCAGGAGCAAAAAACCTTGAAGCAAAAAAAGAGTGGATTAATGACTTGAATGTATTCCCGGTGCCGGACGGCGATACGGGAACCAATATGACACTGACAATTATGTCTGCGGCAAAAGAAGTCGGTGCGATTGCAGTACCGGATATGGAAACGCTGGCAAAAGCAATTGCGACCGGTTCATTAAGAGGTGCAAGAGGTAATTCAGGTGTTATTCTTTCACAGCTGTTCAGAGGATTTACAAAGGAAATGTCTGGGCTTGACAGTTTAACCGTAGAAGACATTGCAAGAGCAGCACAGAGAGCAACAGAGACAGCATACAAGGCCGTTATGAAGCCGAAGGAAGGAACAATTCTTACCGTTGCGAAGGGTGTATCTGATAAGGCGGCAGAAGTTGCAGAGGAAACAGAAGACATCGAAGAAGCACTGTTAAAGATTATTGAACATGCAGAGCTTGTCTTGTCAAAGACGCCTGAAATGCTCCCTGTTTTAAAGGAAGCCGGTGTTGTGGATTCCGGCGGACAGGGTCTGGTTGTTGTATTAAGAGGTATGTATGATGCTTTAACAGGTAAAGTCACAGACTTTAAGATTGAAGGCGTATCTAAAGCAAAAATTGCAGCAACAGGAAAGAATACGGGAGCTGCCATTGAAAATGTAGATATTAAATTCGGTTACTGTACGGAATTTATTATTATGCTCGATAAAGAATTTGATGAAAAGACAGAAGAATCCTTTAAGGCATTTTTATCTTCTATCGGTGATTCCATTGTGTGTGTTGCATTAGATGACATTGTAAAGGTTCATGTGCATACCAATCATCCGGGTCAGGCATTTGAAAAGGCATTAGAATACGGACAGCTGACAAAGATGAAGGTTGATAATATGCGTGAGGAACACAACCAGAAGGTTATACAGCAGTCAGAGATGGAAGCAGCTGCTAAGGAAGAAACAGAAAAGAAGGAAGAAAAAGCACCACATAAGGATTTTGGTTTTGTAACGATTTCCGCAGGCGAAGGACTTTCTGAAATCTTTAAGGAACTGGGTGTTGACGAAGTGATTGAAGGCGGACAGACCATGAATCCGAGTACAGAGGATATTTTAAATGCTGCTGACCGCATTAATGCAGATACTGTTTTTGTTCTTCCGAATAATAAGAACATTATTCTTGCCGCGGAGCAGGCAGCAGAGCTTGTAGAAGGCAAAAAGCTGATTGTAATTCCGACAAAGACAGTTCCGCAGGGTATTACAGCGATGATTAACTTTGAAGCTTCAAGAAATGCACAGGAAAATGCAGACACGATGACAGAAGCACTTTCAACAGTGGCAACAGGACAGCTTACTTATGCAGTCCGTGATACGTCAATTGACGGAAAAGAAATTCACAAAGACGATATTATGGGACTTTCAGACAGCGGACTTGCGGCAGTCGGCAAGAGCATTGACCAGACGCTGTTAGAACTTGTTGATGCAATGATGAATGAAGATGCAGAACTTATTACCCTGTATTACGGCAGTGATATTTCAGAAGAAGATGCAGAAAATGCCGCAGCAAAGGTTGAAGAAAAATATCCGGATATTGATGTAGAGCTTCAGATGGGCGGACAGCCGATTTATTATTACATTGTTTCAGTAGAATAAAGATTGAATGTTGCGACAGGGTCGCTCAGAAATGGAAGAAAAATGTGAACAAGCCATATATTACAGCTTGTTCACATAACAGTATGCGCCGCAGGCAGCGCATACTGCTGTTTATCGCAGGACTGAATAAATTCAGTCCGCGTTCCTCCGGCATTGGAATGCCTGCGGAAAGAAGGATAAGATGAGTAAGATTGATGAAATCAGAGGCGAGATGGTTAAGGCGATGAAGGCGAAGGATAAGGCCAGAAAAGATGTTCTTTCCTTACTGCTTGCGGAATTAAAGAATGTAGAAATTAACAACCGCACACCGCTGACTGATGAAGAAGGAAATCAGGTTATTTTAAAGCAGATTAAGCAGTTAAAAGAAACACTTTCCCTTACTCCGGCAGACCGACAGGACATTATTGACGAGTGTAATTTCTCAATCAGTGTATTAGAGGAATATGCACCGAAGATGATGGATGAATCTGAAATCAAAGCAGTGATCGAAGAAACATTAAAAGAACTTTCTATCGAAACACCGACAGCACAGGATAAAGGTAAAATTATGAAAGTGTTAATGCCAAAGGTCAAAGGCAAGGCAGACGGTAAACTTGTCAATCAGGTTCTTGGCTCAATGATGGCATAAGTTATGAATATACAGCAGCTTAAAGGAATTGGAGAAAAAACTGCTGCGCTACTTAGCAGGCTTTCCGTATACACTGTAAAAGACCTTGTAGGGTTATACCCACGGGCTTACGATGTATATGAAAAGCCTGTTTTTGTACAGGAAGCAGTGGAAGAACATGCATCAGAAATCGTGAGCATTGAAGCCGTTGTGGCAAGAAATGTGGAACAGTATTCCACACCGAGAATGAAAGTATTATCGACAGTTGTGCGGGATGAACAGGGAACATCCCTGAAATGCACATGGTTTAACATGCCGTTTCTGCGCAGCAGTTTAAAGCCGGGAGCACATTATGTCTTCCGCGGTCAGCTTGCAAAGAAAAAGGGAAGCTTTGTTTTAGAACAGCCACAGATGTATACAATGGCGGCATATGCGCAGTTACAGGGAAGTATGCAGCCCATATATCCGCTGACAAAGGGGCTGTCCAATAAAACGGTCGCCAAAGCAGTAAAACAGGCATTGGAAAAGTACGATACGTGTCTGGAAAAAGAATATATACCGGTAGATATCCGCAGTGCGTATCAGCTTGCGGAACACAATTTTGCCGTACAGCGGATACATTTTCCGCAGTCGCAGGAGGATTATTTACAGTCCAGAAAAAGACTGGCATTTGAAGAATTTTTTCTGTTTGTGCTGGCAGTGCGCAATATGAAAGAAAAAAATACACACAGGTTGAACGAGTACCGTATTTTAAATGATGCGCGTACCGATAAATTCATTTCTGAACTGGAGTTTGAACTGACGGATGCACAGAAAAAGACATGGGAAGAAATCAAAGAAAACATGTCCGGCAGTGCGTTAATGAGCCGGTTGATTCAGGGCGATGTTGGTTCCGGAAAGACGATTATTGCAGTGTTGGCATTGATGAATACCGCGTTTGCAGGGTATCAGGGGGCAATGATGGTGCCGACAGAGGTGCTTGCAAAACAGCAGTACGAGTCGATCTGTTCGATGTTTGAAAAACATCAGATTCCGTTAAAGGTTGTGCTTTTAATGGGTTCGATGACGGCGGCGCAGAAAAGAGCGGTTTATGAGCAGATTCGCACGCATGAGGCGGATATTGTGGTCGGCACGCACGCCGTGATTCAGGAAAAAGCCGTTTATGACAAGCTTGCACTGGTAATTACGGACGAACAGCACCGCTTCGGGGTCAATCAGCGGCGGGCGCTTTCTATGAAAGGGGACAATCCGCACGTACTGGTTATGAGTGCAACCCCGATTCCGAGAACACTGGCAATTATAGTATACGGTGACTTGGATATCTCTATTATTGATACACTACCGGCAGAACGTCTTCCAATAAAAAATTGTGTTGTGGGAACCAACTACCGGGAAAATGCGTATAAGTTTATAGCAGGTCAGGTCAAAGAAGGCAGACAGGCATATGTGATCTGTCCGATGGTGGAGGAAAGCGAAAATGTCGATGCCGAAAATGTCGTAGAATATGCCGAAAAGCTTAAAGCGGCACTGCCTCCGCAAATCCGTGTGGAATATCTGCACGGAAAGATGAAAGCAAATCAAAAAGAAGAAATTATGGCGTGCTTTGCGGCGCGGGAAACAGATGTACTGGTATCGACAACCGTTATCGAAGTCGGTGTCAACGTTCCGAATGCCACGGTAATGATGGTGGAAAATGCAGACCGTTTCGGGCTTGCACAGCTTCACCAGCTGAGGGGCCGTGTGGGGCGCGGAAAATATCAGTCGTATTGTATCTTTGTGTCCGGTTCGGACACAGCCAAGGCAAAGGACCGCTTAGGCATTTTAAATCAGACGAATGACGGATTTAAAATTGCAGAGGAGGATTTAAAACAGCGTGGACCGGGAGATTTTTTCGGCGTGCGCCAGAGCGGGGATTTGCGTTTTAAAATCGGTGATATTTTCTCAGATTCCAAAGTGTTAAAGGAAGCAGCAGATGCGGCAGGCACTGTGCTTGCAAAAGATGAACTGCTTTCGTCGGAAGAAAATGTTTATCTGAAGACAAAAGTGGAAGAATATACAAAGGAATGTCTGGAAAATATTAATTTATGATGGAAGTGTCACAAGTATAAGGAGTGCTATAAAATGCGGACAATGGAATTTACAATGAGCAGACCCGGACTGGTAGAACCGGGACAGGAAGTGGAGATTACTGAAGGGAAACTGCCAAGCAGCTTTTACTACACGATAGAACCGGCGGTTGCAATGTCGGGAAACTACTCGACACCGGAGCGTTTAAAATCCAGAAAAGGCATTGTAAAAGAAGTCGGCGAAACCAGCCGTGGATACTACGTACTGGCGGAATTTGACGAGTAAATGCGGCGCAGTGGAAGATTGTATCAGAAACTGCCGCACGCAGAATGCTGCGAAAAAGAAGGATAAGGATTAGAAGAGAAAATCAGGTGGACAGATGAAGGAAGAATTAATGCGCACAGAACTGCTGTTTGGCAGTGAGGGCATGGAAAAATTAAAAAATGCAAAGGTGGCACTGTTCGGAGTCGGCGGAGTCGGCGGCTACGTGGCAGAAGCACTTGCACGCAGCGGTGTCGGAAACATGGTGCTTACAGATAATGACTGTGTAAGTGTTTCCAATATTAACCGTCAGATTATCGCACTGCACAGTACGGTCGGCAGACCGAAAGTGGAAGTAATGAAGGAACGGCTTTTAGATATCAACCCGGAGATTAATCTGGAACTGCACCGGTCCTTTTATCTGCCGGAAAATCACGATGACTATGATTTTGCATCATATGATTATGTTATCGACTGTATTGATACAGTTGCTGCCAAGATTGATCTGGTGCTTGAAGCGCAGAAAGCAGGAACACCGATTATAGCGAGCATGGGAACCGGCAATAAACATCACCCGGAGCTGCTCGAGGTTTCGGATATTTTTAAGACTTCGGTCTGTCCGCTTGCAAAAGTCATGCGTTATGAATTAAAAAGGCGCGGCGTAAAGAAACTGAAAGTGATTTATTCCAAGGAGCAGCCGGTCAAGGTATCGGCGCCGCTTGAGAATAATGCCAGAAGATGTATTCCCGGCAGTACTGCATTTGTTCCGGCTTCGGCAGGACTGCTGATCGCTTCTGAAGTCGTCAAGGACATTATGATGTAAGAACCGGGCAAAAGTATCTTAATAATCACTGCATAAATAAAACACTTCTTCCATATACATGAAGTAAATATGGAAGGAGTGTTTTTGTTTTTATGGACAGTAATCAGGAATTTTCGTTATACAAGGATATGAAAGCCAGAACAAACGGAGAAATATACATCGGAGTGGTAGGACCGGTCAGAACCGGTAAATCAACTTTTATTAAAAGATTTATGGACTTGTGCGTACTGCCGCAGATGGAAAATGAACATGTACGTGCGCGGGCAAAGGACGAACTGCCGCAGAGCGCCGCGGGAACAACAATTATGACGACCGAGCCGAAGTTTATTCCGAGTGAGGCGGCACTCATTTATCCAATGGAAGATGTGGGCGTCAAGGTGCGTCTGATTGACTGTGTCGGTTTTATGGTGGAAGGCGCGTCCGGTCACGTTGAAAATGAAAAGGAGCGCATGGTAAAAACACCGTGGTCGCAGACGGAAATCCCGTTTACCAAGGCGGCGGAAATCGGTACGAAAAAGGTGATTGCGGAACATTCAACGATAGGTATTGTCGTAACCACAGACGGTTCATTTTCAGAGATTCCAAGACAAAATTACGTTCCGGCGGAGGAACGCACTATTCAGGAATTAAGTGCTATTAAAAAGCCGTTTCTGGTGCTGTTAAACAGTGCAAAGCCGTATTCTAAGGAAACCGGACAGCTTGCGGAAGAACTCACGCAGAAATACGGCGTAACCGTGCTGCCGGTCAACTGCGACCAGTTAAAAAAAGAAGATATCACTGCGATTCTTGAAAATGTACTGCTTGAATTTCCGGTGACGGAGCTGGATTTTTACACGCCGCAGTGGATGGAAATGCTGCCGGAGGACCACTGGCTGAAAGCGGAGCTGATTGCAAAGGCTGCGGAAGTGTTAGAACCGGTCGGAAAAATCCGCGATGTGAAGAAAAATTTTGTGCAGGTAACGGGAGAATCGCTAAGCGGCATTACCGTATCCGATATCCAGATGTCGGATGGCAGAGTGCGGCTGGAAGTGCAGATGAAGCCGCAGGTTTATTATGACATTTTAAGTGAATTGACAGGCACGGCAATCCACAATGAATATGAGCTGATTCACATGATCCGGGAGCTTTCCGCAAAGAAAAAAGAATTTGACAGTGTGGGAAATGCTTTATCAGAAGTGTCTGCAAGCGGCTTCGGGGTTGTAACACCGGTGCGGGAAGAAATTGTGTTAGATGAGCCGGAGGTGATTAAAAACGGCACAAAATACGGTGTAAAAATCAAAGCGCAGGTGCCGTCCGTCAATATGATCAAGACGAACATCAGTGTGGAAATTGCACCGATTGTCGGTACGAAAAACCAGGCAGATGACCTGATTGCATACATAAAAGAAAATGCCGGGGACAATGCGCAGGGAATCTGGGAAACAAATATTTTCGGAAAGACGATTGAACAGATTGTAGATGACGGCATTTATGAAAAAACACACAACATGACACCGGAAAGCATGGAAAAGATTTCTTCTACATTGGAAAAAGTCATGAATGAAAATTCGGGACTGGTCTGCCTGATTGTATAAATCAGGCTGTATGCAAAAATGCTTTATAATGTAAAAAAACTGTGGTATACTAATGAAAGAGTGTTGTATCACGGCATTATCTGATATGCCGTGGTATAACACTTCTGTATTGAAAAAACGAATTCAAGAAATATATGCTGCAATGCGGCGGAATGGAGAACAACATGAAAAAAGTAGAAGATTATGTACGCAGTATTCCGGATTTCCCGGAAAAGGGAATTATTTTCAGAGATATTACAAGCGTGATTCAGGATCCGGAAGGATTAAAGCTTGCAATTGACGGCATACAGAATTTATTAAAAGACGTAGATTTTGATGTGGTAGTCGGACCGGAATCCAGAGGTTTTATCTTTGGTGTGCCAATTGCTTACAATAATCATACGGGCTTTGTACCGGTCAGAAAAAAGGGAAAGCTTCCGTGCGAAACCATTTCAGAAGAATATGCCCTTGAATACGGTACGGCAACAATTGAAATACATAAGGATGCCATTCAGCCGGGTCAGAAGGTTGTTATTGTCGATGATTTAATTGCAACCGGCGGAACGACAGAAGCTGCCATTCATATGATTGAGCGTCTGGGCGGTGAGGTTGTAAAGGTTGTATTTCTTATGGAGCTGGAAGGCTTAAAGGGCAGAGAACGTTTAAAAGATTACGATGTGGATGCAGTGATTAAGTATCCGGGTAAATAAAGAACAGACTGTACGGCAGAAAGGAGAGAGCATATGGCAACACCACATAATCAGGCAGAAAAGGGACAGATTGCAAAGACGGTGCTGATGCCGGGAGATCCGCTGCGTGCAAAGTATATTGCAGAGAATTTTCTCACAGAGGTAGAGCAGTTTAACGAAGTGCGCAATATGTATGGCTATACCGGAAAGTATCAAGGCAGGGAAGTTTCTGTCATGGGAAGCGGTATGGGAATGCCGTCCATGGGCATTTACAGCTATGAATTGTATACAAAATACGATGTAGAGCGGATTATCCGTATCGGTTCTGCCGGGGCGCTCTCCGATGATATTGCATTGATGGATATTGTTGCGGCAATTGGTACCTGTACGGATTCTAATTATGCTTCCCAGTATGGTCTGCCGGGTACATTTGCACCGACAGCGGATTTTGGTCTGTTAAAGATTACAGACCGCATTGCACAAGAAAAAAATCTTTCCTTAAAGGTTGGAAATATTGTGTCTTCGGACATTTTTTATAATGAAGACAACAGTGTCAATGACCGCTGGAAGAAGATGAACGTACTGGCAGTGGACATGGAGGCGGCGGCACTGTATATGAATGCGGCAAGATGCGGTAAAAAAGCACTCTGCCTGCTGACAATCAGTGACCATTTGTACCGTCATGAAAGCCTGACGGCAATGCAGCGGCAGAATTCATTTCAGGAGATGATGACACTGGCGCTGGATACGGCAGCAGCATGTGAAGCATAAAACGAAAAGCGGAGGAAAGAAAGACAGAGTATGACATTTTTAAACAGCACACCGTTCTGGTTGATTGTATGTTTTCTCGTGATTGCGGTTTATGTTTCCGCGGACGGTAAAAGAAAACACCGGGCAAAGGTTTTAAAGCAGCTTAAAAGCAGCTTTGGGAAACCGTCTGGGCGCAGATACGGAGAAGATGAATATGAGCGCCTGACACATTATTACAGAGAGTGTGCAGAGCAGTCCGGGGAAGGCATTGACGATATTACATGGAATGACCTGAATATGGACGACATTTTTAAGCAGATGAATATTGCCAATTCTTCGGCAGGACAAGAGTATCTGTACAGGCTTTTGCGGACACCGGCGGAAAGTCCGGACAGGCTTCGTGAAATTGACAGTCTGGCAGAGTATTTTGCAGCACATGAGAAAGAGCGGATTGCATTACAGCAGGAATTTGTAAAGCTTGGCTTTGTGAAATATTTATCACTTAGCGACTATATCGGCCTGATGGTTGGCATGGAACCCGGCGGCAACGGTGTGCATATTGCGGCGCTCATTGCGTTGGCGGCAGCTTTTGTGGTCTGCTTTGCGGTAAATCCGGTTATCGGAATCGGACTGATTGTGGCGGCGGTTACATTTTCGATTCTGACATATTATAAAATGAAGGCAAAGGTGGAACATTACTTTGTCTGCATTGCTCAGATTGTACGCATGACAGCGGCGGCACAGGCGATTGCACAGCAAAAAAACGCAGGGCTGGAAGAATATAACAAAAAGCTGGAGGAACTCTGCAAAAAATTCCAGTCGGTCACAAAAAATGCGTGGCTGCTGGAATCCGGCAATGTCAACGGCTCGCTGTCTGAAATGGCAATGGAGTATATGCGTATGCTGACCCATGTGGATTTAATGAAATTTAACAGCATGGTACGCCATATCGGAAACTGTCAGGCAGAGGTCTATGAACTGTTTGATACGTTAGGGCTGTTAGAAGCCTGCATTTCGGTGGCATCATACAGACAGATGCTTCCGTACTGGTCGAAGCCGCAGCTTTTAACCGGCAGCAGAAGAAAGCTTGTGATTGAGGAAGGGTATCACCCATTAATTGAAAAGCCGGTTGCCAATTCCATGCATACAGAAAAAAATGTACTGCTGACAGGCTCCAACGCTTCCGGTAAATCCACATTTTTACGGACGATAGCCGTCAATGCGGTGCTGTCACAGACCATTTTTACGAGTGTGTCAAAAAATTATCAGGCACCGTATTTCAGAATTTATTCTTCAATGTCTTTAAAGGACGATTTAGGCGGCAAAAACAGCTACTATATTGTGGAGATTAAAGCACTTAAAAGGATTCTTACCGCCGCAGAGCAGACGGGCTGCCCGGTGCTTTGCTTTGTCGATGAGGTGCTGCGCGGAACCAATACGGTAGAGCGTATCGCGGCATCTTCTGAGATTTTAAAATATTTAAAGGATAAGAATGTATTGTGTTTTGCGGCAACGCATGATATTGAACTGACCGCGATTTTAAGCGGCTGTTATGATAATTATCATTTTCAGGAAGAAGTCACGGACAGCGATGTTTCCTTTAATTTTAAGCTGTTTAAAGGACCGGCGACGACAAGAAACGCGATTAAGCTGCTTAAAATGATAGGTTATGATGCATCCATCATCAAGGGCGCAGAGCATCAGGCAGGTTATTTTATAGAAAATGGTGTCTGGGCAATTTAAGAACCGTCATTTGTTTGCATCAAATGGGTTGAGAATACAATAAAAATATGATAAAATATAATATCAGTTTGGATAGGGAGGTACAGGTATGACAGGATTAGCAGGTGAAGTTATTTACGAAGCAGTGAAGTTCATTATTATGCTGTTATTGCTGGCAGGCGGTGTAGTTATCGGAGGAAAGCTCCGTACACGTTCAGACGCAAAAAAAGAGGCAAAAAACAAGGAAATCTAGGAGGATAAAGAAGTGCAGTACAGAGGTGTTAACGAGTTAAGAAGAATGTTTCTTGACTTTTTCGAGAGCAAGGGTCATTTAAAGATGAAAAGCTTTTCACTTGTTCCACACAATGACAACAGTTTATTGATTATTAATTCCGGTATGGCGCCGTTAAAGCCATATTTCACAGGACAGGAGATTCCACCGAGAAGAAGGGTGACAACCTGTCAGAAGTGTATCAGAACTGGAGATATCGAAAACGTAGGAAAGACAGCAAGACATGGTACATTCTTTGAAATGCTCGGTAACTTTTCTTTTGGTGATTATTTTAAGAGAGAGGCAATTCACTGGTCATGGGAATTTTTAACAGAAGTTGTGGGACTGGATAAGGACAGACTGTATCCGTCTATTTATTTAGATGACGATGAAGCCTTTGATATCTGGAATAAAGAAATCGGTATTGCACCGGAACGTATTTTCCGTTTTGGCAAGGAAGACAATTTCTGGGAACACGGCGCAGGACCTTGCGGACCATGTTCGGAAATTTATTATGACCGCGGAGAAAAGTACGGCTGCGGCAAGCCGGGCTGTACGGTAGGCTGTGACTGCGACCGTTACATGGAAGTATGGAATAACGTATTTTCACAGTTTAACAATGACGGCAAGGGCAATTATTCAGAACTGGAACAGAAAAATATCGATACCGGTATGGGTCTTGAAAGACTTGCGGTTGTTGTTCAGGATGTTGATTCTATTTTCGATGTGGACACTTTACAGGCACTGCGCAACAAGGTCTGTGAAATGGCCGGTGTGAAGTATCGCGAAGATGAAAAGCAGGACGTATCGATTCGTGTTATCACAGACCATATCCGTTCCGTTACATTTATGGTAAGCGACGGAATTATGCCGTCTAACGAAGGCAGAGGTTATGTGCTTAGAAGACTGTTAAGACGTGCCGCAAGACACGGAAGACTCCTTGGCATTGAAGGCAAGTTCTTATCGAAGCTTTGTGAAACGGTTATTGAAGGTTCTAAGGACGGATATCCTGAATTGGATGAAAAGAGGGATTTCATTATTAAAGTTATCGCAGAAGAAGAAGATAAGTTTAATAAGACCATTGACCAGGGCTTAAGCATTCTTGCCGATATGGAACAGGAGCTTGAAAAGAGCGGTAAAAAGGTACTCGGCGGCGCAGATGCATTTAAGCTGTATGACACATACGGTTTCCCAATGGATTTAACAAAGGAAATCCTTGAAGAAAAGAATATTACAATTGATGAAGAAGGCTTTACGGCAGCAATGAATGAACAGCGTGAAAAGGCACGTAAGGCAAGAAAGACCACAAATTACATGGGTGCGGATGCAACGGTTTATGATGAAATCGACCCGGCAGTTACAAGTAAGTTTGTCGGTTATGATAAGCTGGTGAATGAATCAGAGATTACCGTACTGACAACGGAATCAGAGATTACAGAAGCACTTTCAGAAGGCGATAAGGGAACCGTTATCGTTGATGAATCCGTGTTCTATGCAACCATGGGTGGTCAGGAAGGTGACTGCGGTGTGATTACAGGACCGGAAGGTGAATTTACCGTAGAAACAACCATTAAGTTAAAGGGCGGCAAGATTGGACATGTCGGTGTGATGACAAAGGGCATGTTAAAGAAAGGCGATAAAGTAACACTTTCTGTAAATGCCGCAAAGAGAGCCGATTCATGCAAGAATCACAGTGCAACACATCTGCTTCAGGGAGCATTAAAGGAAGTACTCGGAAGCCACGTACAGCAGTCCGGTTCTTATGTAGACCCTGACAGATTAAGATTTGACTTTGCACATTTCCAAAGCATGACAGCCGAGGAACTTGAAAAGGTTGAAAAGATTGTCAATGAAAAGATTGCAGAAGCCATTCCTGTTGTGACACAGGTCATGACGATTGATGAAGCCAAAAAGACAGGCGCAACCGCACTGTTTGGTGAAAAGTACGGTGAAACGGTACGTGTTGTCTGCATCGGTGAATTTTCAAAAGAGTTCTGCGGTGGTACACACGTAGCCAATACATCAAACATCGGACTGTTTAAGATTATTTCAGAATCCGGTGTTGCTGCAGGAACAAGAAGAATCGAAGCACTCACAGGCAACGGTGTATTAAAGTATTACGCACAGCTTGAAGAAACTTTAAAAGAAGCCGCAAAAGCAGCTAAGGCAGAACCGGTACAGCTTGTTAAGAAGATTCATTCCATGAATGATGAAATCAAGACATTAATGAGCGAGAACGAAAAGTTAAAGGCAGAGCTTGCAAACAACGCTTTAGGGGATGTAACAAAAGACATTACCGAAGTGAAGGGTGTGAAGTTCCTTGCAACAAAGGTTGACAATGTTGATATGAATGAACTCAGAAATCTCGGTGATAAATTAAAGTCACAGATTGGTTCAGGCGTTGTACTGATTGTCAGTGCACAGGGCGCAGATAAGGTCAATATGATTGCCATGGCAACCGATGATGTAATCGGAAAGGGCGCTCATGCCGGTAATCTGATTAAAGCGGTTGCTTCCTGCGTAGGCGGTGGCGGCGGCGGTCATGGCACCGGTCGAGCCAGCAGAGAAGAACGCGTCCGCATTTCCCTTCTTGATGGCACGGCACGACAACACGATCGACGACTTGCGTTTGGTCATCACGGCGCGAATGGGATCGTCATCCATGGCGATAACGTCGGGTGCCTCAATGGCCTCAACACGTGCATGGGAAGCTGCAAAGGGATTGACGATTTCGGCGGGGCCAGCTGCCAAGACCTCGATATCGGGATCGGCGGCAAGCGCAGCCTCGATACCATCGAGAACAACCTGAGGTTTCTCGTCTCCGCCCACAACGTCTACACAAACGCGAACGTTACTCATATACATGCTCCTTATACAAAAATGGCCGACTCATTGAGCCGGCCATTGTGGTTCCATTTGGAACGGCATCGCATCCAGAGTATACCGTTACTCGGTAACGATAACCTCGCGGTCCTTGTAGAAACCGCAGCTGGGGCACACGTGGTGCGGGAGCTTGACAGCGCCGCAACGGGGGCACGTGGACTGAGCCGCAGCCGAGATCTTCATGTTGGCGGAACGACGGGTGTGAGTGCGGATACGACCCTGCTTTTGTTTAGGTACGGGCATAGTGACCTTCCTTATGAACTATCCAGTGTGGCGATTACGCGCAAGTAGCGATACTACCACAGTTTTACTCGTCAAGCTTGAGATTCTTCAATGCTGCAAATGGATTTTCCGTGGCAGCGGCCCATTCGGCCTCCGCCTGGGCGGCGCAATCGCATTGCTCGACGTTGAGATTGCAACCGCAAGTGGGGCACAGACCGTGGCAATCGGGCTTGCAGAGCACCACAAACGGCGTGTCCATGACGACCGCGTCATTGATGGGCTCACCCAGATCGACGATGCGGTCCTCATCCAGGAGCTCGTAGCCGTCCTCGTAGGCCTCGGGGTCCTCGGGCTCCTCAAAGAGGTAGAACTCCTCGATCTCGCCGGCGATATCAAACGAAGCGGGCTCCAGGCAACGGTCGCACTCGCCGGTGGCGTGCGCGCGGACCATACCCGTGAGCAAGACACCGGTACCGGCGTTGGTAAAGACAACGTCGTAGTCGATGCCGTCCTGTAGCTGGTACTCCTTCTCGCCCACCGTGTAGGTGGCGACATCGACCTTACCGGTCAGCGGATACGAATCTCCAGGAAACTCGAGCTGCTCAGATAGATCGACGGTAACGCTCGGGAACTCAGCCATTACCACTGACCATTCTGTTGGGCGGCACCCTCGTTAAGCTGCTGACGGCAACGAGTAACGGTGCCGGTCAGGCTCTTGAGGTTCTCCTCCAGGTGCGTAAAGACCTGCTCTGCGTAGTCCTCGGCAGCATAACGCGTCTCGCGCTCGTACTGCTGGGCACGATCACGGATGTCGTCGGCCTGCTGCTGCGCTAAGCGGACGATCTCCTGCTCACCGGCAATGGTAAGGGCCTGCTGCTGAGCGTCGGCGATGATGGAATCGGCCTGAGCGGCAGCGGAAGCCATAAGCTCCTCGCGCTCCTTAAGGATACGGCGGG
>OGHK01000274.1_pt1 | contig 54257 bp, 52 predicted proteins | sample 1571411 | NCBI WGS metagenome assembly OGHK01 (sample SAMEA2582043, study PRJEB24529) | metagenome | biome: Human gut stool | place: China | collected 2011 | reverse complement strand
AAAAGTGCTTGCAATCATTTTAAAGTGATGGTATATTTAATGAGCACTGAGCGAGACACAAAAGCTCAGTTGAAATAAATGCGCCCATAGCTCAACTGGATAGAGCGTTTGACTACGGATCAAAAGGTTGTGGGTTCGATTCCTGCTGGGCGCGCCATTTATTTTTTTTCTAAAAATATCGGGATGTAGCACAGCTTGGTAGTGCACTTGATTTGGGATCAAGGGGTCGCAGGTTCAAATCCTGTCATCCCGACCATTATTTTATTTAATTCGGCTGGGTAGCTTAGTTGGCTAGAGCATCCGGTTCATACCCGGAAGGTCGTGAGTTCGAGTCTCACTCCAGCCACCAACGAGTTTAACTTGGACCCTTAGCTCAGTTGGTCAGAGCATCCGGCTCATAACCGGCGGGTCGTAGGTTCGAGTCCTACAGGGTCCACCAATTATACATATGCAGAAGTACCCAAGTGGCTGAAGGGTCCGGTCTTGAAAACCGGTAGGTCGTGCGAGCGGCGCCTGGGTTCGAATCCCAGCTTCTGCGCCATCTTAATTAATTCACATCGCGGGATAGAGCAGTCTGGTAGCTCGTCGGGCTCATAACCCGGAGGTCGTTGGTTCAAATCCTTCTCCCGCAACCATGTGGTCTCATAGCTCAGTTGGTAGAGCAAAGGACTGAAAATCCTTGTGTCGTTGGTTCGATTCCGACTGAGACCACCATTTGTCAAAGATTGCACCTAGCATTTGCCAGGTGCTTTTTTTATACCTTATTTAAAGCCTATTCTCACATTATGGTTATATTCATCAACATTAATAGGAGTGAATTTCTTCACTCTTTTAGATAAAAGTTACAAAAAAATCGCAAAAAATTTTCAAAGCATATTAAAAACGGATAGTAAATTATCCGCTTTTTTTATCGATTTCGATTGTTTTTATTTCCCTCTAAATCCACCTTTAAATCAAGTGGTACGCTGAATGAAATATAAGACGATTATTATGATAACCACGAGAATCCCTACGACCAATTTGTATTTAGCATAGTCTTTCATTCCTTTGTTCACATCATTTAATTTTCGATTATCTTCATTCAATTTATCAATCATCTTTCTTTGTTCGTCTGTCATATACCACACCTCCTCTATTCACTATCATAACAACATCAACCAAAGCAACCTGATCACGATCTAATAAACATGGTCTAGCAACATCTGTCATACGACTTGTTTATTAAAATCATAACTTTCTAAGTTTTAATGTTCTTTTAATCACAATCAACATAATACAGATACCAATAAGTGCTAAGATTATCATCGGTGTAACACTATAATCATAAAAGGCAAAATAACAAATGCTAAACAAAATCAAGACCAATAGCTTTATATATCCATAGATTGCATTTTCATAATTAAATTGCCAAATATAAAATATTGATATTTTGGTATAAGCAATATGTTTTTTACAGAAATCGAAAAATAAACAATTAATAATAAATATTGTCGATATGAGAAACAAAAATTTAGTATGATTATGACAACTGAATAAATCAATTAAAAGTATAATGAAATCTATTATTAAAAATAATATTGTATATCTGTTTAGTCTTTTCGATAAATTTTCGCATCTCATCTTTAGAACATCCTCCTATAATCTGATTTAGTATTTCATTTTAAATATGGATTCTTTTGCATATATTGGAATAACATGCATGTACAGTAACAAGTAAGCAAAATAACTAATTACTATTTTCATATATTTTGTTCTTTTCAAGGATAGCGCTATCTTCAAGTACAAAATAGCATTAATTGTTATTTTTAGCAATAGTTATTTTTATTTTTAATTGTTGCGACAATTAAAAATAGAGGCTAAAATATTCATGGGTGAAAAACATATATGAAAAAATTATCAAAAAGAGAAAATCAAATTATGATTGCTTTGTGGAATTCTTCTGTTCCTTTGTCTGCTAGTGCTTTAAAGAAGAATTTAGATGAAGATGTTAGTATATATACAATTCAACAAGTCCTTCAGAAATTGCTTAAAAAAGATTATATAAAAGTAGATAGAATCGTTCAGCATGAAAAAGCTCTAATGCGAGAATATGTGCCTGTAATTTCTCAAGTTGAATATATTACAAGTTTTGTAAATCAAAAAACATCTTTTGAATTAGCTTCAAATTTCATAAAAGAAACCGACAATTTAGATGCCATTATCGAATTAGAAAAACTTATAAATATCAAATTAAAAGAAAAGGGAATAAAGTAAATGCAGTTAACCCTTTCATCGTTATTTATTACAATCGTTTTTACTGCCATTCTGATTCTTATTTTTAATGCATTACTAACATGCAAAAAAAGTTATATATTTTTTAGAACTGATTTTCTTTCTGTCCTAGCTATAATTATAGTTTTACGTCTATTATTTCCTATTGAATTTAAATTTACGCAATCAATAGCAGCTGCACCGATTATGAATCCGTTTTATAACATAATGCATTATAAATTTCATTCATTTGAGATTTATAATTTACTTCTTCTTATATGGGTTATAGGAATTATTATCAAATCCATTGAATATATCTTTTCAATATCTCAGTCAAACAAAAATTATAAACTACTCATTTCTAATTCAGTCAAATTAGAAACCAATGATTTAGATGCAGAATTAGATATTTTTCCTATTTTTAGCAGTAAATTTTTATATGTTCCTACAGTATTTACCACAAAAAAGAGTATATTTCTTCCTACGACTTTATACACTAAAAGCGAACTGAATAATATTTTACGACATGAAATCAGTCATATTCAACATCATGACGGTTTAATAAAACATATTATAAATTTTGTTGTGATCCTATACTGGTGGAATCCATTTGTATATATATTTAGAAATCAAATCCATTTACTTTTAGAGATGTGTGCTGATTATAAAAGCACAAAAAATTTCAATGAGAAAGAAAACAATCAATACATTAGAGACTTAATAAACATACAAAAAAAGACTACTATTTATAATCAAGCGCACAAATATAGTAATTCGAATATTATTGATGAAAGTATAAAAGTTCTTGAATATAGGATAAACTATATGATAGAGAACAAATACAAGAAAAAGACCAACAAATTACTATTGGCCACATTGATTTTGTTTCCCTTTCTGACAAACTCTATCATATTAGAGCCTTCTTTCCCTGCTCCTGACGAACATGAGTTATTATCAGAAAAAGATTTAAAAAATGGATATATAACAGTGAATAAAGATGGTACTTATACATTTTGAGTATTCCACGCATTCAGAGCCACACCGTCCAGCACTGAGAGCCACCTATTCCATTATTTAGAGCCACCCAATCCATTAATCAGAGCCGTTTATACACCTTCAGTTGTAAGATGTATTTGTAGAATATTGAGTTCTACAGATCTTGCGAATTGGAGGTGTTTTTTTTATGCGAGATTTAAAACGAATTCTTGAACTTAGGTTTGAGAATCATTCTCAGCGTGAAATCGCTAGAATGCTGAAAGTGTCACGAAATACGGTTCGTGATGTATTTGATGCAGCAGATGCTGCTGGTGTCTATTGGAACACTGCTTACAATTTAAGCGAATCCCAAATTAATGAACTTCTTTTTCCATCAAATGGAATAGATGTTTCTTATGAACAGCCTGACTATGCATATGTGCATAAGGAGCTTTTGAAGGTTGGAGTCAGTTTAAAAATGCTTTGGAAAGAATATGTGGATCAATGTAAAAGTACGCATAAGGTATATCTAAAGTACAGTGCATTTTGTAACAATTACTCGAGCTATGTAAAAAAGAACAAGCTTACGATGCATATCACGCATAAGCCTGGGGATAGGATAATGGTTGACTGGGATGGTAAGACAATGAAGGTTCATGATCGCTCATTGAACCAGGATGTTACTGCTTATATGTTTGTAGCCGTGCTTCCATTCAGCATGTACTGTTATGTAGAGGCTTGTCCTCGGATGGATTCTAAGAATTGGATTAATTGTCATATTCACGCATTTGAATATTTTGGTGGTGTCTCACGCATTCTTGTTCCAGATAATCTTAAAACCGGTGTTACTGAACACAAGAAGTATGAGGATCCTGTTTTGAATAAATCTTACCAGGAAATGGCAGACTATTATGGAATGGCTGTTATTCCTGCACGCGTTAAAAAACCAAGAGATAAAAGTGCAGCAGAAGGATCGGTATTCAGTGTGGCTACAACAATAATTGGTAAGTTACGTAACCGAACTTTCTTCACTTTTGAATCTTTGAATAAAGCTATCTATATTGAATTGAACAAATTAAATAATGACGAATTCCAAAAGCGTGAAGGCTCAAGAAAATCTGTATATATGGATGAAGAAAAAGATTTTATGAATCCTTTGCCAGAACATCCGTTTGAATTGAGTGAATGGAAAATGGCAACAGTCCAAATGAACTATCATATTCAGGTAGAAAAAATGAACTATTCAACTCCTTATGAATATGTTGGAAAACGAGTGGAAGTAAAACTAACAAAAGATACAGTCACTGTTTATTATAAAAAGAATCAGATCTGCCAACATAAACGCTTATATGGTCATCGTAATCAGTATTCTACCAATGAGGCGCATATGCCAAAGAACCACCAATTGTTCCAGTGGAATAAAGAACGCTTTATGAATTGGGCTGCAACAATTGGACCTTCTACTGTTGAACTGATCAATCTTATGTTTAGTCGTTACAAAGTAGAAGAACAAGCCTACAAGGGATGTTTATCTATTTTGAAACTGTCTGATAAATATTCACAGGCAAGATTAGAAAATGCATGTAAGTTGGCGCTTTCCCGCTTATCTAATCCTACCTATAAGAATATTAAGTTGATTCTAGAATCAGGTCAAGATGAAGCAAAACAGGAACCTGAAAATACAATAAATAAAGAAGATACTACGTATGCATTCACTCGTGGAACTGAATATTATGGGGGTAAAAAGTAATGAATCAAGAATTATATGAAAAATTAAGAGAAATGAGATTGCCTATCATGGCTGAAGAATATAAGGATCAGTCAGAAAATACGGATACACAAAATATGACTTTTGAAGAAAGATTGGAAGCCATGGTCATCAAAGAATATGATTCGCAAATCAATCACACAGTTAAGCGCTACATCAAAAACGCCAACTTCTATGATTCAAACGCCAATCTACAGAATATCAATTATAAACCTGACCGTGAAATCAATAGAGGCTTGATAGAAGAACTGAGTACAAATGAATATATCCAGCAGAAACTAAATATTATTTTGATTGGTGCATCTGGATCTGGAAAGACTTGGATTTCAAACGCTTTTGGGGTTAATGCATGCATGGAAAGATACAGAGTTCAATATATTCGTTTGCCTGATTTGTTTCAGGAAATTGAAGAAGCTAAGATTCAAGGACATTACAAAAAATACATGAAAAAACTTTCCAAAGTTGATTTATTGATTCTAGATGAATTCTTATTAACAACCATCAGTGAATGCGAACGGAACGATTTATTTGAAGTGATACAATCAAGAACTGATAAAAAATCAACGATTTACTGCAGTCAATGGGCTCCTGAAGGCTGGCTAGGCAAATTAGGCGATGGGCCACTCGCTGATGCCATTCTAGATCGTATTAGAAACTCATCTTATACAATTCTTTTAAAAGGCAGATCTCTTCGAGAGGATTATTCAAAAATCAAATAATAAAAATGAGAGTCATTTCATTAAGCTGAAGTGGCTCTCTTCGTGGATTTAGTGGCTCTGAGCAATGGATTGCATGGCTCTGTCCAAATGGATTTAGTGGCTCTATTTTCATGGATTGGGTGGCTCCGCCACCATGGAATATTCAATATTGCTTTTTTATTACAATTAATTTATTCTAAAATCAGAAAGAGTTTTTTTTAATGGATATTTGCAATTGCAATGAAACGATCACTATATAATACTTGTTTTTTTAATGGTGACAATACAATCATATTCAATGCAAGAACTAATGCACCGGCTAAACCAAGTCTAGTGGAAATATAGTATCTATGAGATAAATAAAGTGTAAACCGAATTATGGATTTAAGCTATAAGTATTTAAGAGATAACATTTTGTTGTCTCTTATTATTTAGGAAAGGAATATGGGGGAATATATATATGGAAATACTCAAAGTTGAAGGCGTTTCAAAACAGATTAAAAATCATAGGATTTTAGATAATATTAGTTTTTCAATATTTGAAAATGAAATTGTAGGATTGATTGGGCCAAATGGTGCTGGAAAAAGTACAATTATGAAATGTATTACAGGACTATATCATATGAACGAAGGGAAAATTACTATCTGTGGACATGATTTAAAGAGCGATTCATCCAATGCGTTAAAAAATATAGGTGTAAGTATTGAATATCCATCTTTATATCCAGAGTTATCTGGACATGAACATTTTAAAATCATGGCAAATTGGAAGCATTTAGATTCTAAAAGAATTGAGGAAATGGAGCAATTCAGTGATTTAAAGGATGGCTTATATCGAGCCACAGAACATTATTCGATGGGAATGAAACAAAGATTAGTATTGGCTTTGGCTATGATGTCCAAACCTAAATTGCTTATTATTGATGAGCCTACGAATGGTTTAGATCCACAAGCTATATTTGATTTAAGAAATAAGCTTTTAACTATACGAAATGAAGGAACAAGTATTTTATTATCTTCTCATCAGCTAAGTGAACTCGATAAATTAGCTCATCGAGCTTTATTTATTAAAAGTGGAAAGTTGATCAAAGAGAAGAATATGGACGAACTTCGTCAAAATCATTCGATTTATCGATTAGAAGTTTCTAATCCGAAAGATGTATTGCTTCTTTTAAAAAATTCTTTTATTAAAGAGCATGTTCTTTACATGCAATGTGATTCCAAAGAAGAATTTTCTAAATCCTTGCAAATACTGATTCAAAATGACATTTTAGTGTATTCTTTAGCTGAAGTACATCAGGATTTGGAAACATATTATAAGGAATTATATAAGGGTTAAGCGTATGTTATTAAAAAATGAATTTAAATTTCTTTTTTCAAAAAGAAATATTCTAGCATTGATCCTTGTTTTAATTAGCGTTTTATCCGTGTATTTTTTTAAATACAATACTGAATATGAACAATATGCATCCAATCAAATCATGTATTATTATGAAACGTTAAATGAAGAAAACCAAAGAATCAATATTCTTCCAAAAGAAAAACTGAATGCCTTTTTTAGAGAGGATAGTATTTATTGTCAAAAGTTATTAAGTGATTGGAAAAATGACGAGGATGCAAAAATTATCGCAAAAGATATGTATGATAGGGATCAAAATATTTTAAAATATATTGATTCAGGTATGGATTTATCCAATTTTAAATCGATTCTTCAAAAAAATAAACAAGACTTAAAAAAACGAATTCAAATGGAAAAAACATATATTGAAAATGAATATTACGACTTTGTATATCAAAATAAACCGACGGGTTGTTATTTGATGGTGCAATTTTTAAAAGGAAACAATCTTTTCTTTTATTTATTCATGATTTTGATTCTAGTGTGGAATGTGGATATATGGTCTAAAGATTTAGAAAACAATACATTTCGATATTTATTTACAATAGGGAAAAGTCGTAAATATGTATATATACTTCGCGCGTTGTTACATATTTTTATCACTGTTTTTTTTAGTATACTATTTTTCGTTGTATTGTATTTGATTGGATATATATATTGTGGAAGTGGCATAGAGTTATTGATTGGAACAACACCGGTGATTACTTACTTGTCTCATCATATTCTTTCTGTACTTGGATGGGTTTTGTTTAGTGCTTCATGCATACAATGTTTATCTTTGTTGACGAAAAATAAAGGAATGAGTCTAATGTTGACGGGATTATTATTTGTTTTTATGTATACATATTTGCATATAGAAACTTTATGGGCCTATACATCTTTGTTTTTTATAGGCGCAATATGCATACAGTTCATTTCATGTCTCTATTTAGAAAGATTGGATTTAGGTTAAGTTTATGAGTTTAGAAATAAAAAGTGTATTAAAGAATAAAGTGAGTGCTGTTATCTTTTTCATTTTATTGGTATTGAACATGGTGCAAGTACCAAATTATATGGGACATGAGTATGATGTGGAACAGAATATGAATATTTTTGAAACACAGATTCAACAATACCAAAGAGCTTTATCAGATATCAATCTACAATACATGGCCGTAAAACATATGGGTGCAGAGGAAAAGGTGTATTGGAATAGTTATCAGGATTATTTAAGCTGGGCTATTGATAATGCCAAAGCTGGATGGAATTTATTTAACAAATATGGAAAAGAAGTTTTTAAAAATAAAGGATTAATAAAAAGATATAATGAAATTACATTATGGGATAAGCTGTATCATTTGGATGCTTTAAAAAAGAATGGTGATCAAAAATTTATGCGCCAAGTTCATAACTTAGGCTTTGAAGAAGCAGATATTTCATTTGATCAGAGTCGGATTTTTATGATTGGTAGCCAAATATCTCAAAATAAAAAAGAGGATTATAGAACCGTTGAATTATCTGTTCAAGAACAGCTACATCAATTAGAAACAAATACGGAACAATATGTAGGAAAAGGCCCATGGTATTTTTTAGCACACCAGTTAAGAATAGACAGTTCATTTGCGTATTTGTTTATGCCTTTATGTTTGATTTATTGTGTTATTGTTTTAATGTATGAAAAAAAGACAGGTGTTTTTGAGCTCGAACAATTAAATGATGTGCACTTTTTCGTACACATACAAGTAAAATTATTTATAGCTTTTTTACTTCTTATGATTGCATCAATTGGTATTCCTTTTCTTTTGCTAGGAATTAGTAATGGCTTTGCAGGATGGGATACATGGCTGTTGGCTGACACTAAACATTTTTTCTCTTTTAAAAGGATGTATCATACAGACAATTATGTCATAAATAATATGTCTGAATATTATGCGACAGAACAAGGATTTATACCTGATTTATCTTTTATTCCATTATGGAAAGCTTTAATAATATCTTTACCATTAATTCTTCTGAAATTAGAACTTTATATTCAAATGGCTATGTTTTGTGTATATACCTTCACGAAAACAGGATTTAATTATTTATCTGGAATAATTTGTATTATTTTATATGTCATCAGTCAAAGAATGGATTTGATATCTTTTATAAATCCATTTAGTATAAGTCCGAGTTTGAGTGTTTTATCGGGGTGTGGCATGCAAAACTGGTTGAATTCAATTTGTATATGTGCCGTTTTTATTTTTGTTTTACTATTTATAAATTATGTGAGTGTTCGACAGAAAGATAAGATGAGCTTATGAAAAAAATATTGTTGTATAGAAAATGATAAAAGAAATGTTTTGATTTACATTTACTTTTGTAGCATTTTCAATTGTTCTAACTTCTAACTAAAAAAAAGGAGGGCTATTTATAATGATAAAACAAAATGTTTTAGATGTTTTAAATTTGTGTAAGTCATATGGCAATCATTTAGTGTTAGATGATATTTCGTTCTCTATTCGAGAAAATGAAATTGTAGGTTTTATTGGTCCTAATGGTGCAGGTAAAAGTACATTAATGAAATGTTTATGCGGGTTAATTCATATGGATTCTGGAAATGTTACTATATGTGGTCATGATATACAAAGTCAAAGAGAGAAGGCTTTGTCGCATCAGGCTAGTTTGATTGAAAGTCCAGGACTTTTCTTTAATATGACTGGTTATGAAAATCTTGAGATATTTGCCAGCTTAAAAAATGTATCGAAAGATAAACTACAACAAATGGCAGATTATACACGAATAGCAGATTATTTAAAGAAGCCTGTATCTAGCTATTCTTTAGGTATGAAACAAAGATTAGCACTTTCTATTGCATTGCTATCTTCTCCACAGTTCCTAATGTTAGATGAGCCTATGAATGGATTGGATCCATCGGGTGTATTTGAATTGCGAAAAGAGCTTCGTAAAATGGTGGATGAACAAGGAATGTCTTTATTGATTTCTAGCCATCAATTAAATGAAATTGAAAAGATTGCTGATCGAATTATTTATATTGAAAATGGTAAAATTAAAGAGGTAGAAAAACAAGAGCAGACAATTACATATCAAATTAGGGTGAATAAAATAATAACAGACCACCGGTTTAGAAAACTATCAGATTTTCTATATGAATTTTCTATTCAAAATCCAAATGAGCTATCCGTATATTTACGCAAATTAGAAAGAGAAGGCGTTCAGCTGCTGGATATCACTAATACAAGCGATGATTTAGAGAATATGTATACAAGAATTTATGGAGAATAGATATGGTTTATTTGTTAAAGTATGAATGGCATAAATTCATTCGCACAAAAAAGAATTGGCTTGTATTCTTATTGATTCTTTGTTCTTTTATAGGGTATGTTTCTTTTAACGGATACCAAAATCATGTATACATAGAAGCAAAAACTGAACAGTTTTCCAAGGCAAGGCAAAATGCTATGTATGATATTACGAATATGGCAAGTTATCAGTTTTTGGCTAAAAAAGAAAAAGACAAACAATATTATGGAAATGCGATTGAATATTTTAAAAGGCTGTATTCCTGTGCAAATGATTTATACCGTGATTATTCTACTTCTGCAGTTTCTTTAGATGATTTAATGCAATGGAATGATTTGCTAATTGAAGGAAAAATAAAAAAGTATACGATTATTTCGTATACAACGTATTCTTTAGATTACCTAAAAAAGACACAGAAAGAATATAGGTATTTAAAAAAGAATCATATTCCAATTAAGCATTCGCCTTATGTTTGTACAACATCTAACTTGGCTGTGAATTTATCGAATTATTATTTAGGTGCAGTTTTATTGATTTTATACTTCCTTTTGATTTTTGATATATTTAAAGAATTCGATCAAGGCGTGTATAAAATATTGTTTACTTCAAAATACGATACTTTAAAAATTATTCTTACTAAAGTGGTATTTTCTATTTTTTTGTTAATTGGATTTATTTGTTTGATAGTTCTATTATTTGGTGTAAATACACTGATTTTTGGTATGGGAAATACGCAATATTCATTTTCAGTGGGAAATCATATATATATGGAAAGTAAGATACTAATGTATATTATTTTTATAACAATAGCTATGAGTTTATTTCTGATAGGTGTCTATACATTAATTTCTTGCTTGTTTAAATCAACTACGACATCTTTGGTGATTACTATAACGCTTTATTTAATGGTTAATCTTTTTAGTCAGAACTTACATAAAATTAATTATTTCATTGGATTTTTAAATGTTGATATGTTTAGTATGCTTCAACAGAATAAAATTTTTACCATTTGTATAATGAATATTGTTGTTTTAATAGTTTGTGTGATTTTAAGCATTTTATTGTTAAAAAAGAGAGATTTGATTGTAACGGGTGATTGATATGTTGAAATTTATGAAATTTGAAATAAAACGGAACTTAAAAAAATCACAAGTTAAAATATTAATTGGGCTTTTGCTTATATGCGAACTTGTTATGTTGGTTGTATTAAACAATAAGGCACAGATAGAAGACGTATTTTCATTATCTCAAGGGTCAATGGAAGTTAGTGCTTTAACTCGTTTTAATTTACCTGATTCGAAAAGAAAATATATCGAAAAACAGATTGAATCTGTAAATAATAAAGGGAAGTTTTTTGAATACTACAAAGAGAATAAACAGTGGAAGAAAATGTATATAACGGGTATGGAAGTCTATTGTTACAATGTGGATATGCGTACGAGCGTACCGATAAAATCACAGTCTACTTTTGATTATACAAATCATGAGAAAGAGTTAAAACAGATTCAAAAAAAATATAAATTAACACGAGTACCACCAAATCCCAAAGAGTGCACATGGTTTCAACCTGTAGGAACGGCTGGCTATGAAATGATTCCAACATATCAGCAGGGAGCACGTTATTTTGAGAGATTATACCGAAATGAGTTAAGCCCTCTTTGCTATTCAAGCGTAGACAGTGCTACAATTTTAATACAACTAAGTCGAAATGTATTGTTTTTGGGCATTCCCATTCTAATTGTATTGTTATTTTTTAATGTACGAAAAAATTATCATGACGATGGTTTGGATAAATCTTTAATGGTTATACCTGGATTGAAAAATAAATTTTATATATACAAATTTGCTTCAGATCTCATTTTGATTCTTGGTGTTGTATTCGTTCCTATATTAATATTTTCAATCATTCTAGGCATAAAGTCAGGATTTCAAAATTTTAAATATCCAATTTTAGCTAATGTGGATGGAATTACAGGTTTTAGTTTTTCAAGAATTAAAGATTTTGTAAATGGAACACAACACTGTATTTCGAAAAATGCTATGTATAATGTAGGTTTAACATATTACAGTACAGAAATGGCACGAAATCCTTATTTGGATTATACGACATTAGGAATTGTCATTATTTTGACAGTAGTAATGCTTATACTGTTGATTGGTGTTTATTATCAGTTTACTTTTATGGTTTCTTATCTTATTAAAAATGCGTATATAGGATTATTTATTAGTTTATTTGTTATAGTAGGACTATACTTTTTATCGCCGCTAGGTTCTTTAAATATGATAAATATAATTAATCCACTTACTTATAGAGATCCAACAATGATTATTACTGGAACAAGTAGTTTTCCATATTCAATTGGAATGATAGTGTTGCTAATATACAATGTTTTGTTTTTTGTATTAAATAGAAGGGTGTTTGATGAAAATTATTATGAATAAAAAGCCAGGAAGAGTATTATTGATATGCATAATGGTACTTGCTATTATTTGTCCTTTGCATATCTATCATGATAAGAAAAAAGTAGAAGATATAAAATCTGGTGCAATTGTAATCGAAAATTCAGAAACACCTATTGATGAATTACATCCAGAATTTGCATATTTATGGTTGTTTCCATATGGAATTGTAGAAGTGGTACTACTATCTTTGTATTATGTTCGAACAAGAGATTGATTAACTGCAATTGGAAAAGTAGGAAAGCAGGTTATGAAGAAAATAATAATGGTTTTGGTTATCTTTATATCAAGTATTATTTTTTATGATAGTTATGTTAACTTGTCACAGAAACAATACAATGATGTGATAAATCTGAGTTACAAGTTTGCTCAAGAAAACGATATGGAAGTTGTTCCAATTGATTTACAATTGAGTGAAGATAAGCAAGAAAGAACAGAACAATTTAATCAGGTGTATTCTTTTTTGCAAGAACATTCGTATCCTTGTTTTGTTGGCATAGTTTCTAAAAATATAAAAACGGAATATGTATATCTTCCAAAACAAAATAAACTACCGATTTATACAGAAGAAAATAAAACGATTGATTTTACTAAAAATAGCGATTATTATTTGTCTTCTTCGTATAAGGATAAAAATAGGTATGCAACTATTGATTTTATTGATCAAGATTTTCATAGTGAATACAATAATGTGCATAGAATAAAGACTTTTGCGAATTATATAGAAGATTGGAATGGAAATACACTATTTCCGTTGTATTTTGTCACAAATTCCAAACAGGATTTGTTGAAGAATTTAGAGGATACGAAAATATTATCTGAATTGAAAGTGGATGGTGATATCACAACATCCGATTTTTCTACAGGCGTGATTGACTATTCGTTTTTAAAGAGAATTTTGATGTATTTAGCAATTGCGGTTTTATTATGTCTTTTATCTGATGCATTGACATCTAGAAAAGAAGTTTTTATTCGTAAGATGCAAGGTGCTACTTCATGGTTTATATATAAGAGGCTATATGGAAAATTTTATTTGTTAAGTATATTGATGTTTGTGTTAACACAAGCTTTATTATATCTTCTTGTAGTTCAAAATTATAGACCTGTTACTCATGAACTTATTCAATATTTACTGCAGTCTGCTCTTCTTTTTGTGCTTTGTCTGATTGTAGTTGGATTTATAATATATGTCTTATTAAGTCAAATTCAATCGGTTGTTATATTGAAAAAATCTCAGTTTAGATGGATTTCAATGACTCTGTTTATATTGAAATGTGTCTTTTTGATTTCAATATTTATACCATTATCGACTTCATTTAAGTATACATCTCAAGTGGTTCAGGGTGGGTATTACTTAAATAAATACAAAGAAACCTATAATAATTATCTTCGTTTAGAGGGTGTTAATATAAATATGTTTTCTTTGGGATACCAAGATGCGATGAGCCAGTTGAATGAAAAGATTCGAGAATATCCATATATATATGAAGATTTCTCAACCAAAATAAATCGTGATGAGGATGAAATAACATATCCTTATATCATTGTAAATGAGCAGTATTTAAAGGAATATGATTTATATAAGGATGGTAAGCCAGTTAAAACATTTAAACCGGGTACTCTTTATGCTCCAAAATCAGTGAATGTAGATGAAAGTTATTGTTTGGCTACGGAGTGTGAATATGATCAACTTGATGATGGTTATGTCATGATTTCGCATAGTTTAAGAGAGGATAATTGGCATGTAAAAAATCCAATTATTTATGTTGTGGATGAAAACTATGATATGAGTCAATTTGGTATTTTTATTAAGGATAAAGATAAAACCGTAAAGAAGTCCATTAATGATTTCTTGAAATCTAAGGGATTGTATCAAAATATGAACTATGCGTATGAAAATTATGATTATGGACAAAATGTCATGGTAATCAATAAATTGATTATAGATTCAGCTATATTACTTTTTGTATATGTGATTGTCTTATTCTTGTTCCAGTATCAATCTATATATTTATATTTTTTAGAAAATCGAAAGATGATTTCTTTAAATTGTTTGTTGGGAAAAAACATCTGGCAAAAATATCGTGATTTTATTATTGTGAATCTGTTCGTTTATCTTGTCTTGCTGTTGTGGATGGTTCTAATTGTAAAAAATATTTCGACAATAGGCTTGTATTTGTGGATATTCACAATTCTAATCGATTTTATGATAGCTCTAATTTTTAGAACGTATTTTGAAAGGAAGAAAGTGCTGTTATCCTTGAACGGAGATTTGGAATGAAGGTAGTAGTTGTTGATAAGATTCATAAACAATATCATGATCATGTGATTTTTGATGATTTTTCAATGGAAATAGAACAAGGAAGTTTTGTTGCAATACAAGGTGCTTCAGAATCAGGAAAATCTACATTGTTAAATATGATTGGTCTTTTGGATTCCCCAGATAAAGGAAACATTGTGATTTTTGATAAGAAAAATGTGAAACCATTTTCTAGACAAGCTAATAAATTGTTAAAGGCAAAAATAGGATATTTATTCCAGAATTTTGCGTTAATTGATAATAAGAGTGTGTATTACAACTTGTATTTGTCTGTTGATCACTTTTCATTTCCAAATAAGAAGGAAAGAATATTAAAAGCACTTGAAGATGTGGGTTTAAAAGGTTTCGAAAATAAAAAGATATGTGAATGTTCTGGTGGAGAGCAACAAAGAGTTGCCTTAGCTCGTCTTTTAATCAAACCATGTCAACTGATTTTGGCAGATGAACCTACAGGAAGTTTGGATTCAGTAAACAAAGAGGTTGTGTTTAAGATCCTAAAGAAAATGCAGGCACAGGGAAAAACAATTGTGATAGTCAGTCATGATGAAGAGCTTGTAGAAAGAGCAGATCGTATAATAAATATCTAAAAGGCGCTTTAAGCACGCGTATAAGACGCAAAAATAACTGAATGTGCTTTAAATAAGGAAATATTCAGTTCTCTAAACGTTAGTATTTTACTTGCTAAGAGGACGCAAAAGCCTTTATATAAAGGATTTTTTCTTTTGCCTAATTGAGATAAAATTGTATGCGTAGGCCACATACGGGCCACAAACATTTTTAATAGAAAAACCTCAAAGAATATCACTTCGAGGTCATTTTTAAATTTTGTTGATCGCATCCAACAAGGTCTGATAATCCATATGAGTATATACTTTTTTAGTTAAACTCATTGCACCTTTATGGCCAACAATCTTCTTAATCGTCGTTGGATTTACATCTGCTTTTGTAAGTAACGATATACAAGTATGCCTTGTATCATGTGGAGTGTGCTTCATGTTTAATTGTTTCATACTCCTGCATCAGTATTGACTTACCCGATTTTCTGATACCGGTAATAACTTTTATATCAGGCGTATCCTTCAGATTCTTTATTCGATTCAGGTATTCAGTTCTTTCAATGGTTTCCATAGTATTGCCTCACTTTCAAAAAATGAAAATTTTTAAACTTTTGAAAGTGAATAGTATGCTTTGTTAATTTTTTTCTTTATATTTTAAGAATTCTTAGATATTATTGGAATAGTGGAGGTGTATAACATGAAATTGGAAAAAAGGATAGAACTATGTGATTCTATGACACCGCTAGAGTCTGAAATTGCATCTTATATTTTAAATAATAAAGATGCAGTTACGAAACTAAAGATTCAAGAATTGGCTGATATACTATTTATATCAAAATCTGCGATTCATCGTTTTGTGAAAAAGATTGGGTTTAATGGATTCAATGATTTAAAAGTGAGTATCGCAAAAGAAAATGCTGATTTATTAGAAAACAATTCCTATATCAATGTGAATTATCCATTTCAGGCAAAGGATAATCCAAGACAGATAGCTTTTAAGCTTTTAGAACTTTATGAGAAGGCTATTAAAGATACATTTGAATATGTTGATTTAGACCAAATCAAAGCAGTTTCACAATTAATAGATTCGGCAGATGTAATTGATGTTTATACGCATGCCCATAATTCAAATATAGCAGAAAATTTTCAAGATAAAATGTTGACTATTGGAAGAAGTGTAAACTGTCCAAGCAGCTTTTATAATCAAAGATTAACTGTATTGGCTTCGGACCAAAAACACGTAGCGATTATTCTATCTTATTCGGGAAAGGCTACATTTATATTGCCGATTGTAAAAAAATTATATGAAAAAGGTGTGAAAGTTATACAAATTGGAAAAGCAGGAAGTAATTATTATTCTCAATATGTGACATATCATTTATCGATTAGTGATTCTGAAAATAATCGAGATAGAATGTCTCAGTTTTCAAGTCATATAGCTATGCAATATATTATGGATGTTTTGTATGGTTGTATTTATAATGTGAGAAGAAAAAAGAATACAAAATATATTTATGATTCGATTGATTATATGGATGATCGACCAAAGGATTAAAAAAGATTCAAAAAGTTTCAGATTTTTTTGAATCTTTTTTATTTTGCTTAGAAAAAACTATCTTCAATTCTTGGACATATTGAAGAATAACTGGGTAAAAAGTAAATTAAAGCTATCAAATAGAAAAGGAGAAAACATGATGAAAAAAGGATTAAAAATTGTTACGATTGGTGGCGGAAGCAGTTATACACCTGAATTGATGGAAGGTTTTATTAAACGTTACAATGAACTTCCTATTAAGGAAATCTGGCTTGTCGATATTGAACAAGGTAAAGAAAAAGTAAATATTGATGCCAAAATGTCACAACGTATGTGGGATGCAGCAGGTTATGATGTAAAAGTGCATGTAACCTTTGATCGTAGAGAGGCATTAAAAGATGCGGATTTTGTTACAGCACAATTTAGAGTGGGCTTATTGGAAGCTAGAATTAAAGACGAGAGAATTCCTTTGTCTTATGGAATGTTAGGACAAGAAACAAATGGAGCTGGTGGAATCTTTAAAGCGTTTAGAACAATTCCTGTAATTCTTGATATTGTAGAGGATATGAAAGAATTATGTCCAAATGCATGGTTAATTAATTTTACAAATCCAAGTGGAATGGTAACTGAAGCAGTTATTAAATACGGAAAATGGGATCGTTGTATTGGTTTATGTAATGTTCCAACGATTGCTATGATGAAAGAGCCAATTGCATTAAATGTAGATCCAAATGAGTTGATTTATCAATTCGTAGGGTTAAATCACTTTCATTGGCACAAAGTATATGATAAAGATGGAAATGAATTAACAAGTAAAGTAATTGATGCTATGTTGGATGGAAAAGATGTTGGTCTTCCAGCAAACATCAATAACGTTCCTTTCTTTGGAGAACAAATCAGAGAAATGAATATGATTCCTTGTGGATACCATAGATATTATTATCGTCAACAAGAAATGTTAGAGCATAGTTTGATGGAATATGAAACAATTGGTACTCGTGGTCAACAAGTAAAAGAAACAGAAAATAAATTGTTTGAATTATATAAAAATCCGAATTTAGATTATAAACCAGAAGAGTTATCAAAACGTGGTGGCGCTTATTACAGCGATGCAGCGTGTGAATGTATCAATGCGATTTATAACAATAAGCAGACTCATATGGTTGTTAGCACAAAAAATAGAGGAGCAATTCCAGAATTGCCTGAAGATTCAATAGTTGAAGTAAGCTGCTATATTGGGGCAAAAGGAGCAATGCCTGTTGCTTGGGGAAAATTACCAAGTGCACAAAGAGGATGGCTTCAATGTATGAAGGCAATGGAAGAATGTACAATCGAAGCTGCAGTTACAGGTAATTATGGATTGGCACTTGAAGCATTTACATTAAATGAATTGATTCCATCGGGAGAAAATGCAAAGCGTGTTTTGGATGAATTGTTGATTGCACATAAGAATTATTTACCACAATTTAAGTCTACAATTGAAAAATTAGAAAAAGAAAATGTAACAATCAAAGATTCAGTAGTGAACGAGATTATTGCTCATGAGCGTTAAAAAAGAAATATTTGGAATACATCCATCGGGTAAAGAAGTTTACAAGTTTGAAATCGTGAATAAACAAGGAATGAAAGCAGTAATCACTAATTTTAGCGCTATTCTAATATCCTTGTTTGTTAAAGATAAAAAGGGTAAAGGAATTCAAATCATTTATGGACCACAAGTGACAGTTATAAAAAGTGATTTTGAAGAATACGTAGAGAAAGTGAGTCAATAATGTTTTTTAGAAAGAAAGTTAATGAATTAGAAATCTTTAAATGTGCGCAAGGAGACATTGTGCCTATTGAAAATGTTCCTGATTCAGTTTTTGCAGACAAATTACTAGGTGATGGAATCGCAATCAACCCTAGTAATGGAGAAATTATTTCACCTATTGACGGACGAGTTGTTATGATCCAAGATAGCCTTCATGCGATTGGAATTCAATCAGAGGATGGTATTGAAATATTGATTCATGTTGGATTGGATACAGTCGAATTAAAAGGCGAAGGATTCGTTAAGAAAGTGAATATAAATGATAGAGTGAATAAAGGGCAGCCTATTGTATATTTCGATAAAGAAATGATTGAAGAAAAAGGGTATAATACGATCACGATGATGATAGTTGTTAATAATGAGCGTATTTCTAAATTGGAAAAAGGCAATCAATTAGACAAACCTTTAATAAAAGTTCAATATAAATAAAGAAAACTGTAGCGATATGTGAGTCGCTACAGTCTTTTTGTATATTAAAAACAAAATATCACAATCCATTTCGAATACAAAAAGGATTATCGAAAGTGCAATTAAACTATGAGTCCTTTTAAATGTGATTTTTCTTAGTGTTCCAAGTACCGATGACTTCATTGACTGTTGATACCGTTACGAATGCTTCAATATCACTTTCTTGAAGATAATATAGTAATTTTTTATATTCATTTGTAGCCATGATTGTGACAAGCTCTGTATGCTCGGTCTTATCATAACCACCTTTTGCCGAATATAAAGTAACACCACGCTTTAATGTGTTCATAATATAATCTTGAATCACTTCATATTCTTTGGATAAGATACAAATCTTCTTTTTCTTATTAAAACCATCAATAAAATAATCTACAGCCTGACCATTGGCTAAAGTTGCCAATGCACCAACCACTAAAGCACCAATATCATATACAATTAGACTTGTTGTACAAATGAGTAGACCGACCAATGTACAAGCTTTGCCTAAATCCATATGTGTATATTTATTGACGATTTTCGCAATAATATCTGTTCCACCACTCGATGCATTTACACGAAATAGTATGGTTTGTCCAAAAGCTAAAATCAATGTATATGTAGCCATGTCAAAAACAGCATTTTGGGTTAAAGAAATATTGTTTGGATAGATTCTTTCAAATACGGCTAGAAATAAAGGTAATAATAAAGAGGCATAAATCGTTTTTGCCCCAAATTCCTTACCAATTAGAACGATACCTAGAATCAACAATAAGGCGTTGATCACAAAGGTAAGTGTAGAAATAGATAGGCTTGTGATTTTAGCTAAAACCATAGCTAAACCAGTAACACTTCCGGTAATAACACCACTAGGAATTAAGAAGAAATATATGGCGACACTGATGATGAACATGGCGAGTGTAATAGTTAAAAAACTTTTTATTGTATTCGTTTTCATTTGTAAAACCTCCACTTTTTATTATGCCAAAAAAAGTATAAAAAAAGAAGAGCATTATCTCTTCTTTGCATCGGTTTTATTAAACTTATCTCTACGCTTTGTGGATTGAATGAATAGACGCTTCATTTCTTGTGTATCTTCTTGTTCTAAAGAATCTCTAAAGTGAGAGATTGAATCGATAAACTGATTGATTTCATCTAATAAGATATCTTTATTCATAATGAAGAGTTCCGTCCATAGATCTTCATTGATTTTTGCGATACGCGTTAAATCTCGAAAGCTATCTCCTGTATATTCTACAAGATGAGCATTATCATGTGTATTCATTAAGGATACCGCAATGACATGTGTTAATTGTGATAAGAAGCCAATCATTTTATCATGCTCTTCAATAGATAATGTACAAATTCTGCCAAATTCCATCTTGTTAGCTAATTCCTTTACGGCTTCAACTGTTTCATTTTTATTCTTTTGAGTAGGAACAAGAATAAAGTTTGAACCCTTAAAAATCGTTTCATCACTAAATTCAATACCACGAGATTCTCTACCACACATAGGGTGAATACTTAATAATTCAAGATCTTCGCGTAATACATTTTGAATAGGTTTGACAATATTTGTCTTAACACCACTGATGTCCATTAATAATGAATGTTTAGGAATATCATTTTGATAGACTTCGATCCAAGGAAGAATTTTAGTTGGATATAGACAGAAGATAAATGTATCACACTTTGAAATGACATCTAAAGGATTTGTGCTACCATCTACAATAATATTTAATTCTTTGGCTTTATCAATCGTTTGTTTAGAAACATCAATACCATAAACATTGTAGTTTAAGTGTGTTAGTTTCTTCGCAAAACTTGCTCCCATTAATCCAAGTCCGATAATCGCAATGTTTGTCATAGAATCTCAACCTTTCCACCTAAGCTTTGAATGTCTTCAAAGAAAGTAGGATAACTCTTTGTGATGGCTTGGGCATCATCAATAATGCATTCAGATTCTGCACATAACCCAAAAATCGTCATTGCCATAACGATACGGTGATCATTATGTCCAAAGATTTCTACTGTACTATCTGATTTATAGTGTTCTTTACCGTGAATTTGAATGGAATCAAATGTAGAAGTAATATCCACACCCCATTTTTTAAGTTCGGTTTCCATAGCAAGAATACGATCACTTTCTTTCATACGTAAACGAGCTGCATTCACAATATTTGTTTCACCATTTGTGAAACTGGCTAAGACACATAAGATTGGACCTAAATCTGGACAATTAGATATGTCGATAGTTTGTGGTACAGGTTGTTTTTTTGCGAATGTGATTGTATCCTTGTTACTTGTATAACTAGGAATACAATCTAATATTATCTTATCTCCTTGTTTACTTGACATGTCCATATTGGAGCATGAAAGAGTGTTGTTTAAAGTGCCTAATACCGCAAAGAAGGCTAGTTGAGAAAAGTCTCCTTCAACAGAAACGTCTTGTGCTTTATAGTGTTGGTTTCCTTTGATTAAATAGGAATTTGAACTTGTTTCTATAATTTCAATGCCAAATTTCGCTAACATTTGAATCGTTAAATTTACATAGCTCTTCGATTCATAAGGCTCAGTAATTGTTAGTGTACTATCTTGATTTAATAATGGAAGGACAAACATGAATCCTGTAATAAATTGGCTGGAAATATCTCCTTGTACAACATAGTCTTTTGCTTGTAGATTTCCATGTACAATGATTTCTTTATCGGATTGATTAAATTCAATGTTTTGTTTTTTAAATTCATTTTTATATACATCCATAGGTCTTTGAAGCAATCTTCCTTGACCTAAAAATTTAACTTTGGCATTTGTACATGCGGCAAGTGGAATCAAGAAACGTAAAGTAGAACCGGATTCATTCGCATTACATGTAATATTTCCTTCTTGTTCAAAAAGATTAGTACCTGTTACTTCATATGTAGTTTCATCGATTTGTTTAATTTTAGCACCCAAAGCTTTCATACAGCCAACAGTTGCTTCAATATCCTTTGAGTTTGTGACATTAGAAACAATACTTGTACCATCACTTAATGAGGCGCAAATTAAAGCTCTATGCGCCATAGATTTGGATGCAGGTATTTTTACATTTCCATGTACTTTACTTGGTGTTACTTTTACTTTCATTCAAAATCCCCCTGAAGTGGCTTAATGGCAAGCCTAGACATATATAAATCTAATAAACCAAACGCAACTACACTATCCACAACAATTCTTGCACGGTGTAAGATGCATGGGTCGTGTCTTCCTTGAATTTTAAGATCCACGTTTTCTTTTGAAAGATAATCCACAGATTCTTGTGTTTTAAAAATCGATGGCGTTGGCTTAATGCAAGTATGGATCAAAATTGGCATACCATTTGTGATGCCACCATTGATTCCGGCATTATTATTGGTTTTTGTTTCAATTTTATTAGTAAAGCGGAAGGCATCATTGGCTTGTGAGCCTTTTAATTTCGCAAAGCCAAATCCTTCGCCAAAGGAAACACCTTTGACGGCTGGTACAGAGAAAATTAAGTGGGATAAAATGCTTTCTACAGAATCAAAGAAAGGTTCTCCTAGTCCTGCAGGAAGGCCTATAACGGCGGTTTCTAAAACACCACCTAATGAATCACCTTCAGCAGCTGCTTTTTCGATTTCTTGAATCATTTGATCTTTGACTTGATTATCTAAAACCGCAAAATTTTTATCATTAACTTCTTGAATTTGTTTTTCTAGAACAGTGTAGTCTTTAGAGAAAGGAATATCCGAAAGGGTATATAAACTTTCAATGTGTGATCCAATCACTATGCCTTGTGATTTCAGAATTTGTCGACATATATTTCCAGCAGCTACAATGCATGCGGTAAGTCTTCCGGAAAAGTGTCCGCCACCACGATAGTCTTGATATCCATTGTATTTTTCAAAGGCAGTAAAATCAGCATGTCCAGGACGCAATCTTCCATGAAAAGCAGAATAGTCTTTTGATTTAGTGTTTTGATTCTCAATGATAATTGTAAGTGCAGTTCCTGTTGTATATCCGTTATACATTCCTGAAATAATATGTACTTCATCCGCTTCGTGTCTTTGGGTTGAAATTTTACCAGTTGCCTTACGCTTATCCATGTCCGATTTGATTTGTTCCATATCCACCTTAAAGCCTGCAGGAAGACCATCTAATGTGATACCGATGGCTGGACCGTGGCTTTCACCAAATAATGTCCAAGATATATTTGTACCGAAATTATTTTTCATAAGGTCCTCTTTCTAATACGTTTTGTATGTCTTCAAAAGAAAGTTCTTTGATGACATAAGAACCAGATTGTTTTACTAGAATTGTAGATACGGTATTATGACTGCTTTTCTTATCATGTGTTACATATTCTAATAGTGTGGCAGAATCATAGTCTGGTACTTGTGGCAAATCTAGCTTCTTATATATATTTAATACGCGTTGTTTTAATGCTTCATCTTCAATAAAGAATAACATACCCATCGCCACGCATTCTCCATGAAGATATGTGTTTAAACCATATGCCGATTCAATGGCGTGTCCTATGGTGTGTCCGAAGTTTAAAATCTTTCTAAGATTACTTTCTCTTTCATCTTGTTGAACTACATCTCGCTTTAATTCAATGGAACGCGTAATAATCGCATCGATATCTAATGTGTCTTGTTCAAATAAAGAAACTAAATGATCATCTAAAATGAGCCCCATTTTAAGTGCTTCACATAATCCATTGTGTTGTTGGCGAAAAGAAAGCGTAGATAATACGTTTGGATCGATAATAACAGTTTTAGGTTGCCAAAATGCCCCTACAATATTTTTGTAGGAACCCATATCAATAGCTACTTTACCACCTACGCTTGAATCAACCTGGCTTAATACAGTCGTTGGGATGTTGTAGAAATCAATGCCGCGCATGTAGCTTGCAGCAACAAAACCTGCAAGATCACCGACAACACCACCGCCTACCGCAATAATGGCATCTTTTCTAGACATATTGTGTGAAATCATTTCTTCTAAAAGCTTTTTATATTGATCAAAACATTTGGATGGTTCACCTTGCGGTATGGTGCATATAAAAGAATCCGGGCATTGTTCTTTGACAATATTGACCCATTTTTCAGGCACACCTGTATCTGTGATGATCGCAATCTTTCTAGATACAGGAATATATTCATGTACTTTTTGAATTGCGTTTCTTTCAATATATATTGGATATGAATGATTTTCTAAATCGACATTTAATTTCATAATAAAAAACTCCTTTCGTATATCATACCATGAACACAAATCTTTTTCAGAAATTTTCTGAAAGAAGTAGTTCAATGAATAAATGGAGTACTTAGTTAAGGCTCAAGACTATTTGAAATTGAAAGTAAAGGATACATATCGTGTCACAAATGTTGGAAAGGAAATTGCTGAAAAAGAAGGATTGAATGTAGAAGATTTAATGATTGCGTGTTTGTTGCATGATGTGAGTGATTTTGAGTGTTAAAAGTGCAATTAAAAATATCCACAGCCTTATAAGCTGTGGATAAATGTTTCTACACGATACATGATTTGTTTCAAATTCTCAATATCTGTTTGAATATTTCCTGTTTCTAAAGAATGATTCCCATCAACAATACTATGAAATTCAATAAGACGATGAATACAATAATGTTCAATCTTATCGAAGTTAGCCCATTGGTCTTGAGTTCCAGAATACACTAAATCTTTTTGTTGAAGATATTCCAAAGTAAAATCTAATGGCGTGAAATAGATATTGGCAGTTAACTTATATTCATGGGCAAGTTTAGCTGCGCAATAAGTACCTATACTTTTTGAGATAAAAAGTATGGAATCATAAGCTTTTAAATCGAATTTATGAATTTGGTCTTTGGCTTGTTTATACGCCTCATCTTTAGACTTATTTAAATCAAAGTCTAGGTTTTCAAAATGAATTTCTTTGATTTCATAATCCATATTTTTTAATATCTTCTTTGAATAATATAGTAATGGTTTATCCGTGTGATATCCAATTCCAGGAAATAATATAGCGAGTTTCATGCTTTTAGTATAGGATTATTCATCTAAATTATCAATCGCATATTGTGCTTCTTCAGCTGTGAATTTTTCTCCATATTCCGAAGTTAATTGATCATAGATGGCATCTTTTGACATGTTCATAGTTTCTTGATAGTTCTTTGCGGACTTTAAAGCTGCCTCTAAATAGTCTCCCTTAATATTGTCAATCGCATATTGTGCTTGCTCGGCAGTAAATTTTTCTCCGCTTTCAGAAGTTAATTGATCATAGATTCGAGCTTTTGACATATGCATCGTCTTTTTGTAGTTTTCTCCGCATTTTAATGCATTTTCATTATAATCCGCATTTAGATTATCAATCGCATATTGTGCAGCTTCTGCATCAAACTTTTCTCCATATTCTGAAGTCAATTGATCATAGATTCTTTGTTTGGACATGTGCATCATTTTACTGTAATTTTCAGCTTTATGCAGTGCATTACGATACTCTTTTGGAACACTTGTATCTTCCTTTGTTTCTACGACCTTTTCTTTTGTGTCTTTATTCTTTGTTTCTTCATCACTCGTTGTTGAACAAGCAACAGCCGATAAGACAATAGCGGCCCCTAAAAATACTTTTAAACCCTTTTTCATATATACTCCTTATTTCTTTTTCTTTAGTATAAGAAAAATATAAAAAGGTTTGGTATGCCATGAGCATACATTTAAATTAGGGAATCAATCCACATAAAAAACCATACGTCTAAACATAAAAATAGAAAGAAAATAATGGAATAAAGGATGGGCCATGGTACTTTAGACATGTGTTTATGGAATAGATTTTTATTATTGTAAAGGAATAATCCGAAATAAATAAACACAAAACAACTTAGTTTATTAATAAAACTATTTTTAATGGTTTCCCCTGGCTCCATATCGACCATAATCATAAGTGTAAATACAATCCAAGCTAAACTGATCATCTTAGATTTGAATGTGTCATTATTAAGTGGTGGAATAACAACTAGTTTTTGTTGAATGGCTAGATCCATTTCTTTCACAGAATTATAGCGATTCTTATAATCGAGTTGTGTTGCCTTTAAAATAATTTGTTTTAAATCAAAGGAAATATTGTTTTGATGTTCTAGTGAACCATTTAATAAGTAGTTCATTAATTTGCCCAAGGCATATATATCTGTTTGTGGATTGGTTGTTGAAAACCAAATTGTTCAGGTGCTGCATAGCCAACACTGCCTAAGATAAGGGTATCTTTACTTTTTTTGGAATCTAAAAATCGTGCAATGCCAAAATCAAGGAGTGTTACCTTATTATTGTGATAAATAATATTTTCTGGTTTGATATCACGATGAATAATTGGTGGATTTAACTTATGTAATGAATCTAAACACTCGCATAATTGATGCATGATGTCTTTAACTTGTACTTTTGAAAAGGATTGTTGATCCAACGTTTTACCTTCTATATATTCCTCAATTAGTATTAGATGGTTGTCATTTTCTTGTATCACAAAAATTTTAGGTAAGTAAGGATTCTTTATCTTTTGAATCGTTTGATAAAGAGTCTTATCATAATAATTCAATTCTTTCTGGATATATTTAGTGTGTGTTGTTTCATGTTCTACTAATGAAATTGTTTTATCTTGATCTTGTTTAATTATTTGTAAAGTCTTCATAAATTGCTCTTTCTTGTGTATATTATAAGTATTATGACAGAGACAAATCAATTATTAAAAACAATTCAAGAAACAAAGAGTGATGGTTTAAATACTTTAATGGAAAGTCTAGATGATTTAACTTTTTCACAGTATTTAAATCACATATTAGAAATTAAACATGTAACTAAGGCGCAAGTTTTATCGAAGACAACAATTCAAAGAAATTATGGGTATCAAATCTTTGATGGATCCAAGGTTCCTAATAAAGATAAGGTGATTCAGTTAAGTTTAGGGTTAGGCTTAGATTTACGTATGACAAACAACTTATTGTCATTATCGAATAATGGGATGTTGTATCCAAAAGTAAAAAGAGATGCATTATTGATTTATTGTATAGAAAATCATAAGAGTGTATATGAAACCAATGAGTGTTTAATGGAGTATCAGTTAGAGTTATTGGATTAGTGATGAAAAAACCATCACTTTTTTGTTGACTTTGGAAAAGCAAACTCCTATAATGCCTATAAAGTTACTAGGAATAGTAAGCGGAGGTACTAATTATGAAACGATGTTGTAGCTCTTTAAATGAATAATATTGAATTTGTTTAATAGGAGGAAAAGAAAATGACAGTATATAAAGCAATTTCAGATTTAATTGGAAATACACCATTAGTAGAATTAACACATATTGAAGAAAAAGAAGGCTTAGATGCTAGTGTTGTTGCGAAAGTAGAATTTTTTAATCCGGCTGGAAGTGTAAAGGATCGTATCGCAAAGAAAATGATTGAAGATGCTGAGAAAAAAGGGCTGATTAAGCCAGGAGCTACATTGATTGAGCCAACAAGTGGAAATACAGGTATTGGTATTGCGTCTGTTGCAGCAGCTAAGGGGTATAAGGCTATTATGACAATGCCTGAAACAATGAGTGTAGAGCGTCGTAACTTATTGAAGGCGTATGGCGCAAAAGTTGTTTTAACAGATGACAAAGCAGGTATGAAGGGGGCTATCGCAAAAGCTCAGGAATTAGCAGCTGCTACACCAAACAGTTTTATTCCAAGTCAATTTGAAAATCCATCAAATCCTCAGGCTCATTATGAATCAACAGGTCCAGAAATTTGGAAGGATACAGAAGGAAAAGTTGATATTTTTGTTGCCGGTGTTGGAACGGGTGGTACTGTAAGTGGTACAGGTAAATATTTGAAGGATCAAAATCCAAATGTGAAAGTGGTTGCGGTTGAACCTGCAACAAGTCCAGTACTTTCACAAGGTCATGCAGGTCCTCATGGTATTCAAGGTATTGGTGCTGGTTTTGTTCCGAATACATTGGATACAAGTGTATATGATGAAGTCTTTACAGTCACAAATGAACAGGCTTATGAAACAGGTCGTTTAATTGCACATAATGAAGGTATGTTAGTGGGTATTTCAAGTGGTGCTGCTACATATGCCGCTATTCAAATCGCAAAACGTCCCGAAAATAAAGGGAAAACAATCGTCGTATTGTTACCAGATACAGGTGAGCGTTATTTATCTACTCCAATGTTTGCGGAATAATAAAAAAATACGAAGTAAAAAATTACTTCGTAAAAGTCTTGGCATAGCCATGATCTTCTCTAGAACCCGTACCAATGGGTTCTTTTATTTTTCCAATTTCTTCAATTTCAAATGGCGTCAATTGATATACATAGTTTAGCCAGTTGCGATATAGAAGATTGGCATGGCTTCTCCATTTTAAGATTGGTTCTTTTTCTGGATCATCATCGGGAAAATAATTGAATGGAATATGGATGGGTTTATTGGCTTTTAAATCTCTAAAATACTCATCTTTTAATGTTTCTTTTCCATATTCTAAATGGCCAAGAATAAAGATTTGACGATAGTCCTTTGTGACAATGATGTTTGATCCAATTTCATCGTTTTTAGATAGTATGGATAAGCATTTCACTTTTTTGACGGCATCTTCATCGATTGCCGTATGTCTAGAGTGAGGTGTATAGTGGATTTCATCAAAGCCATTCGTTAAAAAGTCATATTCATCGACTAATTGTTCTGGGAAGATGCCAAATACTTTTTCTGGCAAGATATGTTTTTGAACTCCATAATGATAATAAAGTCCAGCTTGTGCTCCCCAACAAATATGTAATGTAGAATAGACGTGAGTCTTAGACCATTCCATGATTTCTTCAAGTTCATTCCAGTAATCAACATCTTCGTATTCAAGATGTTCTACTGGAGCTCCTGTAATGATCATTCCATCGTAATAATTATTTTTTAATTTTTCAAAGTATGTGTAGAATTTAACTAAATGATCTTGGCTTGTATTTTTAGAAACATGATTTTTGACCATCATAAAATCAATATCAACTTGTAGTGCACTTTTTGAAATTAAACGTAAGATTTGTGTTTCCGTTTCTATTTTTTTGGGCATTAGATTTAAAATCACGATCTTTAATGGTCGAATTCTTTGTCTATGTGCACTTTTATCTTCAATCGCAAAGATTTTTTCACTTTCTAATATGTCTTTTGCGGGCAATGCATCGGGTATGTTGATTGGCATATATAAACAACTCCTTTTTTTGTATACACTTTATTATACTCGAAAAAAAACAGAATGGAAAATTCCATTCTGTAAAAGACTATGCTTTCATTGCGTCTAGTGCTTGTTGTAAATCGTTGATAATGTCTTGTGCATCTTCAAGGCCTACAGAGAAACGAATTAAATCTGGAGCAACACCAGCTTCTTTTAATTGTTCTTCACTCATTTGACGGTGTGTATGACTTGCTGGGTGTAACAGACAAGTTTTGGCGTCGGCAACATGGGTTACAATAGAAGCAAGTTTTAAGCTGTCCATGAATTTTTCAGTTTGATCACGATCGGCTTTTAATCCAAATGACAATACACCACAAGTTCCGTTTGGACAATATTTTTTAGCTAATTCATGATGAGGGTCACTTTCAAGATCTGCATATTTAACCCATGCAACATCTTCATTGGCTTCTAAGTATTTAGCTACAGCTAGTGCATTTGCACAATGTGCCTTCATACGAACGGCTAATGATTCTAATCCTAAGTTAAGATAGTATGCATTTTGAGGCGCTTGGATTGATCCTAAATCACGCATCAATTGGCTTGTAGCTTTTGTGATATAAGCTAATTTACCAAATTTTTCAGCATAAACAATACCATGATACGATTCATCGGGTGTAGTTAGTCCTGGATATTTATCGGCATGTTCTAGCCAGTTGAAGTTACCACTATCTACAATAGCTCCACCTACACAAGATGCATGTCCATCCATGTATTTTGTGGTAGAGTGAGTAACGATATCAGCTCCCCATTGGATTGGTTGACACATAATTGGAGTAGCGAATGTGTTATCGATAATTAATGGAACTCCATTCGCATGTGCAACTTTCGCAAATTTTTCAATATCGAAAATACGTACTGTTGGATTTGTGATGGTTTCTCCAAAGACACATTTTGTGTTAGGCTTGAATTCTTTTTGAAGATCTTCTTCACTGATTTCTGGGTCAACAAATGTACAATCAATACCCATTTTCTTCATTGTTACACCAAATAGGTTGTATGTTCCACCATAGATAGCACTTGAAGCAATTAGGTGATCTCCAGCTTCGCAGATGTTGAATACCGCAAAGAAGTTGGCAGCTTGTCCACTTGATGTAAGCATAGCAGCAATACCACCTTCTAATGCAGCAATCTTACTAGCAACAATATCATTTGTTGGGTTTTGAAGACGTGAATAGAAATATCCACTATCTTCTAAGTCAAATAATCTTCCCATTTGAAGACTTGAATCATATTTAAAAGTTGTACTTTGATAAATTGGAACTTCTCTTGGCTCACCATTTTTTGGCTCGTATCCGGCATGTAAACATTTTGTTTCAGTTTTCATAATAAATTTACCTCATTTCCTATCCATTATTGTAATATTATCTTTAAAAAAAGTAAAAGAAAAGCTTAGATTATATAATCAAAGCTTTGTTCGTGACTTAAAATGTCTTGGAGTGTGATTCCTTTTAAATAGGTTTTAATCACTTGATTTAATCCTTCATAAATATAAAGGGTTGCACAATCTTCTTTTCTAGGACATGTATTTACATCTGAATCTAGGCAGGCAACGCAAGATAAATTTCCTTCGGTTGCGACCAATACATCATATACACAGATTTGATCTGGACTTTTAGAAAGTTTGTATCCACCTTGAAAACCACGATTGGATTGAACCATTTGGCTCTTGGTAAGAATAGGTACGATTTGTTCCAAATATTTTTTGGAGATATTTTGTCTTGCGGCAATGTCTTTTAGTGTTATAAAACCTGAATCATTATGTTGAGCTAAATCTATAAGTAGGCGAAGGGCATAGCGTCCTTTAGTTGATATTTTCATTTTTATTCCCCTTTTCTTTCTATTATAATAATATATATTTAGTAGGTTTTCTAGCAAAGAGGTAAAAATGGTTAAAATTATTGCTTTTGATTTAGATGGAACTTTGTATGATAAGCATAAACATATTGATGAAGATACAATTCATAAAATAATTGATTTTGAACAAAAGGGTATTGTAGTTGGCATTGTGACTGGAAGGTTCTATGAAGAATTAGGTGAGGTTATCGAAAAAATAAAATTAAGAGAATACAATGGTTTTGTGGCTAGTTCAAACGGTTTAGAAATACATGATTTTTTAGATGGAGAGATAAGGCGTTTTTCACGTCTATCCAAGGATGAAGTAAAAGAAGCTAAGAAGCATCATTTAGTGAGCTATGTTTGGCAAAATGGTGGATATACAATGTTTGGTGTTTCTATTTTGGATGTAGTCAAAAAGATATTTTCACTTATTCCTTTGGATTTACATTATATAAAATCATTACAAAAAACGAAATTTGAAAAGGATGTTGTATTAAATGAAGCATTGTATGACAAGGTTTGTTTTGTAGGTTTTCAAATTAAAAAAATGTATTTAGAATATCGGTTTTATGATGTTGGAAAATTTGGAACAGAACTATGTAAAAAGGATGTGGGTAAGCTTGAAGCCATTCGATATATATGTCAAAAGAAGCAGGTATCAATCTTTGATGTAATGGCATTTGGGGACCATGGAAATGATGTGGATTTGTTGGCGTCTTGTGGATATGGAGTTGCGATAAAAAATGGGAGTGCACAGGCAAAAAAAGCCGCTAAATATATTAGCGACTATGCGAATAATGAGCAGGGTGTGCTTCGATTTATAAATTCGTTTTTTGTATGAAATATTGATCCAAAAAGATAAGGATTCCATTTAGTATAAGGAAAGATCCAGTTAAAGAGAAAATAAAGTCTAAAGATTGAATGGGTTTCATAAGTAATACAATTCCGACAACTAAGATAAAGATAGCTCCTGCAAGATTGACTTTCCATTGTTCAAATCCATTGTCTTTTAAGAGTAATACTTTTTGAAAATGGGATAGGGAATTAATAATCAATACAATTCCTACAAGCATAGGTAAAATACTGATAAATTTCTTAGGGTCTAAACTCATATATAAGCCTGCAGATAATAGGAATATACTTAATATAAGTGTTGTTAGTGTTGTACTATTTCTTTTCTTGAAATATGTATAAAGAAATAGAATCGCAATGACTAAAAAGATACATCCAATAACTCGCGTAATTGTTGTTAATATGGAGACGTTAAATATACATAAGACTAAGCCAGATAAAATGCATAGAATTGCCGATGAGATGGCTTCTGTTTTTGTTTCTTTCATATAATCACAACCTTTCACAATTATTATAGTCTGTTGTATACTAAATCTAAAGAGGTGACGAACATGAAAGTAGCAGTGTTATTAGAAAATGGATTTGAAGAATTAGAAGCTATGGGTCCCATTGCCTTACTTAGACGTGGTGGACTTGATGTGGATATGATTGGTGTCAACAATGAAGAACAGGTTACAGGACGTTTTGGCGTAACCTATTCGAGTGTGTTTCCAATGAACACATATGACTTTAGCAATGTGGATTGTTTAGTTTTACCTGGTGGTCCACATTATCAAAAGCTAGAAAAGAATGAAGAAGTATTAAAATTAGCTCATGAGTTTGCCGAAAATAAGGTATTGGCAGCTATTTGTGCTTCTCCAACAATCTTAGGTCATGAGGGTATCTTAAAAGGTAAGAAATATACTTGTTTTAAAGATATGGATGAAGATTTTGGTGGTGAATATCAATATGCTTATGCCGTTACAGACGGAAACATCATTACGGGTGTAAGTGCAGCAGCAAGTATTGAGTTTGCGTTTGCGATTCTAGAAAAGCTTTGTGGTAAAGAGCATACAGAAAAAGTAAAAGCATCGATTTATTATGATGCAAGACATTAAAAAAATTGTCATCTTGGGATGACAATTTTTAGTTTACGCTTCTTCATTTAATAAATGGAATTTTTCAAAGATATAGAATAGTAAAGACATGATCATTCCTGTGATACAAGCAAGTACCATTCCTGATAAGGAAATATTTCCTAAGTGAATTGTGACTCCGCTAAGTCCAACAACGAATACAACGGATGTTAAGATCATGTTTACACTTTTTCCATAATCGACTTTTTGGTCGACTAGAATTCTTAATCCACTTGTACCAATCATACCGTATAGTAAGAAACTGATTCCACCGATAACTGGATTTGGGATTGTTTGAATCAATGCAGATAATGGACCAATGAATGAACAGATGATGGATAGGATGGCAGCTCCAGCAATAACTTGTACGCTGTATACGCCAGTAATCGCCATAACTCCAATATTTTCTCCGTAAGTTGTAGTTGGAACAGATCCAATTAAACCTGAAATCATTGTTGAAAAGTTATCTGCGAATAAAGAGCGGTGTAGTCCTGGATCTTCAATTAAGTTTCTTCCTACAACTTCACCTGTAACGATTTGGTGACCAATGTGTTCCGATGCGATAACTAATAATACGGGAAGCATCATTAGAATGGCATCCATACTGAATTTTGGTGCTTGGAAGTTTGGAATTGAGATAAAGCTTGCCTGAAGGACTGGAGTAAAGTCAACAATACCTACCACAACAGCAGTTAAATATCCTGTAACTACGGCAATTAAGATTGGAATGACGCTTAAGAATTTTTTGAAGCATACACTTCCAATTACGGCCATACCAAGTGTAACCGCAAAAACAATCACGTTTTTAGGGTCAATGTTATCTCCTAGAATTCCAGCTGTATTTGCAGCCGATGAAGATAATTCTAGACCTATTAATGCAACAACGGGTCCCATTGCGGCAGATGGTAGTACGATATCAATCCATTTTGTTCCAAATTTCTTGATGATCATTGCCAATAAACATCCGCAAAAACCTACCGCAACAAATCCACCACATGCGTATGGATATCCAAATTTTGCGATAATGATATTTGCGGGAGCAATGAAGGCGAAGCTACTTCCTAAATAGGCTGGTGCTTTTCCTTTTGTGATAAAAATAAACAACAATGTTCCGATACCATTCATGAATAGTACGATAGCTGGGTTAATACCGAATAAGAATGGTACTAATACACTGGCTCCAAACATTGCGAACATGTGTTGAATACTTAATGGTATCAGCAGATTTGCGGGTACTTTTTCTTCAACTTGAATAATTCGTTTTGCCATGAAAAATATTCTCCTCCTAAAATATACCTTAACTTTTATACCACATTTTAATGGATTATGAAACTAATTTAGGCTATAATTACTAGGTAGTGCGCCTGTAGCTCAACTGGATAGAGTATCAGATTCCGATTCTGGCGGTTGCAGGTTCGAGCCCTGTCAGGCGCGCCATTTAGGTGAAATATGGAAACAATACTTTTTGATTTAGATGATACATTAATTGAATCGATGCACGTATGGGAAGATGCCATCATTCGTTTATTTAAAAAGATGGATTTGTATATGAGTATGGAAGAGGCTCGTCAAATCTTTTTTACAATGAAATTTTCGGAAGTTTTAACATACATTAAAGAAAGATTTCATACTAAACAAGATGAGACTTGGATGTTCAATGAAGTAAATGAAGATATCTTGAATCAATATGCGTATCATATTGAGGCAAAGAAGGGTGCTTTGGATTATATAAAGAAGTGTGCTTCAGAAAATAAAAAGATGGCTGTATTGACATCAAACACAAGAGCATTATCTGAAAAAGTATTAGATCGACTTGGTATGTTGGAATATATGGAAAATGTATATTCTGCAGATGAATTGAAGATGTCAAAAAGAGAAGTGGATATCTATGAGTATGTATTGAAAGATTTAAATACAACTGCAGAAAGTGCGATTGTATTTGAGGATTCGATGTATGCGATCAATACAGCTCGATCATTAAATATTGAGTGTATTGGTTTAGTAAATCCAAACAATCAAAAGGTGTTTGAAAAAAACCATGTAAAAACAATCGTTGATTTTACAGAATTGTGTTAAAATCATGATGTGTCCCAGTAGCTCAGTTGGATAGAGCATTTGCCTCCTAAGCGAAAGGTCGTAGGTTCGACTCCTATCTGGGACGCCATTTTTAAGCGTTTTAACAGGATTTTTAATGGATTTTGGCGTGTGAATGATAAAAGAGATTTGTCTGATGTGTTCATCATTCAAATCTCTTTTTGTTTTGTGATAAGTGAGGAATGGGAAATGTTTTCGTTCCAAGTTAATTTCTTTGTATGAATTCTTGTAGAAAAATTGGGGGTTATTTCTTCTTGTTCTTTTCAATAGCATTAATTGTGCAAGCAAAACCTGTAATCATTGAAAGTAGTATTGCTCCACTCATTGCTTCGTTCATTCCAGCACCAAAGAAAAAAACCAATCAACGCTACAATTACCATAAGAATGATTGAAATCATTGCTTCTCATAATATATCTCCATCAAGTCCAATTTGTAATTTTATTCTTCATTTAAAAGATGTTGTAATTCTTCTTTGCTTGATAATACTGTTTGGTATTTACTCGCAAATATTTGGTTATTGTCTTCAGCTAATGTCATTTCCACAATAGATTGTTTTTTATCTTTTATAGAACACGCCGATATGAGTCATGACAAATGCTAATGTTTTTACTTTTTTATTTTCCAGTAACCACTATATCCATGACCGATGTACTCAATGTTATCCATTTCCTTAATCTTTCTACGCACAGTACGAATGCTAATCCCAAGCTTTTCTGCTAGCTGTTTTGCTGAAATTTTGTTGTTTCTTTTTATCATTTCTAGAATCAAGGTATAAACATCATCTTGAGTGACATCTTGAGTGACATCTTGAGTGACATCTTGAGTGACATCTTGAGTGCCATTGTAATTTAAATTTGGCATAATGACTGTAAATTGATATCTATCCGATCTGAAATATGGTTTCTTTTCTTCAGTATAGTTTATTTGGAAGGCATAATTATCAAGAATCTTGGCAAAACCACTACCTTTGCGTTCCATATATCCTAATCGGTTAAATACATCCGCAATGACAGGATTTCTCCTTGTTGATGGTACTGTTGTTGGATCTCTGTCTTGAATAACAGAGCCATCTGGCATTCCACCAGGGGAATAGATTTCCATACGATCGTCATAAATATCAATATGAACTTCACTTCCATTTACCAAATAATCACGATGGGCAATCGCATTAACTAATGCTTCATGGTATGATCTTTCAACATACTCTGGAAGTTCTTCTCTTGAATTAGCAGTCTTTCGCCACATCATTTTTGCATTGCGCTTTATAAATCCTTCACCATTTTCAATCAAGGATATAAGACTGCCAGAATATTCAGCATCATCCAGTGCGTCCATTGTTCCGCCACTTTTTGTTAATCCATTCCATCTAGTGCAAAACACTCTAGAATAATGGATAGGACTTTCATCGACAATTAATGCACCAGCATTAGTAAGATATCCATCTTTTGTTGCTAATCCAAAAGAAATGAGGTCCTTGTCATTAATACTTTGTCCAGTCCATTTCTTATATCTTTCTCTTAGTTTAGAAAAAGCGTAATCTTCAACTTTATACATGGAGTTTTGAGAATCGAATGTTGTATTACGGCCATGAAGGACTAGTCGTTTTAGTTCTGTGGAACTTGCTTTTACACTTTCGTTTCCTATGCGAACATAGGCTTCCAACACGCCATCACCGGAATAGTAATATGGAGTTTCTTCTCCCTTCAATATGTCTACAATCAATAAAACCTTATCCTCTATTTTTGAAATCGAATCTTAAATTCAGGAATAGGATCTAAACGAGATTTAATCATTTCACTTATTATTTCTGCATCTTTATCTGGGTTTTCTAATCCAATTATTTGATTATCATCAGATATTCCAAAGATTAAAGAACCGCCATAAGTATTTGCAAAGGCGCTTACACTTTTGCACCAGCTCTTTGGCTTTTTTATCTCAAGTTTTAGCTTCTTGTCATATTCAGATGTTTCACCAATTAATTTTGTAATTTCCATTGCCTCATCTCCTTATTATAAAATAGTAAAGCTATTAACTGCTTAAAAGATACCATAGTTTTATCGTCGCTTCAAAAATATCGATATTAAAAACTCTAATAAAATTAATTTTGGTTTTTGTCTTAAATAATTTTGATAATTGATTTCTTCATAGAAAAATATAGCATCTTAAAATATATTCATGAATACTGTAAAATATTTCTTCATAGTCAGATATTTAGATTGTATAAAGATTACATTTTGTGGATAATCGAAAGTATAAAGAACTATCCAATGATATGGATTCTATGGGGATTTAAAATTTTTTTGGGCTTTGTGTCGCAAGGCTTAGTTGACGGTATCTGAATCATTGTTCGAACCTATTTACGCTATAAAATGGATGATTGATGGTATTCTCTTAAGCGAAAGGTCGTAGTTCGACTCCTATCTGGGATGCCATTTTTTTGAGTTTTAACAGGATTTTTAATGGATTTTAGCCTGTAAATGATAAAAGGGATTTGTCTGATGTGTTCATCATTCAAATCTCTTTTTGTTTTGTGATAAGTGAGGAATGGGAAATGTTTTCGTTCCAAGTTAATTTCTTTGTATGAATTCTTGTAGAAAAATTGGGGGTTATTTCTTCTTGTTCTTTTCAATAGCATTAATTGTGCAAGCAAAACCTGTAATCATTGAAAGTAGTATTGCTCCACTCATTGCTTCGTTCATTCCAGCACCAAAGAAAAAAACCAATCAACGCTACAATTACCATAAGAATGATTGAAATCATTGCTTCTCATAATATATCTCCATCAAGTCCAATTTGTAATTTTATTCTTCATTTAAAAGATGTTGTAATTCTTCTTTGCTTGATAATACTGTTTGGTATTTACTCGCAAATATTTGATTATTGTTTTCAGGTAAAGTCATTTCCACAATAGATTGTTTTTTATTTTTGCATAAAATGATCCCAATAGTGTTATTTTCATCGTCAAGTTTTACTTTACGATCATAGTAATTCACATACATTTGCATTTGTCCAATGTCTTGATGTTTTAATTCTCCAATTTTTAAATCGATTAATACAAAACATTTTAGTATTCTGTTGAAGAATACTAAATCGACTTTGAAATGTTCTTCGTCAAATGTCAGTCTAACTTGTCTACCTACAAATGTATAGCCTTTACCAAGTTCGAGTAAGAATTGTTGTAAATGATCAATAATCTTATTCTCTAACTCAGTTTCGGAATATACAGGTAATTCTGGCAGTTGTAAAAATTCTAATACATATGGATCTTTTATCGCATCTGCTGGCTTTTCGATTATTTGTCCTTTTTGTGACAATAACATCACTTCATCTTTATTTTTACTTAAAGATAAACGTTCATATAACGAAGAATCATATTGTCTTTTTAATTCTGATAAACTCCAATCGTTTTTTACTGCTTCAATTTCATAAAAATGTCTTTCTTCAATATTTGAAATTCTCATTAGTTTCAAATAATGTGACCAGCTTAAATAGAACTTACGGCCAGTAATAGTTGTAGGGTAATTTTTGAATTGGGGAAACACTGTTTCCCCAATTGAGTCAGTTTTATAGATTGTATAAAATCTTCTTATTAATTTAAGGTTGTCAACAGAATATCCCTTGCCATAATGTTCAGTCAAAAAAGATGATAAGTTTCTAATTATATATTTACCATATTCTGCTCGATTATCGCCATTTTGTTCTTCTTCAATAATCATTCGTCCAATATCAAAATATGTATAGACCATAGCAATATTCACAGCAGTTTTAACATTTTTCTTGGCTTCTTCGATTAATAAAGAAACTTTATTTAGAAATTTGTTGCTTACTTCATTCATATGTAATACACCATGCTTTCGCTATATATTTTCATTATAATTGCATTTACCATTTATATCTATAGTACAATGTATATAATGTTTTTCTTGCGAATCCTTTTCTGATGAGACTACAGACAAGAGAGGAGCAGTACCTACAGAATAGGTCTCCTAAATGAAAGGTTGTAAGTTCAAATCTTATCAGGGACACCATATAGAGTTAAAAATAGCGCTGAAATCATTTTATGTTTTTTTGCATCCTATTTACTATAACCGCTTACATTTGCTGGTTTATATGTACTTTTTATATGCAATCACGTATACTAAAAAGTAGGTGAATACATATTGAGGAGTGAATAATATGATAATAAGGAAGCGAATCGTGTCGCTTTTTTTAGCGACGACATTACTAGTGCCACTTGCACAAATTACTCCATTAAAAGCTGAATCAGATACAAAAGAGGTGGATGTCATGTTTACGCATGATACGCATTCTCATTTGGATAGTTTCACAACAAAGGTAGATGGAGAACTTCAAGAAGTTGGTGGTTTTGCGAGAATTAAAACATTAATTAATGAACAAAAGAAGGAGAATCCAAACACACTAATATTGGATGGTGGGGATTTCTCACTAAGGGAACGTTGATACAAACGGTATATGATACGCAGGCAGCTGAACTTAGAATGCTTGGCTATCTTGGATATGATGTCACAACATTAGGAAATCATGAGTTTGATTATCGTTCAAAAGGCTTGGCCAATATGTTGAAGGTGGCCAAGGCTTCTGGGGAAACAATACCAGATCTTGTCGTATGCAATGTGGATTGGGATGGCATGAAAAAGGCTGGATTGAGTAAGGGTCAAAAACAGATTCAGTCTGGATTTGAAACTTATGGAGTAAAGGATTATGTTGTCATTCAAAAAGGGGATACAAAGATAGCTGTTACAGGTGCTTTTGGAAAAGATTCTTTGAAATGTGCACCAACATGTGAATTGTTGTTTAAAGATCCTGTAGAGGCAGTGAAAGATACAGTTGAAAAAATCAAGAAGAATGAAGAAGTAGATATGATTGTTTGTGTTTCTCATTGTGGTACTTGGCAAGATGAAAATAAATCGGAAGACGAACTTCTTGCCAAGAATGTTAAGAATATTGATTTAATCATCAGTGGACATACGCATTCAGAGTTAAAAGAACCGATTCAACATGAAAATACATATATCGTATCTTGTGGGGAATATGGAAGAAATATCGGTTCTCTTTCTATGAAACAGAGTTCAGATGGTCGTTGGGTTTTAAGTTCTTATGAATTGATTCCAGTATCTGAAAATATACATCCGGATGAAAAAACACAAAATCGAATTGATGAATTGATGGATACAGTGGATACGAATTATCTTGCTGATTTTGGCTATACAAGAGATTGCGTTCTTACACAAAATGATATTGAATTTAATAGTTTAGAAGACTTGTATTTAAAACATGAAGAATCAAATCTTGGACAAATTATTGCGGATTCATTTGCGTATGCTGTCGATTCAGTCGATGTAGCAGTTGTACCAAGTGGAACTATACGAGATACATATACAAAGGGAGATATTACCGTAGAAGATGTATATAATTCATTTTCTTTAGGTATTGGAAAAGATGGTATAGCTGGATATCCTTTGATTTCTACTTATCTTACGGGTAAAGAATTAAAACTTGCAGCCGAAGTGGATGCTTCAGTTTCAGATTTCATGACAACGGCAAGATTGTATTGTAGCGGACTTAATTTTACTTACAATCCAAATCGTATGATCTTAAATAAAGTTACAGATTGTTACCTGACAAAAGACGGTCAAAGAATTGAGATTCAAGATGATCAATTGTATCATGTTGTGACAGATCTATATACAGGTCAGATGCTTGGTTCAGTAAATAAAATGTCATATGGACTTTTGTCACTTGAACCAAAAGATCAGGATGGAAATCCAATTGAAAATCTAGAGGATCATATCATTAAAGAAGATGGCAAAGAACTAAAAGCTTGGGATGCGATTGCAAGATATATGCGCTCTTTTGATGATACAGATGGTGATGGTATTGCGAATGTTTCAAAATACTATGCTTCAACACATGAGCATAAGGTTGTGGATGATAGTAAGAATATAATTGACTTGATTAAAAAACCAAATAAATTTAGTGCAATGGTTGTGGCAATCGTTTTAGTCATTATTTTACTAATTATACTTTTAGTTTTATTGATTTGTAAAATTGTTCATAAGATTAAAAATAAGAATAGATAAAGATATTTTAGGTGTGACAACCAATAAAAAAGCTGCAACGATTTTGTCGTTACAGCTTTTATTCATGCCTTAAAGCTTCAATTGGATCTAGATTTGCAGCCTTATAGCTAGGAAGTAATCCAAAAATAATTCCGATTGCCATAGAGAATAAGACGGATAACAACATGGCTGGAATACTAATGGATACAGGAGTACCATTGAATATTGATATTAATTTAGCTAAACCAATACCTGTTAATACACCTACAATACCTCCAATCGAAGTAAGTACGACAGCTTCAGTCAGGAACTGGAATAGAATGGCTTTTTTTCTAGCACCAATAGCTTTTTTAAGACCAATTTCTTTCGTTCTTTCAGTTACCGTTACAAGCATGATGTTCATAACCCCAATACCACCTACAAGTAAGGAAATACCGGCAATCCAGATCAACATCGCATTTGTAGATTTAGAAAGATTTTGAATATCTTTAGCCTGCTTTAATAAATCTTGTGCTTTATATTGAACACTGGAAGAAGAAACATTTGTATTTAAGATTTGAGCTGCTTCTTTTCCAACACGAGTCATATTCGAAGTGGCATCCACCTTTAGTAATGCATTTTGCGGTTCATCAAACTGATAGAAGATTGGCCAAGATTCACTTGGAACATAGACTTTAGAACCCGTAGACTGATTATACGTATGATAATCATCAATGCTTTCCATTGTAGGCTCAAAAGTTTCTTTATCTGCACAAACACCAACGATTGTGAATGGTGTTGAAGAAATCTCAATCGTTTTACCAATCGGATTTTCTTCACCAAATAAAAGTTTTGCGCTTGTTTCATCTAATACGGCAACTTGCCTATATTTCTTGTTGTCATCTTCTGTAATGCCTTTTCCTTGTTTGATGGTGAGTCCAGCAATTGAGAAGTAGTCTTGATTCACACCCATGATGTATCCACCATCTAAAGAAGTGTTATTACGAAATATAGCTTGATAACTTTGTCTTGAACGATAAAGCGTAACACCTTGGACATGCTCGATATTTTTTAAAGATTCAAGTGTATCTTTTGAAACCGTAGGTACACCATCTGGAATGCCTGCATCAAAAGAATATTCCCAATCCTCTTGATATAAAGCTACTTTTACCGTGTTATTTCCGGAACCAATTAGATTCTTTTCAATTTGATCATTTGTTCCCTTAATTGTAGAAACAATCGCAATGATGGAGGCAATGCCAATGATGATTCCAAGCATTGTTAAGAAGGATCGCATTTTATGGGAAAAAATGCCTCGAAAGGATAATCTTATATTTTCAATCATGATGCATCCTCCGACATATTCTTTGTCTTAACGCCTTCTTTGGCGTTTTTACTATACGCAAACGCAATAGAATCCGTGTCTGTAAGACCTTCTTTAATTTCGACTGTATCACCCCAGACAATCTTTCCAACCGTTACATATTGCTTCTTCAATCTTCCATGATTTTCTTTAAGAACATAATATTTATTTCCTTCTTGTTTGACATAAGCTTTTGAAAGCCAAATCGAACTCGTTGTATCTGTATTTGAATGGAAGGTTAATTCTAAATATTCACCAACCGCAACGTTTGAGGCATCTTTGGCGATTGCTTCAAAACCATAGTAGCTCACATTTGGATTACCTGAACCATTATAGTTGCTGCTAGAAGAAGGAACTGTATCTATACTTTGAATCTTGGCATCAAATGTTTCCCCATTTGTCCAGCAATAAGCTGAAATGGTATCGCCAACCTTAACTTGGTTTAACATCAATTCACTAATGCTTCCTTTAATATAAGTTCCTTGGCCGGTTGCCACTTCTAAAAAGGCACTGCCATCTTGAATAGGATTTGATAGATCTTTTATATTACGCACAATACCACTGCGCTTTGCACGAACGATGACGTCATTTAATAAAGCTTTATTTTCACTTAAGGAAAGCTTTGCCTTTCTTAAATCTAAATCTAACGTCTTCAATTCTTGCTTCTTATCACGAATGGCTTTCGCAAGTTCTATTTCTGTATAACCTGATGTATTATCTGGACTTTGATTTTGTTCGGTCTCTATATACTTTTGTTCTTCTTTTGTATGTGAAAGAACAGAATACATATCACCAGCATTCATAGATTGTTTAGTGGCAAACTTGTCACAATGAACAAGCCATGAAGAACTGATTTCACCATCATTTGTATACACATCAAATCGAAAATAAGAATTTAGATTCTTGTTGTCTAAAAATAGTTTTCCATACACAAATCCTTGGTCTTCACTTAACTTGAATACATAAGGATTCTTTTTGGTTCCAACTGTAGAAATGTCTTCATAAGGAACCTTTTGTTTGTCACTATAATACTCTACAACATCCTTTGAATCATACGCATTGTTTGAACCATCTGTATACGTATATTCAATCCAATACCAACATGTATGATCCGATGTTTTTTTAATTCTTTCTTCTTTCCATGCATTTACATCTTCTTTAGGTCCTTTTTCAGGGGCTTCACTTTCTGTATTTGTATAATAAATTTTATAGTCCGTAAAATTCTTTTCGGCTTGGGATAAAGAAAGAATATATGGATATAAGCCATTTCCATTTTTTGTAGGAACACTAGGTAACGGTGCAGGTGTAGGATTTGGTACATCTGGTTCAGGCGTTACATCTGGAACAGGCGTTGTATTTAATAATTTCTTTAATTCATGCTCGGCAAGTGTAATCGCATTTTGTGCTTTTTCCACTTCCAATTGACTTGTATCCACTGCACTTTGAAGTGTAGTTAAATCATAAGATAACAATGGATCGCCTACACTTACTTGTTGCCCTTCTTTGACAAAGACTTGTGTGATTGTTTTAGAAGAATCATATAGTACGGATTGCGTATCACTATTAGATACAAGACCTGTTGAAGTAGCTGGATTATCCCAATAGCCTGTATTTAAGCTGGATACAGAATGAACCTCAACCGTATTGGATGAGTTTAAGTAAAACTTAATTCCAACTAAAGTAAATGCACATACAGAAGTAATAATAATTCCTTTTTTTATAGAAGGCTTCATGCTGCACCTCCTTGTTTATTTTCAATGATTTCTCCATCAATGATATGAAGGATTTTTTTGGCATGACTTGCCACACTTGCATCGTGCGTAATCATAATGATTGTCACACCTTCATCATTTAAAGCTTTAAACAATTCCATAACTAGTTTACCACTCGCCTGATCAAGTGCTCCTGTAGGCTCATCGGCAAGTAGAATTCTAGGATGATTGATAAGGGCGCGGGCAATCGCAACACGTTGTTTTTGTCCACCGGACAATTGGCTTGGTTTAAAAGTTGTACGATCTTGTAAACCAACTTTACTTAATGCAACATCAGCCCTATGATTTCTTTCTTCTTTATGGATTCCTGCATAAATTAAAGGTAAAGCTACATTTTCTTGAGCGGTTTCCGAACTTAATAAATTGAAGTTTTGAAAGACAAAACCGATTTTATTTAATCTTAAATCACTTAATGCATCATCATTCATTTCAGAAATATCTTCATCTTCAAATAGGTATGTACCCGTACTTGCTCGATCTAAACATCCAATGATATTCATAAGTGTTGTTTTACCAGAACCACTTGGTCCCATAATCGCAACATAGTCGCCTTGTTCGACTTCAAGACTCACATCTTTTAAAACAGGAACGATCAATGGTTCTTTTCCATAATTTTTATAAATGTTTTTAAGGTTAAGAAGCATTCGCATCACCATCCGTTTCCGTTTGATATTCCGTCGTTGTCTTCATACCTTCCTTATATGTATCATCAGCCCATGCGATATAGTCATCCTCGCTTAGTCCTGACTTGATTTTTGTGGTAGATGTTTCTTCATCGGTTTTACCAAGTTCCACTTTTCTTTTCTTTAATTTACCTTTTTCAGAAACCCATACATATGAATTTCCATTGTCATCCGAAACAATAAAACTCGCATCTAACCAAATTCCTTTTTTCTTTGTGGATTGTCCATTATCCACTTCAATATAGACGTGTTGTCCAAGTTTTAAGCCTTTATTATTGTCTAAAGTGACATAGAAAGGATATTTGGATGCAGATTCATTTGAATCATTTCCATAAACGTTATTGTTAGAATTGGATTGAGGTTCTGTTTCCACTTTGGTAACTGTACCTTTATAAATTTGATCTTCATTTATACGACTTCTTACAATAACATTTGTTCCTTCAGAAATAGATCCCATTTCACTAATAGAGCCTTTTACTCTAAAATCAGAAGTTTGCGTAATGGATACTAATGGTTTTTGGTTTCCACTCTCATCCGTTCCACCATCTTTATTTACTTCTTTAATAATTCCATCAATAGTGGAGAGGACAGTAGAATTTTCAATTTGTTTATTCAACTGATCGATTTCAGTCTGTGTAGCTTTGATTGTGTTTTGAGCTTGACGAATCGCGAAACTTGCATCATTGATTCGTGCCTGAATCTCTACTTTATCTCCACCCTTATTTAGTTCGGCCTTATAATCTTCAATTGTATTATTTTGAGCAGCAATTTCATTGTTCTGTGCTTCAATATCCAATTTCTTTTGGGCGATGGAATTGGATGCTTCAGTCGTATCATAAGAAAATAATTTATCGCCTTTTCTTACTTTTTGACCAGCTTCAACATACATTTCAGTAATGGATTTATTTCCATCAGAATTGATATCTACAGTTTCTGAGGATTCTACTACACCTGAATATCGGTTTTCCGTATAAGAAGAACCAATGATTGTAGATACTTTTTGAACATAGATGTTTTGTGTGTTGCTTCCTTTTGGAAATAAGAAATAGATGCCTATAATGGCAATTAAAATGCATAGTGAGATTAAAATTATAATTTTAGTCTTTTTGTTCATAGTGTTCTCCTGATTTATTATCGTTATATATTCAGTATATCAAATAGTATTATAGAAATATCCTTAAAAATCCTTAAATTATGGTATACTTTAAAGGTTGTTAAAAAGAGAGGGATATTAACAAATGAATTCACTAAAACCGATGTTACTTTCATCGCTGAAAAGCTATGATAAGTCTCAGTTTGTCAAAGATGTGACAGCTGGAATTATTGTCGCTATTATCGCATTACCATTATCAATCGCCTTGGCACTTGCTTCAGGTGTGGGACCGGAAGCTGGAATCTTTACTGCAATCGTAGCTGGTTTTGTCATTTCAGCACTAGGCGGAAGCAGTGTACAAATTGCAGGACCGACTGCTGCATTTGCGACCATTGTTGCTGGAATTGTAGCCCATGATGGAATGGATGGACTTATTGTTGCCACTATTCTTGCGGGTATCTTTTTGATTTTGATGGGACTTTGTCATTTTGGAAGTCTAATCAAGTTTATTCCATTTACCATTACGACAGGTTTTACTTCGGGTATTGCCGTAACGATTATGATTGAACAATTAAAAGATTTCTTTGGATTAACTTATCCAAATGGAGTAAAGCCTATTGAGACGGTTGAAAAATTTGAAGCTGTGCTCCATCATTTTTCTACAATCAATATGGATACCGTCATAGTAGGTGGAGTATCTTTAGTTATCTTGATTATTGCTCCATATATCTTTAAAAGAATTCCAGGCTCAATTTTAGCCGTTATTGCAGGAATTTTGATGGTTCAATTCTTGCCTTTAAAGGTAAATACAATTGGAAATCTTTATACAATCAGTAATGCATTACCATCTTTGCGTTTTCCAAGTTTATCATTAAATATCATTCAAAATGCACTGCCTAATGCACTAACCATAGCCGTGTTGGCTGCCATTGAATCATTACTTTCTTGTGTTGTTGCCGATGGCATGATTAACGGTAAACATCGCTCGGATATGGAACTTGTTGCGCAGGGTGCTGGAAATATCGCATCCGCTTTATTTGGAGGAATTCCTGCAACAGGTGCTATTGCAAGAACAGCTGCCAATATTAAAAATGGAGGAAAAACACCAATTGCCGGTATGGTACACTCCATCACATTGGTCATTGTATTAGTTGTTTTGATGCCATATGCCGGAATGATTCCAATGCCTACCATTGCAGCGATTCTATTTATTGTCGCATACAATATGTGCCAATGGCGTACCTTTGTGAACTTAGTTAAAACAGCACCTAAGAGTGATGTTATTGTTTTAGTCACTTCATTTGTGCTAACTGTCATCTTTGATTTGGTTGTAGCCATTGAAGTGGGTATGGTACTTGCTTGTTTATTATTTATTAAACGTATGAGTGAAGAAACAAAAGTCAATGGTTGGACATATGTAGATGAGGATACACCCGATGTTGATGAACATCTTCAAAAGCTTCCGCTTCAGATTCGTGTCTATGAGATTTCAGGGCCCTTGTTCTTTGGGGCAGCTAGTGTAATTGAAGAAATTGCCGTCAAAGATTTTACAACATGCCTAGTTCTTCGTATGCGCAGTGTTCCTGCATTAGATAGTACGGCACTAAACGCATTAAAAGATTTAGTTCAGGTTTGCAAGTCCAAAGGAATCACGATTGTGTTCTCACATGTGAATGATCAACCAATGAAAGTCATGGAAAAGGCAGGCTTTATTGAGCTTGTTGGTAAAGTTAATTTCCAACCAAGTATCAGTGCTGCACTAGATCGTGCAGAAGAAGTTATTCATAGTAAATAAAAAAACGCGTTTGCGTTTTTTTAATTTGTTTCAAACAATTTCATCGTTTCAGATATATACTCATTATCATTGATCTTTTGTTCAATATTCTTGTTGAGTGGACAATGCTCTCGTGTAATTGTATAGCTACTTCCACTAAAATTAAATGTGATGTATTCAAGATTATCAATCAATTTGAATAGAGATACAGAATTGTACACTAGAGCTTTATCTATATATAAGTTTTCATTGTTGTACCAATCTGTACAATTATAGTTTATTGTAAGTCCATAATTTTCAGAATCAATTTCAAATACATAGCCATATTCCGATAGGGGTAAAGCATTTAATAAACGGGAAGTATTACTGTTGTCTCCAATATATTTACTTTTATATTTTTTGAGTTGTTCAAATGAACTTTTATCCACATTAAAAGGACTTGTTGGAACGGTATCAATGGTATACTGTTTCTTGTTGTCAATTAAGTAATATTCATTGGGTGTATCGGCATTGATGCGAAATACATTGTAGAATGGATTTTGGTATTCAATCATTTTATTGCCATCATCACTAAATACAGTAGTTGTAGTCAGTCGATAGATGGGTGGTTGTTTAAATTGGCTTACACTGGCATAGTCGAAAATAAAGAAAATGCCTAAAAGTAAAATGAATAAAATTGTTGAAATCAATCCTTTCTTAAGTAGAGAAGCAATCTTTAATTCTCTGAATATTCCAACTACAAATAAAAACAATCCAATCATAGAATAGATGCTGCCCCAGCTGCTTTCAGAAGGGAAAACAGTAAATGCACAAAGGGATGTGAAAATACCTATGCCAATAATGAATAATGATATTTTCTTATGCTCATTCTTGATTTTCTTGTCTGTATAATCAATTGTTTGGATTAGGTTTTGTTCAGAATATTCTATAGCCTCTTCTTTAATGATTTCTTCTCCGGCTAAAAGTTCATTTAATGTGATATCTAATTCTTTACTCAAAGGTTCAAGCAAGGATAAGTCTGGCATATAATGTCCATTTTCCCATCGTGAAATGGTTTTATTTGTCACACCTAATTTTTCAGCTAACTGCTCTTGTGTATATCCTTTTTTCTTGCGATTCATTGCGATAAAGGCTCCTATCTTTTTAGTGTCCATAATTAGCCTCCTTTCATCTAAAATCTTACTATTTCTAGTATAGATTGAACATACCACAAATGGCGAATTAGCTGATTCTTCTTGACTTAAATGATCATGTTCCATACAATAGATTGGTGCATTAAAAATAACGTTCACTCTTCACCGGATGAGTGGTTAAAGCGTCTAGGATCAAATCGTAGGTGCAGTGATTTCACTGTAAGATTTGGTCTTAGGCGCTTCTTTTTTTGGGGGTATTTATGAATAAGACAAAAGAATTAATGGTACAAATGATGTGGGAATTAGTTGGCAGTATCTTTGTTGCGATTGGAATTTATAATTTTGCCGTACAAGCTAAGTTTCCTATGACAGGATTTTCGGGAATTTCAATTATCTTTTATCGACGCTTTCATATTCCTATTGGTTTTTCAACGATTCTATTGAATATACCTGTTGCGATACTTTGTTACAAATTATTAGGAAAGAAGTTTTTTATCAGTTCCATTCGCTGTATGATTGTATCTTCATTGATTATCGACTATGTGGCACCATTATTTCCAGTCTACCAAGGAGATCGATTATTAGCTGCCCTATGTACAGGAGTTTTTGGTGGAATTGGCTACGCGATGATTTATACAAGAAATTCATCTACAGGAGGATCTGATTTTATCATCATGGCTGTAAAGGCATTAAGACCGCATTTATCTTTAGGAAATATTGCCTTTTTATCGGATGTGGGCATTATTTTAGTGGGTGGTATTCTATTTAAAGATGTAGATGGAATGATTTATGGTATGATTGTCAATTTGTTATTTGCGGTTGTAGTGGATAAAATGATTTATGGTTTGAATTCAGGTAAAGTGGCTTTTATTGTCACAAAACATGGAAAAAGAATTTGCCAGGTGATTGATGAAACAAGTCAAAGGGGAAGTACGATTTTAAATGCACAAGGTGGATATAAACAAGATGATATGCAAGTGGTAATGTGTGCTTGTAATAGTAAAGAAATGTATCAAGTTCGAAAGGCTGTTCAAGAAGCGGATCCAGAATCTTTCTTTGTGGTTGTCGAATCGCATGAAGTGCATGGAGAGGGGTTTAAAATGACAAATATTGGAGAAGCGCAAAGCTAAATTCATGTCCATGATGAAAACGCTTGCGTAATGGATAGTTCTTTGTTATGATTTGAATATCATATGACTGACGGAAGTGGAGTTACCACATGAAGTATGATGTTATAGGCCGACCGTCTGGGCAAGTTTACTTTGTCTTTTCGGTGGGTCTTTTTAATTGACTACTCGAAGAAATCATAGTAAACTTTAATCAATTGTTAGTTAAAACTAACTGTCATTTGAAGGAGGCAATCATGAAAGAACAATGGCAAGGATTTAAAGGCAGTAAATGGCAAGACGAAGTAGATGTTCGTGATTTTATTCAAAACAACTACAAACCTTATAATGGGGATGAAAGCTTTTTAGAAGGTCCAACAGAATCGACAAATACTTTGTGGGAAAAACTTCAAAAACTACAAAAAGAAGAGCGTACCAAAGGTGGCGTATTGGATATGGAAACAGAAGTGGTTTCAAGTTTAACGGCTTATGGTCCTGGATATTTAGATAAAGATTTAGAAAAGGTAGTTGGTTTACAAACAGATAAACCATTAAAGCGTGCATTTATGCCTTATGGCGGTATTCGTATGAGTGAAGAGGCATGTGAAACTTATGGATATAAACCAAGTGAAAAATTACATGAAATATTCACAAAATATCATAAAACTCACAATGATGCTGTATTTAGTGCATACACACCAGAAATGCGTTTAGCACGTCGTAATAAGATTGTGACTGGTTTACCAGATACATATGGTCGTGGACGTATCGTTGGTGATTATCGTCGTGTTGCACTTTATGGTATTGATTACTTAATTGAGCAGAAACAAAAAGATTTCGCATATTGTGGCGATGGAACAATGAGCGATGATGTGATTCGTCAGCGTGAAGAATTGGCGGAACAAATCAAGGCGTTAAAAGAAATGAAAGTCATGGCAGCAAGCTATGGATATGATATTTCTCAACCTGCTAAGAACTCTTTAGAAGCTGTACAATGGCTATATTTTGGATATTTAGCAGCTATTAAAACACAAAATGGTGCAGCTATGTCTGTTGGTCGTATTTCGACTTTCTTAGATATTTATTTTGAAAGAGATTTAGAAAATGGTGTCTTTACAGAAAGTGAAATCCAAGAAATCGTTGACCATATAACTATGAAATTTAGAATGGTTAAATTTGCTAGAATTCCAAGCTACAACCAATTATTCTCAGGAGATCCAGTTTGGGCAACACTTGATGTTGGTGGTTTAGGCATGGATGGAAGAAGCATGGTTACTAAAACATGTTTCCGTTTCTTGCATACACTTGAAAATATGGGACCGAGTCCAGAACCAAACTTGACTGTACTATATTCTTCAAATTTACCAGAACCATTCAAGAAATATGCTTCAAAAGTAAGTATTGATACAAGTAGTGTTCAATATGAAAACGATGATGTGATGCGTCCTGTATGGGGTGATGATTATGCGGTTTGTTGTTGTGTAAGTGCAACACAAACGGGTAAAGAAATGCAGTTCTTTGGGGCTCGTGCAAACTTAGCTAAATGTTTATTATATGCGATCAATGGTGGTGTAGATGAAAAGACAAAAGTTCAAGTGGGTCCAGAATATAAACCAATCACAAGTGAATATTTGGATTATGATGAAGTTATGCATAAGTACGATATCATGATGGATTGGTTATCAGGTTTATATGTAAATATCTTGAACTTAATTCAGTATATGCATGATAAATATTATTATGAAGCAAGTCAAATGGCTTTAATTGATACAGATGTTCGTAGAACTTTCGCAACAGGTATTGCCGGATTCTCACATGTAGTGGATTCATTGAGTGCCATTAAATACGCAAGGGTTAAGACAATTCGTGATGAAGATGGATTGGTTGTTGATTATGAAATTGAAGGGGATTTCCCTCGCTATGGAAATGATGATGATCGTGCGGATGAAATTGCCGTATGGTTATTAAAGACATTTATGCGTAAGATTGAAAAGCACCACACATATCGTGATAGTGAACCAACAACTTCAATTCTTACAATTACTTCAAATGTTGTATATGGTAAAGCTACTGGTGCTTTGCCTGATGGCAGAAAAGCTGGAGAGCCATTATCACCAGGTGCTAACCCTGCTTATGGTGCAGAACAAAATGGATTGCTTGCTTCACTAAATTCTGTCGCAAAACTTCCTTATGAATATGCATTAGACGGAATTAGTAATACGCAAACAATCAATCCGGATGCGTTGGGTCATAGTGAAGAGGAAAGAGTGAATAACTTAGTCAATGTATTAGATGGATACTTTGATCAGGGTGCTCACCACTTGAATGTGAACGTATTTGGTGTAGAAAAATTAAAAGATGCGATGGAACATCCAGAAAAAGAGGAATATGCTAACTTTACAATTCGTGTTTCTGGTTATGCTGTTAAATTTATTGATTTAACTCGTGAACAACAATTAGATGTTATTAGTCGTACATGTCATAAGAGCCTTTAATAAGGCTCTTTCTAGTTAGGAGGACAGGATGTTAGGAGCTATTCATTCAATTGAAACATTTGGCCTTGTAGATGGGCCAGGCGTAAGATATGTCATTTTTATGCAAGGGTGTCATATGCGTTGTAAGTTTTGTCACAATGCGGATACTTGGAAAGTAAAAGAACCGAATCAAAGTGCAGAATCTGTTTTAAAGAAAGCTTTGCGATATCGTCCTTACTGGAAAGAGAATGGCGGTATTACTGTCAGTGGTGGAGAACCACTTCTACAAATTGATTTTTTGATTGAGCTTTTTACACAGGCAAAAAAAGAAGGAGTCCATACAACTTTAGATACTTGTGGACAACCCTTTACGTTTGAAGAACCATTTTTTTCTAAATTTAAACAACTTATGCAAGTTACAGACCTAGTTCTATTAGATATTAAGCATATTGATGAAAAGGCGCATAAAGAATTAACTGGGCATACCAATCAAAATATTTTAGAATTCGCTAAATATTTATCAGACATTCAAAAACCTGTATGGATTCGTCATGTGTTAGTGCCAACTATTAATACGGATGAAGTATATTTAAAAAGACTACATCAATTTGTTGCTCAATTAAAAAATGTAGAAAGAGTGGAAGTCCTTCCATACCATACGTTAGGGGCTTACAAATGGAAAGAATTAGGTTTAGAATATCCTTTAGAAGGAATACCAACGCCAAGTGATCAACAACTTCAAATTGCGAATACGATACTTGAAACAGGGAAATGATTATCCCTGTTTTTTTTGTATACAAGACACATTTAATAAATTAGGATATAAAGCTAAAATCAACACTCATACAACGTCTTATATAAATTGACTTCTGGACATATATCTTTATTTCGAACACCACTTAAGATATTGTTGATTTTCATGAATTCATCTTGAAACATCTTGCTTCCAATCATCATTGTATGTAACTCACTATATTGAAATAACGCTAAATACCCTTGTAGATAATGTGTCATTACATTTCTTTTGCCTCTGAAGAATGCTTTGATTCTATCATGAAGACGATTAACCATTTCTAAGGTATATCCATCTTTAGATTTTTCACCAGATGGTATTTTGACCCATTTTATATTTAATGCATCCATTAATTGGTG
>OGHK01000246.1_pt1 | contig 56843 bp, 59 predicted proteins | sample 1571411 | NCBI WGS metagenome assembly OGHK01 (sample SAMEA2582043, study PRJEB24529) | metagenome | biome: Human gut stool | place: China | collected 2011 | reverse complement strand
GAATGGTGTCGCCATAAATGCGTTTGCCTTCTTCGGCAAACCACTCAATAAAGGAAGCGGCGTAGCTGATTTCGCCTTTCGCTTCAGCCAGCGGTTTACCCTGTTCGAGGGTCATCAGGCGCGCTAAATCGTCCTGATGCTCCATCATCAAATTGAACCAGTTGCGCAGAATGGTGGCGCGTTCTTTGGCGGTGAGCGCGCGCCAGGCTGGCAGGGCGCGGTTGGCGGCGTCGATAGCGGCGCGGGTTTCATCCGCGCCCATTTTCGGCACGCTACCCAGCTTGTCGCCGTTCGCCGGATTGGTGACGTCGATGACCTCGCCATTGTTGGCGTCCAGCCATTCCCCGTTAATCAACGCCTGCTGGCGGAATAAGTTACTGTCGTTAAGTTTCATTGTTACGTCCTGTTTTCAAAGGTTATTGATTAAATGCGGCGTGTAAGGCATCCACACTACGTGCCGCTCGCAGCGTGCGTCCGGGGTTACTCTGGCTTGCCAACAGCGTTTGTACCTTGCTGACAATATGCGCACCAATAGGAATTGCTGATGTCGCTGCCGGGGAGGGCGCATTGCAGGTGTGGATCGTGCGCGGGGTGGTGACAAACAGAAAATCGTCAATCAGCTTGCCGTCCGGCGATACCGCCTGCGCCCGCACACCGGCGGGCCAGGGCTGGAGATCGCTTAACGAAAGCCGGGGACAATACTTTTGCACCAGCCGCAGATAGCCGCTTTTGCACAGCGAGTTTTTCATCTCGCCCAGTCCTGAGCGTAGATGGTTTTGCAGCACCCGGCGAATCCCCGACGAGCCCAAAATTTCCAGCGTGTCGCTAAATGAGAAGTCGCGCTTGCGATAGCCTTCACGTTTGAAAGCCAGCACCGCGTTTGGCCCGACGGTCACGCTGCCGTCGATCATGCGGGTGAGATGCACGCCCAAAAACGGCATTGCCGGGTCGGGGATGGGGTAAATCAGGTGGTTAACAATCTGGTTATGCTCCGGCGCAAGGCGGAAATACTCGCCACGGAACGGGCAGATGATAAAGCCCGGTTCGAGTCCGAGCATTTTCACCAGCCGGTCAGCCATCAGCCCGGAACAGCTAATCAGCGTCGATGCTTCATATTCACCGCCCTGACGGGTACGTATCACCACGCCGTTTTTATGCTCATTAAGGGCGCTGACTTCGGCGTTATAAATAATCTCGCCGCCTCTGTCCTGAAAGATTTTTGCCATCGCCGCTGTCACTTCGCGGTAGCTGACAATGCCGCTGGACGGCACAAAAATACCGCCGAGCCCGGTGATATTCGGTTCGCGCTCGCGCAGTTCGTCGGCGTTTAGCCATTCGCGCTCGATACCGTTCGCCGCTGTGCGTTCCCATAAGGCGCGCATCCGTTCCATTTCGAGCGGAGACGTGGCGACCAGCATCTTGCCGCAGTTGTCAAAGCGAATGCCGTTTTGATCGCAAAAGGCTTTAGTGGCGCGGTTTCCCGCCAGGCAAAACTGTGCCTTCAGGCTACCGGGCGTGTAATAGACCCCGGCATGGATCACGCCGCTGTTGTGGCCCGTCTGGTGACAGGCCGGGCCGGACTCTTTTTCCAGCAACGCAATGCGGGCATCCGGATAGACATCAATCAGTTGCATGGCGGTCGACATGCCGATGATGCCGCCGCCAATAATCACAAAATCATACATCCGCTCAATTCCTTTGCGCTTACTGATGCGTCTGGTAGTGGTTAGAGGCGTAAGCGAAATAGCCACGCTGACGCATCAGTTCACGGCGCAGATCCGGGTGCGGAGTAAAGCGGTCGCGACCGTGCAGCCAGAACAGGTTGTTTATCAACAGGAATTTGCCAACGGGAACGGGTACAGAAAGAATGCCTTTGCTGGTTTCAATGGCATCGGAAAGCTCGCTCAACCACACGCCTTCTTCAAAATCTTTTGGCTGGACGAACTGGTCGATATAGCGCATCACCGGGCGACCCTGTTGATCAACGTCGAACACTGGATGGAAAACATCTTTGCTGACGTTTTTGCTCGGCGGCGCGGCAAAGCGCATCGGGCGACGCGCCAGTGGATGGCGGAAATAGTGGTCCAGATGTTCCCAGTCATCGAGATGCAGCAGCAACGAATTTCCACCCTGCATGTTTTGCTCATCGATTTTCATCATCAGCACGTAATCGGTGATCTCTTCGACATACGTGCCGTCGTTGTGCAGTTCCATCACGCGGTGCGGCTGACGCAGATAGCTGTCTGAGTTATCGATATTTTTCACCACGAAACGCGCGTAATACTGACCGCTCATCGCATCGAAATTTGAGCGACCAATCAGATGCGCTACCGCCGTTGCCAGCTTCACCATCTCATCTGCTTGCGCCACATCATCGATACCCACCGCATTGATCAACAGCGCACCTTCAGCACGGTTTAGCAGGGTCTTCAACAGCAATGGTTGCAGCTGATTCGCACACAGATCGTCAAGAATTTTGCCTACCCGAAAACGCAGAAAGGATTTGTACTCCAGCGCCTGTACGGGCCATTCGGCAACCTGTTCGAGAAACTGTTTGGTCGTCTGTTCGGTGAAGGTAAGTTCCAGCAGACGCGGGGATTGCGCCGACGGGATGAAAGTGAATCCGCTATAGTCCTGGCCTGAATCGACAGCGTTATTTTGTACGGCGGTCAGTGCATTCATCAGAAGCGATCCTCTTATGAGATGTAGGGTGACATGGCGATGCTCATTTCGTAGCCATAATCTAAAAATATCTACATTTCTGAAAAATGCGCACAAAAGCGACATATTGTTTTCTTATTGTGATCAAAAGCAACAAATTAGTAACATTTAACGTAGGGTATTAAGGCAAAGTGAGACAGGAAATGAATAACTAAAGCAATAGGTTAGGGGGAGTTACCATCAGAGAACAGATTATCTGGTCGATAAAAAACAGTAAATGGCTTCAATGCAAAATGACCGTTAGTAAACTAAACATATTATCTGCCCCGTTTTAGCGGGGCAGATATAACATTAAATTACAAATAGAGATAGTTCAGCGGTTCTCCTGTTTTCCCTAAAAGAAGAGCGCTACGCCCAGGAATATTGATATTTAGAGTTCCGCCTCTAAGCATAAATGCTTTAACAGGGGGGATAATTTTTCGGGTATTAATAATAATGTTAACGCTATTACTCCCCATGTTTTTATATTTTCCAGGTTGCAATTTGTTAGGCCAGGCACCTTCAACTTCTTCGTTTCCTTTATTTATTATAATTAGTCCATCATGAGGAGAGTGATTAATGTTCACAGAATCCCCACGACTAAAGGCCAGAACGTTTTTAGTTGCAAATACACCCTCAAATGCGCTCCATATTCCTGCTTTATCTATATATAATGCGTGGAATTCATTGTAGAGCTGCTGATAGGTAGAGCAACCTTTATTAAGCCACGCCTCATCGCCAACACGCGTCGACCCATCATAATTTTTAATTTCAGTCGTTGATTTTAATACTTGGCCATCCCAGTAAACTAAAGGCCTGCTGAACGGGAGAGCGGCCATATATGCCATTGCTAATTGTTCATCTTGTTGATGGTTAAATAGAAAGTCATTGAAAAGATTGCCATTGTTAGGAAAATCGTGGTTAATGTTAATCAATATCCGTCTTTTTGATGGGATGCTTGAGATTGTGGAACCCGGTTTTGATGCAAGGGGTTGGAGATCGCCACCAAATGAAAAAGCTTTTATCGTCTTCATGAGCAATGAAAAATCAATGGCGCTTAAATCATCTCTTTCATAAAGCAGCGATGACATTTGTTCTTCATCCAACTGACAAGTTACCAGATATTCCATGTAATTCATAACGACTTTTTCATGATATTTTGGGTTAAATAAGTTAGTATTGTGTAATCGCTCATTATAATTTTTAAGCGGTGGGGTTATTGATCTTTCTATTTGTTCATGTTTTGAGTGTTTTGCTGCATCGTAACGTAAACCTCGTACGCCATATTTTCGCATTTCACGAACGTATTGATTTTGCAGCATAATAACCTGGTCACTTTTGGGGGTTGTTTTAGGCATTCCATTTAAACGATTTCTTTTAATGCATGGAGGTTTTCCCATTCATCCTTAGAAATATTATCTTTACTTGCTTCGAAGTCTTTTGCAGTGAGATGTATATCTTCTGGATGGATTTGTTTACGTTCTTTTGTTACTGGATCTATAGTAAATGGAATCAAAACCTGACCTTGCCAATAGCCAGGGATACCACTTTCTATATCTTTACTGATCTTCGCTCGTATATCAGCAGAGGGATAATCCAGGTCATTTTTACCACTACCCCCGATTCCCATAAAGTTAAAGGTATAATCAGGAATGATATCGATACCAAATTTTTTAGCATCTTTAACCAATGCGATAAAATCCTGCAAATCTCCCATTGGATTGTGGATGGTACAAAGATCTTCGGATTGATAAGCGTGAAACCAGTAACCTTTTTCTTCTTCGGGAGTTTCTGGTCCGTCGGCACGGAAAGTTGTCACTGGAGGGATTTGTATATACCCATAATGGCAACGTGCAAATTCAGACATATTTTCTCTGATCTGCTGGTAGGTGGCATTAAAAGCATGAAGAATCGCTTCGCCAGGTTTTTTGGGGGTGATGATTTCACATTGTGATTTCTGAACAGCAGTAAGAGATTTACGCTCAAGTGTTTGCCGTAGATGTTCTAGATTGATTAATATTTTAAATGTTTCTTGCTGTCCGGAAGGTGACGTCACGTTAATATTATATACATCGGCTGCCAGCTCATAGTCAGGAATGTTAATAGCATATGCAACATATTTATCTTTTGGGGAAGGTTTGTCAGATATAATGTGGGTGAAATGTTCAGCACGACCATACTGATAAACACCGCTGTTATCACCTCTTTCAATCATTGTATCTCGTTGATAAACCTATGTTTTTCTTTCTCCTATCCTGTCTGGCGCTGTAATGCTACGCTGTGCTGCTTTATTCAACTCTCGGTAAGTTGTATCTGGAGAAAGGGAAATTTTATAATCGTTTTTTAACAGATCATTAATAACTTTTTCTGCGTGAAAAGTTGATATAATTTCTCTGTCTTTTAATCCTTGAGGGTAAACTCCACAAGAATTAATAATATTTGTTATACAGTTTAGATATTCTAATGTATTTAATTTGGAATTTAGATCCCCGTCAGTAATGTTCCATGATAACAATGTGGGGTTGTCGATAGGTAAATTTCTGGGTCCTGGTTTTATAGAAAACATAATAAAGTTCCTCTAATGGTAGAGTAATATGATGTATACGGAAACATAAAAATGTTTAATTGTTGTGAAAGTAATTGCAAACAGATGTCCTACTTTTATCCAATATTTATATGGAAAAGGATAATGCTTAAATCTGTTTTATTAATTATCGATGTGGTCTGGAGAGGCAACTGTCAAAAATCGCTCATACGAAACTAATGATTAGCAGAATAAGATCTATGAAAGAATATATTGCTATACGAAGTTTATTTTTATGGAGTGAAAAGTAACAGATATCATAATGATGCGAAAACTCTTCAGCTAATGTAATAAAGTTATATTATTAGATACAAAATCATTACAAAGTATCATTGAATCGATGATAACTATAGATAGTGCTAATTATTAACATTTGCTTGTTGACTGCGAGTATCGACTTTGCGAATGGAGGCGGTGTCGGGTTTTATGTCGCGTGTAATCACGACCCAAGGTGAATGGGAACGCATAAAAATCTGTTATTTACATCATATGATCATCATGTTTATTGCGTGGTTTATAAGTATTGTTATTGCACACTCAAGGCCCTTTAGCTCAGTGGTTAGAGCAGGCGACTCATAATCGCTTGGTCGCTGGTTCAAGTCCAGCAAGGGCCACCAAATCATTATTTACGTATCAGGAAGAGTTAAGGGTACAAGGGGTACTCGATGGCGGTCTATATTTCATGACTAACGCCATTTCAAGGAAGAAGTGCGGTGGGTGGTTTCGAATGAGGGCTGGTGTTTTGGTACGTGGCACGCCACTGCAATGTATTTATCCATCAGTACTCATTCAAAAGTACCTGGAAAAAATGCCTGCTATGCCAAGCGGGCAAATTGCTTACATGTGGAATTAAGTAATTAACGATAAAGCCAGAGTATTATCATTTATTATACCCCTTCATTTAATCAGGTTAATTACTCAAATCACTGAACTATTCTCTGTTCGCTCACTGATGATAAGTGAGTACCACAACCAATGTATGTAGAACAATGCCGTAGAGTAAGGATGAAATGTCTCTGCCACGCCTTAAACATCTACTACTGACCAGAACACCCGCCGCAGGCAGATGAGTTTTGTGAGCGTTACAGGAGCGTGGCTATGCTCATTAACCAACGCTATTGAGATATAAATTTCTAACACTTGAAAAACGATTTTCACTAATAAATTATAACGGTTTTTTTTATCATACAGCGAAATAACCTTTTGTTTATTAAATTTAACATTCCTGTGCTAATTTAATTAAAAGTTCCATGCGTAGCAAGTGAAGCAGTTAATGTCAGTAATTGTCTCAAATGAGCGTTTTTTATAGTGACAAACAGTAATAACATTAAAAATAGCCATGTAGACATTAATTGAGGAATAGACAATGTTAGTTAGTAAAAGCAACGGATTTAACGCTAGCGCAGTTTTGGGTAGTGGAAGTTATAATGAAAATAAATCTTCTAAACACATGGAGCTACTAGCTCATAGTATTTTAAAATTAATTTGTAAGGAAGCTGCATCAGAGACGTATCGCGGTGCTCTTGAAACTTTACAAAAAATGATGTCTGAATGTATATATCAAGAAGGCAACGCCTTTGTCATTATGGGAGCTGGAGAACAATTAAAACGTATTAAATATGAAGTTGGTGAAAATAACTTAAAGGTATTCAACGTACACTTTAATAATAATCACGAGTTAGTTAGTTCTGGTGAGCCTGACGTAATATGTTTAAGCAAGCAGGTCTGGGAAAATCTTCTCATTAAACTAAAGCTGGAAAACAATGAAAATGTGTTTTCTGAAACTAAAAAATTATCGAATAAAAATAATGCCGATCAGTTTTTTGAATGCGCTAAAAGAAATGAATAGAACCTTTTCGATAATATAAGAAAAAGTGATTTTCATGTTGGTTTACTTAAGCCAAGTAGTACGCGTAGTGTTATTTTAGAAACGCCGCCAAATGTCTGTATGGAATCACGTAATTCATATGAAAACAAAATAGATGAGATTTCATCTTTGTCAGAGTCAAAGGAACACCCCATAGATATTCAAGAAAAAAAAGATGCGTTTGTGAATGAGTTCAAGGGGGTATTATTTGATAAAAATACAAGGTCTTCAGAGCTTCTGTTTAATTTTTATGAGTGTTGCTATAAGTTTTTACCAAGAGCTCAGCCTCAAGATAAAATCGATAGCTATAATTCAGCACTGCAAGCTTTTTCCATTTTTTGTTCATCTACGTTGACACATAATAATATAGGCTTTGATTTCAAATTATTTCCTGAAGTCAAGCTGTCTGGAGAACATCTTGAAACGGTATTCAAATACAAAAATGGCGATGATGTCCGGGAGATAGCCAAAATTAACATTACTCTCCAAAAAGAAGAGGGTGGTTTATATAATTTACGTGGATTGGATTTTAAGGGGTGCTTCTTTTCTGGACAGAACTTCAGTAACTATGATATTCAATATGTGAACTGGGGAACGTCATTGTTTGATGTTGATACTCCGTGTATTTTTAATGCGCCTGCTTACAACAAGAGTAATGAAAAATCATTAAAACCTGTGAGCGAAAACGGTTTAAGTGGAGTATTGACTGATCGTAATAATAAAATAAAACTCATCACGGGCGTGGCACCATTCGATGATATTTTATTTATGGATGATGACTTTGATGATAGTTCCTCTGAGGATGATCCCGTTGAGAATAGTCCTGTTGTGACTAGTCCCGTTGTATCAAGTTCTAAAAGCAGTTTTCAATGATTAATAAATGGCAATTTTTACAAAGAGATAATAACGTAGATTGAAACAATATGTATTATTGATTGAGTAAACGGGATTATTCTTCACACTACATCCATTTTAGTGTCACTACCAAAGAAAAAGGGGCTACGTTTTCATGTAACCCCTTGATTTATTTGGTGGGCTGGCAGTGACTGAATTGGTGCTGTAATTGGTTGAAATATTTCATCTAATGTCTGGTTCAACTTTCCTTAGCTGCCTGAAAGTTTTTTGATCTTACCCAGCAATAACAGCGTTACGGTGCACCACGCCTGACTGAAGAACTGCGTGCTCAGGGTTACCACTTCAACGTAAAACCGTGGCAGGAGGTCCGGACTGAAAAAACTGGTCAGGACATCATCGGCAGGGAACGCACTGCTAGTCTGTAAACTGAACCGACTGGGGCGCAGTATGTGGCATCTTGTCGTGCTGTTGGAGGAGCTGTGCGAACGTGGTATTAACTTTCGTGCTCTGGCCCAATCTATATTTGCCCAACAATGGGGGGACGAATGCTGTAAAAGTAAAACAATCTGCGATCTCAAAGTTATTGTGTGATTTTTATGTGAGCAGAAGATATTCATCAGAAACGATTATGTAAATCATTTTATTTTGCCAACGGCCTCATTGTCGAAAGAAAAGAATACGCCCGTATTTCCTGAATGGATTGACTTTTTTATCCAACCACACTTCAGCGCACTGCGTTTAAAAAATGCCTCATTCTTATGCGGAATATCATCATTTCATCATGATGTCTTTGATGAGCGGTGAACACAATACACTTGCGCTGTCTCTTCAGGATGAATCCCCTGGTCTGGTGCCTGTGGGCTGATGTTGCAGCAAAGCTAAGGTCGCTTAAACGCTACTCAGTATTCACTTTTCAGAGGATGAAATTTATGAACAGGACCAGTCCCTATTATTGTCGCCGCTCAGTACTTTCCTTATTGATATCTGCCTTGATATATGCCCCGCCCGGGATGGTTGCCTTCACTACTAATGTTATTGGTGTGGTAAACGATGAGACTGTAGATGGCAACCAAAAAGTGGATGAACGAGGTACAACAAATAACACTCATATTATCAACCATGGCCAGCAGAATGTTCATGGCGGGGTATCTAATGGAAGTCTTATTGAATCTGGTGGATATCAAGATATAGGAAGTCATAACAATTTTGTGGGGCAGGCTAATAATACAACCATTAACGGTGGCAGACAGTCAATTCATGACGGGGGTATTTCCACAGGTACGACAATCGAGAGTGGCAATCAGGACGTTTATAAAGGGGGTATCAGCAATGGAACGACAATTAAGGGCGGTGCTTCACGCGTAGAGGGAGGGAGTGCGAATGGAATACTCATTGATGGTGGTAGCCAGATAGTAAAAGTTCAAGGGCATGCTGATGGTACAACGATAAATAAGTCTGGCTCTCAGGACGTAGTACAAGGAAGTCTGGCAACGAACACAACCATAAATGGTGGTCGACAGTATGTTGAACAGAGCACAGTAGAAACAACAACCATTAAAAATGGCGGTGAGCAAAGAGTATATGAGAGCCGTGCGCTGGACACGACGATTGAAGGCGGAACTCAGTCTCTGAATAGTAAGTCAACGGCAAAAAATACGCATATCTATTCTGGTGGCACGCAAATTGTTGATAACACCAGCACCTCGGATGTTATTGAAGTTTATTCTGGTGGCGTGCTTGATGTTAGTGGTGGTACGGCAACAAATGTTACCCAGCACGATGGTGCAATTTTAAAAACTAACACTAACGGTACGACGGTGAGCGGTACGAATAGTGAAGGTGCATTCTCCATCCACAATCACGTGGCAGACAATGTGTTGCTGGAAAACGGTGGTCATTTAGACATAAACGCATATGGTTCGGCAAACAAGACGATTATTAAAGATAAAGGAACAATGTCAGTTTTAACCAATGCTAAAGCTGATGCGACCCGAATAGATAATGGCGGGGTTATGGATGTTGCAGGAAACGCGACAAATACCATAATTAATGGTGGCACACAGAATATTAATAATTATGGCATAGCCACAGGCACCAATATCAACAGCGGAACGCAAAATATCAAAAGCGGCGGGAAAGCTGACACAACAATTATATCCTCCGGGAGCCGGCAGGTTGTTGAGAAAGATGGTACGGCAATTGGCAGCAATATTAGCGCCGGAGGCTCGCTGATTGTCTATACCGGCGGTATTGCACATGGGGTTAACCAGGAGACGGGCAGTGCTTTAGTTGCCAACACGGGTGCAGGGACTGATATCGAAGGATACAACAAGCTCTCTCACTTCACTATTACCGGAGGGGAGGCTAATTATGTTGTGCTGGAAAATACCGGCGAACTGACGGTAGTGGCTAAAACCTCGGCGAAAAATACTACCATTGATACTGGCGGTAAGCTGATTGTCCAGAAGGAGGCTAAAACAGATAGCACCAGACTTAATAATGGCGGCGTTCTGGAGGTTCAGGACGGTGGTGAGGCTAAGCATGTTGAGCAACAATCCGGCGGCGCATTAATTGCTTCCACGACCTCCGGAACACTTATCGAAGGAACCAACAGTTATGGTGATGCTTTCTACATCAGGAATTCAGAAGCTAAAAATGTAGTGCTGGAAAACGCTGGCTCATTAACAGTCGTCACTGGTTCCCGCGCAGTTGACACGATTATTAATGCCAACGGCAAAATGGATGTTTATGGAAAAGATGTTGGCACTGTACTCAATAGTGCTGGCACCCAAACAATATATGCCAGTGCCACTTCTGATAAAGCAAATATCAAAGGTGGCAAGCAAACGGTATATGGTTTAGCCACTGAAGCAAATATCGAAAGTGGTGAACAAATTGTTGATGGTGGGTCAACAGAGAAAACACACATCAATGGTGGCACGCAAACCGTTCAGAATTATGGTAAGGCAATCAATACCGATATCGTCTCTGGCCTACAACAAATTATGGCAAACGGGACAGCGGAAGGTTCCATTATTAATGGGGGTTCACAGGTAGTTAATGAGGGCGGTCTGGCTGAAAACTCGGTGCTTAATGACGGCGGCACACTCGATGTGCGGGAGAAAGGCAGCGCAACGGGGATACAGCAGAGTAGCCAGGGCGCTTTGGTTGCAACCACCAGGGCGACGCGGGTCACAGGAACACGCGCGGATGGCGTCGCGTTCAGCATCGAGCAGGGTGCGGCGAACAATATCCTGCTGGCAAATGGCGGCGTGTTAACCGTGGAGTCAGACACCTCTTCTGACAAAACACAGGTCAATATGGGCGGACGGGAGATCGTCAAAACAAAAGCCACTGCGACAGGCACGACGCTCACCGGCGGTGAACAAATTGTCGAGGGTGTGGCGAATGAGACAACAATTAACGACGGCGGAATACAAACAGTTTCAGCTAACGGAGAGGCAATAAAAACAAAGATCAATGAAGGCGGTACGCTGACAGTCAACGATAATGGCAAAGCGACAGATATCGTCCAGAACAGCGGTGCCGCTCTCCAGACGAGCACGGCTAACGGTATTGAAATCAGCGGTACTCACCAGTACGGTACTTTTTCCATTTCCGGCAATTTAGCGACCAATATGTTGCTGGAAAATGGCGGTAATTTATTGGTATTAGCAGGTACCGAAGCTCGCGACTCCACGGTTGGCAAGGGTGGGGCAATGCAAAACCTGGGTCAGGACTCCGCCACAAAGGTTAACTCTGGCGGGCAATATACCCTTGGGCGGTCAAAAGATGAGTTTCAGGCTCTGGCCCGGGCAGAAGATCTCCAGGTCGCTGGCGGTACGGCAATCGTCTACGCAGGTACGCTGGCGGATGCATCGGTCAGTGGCGCGACAGGAAGCCTGTCGTTAATGACGCCACGGGATAATGTTACGCCAGTTAAACTCGAAGGGGCGGTCCGGATTACCGATAGCGCGACATTGACTCTGGGAAATGGCGTCGATACCACGCTTGCCGACCTGACGGCTGCCAGCCGGGGCAGTGTCTGGCTTAACAGCAATAATTCCTGTGCAGGTACCAGCAACTGCGAATATAGAGTAAACAGTTTGCTACTCAACGACGGTGATGTTTATTTGTCAGCACAAACAGCAGCGCCTGCCACAACTAACGGTATCTACAATACGCTGACAACCAATGAACTTTCCGGTAGCGGTAATTTCTACCTGCATACCAACGTTGCAGGCTCCCGGGGCGATCAACTGGTCGTCAACAACAACGCCACTGGTAATTTTAAAATCTTTGTTCAGGATACCGGCGTCAGCCCACAGTCTGACGACGCGATGACGCTGGTGAAAACAGGGGGAGGGGATGCTTCGTTTACGCTGGGCAATACCGGCGGTTTCGTTGATCTTGGGACCTATGAGTATGTCCTGAAAAGTGACGGCAACAGCAACTGGAACCTGACCAATGATGTCAAACCCAACCCGGACCCCATCCCAAATCCAAAGCCAGACCCAAAACCCGATCCAAAGCCAGACCCAAATCCAAAACCAGACCCTACTCCCGATCCAACGCCGACACCCGTTCCGGAGAAACGCATTACGCCTTCTACGGCAGCCGTACTCAATATGGCAGCAACATTACCGTTGGTATTTGATGCTGAGCTAAACAGTATTCGCGAGCGGTTGAACATAATGAAAGCGAGTCCACACAACAATAATGTCTGGGGGGCGACGTATAACACCCGTAATAATGTCACCACCGATGCGGGTGCCGGGTTTGAGCAGACGCTGACCGGAATGACAGTGGGGATCGACAGCCGTAATGATATTCCTGAAGGAATTACCACGCTAGGCGCTTTTATGGGCTATTCCCATTCACATATCGGTTTTGATCGCGGAGGACATGGCAGTGTGGGCAGTTATTCTCTGGGCGGCTATGCCAGTTGGGAACATGAAAGTGGTTTCTATCTGGACGGTGTCGTGAAGCTGAACCGTTTTAAAAGTAACGTAGCAGGTAAAATGAGCAGCGGTGGAGCCGCCAATGGCAGTTACCACAGCAACGGGCTGGGCGGTCACATTGAGACCGGGATGCGATTTACCGATGGTAACTGGAACCTGACGCCGTATGCATCGTTAACGGGGTTCACCGCTGATAACCCCGAATATCATTTATCCAATGGCATGAAATCGAAATCAGTCGATACCCGCAGTATATATCGTGAACTGGGCGCAACGCTGAGTTACAACATGCGTCTGGGGAACGGTATGGAAGTTGAGCCGTGGCTGAAGGCGGCTGTGCGCAAAGAATTTGTCGATGATAACCGGGTGAAAGTGAATAGTGACGGTAATTTCGTCAATTATTTGTCGGGCAGACGTGGAATATACCAGGCAGGTATTAAAGCCTCATTCAGCAGTACGTTAAGCGGGCATCTTGGGGTGGGGTATAGCCATAGTGCCGGTGTAGAATCCCCGTGGAACGCGGTAGCTGGTGTGAACTGGTCGTTCTGACCATCAACGAAAAAGCCCACATCTGTGGGCTTTCATGTTACCAGGAGCCGCGGCTCCTTTGCGTATCCTTTTATGTCTCCTCACCGTCTGGTCGGTGTTTTGCTGAGACTTCTAACTTCCTGTTTTTGTTGGTGTTGTCCTTACACCGTCCAATCATGATTGGTGGGCTGGCGGGAGTTGAACCCGCGTCCGAAATTCCTACATACTATTTTTAATACAATGAAAACAGTAGTTTGCGTTTAAAAACAGTGTGTTACTATTATCCTGTGTTTATCCGTTTTACGCATTTTTAATGCTCTGCCGCCAAGTTGTCGCCAATTTTAGGCTAACTTACGGTTGGCTGTTTTTAACATTCAAAAGAAAGTTCTTCCAAATTATTAGCAGTGAATTTTTATCTAAATCAATCTTATGAGGTTTGATGTTTTTTCCTTCATATATATTTTTGTAATAGCAATCGATAGCAAAATGAATAGTTAAATTATCTGGATGTATGGCTAGTAGACCTCGGTCAAGCAAGGCATGAAGGGTAGGTTCAAGAGGTATTCCATTGTTGGTTCTATGGTTTTGGGTCTGAGAAAATGGTTCAAGGTGACATGCCTGCAATACTGGGAGGTTGTAACCTGTTATTGCGCATACATTTGAGAAGTTTTTTAGAACCCTTTTTTTAAAGTCAACCTGTTCGCCAGAGTCACGCTGTAATACTGTTTGCAGATGAGTATTGCCTTTTGTGACAACTGGTATACTAATTGTATCAGAGGGATTTATAAATATGACTGGCGGTAGAGTAGGTTCTAGAATGTTTTTTTGTCCAAGAAACTGCCTTGATAATAATTCATCTTTAGCGATTTTTATTGCTTCACTTTTTGTTAATGAAAGGCATGCCAGATTATACGCATCTACATTGAAATATTTAGTTTCCCTGTTTAGCGTAATGGATGATATTTTTTTATCGTGTTCTGCTATTGGTATACCTTTTGTGACAGGATGCGAAATGCTTTCAAGCAGTGTTGTATTGCCATTTATTTCTTTATTAAACAATGAGGTAGGGTGTTCAATCATATTGCTATGCTTGGCGCGATAGTGCTCATATAGGCCATGAGCACTTTTGAAATTTTTCTTGCATATTATACAGCTAACATTTCCTCCATTAATTTTTTTTGAATTTCTTTTTCTGGATTCAACAAGAGAGTTTGTTAGATCTTCTCTTAGTTTTAATATTCTGAGGTTGGTTGGGTTGTTTCCTCGTCTATATGGTAAGCTCTCAAGTCTATTTAACTCATTTTTGAGGTGTTGGTACTGTTTACGTGAAATTAAATTAGGTTTCATATTTAAGATTAAGATCACTTTTGTGTACTTACATTATAAGTTACATGTTATTCGACAAGTATATAAAGTTCAAAGGGTTTTTCGTTACTGCATCTTCCAGATGGTCTGGAGAAAAATGGGCGTAAATCATCGTCATTTTTATATCGGCATGGCCCAAAATATCGCGCAGTACCAGTATGTTTCCGCCGTTCATCATGAAATGGCTGGCGAATGTATGGCGTAGAACGTGGGTGCATTGTCCCTCTGGCAGTTCAATACCAGCTCGTTTTACTGCCCGTTCAAAGGCTTTTCTGCATGGGGTGAATAGCCTTCCTCTGTTTTTAGGGAGTTCGTTGTAAAGATCCTGAGATATTGGCACGGTACGGTTTTTCTTGCCCTTCGTCTTGGTATAAGTGATGCGGTATTTGGATAACTGATGGCCCTGCAGATTTTCTGCTTCACTCCACCGTGCGCCAGTAGCTAGGCATATTTTTGCAATCATTAGTAAGCTAGGGCTTTGAGATTCAGCACATGCCGCCAACAGGCGCTTGATTTCGTCCGTGGAAAGAAAAGCCAGCTCACCTTCGGCAATTTTGAAGGTCGGAAGTCCTGCCAGCGGGTTTGGTGCTGACCAGTGTCCTAGTTTTTTTAATGTACCGAACACCGATGATAGATTGCGCTGTTCAAGGTTTACCGTGCGGGGCTTAACGGGCGACATAAGCGTGCCATCTTCATTTCGTATTTCACCTTTTAACCGTGCTTCGCGGTATTTCGTAAAGTCTCCGGCTGTCAGCTCAGAGGCGATGGGGTCGCCTAGACCATTACAGATAATTCTAAGTTTCGCCATGAGGCGCTTGGGGTCTGCGAGTGTCTGACCATACAGGGAATACCAAAGCTCAATTAATTCTGATAGGCGTCGCCGATCATCCTTTTCACCCAACCACGGTTTTTTATTCACTTCTTCCATTGTGAAGCTTTCAAACGCAATGGCTTCGCCTTTCGTGGCAAATTGCTTACGCACGCGCTTGCCATTGCGTCCATTGGGATAGCACTCACACAACCATTTTCCGTTCGGCTGTTTTCTGATGGTCATATCAAAGGCTCTTAATGATTTTCAGTGCGCGGCCTACTACCTCAATGTCATCCAGACCGCACTCAAACGATGAATCATCCTGATGCACTACTAATTTGTTTCCCGGGAGTCGAGTCAATTTAACGATGCTTTTTATCCCGTCGATATCGACTAACCACATACCATTTACTGGTGGTGTTTGGTTGCGATCTATTAAATAAGAATCACCAGAAGTAGTCACCAGCAGTAGGTTGCTTGAGTCTGAGGGGAGTATGCTGCTATCAATGATTGCTTTTCCAGCATCGACCAATAAACCACCGTTGAGAGTCGCCTTGTCAATTTCAGGAGATACTAGTTCAGAAAGAGGTACAACCTTGCTGGAGTTCACGGAATTGATATTTTTTTTAGGTTCAATGTTTGGACCTGGCTCTCCCTGTCCGGTGGTTAGCCACAGTAAAGAAACTCCTGTTTCCAAGGCGCACTGAATCACCCACTCTGCAGGAAAACTATCTCTTAAGTATCTGTTTGCCATGGTGCTTTTTGATGCGCCTAAGTGATCGCAAAGTTGCTGTCTGGACTTGAAATCATAGGCTGCCATTAGTCTATGGATAGCCTCTCTTCCCCCTGTATTCTCTCCAACCTTTACCTGTATCATTTTTTAATCCTGTTGGCGTATCAAATATTGGATCGTAGTATCTCGATGTATCAAATATTGAATCAAGTAAAACGAGATAAAACGACGTAAACCAAACCTTAATCGGGAGATACTGCACTATGAGCACTGATATTTCAATTCGTGTACCAAAAGAGATGGCTACGCCTGCAGAGTTCGCGGAATGGGAAGGTATCTCCCGCGGCTCCGTGTATCAAAAAATTCACCATGGTCAGCTTGCTAAATACATGGTCAAGAAAGAAAAAAACAAAGGCCGCGTAAGCCTGCGTTATTTAATGTACAAAACCGATCAGGTCCGTGAATCCCTCGGTCATTCCAACTTCCGCGTCATTGTTGGTAATTAAGTTCAATTATGAGAACTTTCTAAGGGGGTAGCATGTTTGATTATAAGATTTCCAAACACCCGCATTTTGATGAAGCCTGTAGAGCTTTTGCACTTCGTCACAATATGGCGAAGCTGGCAGAACGTGCAGGAATGAATGTCCAGACTCTGCGAAACAAACTCAACCCAGATCAACCGCATCAGCTCAATGCGCCAGATATCTGGCTACTTACCGATCTGACGGAAGATTCAACGCTGGTAGACGGTTTTCTGGCACAGATTCACTGCCTGCCATGTGTACCGATTAATGAGGTGGCAAAAGAGAAACTGCCACATTACGTCATGAGTGCAACCGCAGAGATCGGGCGTGTTGCTGCAGGTGCGGTATCTGGCGATGTAAAAACCAGTGCAGGTCGTCGTGATGCTATCAGCAGCATTAACTCTGTTACACGACTGATGGCGTTAGCTGCTGTTTCATTGCAGGCCCGTTTACAGGTTAATCCTGCGATGGCAAGTGCAGTTGATACTGTAACTGGCCTCGGTGCTTCATTCGGTTTGCTGTGAGGTGCTTATGCTGACGAAAGAACCATCATTTGCATCGCTGCTGGTAAAACAAAGTCCGGCAATGCACTACGGTCACGGCTGGATCATGGGTGAGGATGGTAAACGCTGGCATCCGTGCCGTTCGCAAGATGAATTGCTGGCAGAACTATCAACGAAAAAACGGGGGAACCAATGGCTATTGAAGGCGCTGCGGCGACTGTTCCATTAAGACCCGGTGAACGCCTGAATGGACTTAATCATATTGCGGAGTTAAGGGCGAAAGTTTTTGGCCTGAATATTGAGTCAGAGCTGGAGCGGTTTATTAAAGATATGCGTGATCCACGGGATATCAATAATGAACAAAATAAACGGGCACTGGCTGCTATATTCTTTATGGCAAAAATTCCAGCTGAACGTCATAGCATCAGCATTAATGAGCTGACCACTGACGAAAAGCGGGAGCTGATTAAAGCAATGAATCATTTTCGTGCAGTGGTGAGCTTATTTCCCAGACGGCTAACCATGCCGAATTAACCAACTAATGAAATTAATGGCGTAAACCCGCCGGGCATCCCTTTATCTAAATTCAGGAGAATTGATTATGCGTAATATTGAAACCCTCTCGACTAAAACCGGACCGGATGACGCAGGGCTTAATATTTTACTGACAGAGGCTCGTCTGGAAGAACGCCGGGCAAGGGCTGAAGCAATGGCAGCTCGCCTTGATAGCCTGGCGTGTCATATAACATCCCGCCAGCTAAACCACGTCGAAGCGGCAGAACTGCTGCGTGTGAATGCTGAAGCAATCCAGAACGAAGCGCAGGAGATCCACTGATGGCTGATGCAATGGATCTCGTACAGCAGCGCGTTGAAGAAGAACGCCAGCGTCATATCCGTGCTGCCCGCGCCAAAACGCCGGGCGTGTCCCGCGTGCTTTGCATTGAGTGTGAAGCAGCAATTCCGCCAGCACGCCGCCGTGCCATTCCTGGAGTGCAGCTTTGCATTACCTGCCAGGAAATCGCAGAGCTGAAAGGCAAACATTACAACGGAGGTGCTGTATGAGCACCATCCTGAAATGGGCGGGAAATAAAACTGCCATAATGTCCGAACTGAAAAAACATCTTCCTGCTGGCCCGCGACTGGTTGAACCTTTCGCGGGTTCTTGTGCTGTGATGATAGAGACGGATTACCCCAGCTATCTTGTTGCGGATATTAATCCTGATTTAATCAACCTCTATAAAAAGGTTGCTGCTGATTGCGAGGCGTTTATATCTCGTGCCAGAGCTTTATTTGAGGAAGCAAACAGTGAGCTGGCTTATTACAACATAAGGCAGGAGTTTAATTACTCAACTGAAATTACTGATTTCATGAAAGCGGTATATTTCCTGTATCTCAATCGTCACGGTTACCGTGGGTTATGTCGCTATAACAAGAGCGGGCATTTCAACATTCCCTACGGTAATTATAAAAATCCGTATTTCCCTGAAAAAGAAATTCGTGCATTTGCAGAGAAAGCCCAGCGAGCAACGTTTATCTGCGCCAGCTTTGATGAAACGCTGGCGATGCTGCAGGTGGGGGATGTGGTGTATTGCGATCCGCCTTATGACGGTACGTTTTCCGGTTATCACACTGACGGCTTCACTGAAGATGACCAGTATCACCTGGCATCCGTTCTTGAACATCGGTCATCAGAAGGATATCCCGTCATTGTTTCTAACAGTGACACATCCCTGATCCGTTCGCTGTATCGCAATTTTACTCACCACTACATCAAGGCAAAACGCAGCATCGGTGTGGCAGCTGGTGATAGTAAATCTGCAACAGAAATCATTGCTGTTTCCGGGGCGCGCTGCTGGGTGGGATTTGATCCTTCGCGTGGCGTAGATAGTTCTGCTGTGTACGAGGTGCGTGTATGAGTCATGACGATATGAGCAACTCTAGCGGCTTTAACGAGGCCGCTGCATCATTTTCATGGAACGGCCCGAAAAAGGCCATTAACCCTTATCTGGACCCGGCGGAAGTTGCGCCGGAGTCTGCACTTTCAAACCTGATCACTCTGTATGTTGCCGATAACGAGCAGGAACAACTGCGCCGCGAGGCACTGAGTGAGCAGGTCTGGGAGCGTTATTTCTTTAATGAATCCCGTGATCCTGTCCAGCGCGAAATGGAGCAGGATAAGCTCATTAGCCGGGCAAAGCTGGCGCATGAGCAGCAGCGTTTTAATTCAGACATGGTCATTCTGGCGGACGTCAACGCCCAGCCTTCCCATATCAGCAAGCCGCTGATGCAACGTATTGAATACTTCAGCAGCCTGGGCAGGCCAAAGGCTTATTCCCGCTATTTACGTGAGACGATTAAGCCATGTCTGGAACGACTGGAGCATGTACGCGACAGTCAGCTATCTGCATCTTTTCGCTTTATGGCAAGCCATGAAGGGCTGGACGGCCTGCTGATCCTGCCTGAAATGAGTCAGGATCAGGTGAAACGCCTGTCTACCCTTGTCGCTGCGCATATGAGCATGTGTCTTGATGCAGCTTGTGGTGATTTGTATGCCACCGATGACGTTAAGCCAGAAGAAATCCGCAAGACATGGGAAAAGGTGGCAGCGGAAACCCTGCGTCTGGATGTCATCCCACCTGCGTTTGAGCAACTCCGTCGGAAAAGAAACCGCCGTAAACCCGTGCCCTATGAACTCATTCCGGGTTCGCTGGCACGTATGTTGTGCGCCGACTGGTGGTATCGGAAATTATGGAAGATGCGTTGCGAATGGCGGGAAGAGCAGTTGCGCGCTGTTTGCCTGGTCAGCAAAAAAGCATCTCCTTATGTCAGCTATGAAGCCGTGATGCATAAACGTGAGCAGCGCCGTAAGTCGCTGGAGTTTTTCCGTTCTCATGAACTGGTGAACGAAGACGGCGACACGCTGGACATGGAGGATGTGGTAAACGCCAGCAGCAGCAACCCTGCGCATCGCCGCAATGAGATGATGGCCTGTGTTAAAGGTCTGGAGCTTATCGCGGAAATGCGCGGTGACTGCGCCGTTTTCTACACTATCACCTGTCCGTCGCGTTTCCATTCCACGCTAAATAACGGCAGACCAAACCCGACCTGGACAAACGCGACGGTAAGACAAAGCAGCGATTATCTGGTCGGCATGTTTGCTGCATTTCGTAAGGCGATGCACAAAGCCGGGTTGCGCTGGTATGGCGTGCGGGTGGCTGAGCCGCATCACGACGGCACAGTTCACTGGCACCTGTTGTGTTTCATGCGCAAAAAAGACCGCCGCGCCATTACTGCATTGTTGCGTAAGTTTGCTATCCGTGAAGACCGCGAGGAGCTGGGCAATAACACGGGGCCGCGCTTTAAGTCTGAGCTGATTAACCCGCGCAAAGGAACGCCGACAAGCTACATAGCGAAATACATCAGTAAGAACATTGACGGGCGTGGTCTGGCTGGCGAGATCAGCAAGGAAACGGGTAAATCTCTTCGTGATAACGCTGAATACGTGAATGCCTGGGCGTCTTTGCATCGTGTTCAGCAGTTCCGCTTCTTTGGTATTCCGGGGCGTCAGGCTTACCGTGAACTGCGATTGCTGGCTGGTCAGGCGGCAAGGCAGCAGGGTGACAAAAAAGTAGGTGCGCCGGTACTGGATGATCCGCGTCTTGATGCCATCCTGGCTGCTGCTGATGCTGGCTGTTTTGCGACCTACATCATGAAGCAGGGCGGCGTGCTGGTTCCCCGCAAATATCACCTTATCAGAACAGCTTATGAAATTAACGAAGAGCCGACCGCCTATGGCGATCACGGTATTCGTATTTATGGCATCTGGTCACCCATTGCAGAGGGCAAGATCTGCACTCATGCAGTGAAGTGGAAAATGGTTCGTAAGGCCGTTGACGTTCAGGAGGCGGCAGCCGACCAGGGCGCTTGCGCCCCTTGGACTCGTGGCAATAACTGTCCCCCTGTTGAAAATCTGAACAAATTAGGGGGTGATTTACCCGATATTAAAACCATGGATGAGAAGGAGCTGCAGGAATATCTCCACAACATGTGCCAGAAGGAACGGCGGGAGCTGACAGCCAGGTTGAGACTGGTAAAACCGAAGCGGAAAAAAGCATACATACAGAGTATTTCGGAGCAGCAGCGCCTGCAGCTTGAGGCAGAACTGACTGCCAGAGGGTTTGAAGGTAGTGCATCTGAGATTGATTTGCTTCTGCGTGGCGGCAGCATTCCATCCGGTGCCGGTTTACGTATTTTTTACCGTAACCAGAGGCTGCAGGAAGATGACAAATGGCGTCAATGGTACTAAGGATGCTGTTTAACATTTCGTGCTTTATTGACTGGAGTCAGTACATCCAATTAACTGACAAAAAAGAGTTTTACATTTTTTCTTTCCTACTATACTGTTTATATAAACAGTGGGTATACATACAGCATTTGTGTATCCGTGTAATGATAGGAGGGAAGATGCAGGACTATCTTTTGGAGTCATTGAAGCTCCAGCGTATTGATTTTTTTATCAAGCTTGTAGCGGCTAGTGAGTGCAGCGACGAAGAAAAGCGGCTGGCTATCCAGTGGGTGTCCGAACTGACAGACGAGTTGATGGCGAAAATTCGCAGCCATGAATACAGCCAGTCAATGGACGTTACCAGTTAAAGGGAATCTGTATGCGCATTGAAATAATGATCGATAAAGAGCAGAAGATTAGCCAGGCCACACTGGAAACCCTTGAATCCGAGCTTTACCGTAATTTGCGCCCTCTGTATCCCAAAACAGCAATTCGTATCCGTAAGGGCAGTGCCAATGGTGTTGAACTGAGCGGGTTAAAACTGGATGAAGACAAAAAGCGAGTGATGGAAATTATGCAGCAGGTCTGGGAGGACGACAGCTGGTTACATTAAGAAACGTTGCAGGCGTCAGAACTTTATTGTGACGCCTGCGAGGTTGAACAACGAGAGTAGCGAGGCGTTAGCCATGGGTAAAAAAGACATTAATCACCAGATTATCTATCGGGGCAAGGTGCTGGAACGGTTTACCACTGGCGGATGGGTCTTTTTTCAGCGTCCAAAGGAGTGCTGCGGGGGTTTTGGTTGGGCCGCATCTATGAGGATTGTTTCTGGCTTGAGCTGGATTTCCCTGTTTCGGTGCATGACGGCCTGGGGTTTTTGATAGAAGTAACCAGGGTTGAGCTGAGAAGTGATGAGTGTGACGCGAATTACTCCCCCTTTGATGAAATGCCTGGGCTCAGACTGGGATGGGTGATTCTGAGCCTGCAGTGTATGGCATATGCGACTAAGGTTTTTGCGAATAGATAGTAGTGAATAAGTTGTTCTGCACCAGCCACTGTGCTGACGTGGAGCACTTCAACATCACCAAGTTAACAATCCTTTGGAAGTCAGCTTCAAGATCACTCCGAAAAATCGGTTCATGGTGAGCTATTCGATTACGCAGATTCCTAATATGTTCAAGTTCGTCATGGATATGGATACGCTTAAGCTGTTTTTCCATTTTTTTATCCATATTAGGGAAAATGCGCTCAATGTGGTTTTCCCAGATTCGCCCAAAGTGTCGGTTAGTGAACATTTGCTGCCAGAAATAAAAGCTTAATTCCGGTATAACTTGGCCCACCGTTTGTAAGCCTTCTCTCGCTGTCTCTAATTCCTGCCTTCTGCGAAAAGGTAAACTTTTAATGAATGTTGCATTCCATGCCCACTGTTGACCGTAAATCTCTTCCAGCGCATCAGATACAGCATTGCGAATAACCACTTCGCAGATTTGTATAGACGCAAACAATGCTGCGGACACTTGGGCATTCCAGGCGTACAATCTGAGTGCTGACATATAATCATGCGCCATTGCAGCCTCGTAGGTAGACATGCGGGCGTGTGATAGTGCGAAACGAACGGATTCCATGTCCTCTTGAGTCATAATTGACATCCTATCCTCCAAGCGTATACTATCTTCCCTGAGAGCCACGGGCCTTGCGGGCGAAAGCCTCCTCCCGGGACATAAGAATACAGCAGTACTAAAGAAACCCGCTTTGCGGGTTTTTTTACGCCCATCATTTCTTTAACCCACCTTTGCGTGTTACCTGCTTGGTATCTTCTTTGGCTTTCAAAACTTCGGGCGCGAGTTCCCGGAGCTTCTTAACTAATCCTGACAGATCGTATTCGTTACTGAGTTTTCCATTGTCATCCGCAGAACGAACGATCCTGACGAGTAGACCTGCCTGCTCAAGCTCTGCCATATATCGCTGAATCTGGCGTGTGCTTAGCCCTAATCTGTCAGATAGCGTTTGCTTGCTTGGATATGGCTTTCGGCCTGCCTCCCACCAAAAATCTGCCAGTTGCAACAGAACTGCGAGTTGGGAAGGGTTTAGACCTAAGCGTTGCTGGCATCGTAGTAAAAGCGATGGGATTATGCAGAATCCGGCCTTCATCACTTCTTTTCCCCATTTTTCATCGGCTACCCGGCTAGACTTTGCTTTGGCTGGGCTGCCTGAAACGGTAACGTCGTCGTTGCTTTCATTATCGCTTGTAACTATATTCATCTAAGTTCTCCGTGATTTTCAATAATCACACTTTATACCCTTATTGCAGTAAGTTATAGCATTTACCACTGGTCGCAGATGTCCATAGGGTAGGGGGTGAGAATGTCTCATACCCTCCAGGCGGAAACGTCTCCCTAATAATGATAACTGGGAAACCAGGATAATCGGAAAGATACCAATGAGGATATACTGGGGGACTAGTCGTAGATGTCTACAGGGCAAGCTTAAAAATTCTTTTCCCCATTCCTTTACCAGAACCAAATGAACGTGCATGTCTATGCCGCATGAATCTGCATGATCGTTTTAGGAGCGTTTTAGCTGAAGCCCGCCAGGAATGGCGGGCTTTTGTTTATGTCATGCAGGTGCATGAAAACCACTGCATAAAGCGGGCAGGCGTGGCGGGGATACGAGCGCGCGCAAGCAAGTTTAAATTAGGTTTCAAGATCCTTGTCTCATTTTTGCTTGAAAGGAAGTATTACCCTACATTCAACATGTGGAATGGAGATAGACATGGCATTTCAAATTGAGGCTGTCTGCCCCTGCTGTGGGGTTATTGCAAGTGGTGATTTGAACAAAATTGAAGAAGTGTTTGGTTTTAGAACTATGGAAGGAGAGCGGCTGATCCCTCAATCGTATTGCCGCAAATGTCGCAGGTTAAGATGTTCCCCAAATGATAAAAAATGCGGAGCTTAGAGAATGGCTATTTATTGTATAACCTATGACTTGAAGGCTCCGGGAAGAAACTACGATGAAGTTTTTGACTATCTAAAGCAATTTACATACTGTAAATATCTTGAATCATTTTGGTTAGTAGATACAACGCTGACCGCAACTCAACTGCGTGACGGACTCCAAGCCAAGGTCGATAGTAACGATATTCTGTTTGTAGCTCGTTTACAAGGTGAATGGGCGTCAAGATATTATCCATGCGGTGATTGGCTAAACTCCGAAAAAAGAAATTGGTAATGAATAAGGCCGCTCAGTTTGCGGCCTATGCTAATGATTTTTATTCGCTAACTTTTATTTCTTTTCATTCTGAATATCTAAAGTGTACGGCTCGAAACGTATAACTTCATCGCCCAGCCAGTTGTTAAGTTCCTGTAGGCGTTTCTGCAGAGGTATCAACTCGTTGCGGACAAAGACACGGCTTGCCTTTTCTACATCCCCAAACCCCCCAACATTATTCGGCATAATACCCATCATTTGTGGCGGCACACGGTGCGCCGCCATCATGTCATCACGGCTGACGTTCTTGATATTCAAAAACTCATCCTTCGCCGCGACTTCTGACAACGGGATGATCTGAAGCCCGTCCTTTTTGCCGTTTGGCGAGTACATAAATAGGTTACGGAAGTTACCAGGACCTTTGGCACTTTTCATCGCGTTGCGGAGGTTGTTTACATCCTCCTGGTTCTGCGCGGCGTCGGTCATATACATGATGAAGCCTGCATGACTGCCGTTAATGTAATACTTGCGGCGGAACAGCGTGGCAGACTCGTTGAGCAGGGCGGATGGAATAGCAGAAAGATAACCGGGCAGGCCGTAGATTTCCTGGTTGATGTCCGGTTCCATCAGATGAAAGATGCTGCCTTTCGTGAACTGATATGGCTGGGTGGTCATACCGTATTGCACAAACCAGTAGGTATCCAGGTCTAACCCGCGTCGTGTGTATTTCGCCAGGGCAGGTTCAAGGGCGATAACTTCACCGAAGCGGTTCGTGCGTTTCTCCAGGTAGGCGTTACCAAATACCAGATAGTCCTGCACAAAACGCGAAAAAGCCTGCTGGCTGAGCAGCGGATGAGGGATATAGGTACTGGTCAGAATGTTGCACTTGACTGCAATCGGGGAACTGTGATGCACGGCGGCGCGGAAGGTGCGCGCCAGTCCGTCAAAGCTGACGGGCGGCTCATACCAACGGTCCATCTGTACGCATTCCACATAGTCCAGTAATTCTCGGCGGTCCAGAACAGGAACGGGATCGCCGAAGCTGAATGCTTCGGCTGAAGTCTGGCTTTTATGCTGGATGTGATTCATCGCCGCAGTGCGGTTTTTCTTACTCTTTCCCATCAAAAAATCTCCACAATATTGCTTGTATTGGCGGACTCGCCCTGCAGCGGTTCATTAAACAGTGCATGCATCGTTGCCCAGGCCAGATCGGCGTGGCTGGCTTCTTCGCTGCGGCTGGCTTCATAGGTCGGGCGGTTGCCACTGGCGGTGGTGGCGCGACGGATTGCCATGAATGACTGCGCAATGTCGGTGTGCCCGGCGTCAAACTCCAGACGGCGGTGGCTGATAATGTCGTATGCCTTGAGTACCAGGGCGTTTTTAACGTTGGGGTTGTAGACAAACTCCCGGACGGCAGGAAAAAACGCTTTCACGTTCTCGTAAACCCCGTGACCAACGCCGGTTGAGTCGATGCCGATATAGGTCACGTTGTACTGTTCGGTCAGTTTTTTGATGGCGTCAGCCTGGGCGCGAAAGTCCATCCCGCGCCACTGGTGACGCTCAAGAATGCGGAACTTGCCGCCCGGCACGGCTGGCGGTGCCACCACCACGCATCCGGCACTGTCGCCGTTCTGCGTACCTTTCGCCGGGTCATAACCGATCCACACTTCGCGCCAGCCAAATGGGCGCAGTGCCAGTGCATGAAAGTCGGTCCAGACTTCCCAGCTGTCCACCATGCACGCCTGCAGCTCGCTGAGCGGGAACACGGACGCGAGATCGTCCACGAACTCGCACATCAGCAGGTTCTGGTATTCGTCCGGGCTGTACTCCATGCGCAACTGGTCAAGGTCGAACAGGTTGCAGCCGCCGCGCACCGCATCTTCCACGGTGACTATCTGGCGGTATTGCCCGTCTGCGCACAGCAGGCCGGGGGCCAGATTGCTGTGGGACAGGTCGATGTCCACCTTATCGGCTTTGTTGCGCCCACGGTTGAACAGCGCACCGGACCAGAACGGATAAGCACTGTGTGTCAGACTGGATGGCGTGGAAAAATAGGTCTGTCGCCATTTTTTGTGAATAGCCATACCGGAAGCCACTTTGCGCAGCTCCTGGAATTTTGGTATCCAGAAATATTCATCCAGATACAGGTTGCCGTGGTAACTCTGGGCCGTGCGGGCATTGGTGCCGAGGAAGTAAAGCGTGGCCCCGTTGGGAAGCACCATCGGATCGCCTTTCAGCTCCACTTCCACTTCTTTGGCAAAGTCGATGATGTACTGTTTAAAGACGTGGGCCTGAGCCTTGCTGGCAGAAAGGAAAATCTGGTTACGTCCGGTTAGCAGGGCGTCAATCAGGGCTTCACGGGCAAAGTAAAAGGTCGCGCCGATCTGGCGTGACTTCAGCAGGTTGCGGATGCGGTTGGTTTTTCCGGCTTCCCACCAGTGGCGCTGGTAGTTGAACATGGAGGAATGGAAGATTTCTTCCAGCTTCTCAATCTGTTCATCGGTGAAAACATTCTTTTCCGGCTGACGGCGCGGGCCTTTGTTGCGGTTGGCGACGTTTGGGTTTAAGTCGGCTTCGTTGCCGCCATTGTTAAACTTGCCGATCCGCGCGTGGCGTTCCGACTGGCGCGCCAGCAGGTCAATCTCTTTGAAATCTTTCCCTTCTTTGTGCTCCTTCATAATGAGCTGGCAGTAGCGTGCGGCGGTGGTGAGCTGCATCTGATCCAGCGGCCCATAGTCACCCCACTTGTCGCGTTTTTTCCAGCTGTGAACGGTTGCAACTTTCTCGCCCAGCATTTCAGCAATGCGGGCTACGCGGTATCCCTGAAAGTACAGCAGCATGGCCTGCCGACGGGGATCGAGATCTGCGGGTGTCAGTGTGGTGTTCATGGCACAAACCTACAGCCTTGAATGAAGGCTTTCCCCGCCTGCGGTTTGTGTGGTTGTCGGTACAAATACCGCGCATTGTTTCACTGCCCCCATCACCGCAACCATAAGGCTCCAGTAAGTTTTTTCTAACGGAGCACGGCTCATGACAGTGAAAGCAAAGCGTTTTCGCATCGGGGTGGAAGGTGCCACCACCGACGGACGCGAAATCCAGCGTGAATGGCTGGAACAGATGGCAGCCAGCTACAACCCGGCGGTGTATACCGCGCTGATTAACCTTGAGCACATCAAGTCTTATCTGCCGGACAGCACCTTTAACCGTTACGGCAAGGTGACGGCGCTGTTTGCCGAAGAAATCACGGAGGGTCCGCTGGCGGGCAAGATGGCACTGTATGCCGACGTTGAGCCAACGGAATCACTGGTGGAACTGGTGAAAAAAGGCCAGAAATTATTCACCTCTATGGAAGTCAGCCCGAAGTTTGCTGATACGGGCAAAGCCTACCTGGTCGGCCTGGCTGCCACTGATGACCCTGCCAGTCTGGGCACTGAAATGCTGACATTCAGCGCCAGTGCAGCCCATAACCCGCTGGCAAACCGCAAGCAGAATCCCGCCAATCTTTTTACCGCTGCAGAGGAAACGGTGATCGAACTGGAAGAAATCCAGGATGACAAACCGTCCCTGTTTGCCCGTGTCACGGCGCTGTTCACCAAAAAAGAGCAGTCCGATGACGCCCGGTTCTCTGATGTGCATAAGGCCGTGGAACTGGTCGCCACTGAGCAGCAGAACCTGAGTGCGCGCACCGAAAAATCCCTGTCTGAGCTGGAGACTGCCCTGCAGGCACAGCAGACCGCCTTTAACGAACTGGTGGACAAGATGAGCCAAGAAGACAGCCGCCAGGACTACCGCCAGCGTGCAACAGGCGGTAACGCCCCCGCTGACACTCTGACCAATTGCTGATGGAGCACAAAACCTGATGAAGAAGAATACCCGCTTTGCTTTTAACGCTTACCTGCAGCAACTGGCGCGTCTGAACGGTGTGGCAGTTGAAGAACTGTCCAGCAAGTTCACCGTAGAGCCGTCCGTGCAGTAGACATTGGAAGACCAGATCCAGCAGTCCGCCGCTTTCCTGACGCTGATTAACGTCACGCCAGTGACTGAGCAGTCCGGCCAGTTGCTGGGGTTGGGAGTTGGCAGCACCATTGCCGGAACCACTGATACCACCGCGAAAGAGCGTGAGCCTGTCGATCCGACGCTGATGGTCGATGTGGAATACAAATGCGAGCAGACCAACTTTGACACGGTACTGACCTACGCGAAGCTGGACCTGTGGGCGAAGTTTCAGGATTTCCAGGTGCGTATCCGTGACGCCATCGTGAAACGTCAGGCACTGGACCGCATCATGATCGGCTTTAACGGCGTGAAGCGTGCGAAAACCTCCAACCGTAGCGAAAACCCGCTGCTGCAGGATGTGAATAAAGGCTGGCTGCAGAAAATCCGTGAGGATGCACCGGATCACGTCATGGGCAGCACCACCACGGGCGGTGAAACCACACCGGGCGCGGTGAAAGTCGGTAAAGGTGGCGAATATGCCAACCTGGACGCCGTGGTGATGGATGCCGTTAATGAGCTTATCGACGTGGTCTACCAGGACGATGACGATCTGGTGGTGATTTGCGGTCGTGAACTGTTGTCTGACAAGTATTTCCCGCTGGTCAACAAAGAGCAGGAAAACAGTGAAAAACTGGCTGCCGATATGATCATCAGCCAGAAACGCATGGGTGGCCTGCAGGCCGTGCGTGCGCCGTTCTTCCCGCCGAATGCGCTGCTGATCACCCGTCTGGATAACCTGTCCATCTACTGGCAGGAAGACACCCGCCGCCGTTCAGTTATCGACAACCCGAAACGTGACCGGATTGAAAACTTTGAATCCGTTAACGAAGCCTATGTGGTTGAGGACTACCGCTGCGCCGCACTGGTGGAAAACATCCAGATTGGCGATTTCAGCGCCGCCGCAGAAGCCGGAGCGTAACCCATGAGCCTGAGTCCCGCACGGCAGCATCGCCTGCGCGTTCAGGCTGAACAGGCCGCCCGTGAGGGCGGCAGCGTTCGCCACGCGTCGGGCTATGACCTGATGCTGCTGCAACTGGCGGAAGACCGCCGCCGTCTCAAGGGCGTTCAGTCCACGGTCAAAAAAGCGGAAATCAAAGTGGAGCTGCTGCCGAAGTACGCCGCCTGGGCGGAGGGTGTCCTGGCTGCCGGAGGCGCACAGCAGGATGACGTGCTGATGTATGTGATGCTGTGGCGCATTGATGCCGGAGATTATGCCGGGGCGCTGGAGATCGGGCGTCACGCCCTGCGTCATGGCTGGGTGATGCCGCTGGGTAACCGCAACGTGCAGACCGTGCTGGCAGAGGAAATGGCAGACGCAGCGCAGAGCGCAATGCTTGCCGCCACCGGCTTTGATGCTGATCTGTTGCTGCAGACGCTGGAGCTGACAGACGGTCTGGATATGCCGGACCAGTCACGGGCGCGTCTGCATAAAGCGATTGGCGCTGTCCTGAGTGAAAGCAATCCGGCTTCCGCCCTTAATCATCTCAACCATGCGTTACAGCTCGATCCCCGCTGTGGCGTGAAAAAAGACAAACAGCAGCTGGAGCGCAGACTGCGCAATGACAGCCGCTGACAGAACGTGCCCCCGAGCACGGGCGGCACGGGGTGGCGAAAGGCACAGCCACATCAAAACCCCGTCCACCGCCCTCTATTTCAGGAGAAAGCAGCATGAAGTTTGTTGCGCCAGAACAGGCACCGGAACAGGCGGAAATCATCAGAAATACGCCGTTCTGGCCTGATGTGGACCTGTCGGAGTTCCGCAGTGTGATGCGCACTGACGGCACAGTGACGCAGCCGCGTTTAAAGCAGGTTGCGCTTTCGGCAATTTCGGAGGTCAACGCAGAGCTGTATGAGTTTCGCAGACGCCAGCAGATGCTGGGGTATGCGTCGCTGGCTGAGGTTCCGGCGGAACAGCTGGACGGCAAAAGTGAGCGCATTCAGCACTATTTCAACGCGGTTTACTGCTGGGCACGCGCCATGCTCAACGAACGATACCAGGACTATGACGCCACGGCATCCGGTGTGAAGCGAGGCGAGGAACTGGCAGAAGCCAGCGGTGATTTGTGGCGTGACGCCCGCTGGGCCATCAGCCGGGTACAGGATGCGCCGCACTGCACAGTGGAGCTTATCTGATGAAAGTGCGTGCGCATCAGTATGACACGGTGGACGCGCTTTGCTGGCGTCATTACGGGCGCACGCAGGGTGTCACGGAACAGGTACTGAAGGCAAATCCGGGCCTTGCCGAATACGGCCCCTTTTTACCTCACGGGCTGCAGGTGGAGCTGCCGGACATTCCGACCACCACCACCGTGCAGACCGTCCAGCTATGGGACTGAATTATGACGCTTGAGCGAATCAGCGCCTTTATCACGTATTGCATCGCCGTCGTGCTGGCCTGGCTGGGCGATTTGTCCATCAAGGATGCCTCAACGCTGGGCGGCCTGATGATTGGTGTGCTGATGCTGGCTATCAACTGGTACTACAAACACAAAGCCTACCAGCTTCTGCGCGACGGGCAGATCTCGCGGGAGGATTATGAATCCATCAATCGTTAAACGCTGCCTTGTCGGGACCGTGCTGGCTATTGCTGCCACGCTGCCGGGTTTTCAGCAGCTTCACACCTCCGTGGAGGGACTGAAACTGATTGCCGATTACGAAGGCTGTCGTCTGCAGCCGTATCAGTGCAGCGCGGGTGTCTGGACCGACGGCATTGGTAATACGTCGGGCGTCATTCCCGGCAAAACCATTACGGAACGACAGGCAGCAGAAGGGCTGATCTCCAACGTGCTGCGTGTGGAGCGGGCGCTGGAAAGGTGTGTGAAGCAACAGCCGCCGCAGAAGGTGTATGACGCTGCGGTGTCGTTTGCCTTCAACGTGGGTACGGGCAATGCCTGCAGTTCCACGCTGGTGAAATTGCTCAATCAGCGGCGCTGGGCGGATGCGTGCCGACAGTTGCCGCGCTGGGTGTATGTAAAAGGTGTGTTTAATCAGGGGCTGGATAACCGCCGTGCGCGGGAGATGGCCTGGTGTTTACAGGGAGCAAACTGAAATGAAAAAGAAATTAATCAGCGGACTGTTTCTGATGTTATGGATGGCGCTGTTAATCGCAGCAATGGTGTATCCGCAGGGGATTTTTCCGGTACTGGCAGCGTCCGGCGTTTGGGTAGCCTGTTTGCTGACATGGGCGGTAATTCCGGTAGCACTGGCTGCGTTAATTAAGAATGGCCCGCTCTGGCAGGAGTTAAGGGCATCTTTGCTGAAGACAATTACCCGAAAAGAAAACGTATTTATCAGTTGGGTGATGCGATTGCTGATTGTCGTAAGTCTCGCCTGGACGGGGTGGGCTATTACCCTGGTCTTTTATCTGCTGACCGTTATTGCCTTCTGGATCACCCGTAATCAGATGGCGCAACAGGTAGCAGCATGAACCGGTTGCTGCTGGTTGTGCTGGCGTTATTACTGGCGGCGCTGGGCTGGCAGACGTGGCGGCTGGCTGATGCCAGCCAGACCATTAGCACGCAGGCAGACGAGCTGCAGAGCAAAAGTCAGGCACTGGCAAAGAGCAACAGCCAGCTTATTAGCCTGTCCATTCTGACTGAAACCAATAACCGGGAGCAGGCGCGGCTCTATGCCGAAGCAGAACAGACCAGCGCGCTGCTGAGACAACGACAACACCGGATCGAGGAACTGAAACGTGAGAACGAGGATTTACGCCGCTGGGCTGATACTCCTTTGCCTGCTGACATTATCCGGCTGCGGGAACGTTCGGCACTCACCGGAGGTGCAGCTTATCGTCAGTGGTTGTCCGCGAGTGACACCGTGTCGGCTGGATCAGGCAGCGCCGCGCACTAACGGTGATCTGAACGCGTTGTTGGATGAAACGGAGGCCGCCTGGGCGGTCTGTGCAGACAAAGTGGACATGATTATTGCGTGTCAGGAGCGAAACAGTGAACAAACCACAATCCCTGCGCCACGCCCTCAATAAAGCTGTGCCTTATGTCCGCAATAACCCGGACAAACTGCATCTGTTTGTGGATAACGGTTCGCTGGTTGCCACGGGGGCCAGCTCCATGTCGTGGGAGTACCGTTACACCCTGAACGCGGTGATTGAGGATTTCAGCGGCGACCAGAATCTGCTGATGGCCCCGGTTTTGCTGTGGCTGAGGGATAACCAGCCCGATGCCATCAATAACCCGGCGTTACGGGAAAAACTATTCACCTTTGAGGTGGATATTCTGCGTAACGATGTCTGTGATATCAGCCTGAACCTGCAACTGACGGAGCGTGTGCTGGTCAGCACTGACGGTAGTGTGTCGAGTGTTGAAGCTATAGCGGAACCTGATGAACCTGAAGAAATGTGGACGGTGAAACGTGGCTGAACTGCAGAAGGTGGACGACTGGCTGAGTGCCTTGCTGGCGAATCTGGAACCAGCCACGAGAAGCCGCATGATGCGCCAGCTGGCGCAGGAACTGCGCCGGACACAGCAGCAGAATATCAGGATGCAGCGCAATCCAGATGGCAGCAGTTATGAACCGCGCAGGGTAACAGCACGCAGCAAGAAGGGGCGCATCAAACGTCAGATGTTTGCAAAGCTGCGCACCACAAAATACCTGAAAACTGCCGCCAGCGCCGACTCTGCCAGCGTACAGTTTGAAGGCAAGGTGCAGCGTATTGCCCGTGTTCACCATTACGGCCTGCGTGATCGCGTCAGTCGCAAAGGACCGGAGGTCCGTTACGCAGAGCGCCGCCTGCTGGGTGTAAATGATGATGTTGAGGCAATGACCCGCGACATGATTCTGCAATGGCTGGCGGGGTGATCTTTGTATCAGCACTGATACAAGTTGCAGCACTGCCGCCTTTCTTCCCCTGATGGCAACCTTTCCCTATGAACGCACAATTAACCGAAATCATGCGCCTTATCACCAACCTGATCCGCACAGGGGTAGTCACCGAAGTGGACAGGGAAAACTGGCTTTGCCGGGTGAAAACGGGCGAGCTTGAAACCAACTGGATCAGCTGGCTGACGCTGCGTGCCGGGAATGCCCGTACATGGTGGCGACCATCGGAAGGTGAGCAGGTGGTGCTGCTGAGTCTGGGCGGCAATCTGGAAACCGCCTTTGCGCTGCCCGCTGTCTATTCGAATCAGTTCGCACCACCGTCGACGTCGGCGGACGCCTGCGTGACAGAACATCCTGACGGTGGCTGGTTTGAATACGAACCCGCCACCGGGCGCTGGTATGTCAGGGGCATCAAATCAATGGTCATTGAGGCTGCTGACAACATCACCATGAAAACCAGTGAGTTTGTACTGGAGGCTGACCGCACGCGCATTAACAGCGAAGTGGTGATCAATGGTGGCGTTACCCAGGGCGGCGGAGCGATGAGTTCTAACGGGATCGTGGTTGATGCGCATCAGCATACTGGCGTCCTGAAAGGCGGCGATACAACCGGAGGCCCGGTATGACGCTTTATAGCGGGATGAACAATACCAGCGGCAAAGTCATTACTGATATTGATCATCTGCGCCAGTCGGTGCGGGACATTCTGCTGACACCGCAGGGTAGCCGTATTGCCCGCCGGGAATATGGTTCCCTCCTGTCGGTTTTAATAGATCAGCCACAAAATCCGGCATTACGCCTGCAGGTCATGTCGGCAGTGTATGTGGCGCTGAGTCGCTGGGAGCCACGGCTGACGCTGGATTCCATCACCATCAACAGCAACTTTGACGGTTCTATGGTGGTGGAGCTGACCGGGCGGCGGAATAACGGTGTGCCTGTGTCCCTTTCCGTATCAACAGGAGCAGAGAATGGCAGTGATTGACCTTTCGCAGTTGCCTGCACCGCAGATTGTGGATGTGCCGGACTTTGAGACGCTGCTTGCCGAACGCAAGGCAGAATTTGTGGCGCTTCATCCGAAAGATGAGCAGGAAGCCGTGATCCGAACGCTGGAACTGGAATCTGAACCCGTCACTAAATTGTTGCAGGAGAACGCTTACCGTGAGTTGCTTCTGCGCCAGCGCATTAACGAAGCCGCGCAGGCGGTGATGGTGGCTTACGCGATGGGCGGCGATCTTGACCAGCTCGCTGCCAACTACAACGTGACACGCCTGACGGTGACGCCTGCTGATAATGATGCTGTGCCGCCCGTTGCAGCTGTGATGGAAAGCGATGAAGCGTTACGCCTGCGTGTGCCTGCAGCCTTTGAAGGGCTTTCTGTTGCGGGGCCAACTGCAGCTTATGAATTTCATGCCCGAAGCGCCGACGGTCGGGTGGCGGATGCCAGTGCAACCAGCCCGGCACCTGCAGAGGTGGTGCTGACTGTCCTTAGCCGCGAAGGCGATGGAACTGCAGAAAAAGACCTGCTGGACGTGGTGGAAAAAGCTCTGAACAGTGAGAACGTCCGCCCGGTGGCTGACCGTCTGACGGTTCGCAGCGCAGAAATCATCCCGTATCGCGTGGAAGCCACCATTTTTCTCTATCCGGGACCGGAAGCAGAGCCGGTAATGGCAGCGGCAAAAGCCAGCCTGCAGAAGTACATCGCCAGTCAGACGCGTCTTGGTCGGGATATTCGCCGTAGCGCCATCTTTGCCGCCCTGCATGTTGAGGGTGTGCAGCGTGTGGAGCTGGCTTCGCCGCTGGCGGATGTGGTTTTGAACAAAACGCAGGCGGCATCATGTACGGAGTGGAGCGTGACCAACGGGGGAACGGATGAATAGTCTGCTGCCATCGGGGTCAACTTCACTGGAGCGCCGACTGGCGCAGACCTGCAGCGGGATTTCTGATCTGCAGGTGCCGCTGCGTGACTTGTGGAATCCGGCTACCTGCCCGGTCAGCTTCCTGCCTTATCTCGCCTGGGCGTTCTCTGTGGATCGCTGGGACGAAGGCTGGACAGAAAGCGTCAAGCGCCAGGTGGTGAAGGATGCTTTTTATATTCATCAGCATAAAGGGACCACCAGTGCCGTGCGGCGGGTGGTGGAGCCGTTCGGCTTTCTGATCCGCATTATTGAGTGGTGGCAGACCGGAGAGGCACCGGGCACGTTTCGTCTGGATATCGGCGTGCAGGACCAGGGCATCACTGAAGATACCTATCTGGAACTTGAGCGGCTGATAAGCGATGCCAAACCATGTAGCCGTCACATGATCGGCATGTCCATCAATCTGCAGACCAGCGGTCCGCATTGGGTGGGGGCCGCCAGCTATCTTGGCGAAGAAATCACGATCTATCCGTATATCAACGAAACAATTATTTCCGGCGGCACCGCGCATGAAGGTGGGGCGGTCCATGTTATTGACACAATGAGAGTGAATCCATGAGCACAAAATTTTATACCCTGCTGACGGATATTGGCGCGGCGAAACTTGCCAGCGCCGCCGCGCTCGGTGTGCCTTTAAAAATTACCCATATGGCGGTCGGCGATGGCGGCGGAACATTGCCAACGCCGGACGCAAAGCAGACAGCATTGGTAAATGAGAAACGCCGGGCTGCGCTGAATATGCTCTATATCGACCCGCAGAACAGCAGCCAGATTATTGCCGAACAGGTGATCCCAGAAAACGAGGGCGGTTGGTGGATACGTGAAGTGGGCCTGTTTGATGAGTCCGGGGCATTGATTGCCGTGGGCAACTGCCCGGAAAGCTATAAGCCACAACTGGCTGAAGGCAGCGGGCGCACCCAGACCGTGCGCATGGTGCTGATTACCAGCAGTACGGATAATATCACCCTGAAAATCGACCCTGCTGTCGTGCTGGCAACCCGTCATTATGTAGATCAACAAATAGAAATTCATGAGCAATCGCGCCTCCATCCTTCTGCGTCTTTGACAGAAAAGGGATTTGTACGTCTGTATAGCGGTGTGGAAAGCAATGATGAAACAGTCGCTGCAACGCCAAAAGCAGTGAAAATAGCGATGGATAATGCCAGCGCCAGACTGGCAAAAGACCGCAATGGTTCTGATATTCCCAATCCGGCACTGTTTGTTCAGAATCTGGGATTGAAAACGACTGTTGATAAAGCTGCATCAGCGATTCAGCCAGGAGATTATGGAATTGGCCTGGCTTATCTGAAAACCATGGGAACCAAATCGCAATTTTTTGCTTATGGTACAGCTGTCGGCTATCCAGAAGTGCCAACACATGGTGCTGGTTTCCAGGCCTGTTACAACGACAATCGACGTGCACAGATTTATGTCGCTAATGATGGCAAGATGTACTGTCGATTCAGCATGTTATCGAAAATTGCCGATGATGAAACACCGTGGAATCAGGTGTTCACCAGTGCACATTATCCAGAAGCATCAGTGAGTGTTAAAGGAATGGTGCAACTGGGGAACGATGTAAACAGCGTGTCAGAAAATGTTGCGGCGACATTGAAAGCGGTAAAAATTGCGATGGACAACGCCAGCGCGAGACTGGCAAAGGACCGCAATGGTGCTGATATTCCTGACCCGACTTTGTTTATTCAGAATCTGGGACTTAAACCGACGGTTGATAAGGCTGAAAGTGCTCTGCAACAGGGAGCATACGGAATCGGTAGCAATAATAACTACGAAATGGGTGAGGTTTCACAGTTTCTTGCATATTCAGGTAATGCAGATGAAGTGCCATCGAATGGTGCAGGTTTTCAGGCTGCGTATAACAAGAACAGACGCGCGCAGATTTTCATCACCGGAGCAGGGGAAATGTATCACCGTTTCAGCGGCTCTGATACGGTTAAAGACAATACAACACTATGGCGTCGGGGTGTTTGTGAAGATGAATTTTCATTTGGCAGCAATTATCACCGAATAACTGGCGGTGTGCTGAAGCAGTTTTTTAACAGTTATTTTTCCGGGGCAACTGGTGTGGTGAATAAAGAGTATCAGGTGAATTTTCCGACACCATTTGCCCGTCAGTGCTGGTACGTGATCCCCGTTTTCCGTTCGTCACACGGTGGGAGTGTTGAGGGTGTCGCCATTACAGCTATTACTGCAACTGGCTTTACTCTGAGCATCACCGGAGATAACGGTGGATGGAATATTGGGTTTATTGCGGAGGGGGTCTGATGAGTTATTTTTACAGTCCATCAAGAAATGCATTTTATAACAGTGAACTGAAATCTGATTATTACGATGCTCTCGATGCGTGGCCGGATGACTGTATTGAGGTAAGTGATGCAGTCTATCAGGAGTTTTATCTTGGTTATCGGGAAGGGTACAAAATGGTTGCAGGCACTGATAACCAGCCATCATGGGAAGAACGTCCACCATTGACCCATGAGGAACAGGTGGAACAGGCAGAAATGATGAAACAGATGCGCATTAATGAGGCTAACAACCTGATTAATGAAAAACAATGGCCATCAAAATTACAGCTTGGCAGGCTGAACGAAATGGAGACAACCAGATTTAATGCGATGCTGGATTATCTTGAGTTACTTGAAAATATTAATGTAAGTGATGCCCCGGATATAGTCTGGCCTTTATCACCAGAAGTCTGAATACATCCCCGCGTCTGCGGGGATTCCTGTATCCGCCGTTGTGCCATTTTTCATACAAACCACATAACGTGCATCCTGCTCGTATCAACCAGAACATAGGCAGACCCCCTCTACTACCGGAGAGACTGCCTTATGGCTCAGGATTACCACCACGGGGTGCGCGTTGTTGAAGTCAACGAAGGCACCCGATCCATTACCACGGTGAGCACCGCCATCGTGGGTATGGTCTGCACGGGCGATGATGCCGATGCAAAAATGTTTCCTCTTAATAAACCAGTGCTGATCACTGATGTGCTGACTGCCAGCGGTAAAGCGGGTGAGTCCGGTACTCTGGCCCGTTCGCTGGATGCCATCGCTGACCAGGCAAAACCCGTGACCATTGTTGTGCGTGTGCCGCAGGGTGAAACGGAAGACGAAACCACGACCAATATCATCGGCGCAGTGACTGCTGAAGGTAAAAAAACAGGTATGAAAGCCCTGTTATCTGCCCAGTCACAGCTCGGCGTTAAACCGCGCATTCTCGGCGTGCCAGGCCACGACACCAAGGCGGTAGCTACTGAGTTGCTGAGCGTGGCGCAAAGCCTGCGTGGATTTGCTTACCTGTCAGCGTATGGCTGCAAGACAGTGCAGGAGGCGATCACTTACCGCGAAAACTTCAGCCAGCGCGAAGGGATGCTGATCTGGCCTGACTTTACTGGCTGGGACACGGTGCTGAATGCCGAAGCAACGGCATATGCCACCGCCCGTGCGCTTGGTCTGCGCGCCAAAATTGACGAGCAGACCGGATGGCACAAAAGCCTGTCCAACGTGGGCGTGAACGGTGTCACCGGAATTTCTGCAGATGTGTTCTGGGATCTGCAGGACCCGGCAACCGATGCAGGTCTGCTGAACCAGAACGACGTCACCACGCTTGTGCGTAAAGACGGTTTCCGCTTCTGGGGTTCCCGCTGCCTGAGTGATGACCCGCTCTTTGCCTTCGAAAACTACACCCGCACGGCGCAGGTGCTGATGGACACGATGGCAGAAGCACACATGTGGGCGGTGGATAAACCGCTTAACCCGTCGCTGGCCCGCGACATTATCGAAGGTATCCGCGCCAAAATGCGCAGCCTGGTCAGTCAGGGCTATCTCATTGGTGGTGATTGCTGGCTGGATGAGTCGGTGAACGACAAAGACACGCTGAAAGCCGGAAAACTCACCATCGACTACGACTACACGCCAGTGCCGCCACTTGAAAACCTGATGCTGCGTCAGCGCATCACCGATCAGTACCTGGTGAATTTCGCCAGCCAGGTCAGCGCGTAAGGGGACAACATGGCTTTACCACGCAAATTAAAACACCTGAACCTGTTTAACGACGGGAACAACTGGCAGGGGATCGTTGAGTCGCTGACGCTGCCGAAATTTACCCGCAAATATGAGAAGTATCGCGGCGGCGGAATGCCGGGTGCGGTGGATGTGGATCTGGGGCTTGATGACAGTGCGCTGGACACAGAATTTTCCATTGGTGGTACTGAATTGCTGCTGTTTAAACAGATGGGTAAAGCCACGGTGGATGGCATCCAGCTGCGCTTTACTGGCTCTATTCAGCGTGACGATACCGGGGAAGTGCAGGCCGTGGAGCTTGTCGTGCGTGGACGTCACAAAGAAGTGGATTCCGGCGAGTGGAAGACGGGCGAAAGCAACACCACCAAAGTGACCAGTACCAACAGCTACGCGAAGCTGACCATCAATGGTGAGGTGCTCTATGAAGTGGACCTTATCAACATGGTGGAAATTGTGGACGGTGTGGACCTGATGGAAGCGCACCGCAACGCCCTCGGCCTCTGATATATCTGAACGGCGCGGAATACCGCGCCAGAACCCAATTGACAGGACAGCAAAATGAGCGATAAGCAGACTGAAAAGACCATTCAACTGGATACCCCCATCAAGCGCGGTAAAACAGAAATCACCGAAATTGTGCTGCGTAAACCGCAGTCCGGTACGCTGCGCGGTACACGCCTGCAGGCCATTATGGATATGGATGTAAACGCGATGATGACCGTGATCCCCCGCATCTCCAGTCCGGCACTGACTGCACAGGAAATTGCAGAGATGGACCCGGCAGATCTCACTGCCATGTCGGTTGAGGTTGTCACTTTTTTGTTGAAGAAGTCGGTGCTTGCCGGTTTACCGACAGCCTGACGGTTGACGATCTGGTGGCAGATATCGCCACCATTTTTCACTGGCCGCCATCCGTTACTGACGTTATGCCGCTGACCGAAGTGCTGGAATGGCGGTATAAAGCGATTCAGAGAAGCGGGGCCAACGATGAGTGATAACAACCTGCGTCTGCAGGTCATTCTTAATGCGGTTGACAAGCTCACCCGCCCATTTCGATCTGCGCAGGCCAGTTCAAGAGAACTGGCTGCTGCTGTCAAAAAATCCCGCGATGCAATAAAGCAGCTTGATCAGGCCGGGAGCAGTCTGGACAGCTTCCGAAAGCTGCAGGCAGAAAATCAGAAATTAGGCGACAGGCTGAACTATGCCCGCCAGCGTGCAAATTTGCTCAGTCAGGAACTGGGAGCGATGGGGCCGCCTTCGCAACGTCAGGTTGTTGCTCTGGGCCGTCAACGGCTGGCTGTTCAGCGCCTGGAAGAACGCCAGAAAAAGCTGCAGCAGCAGACGGCGCTTGTGCGTGCAGAACTTTATCGTGCTGGTATTTCAGCTAATGATGGCGCCAGTGCGACGGCCCGCATTACCCGTGAAACGATGCGTTATAACAGGCAGCTTTCTGAGCAGGAAGCGAGGTTACGACGTGTCGGGGAGCAACAGCGAAAAATGCACGCCGCCCGGGGGGCTTACGCCAGGCGTCTTGAAGTAAGGGATCGGATTGCAGGTGCCGGAGCCACCACCACGGCTGCAGGGCTGGCAATGGGCGCACCAGTGATGGCGGCAGTAAAAAGCTATACCAGCATGGAAGATGCCATGAAAGGTGTGGCAAAGCAGGTCAATGGTCTGCGTGACGATAATGGCAATCGCACTGCGCGTTTTTATGAAATGCAGGATGCCATCAAGGCTGCCAGCGAACAGTTGCCGATGGAAAACGGTGCTGTGGACTTCGCCGCACTGGTTGAAGGTGGGGCGCGCATGAACGTCGCAAACCCTGACGACAGCTGGGAAGACCAGAAACGTGACCTGCTGGCCTTCGCCAGCACGGCGGCAAAGGCGGCAACAGCCTTTGAGCTGCCAGCGGATGAACTGTCAGAAAGTCTGGGGAAAATCGCCCAGCTCTACAAAATACCTACCCGCAATATTGAACAGCTCGGTGATGCGCTGAACTATCTGGATGATAACGCCATGTCGAAAGGGGCGGACATCATTGATGTCATGCAACGCCTGGGCGGTGTGGCTGACCGTCTGGATTATCGTAAAGCGGCGGCGCTGGGTTCCACCTTCCTGACACTGGGTGCTGCGCCAGAGGTTGCAGCCAGTGCAGCAAACGCGATGGTGCGTGAATTGTCCATTGCCACCATGCAAAGCAAGAGTTTCTTTGAAGGAATGAATCTGCTGAAGCTCAATCCTGAAGTGATTGAAAAGCAGATGACGAAGGATGCGATGGGAACTATCCAGCGTGTGCTGGAGAAGGTGAACGCACTGCCGCAGGATAAGCGCCTGTCTGCCATGACCATGTTGTTTGGTAAAGAGTTTGGCGATGACGCGGCGAAACTGGCAAACAACCTGCCGGAACTGCAGCGCCAGCTAAAACTGACTGCGGGCAATGATGCGCTCGGTTCCATGCAGAAAGAATCCGACATCAACAAAGACTCACTTTCTGCTCAGTGGTTGCTGGTCAAAACCGGAGCGCAGAACACCTTCAGCAGCCTGGGCGAAACGCTGCGCCAGCCGCTGATGGATATTCTGTACACGGTGAAAAGCATCACGGGGGCGTTGCGCCGCTGGGTGGAAGCTAACCCGGAACTGACAGGCACACTGATGAAAGTAGCCGCTGTGGTGGCTGCGGTTACCGTAGGCCTCGGCACCTTAGCGGTGGCGCTGGCTGCAGTGCTGGGGCCGCTGGCAGTGATCCGTCTGGGATTATCTGTGCTGGGTATCAAAACGTTACCTTCCGTTACGGCAGCAGTAACTCGAACCAGCAGCGCGTTGTCCTGGCTGGCTGGCGCACCACTGGCACTGCTGCGACGCGGGCTTGCTTCATCGGGCAACGCCGCAGGTTTACTTACTGCGCCGTTGTCGTCTTTGCGCCGCACGGCATCACTGACGGGAAATGTCCTGAAAACTGTAGCAGGTGCGCCGGTTGCACTTTTGCGGTCTGGATTATCCGGTTTACGTGCTGTTGCTGTGATGTTTATGAATCCTCTGGCGGTACTGCGCGGTGGACTGGCCGCCGCAGGCACGGTGCTGCGAGTACTGGCATCTGGTCCACTGGCGATGCTGCGCGTTGCCCTGTATGCCATATCTGGTCTGTTAGGTGCTCTGCTCAGTCCGATAGGTCTTGTGGTTACTGCACTGGCGGGCGTGGCGCTGGTTGTCTGGAAATACTGGCAACCCATCACCGCATTTCTTGGTGGCGTGGTGGAAGGATTCAAAGCGGCGGCAGGTCCCGTCAGTGCAGCATTCAAACCGCTTAAGCCCGTGTTCCAGTGGATTGGCGACAAAGTACAGGCTCTGTGGGGCTGGTTTACTGATCTGCTGACGCCCGTTAAGTCGACCTCTGCCGAACTGCAGAGTGCAGCGGCAATGGGGCGGCGATTCGGAGAGGCACTGGCGGAAGGGCTGAATATGGTCATGCATCCGCTGGACTCCCTGAAATCCGGCGTTTCCTGGTTGCTGGAGAAGCTCGGCATTGTCAGTAAAGAGGCCGCAAAGGCAAAACTGCCGGAAAGCGTGACGCGTCAGCAACCTGCGACGGTGAATGCAGACGGTAAAGTGATGATGCCATCGGGTGGTTTCCCGTCATGGGGATATGGCTTTGCGGGGATGTATGACAGCGGCGGGTATATCCCGCGCGGGCAGTTTGGCATCGTCGGTGAAAACGGGCCGGAAATTGTTAACGGCCCGGCAAATGTGACCAGCCGGAGAAATACAGCTGCACTGGCTGCCGTTGTTGCCGGAATGATGGGCGTTGCTGCCGCGCCAGCAGAGCTTCCACCGTTGCACCCTTTGGCACTTCCCGCGAAAGGTGGAGAAGCAATTGTGAGTCGTGCAGCCACTGTGCCGCCCGTTTACAGGATTGAGGCACCGACGCAGATCATCATCCAGACACAGCCAGGACAAAGTGCGCAGGATATTGCGCGGGAGGTGGCCCGCCAGCTTGATGAACGTGAACGCAGGCTGAAGGCAAAAGCCAGGAGTAACTACAGCGATCAGGGGGGATACGACGCATGATGATGGTGCTGGGATTGTACGTGTTTATGCTGCGCACCGTGCCGTATCAGGAACTGCAGTATCAGCGCAGCTGGCGACATGCGGCTAACAGCCGGGTAAATCGTCGTCCGTCCACGCAGTTTCTGGGACCGGACAACGACATGCTGACGCTTTCCGGTGTTCTTATGCCGGAGATAACAGGCGGAAGGCTGTCGTTGCTGGCACTTGAGCAGATGGCAGAACAGGGGAAAGCATGGCCTCTGATTGAAGGCAGCGGCACGATTTACGGCATGTATGTGATTGAGGGACTGAATCAGACTAAAACGGAGTTTTTCCGCGACGGTATGCCGCGCCGGATTGAGTTCACCCTGTCGCTCAAACGGGTGGATGAGTCCCTGTCCGATATGTTCGGTGATCTCAGTGCGCAGCTGAGTAATCTGCAGGGAACGGCAACATCTGCCTTAAGCGATATCAGTAAAACGGTGGGAGGGCTTCTGTCGTGAATTTCAGCTCTGAACTGGTTAACAAAGGCAACAAAACTCCGGCATTCAGCATCAGTATTGAAGGCAGGGATATTACCACTGTGCTGGACAACCGCCTGATGGGGCTGACGTTGACGGATAACCGGGGATTTGAAGCGGACCAGCTTGAGCTGGAGCTGGACGACGCCGACGGAAAAATCGTGCTGCCGCGCCGTGGTGCGGTCATTACGCTGGCGCTGGGCTGGAAGGGGCAGCCGCTTTTCCCGAAAGGGGCATTCACGGTGGACGAGATTGAACACACTGGCGCACCGGACCGCCTGACTATTCGGGCGCGAAGTGCTGATTTTCGTGAAACGCTGAATACCCGCCGTGAAAAGTCGTGGCACAAGACCACCGTCGGGGAAGTGGTGAAGGAAATAGCCGCGCGGCACAAGCTGAAGATGGCACTGGGTAAAGACCTGTCGGATAAGCCCGTGGAGCATATAGACCAGACTAATGAGAGTGACGGCAGTTTTCTGATGCGGCTGGCGCGACAGTACGGTGCCATCGCGTCGGTGAAAAATGGCAATCTGTTATTCATCCGGCAGGGGCAGGGCAAAAACGCTACTGGTAAACCACTGCCAGTGATCACTATCACACGCAAGGACGGCGACAGTCACCGCTTTACCCTGGCAGATCGCGGAGCCTACACGGGCGTAATTGCCAGCTGGTTGCATACCCGCGAACCTGCGAAGAAAGAAAGTACCACGGTGAAGCGTAAGCGCAGAACTAAGAAGCAGAAGAAAGAGCCGGAAGCGAAGCAGGGCGATTACCTGGTGGGTACGGATGAAAACGTGCTGGTACTTAATCGCACTTATGCCAACCGGAGCAACGCTGAACGGGCAGCGAAAATGCAGTGGGAACGCCTGCAACGCGGCGTTGCGTCATTCTCGCTACAACTGGCGGAAGGGCGGGCAGATCTTTACACGGAAATGCCAGTGAAAGTTAGTGGCTTTAAACAACCGATAGATGATGCGGAATGGACCATTACGACTCTGACTCATACCGTCAGCCCGGATAATGGTTTTACGACCAGTATTGAACTCGAAGTGAAGATTGATGATCTTGAAATGGAATAAAGTGTTCTCAATATTGATATTTTGTGTATCATTACAATGATTCTGATAGCAAAGGTAGGGATCTGGATATGATGAATTGTCCAAAGTGTGGTCATGCGGCACACACAAGGAGCAGTTTTCAAGTAACTGAAAGCACCAAAGAGCGTTACTGCCAGTGCCAAAATATTAACTGCGGGAGCACTTTTGTTACCCATGAAACAGTGGTCCGGTTTATTGTGACACCCGCACTGATTGCTACTGCTCCTCCACATCCATTGCCAGGTGGTCAGGGGCATATGAATTTTTGAGAAAGAGAACCTGCTACGGCAGGTTTTTATTCATCTGGGATCTCACCCGTTTCAAGAAAATGTATAAAGCCAGGCTCATCTATGATGATTGTGCCTTTCATCCTGGCTGCCGATACTTTTGATGGGCCTGCATTGTAACCGCAACAGAGCATCTGAAGGTTTTGGGTTACAGAGGTTCTTACCGTTAATCCTTGTTCATTCGCCTTATCAACCAATCTTTCTTTATCTGCTTTCTTAAATCCGGTGAAACACACATCGAATGTATTTTTTTTCGGACCAGACTGCTTAGTGAGATGTGAGTAGTTTTCGGGGAGGAATGACGCGCATTCCTGAATGGCTTGTTCTGGTGAATCGTACTGTTTAAGAATGCGGTCTTTTCGGAAGGTTTTTATTCGATCGGTGTTCTTACAAATGCCCTGTATATGATTTTCGCTATAACTGATGCTCTGTATTGAGTGAACTCCGATACGACCATTTGCATTGATGTAAACAAAGTGAAGTTCTTCCATGTGAAACCTCTTTGCATGATTTCAAGAGGGCGACAGGCAAGATAGACGCAAAAGTCTGTCGCCATTTTGCCGCCACTACCAAAGAAAAAGGGGCTACGCTTTCACGTAACCCCTTGTTTTATTTGGTGGAGCTGGCGGGAGTTGAACCCGCGTCCGAAATTCCTACATCCTCGGTACTACATGCTTAGTCAGTCTTTACATTCGCTTGCCAGCTGCGGACGGACACGCCACTAACAAACTAGCCTGATTAAGTTTTAACGCTTCAACCCCAGGCAGGGCTTCCACGCGATCTCTTTTGGGTTTGACCTCTCTTGATCCCCGTCCTAAGAGCGGAGGCTAGGGAGAGAGGGCTCTAAGCAGGTTATTAAGCTGCTAAAGCGTAGTTTTCGTCGTTTGCGACTATTTTTTGCGGCTTTTTACGAGGCCAACCGCCCCTCGGCATGCACCTTGGGTTTCGCAAATCCCGTCGAATCCAGAATCAGCCCCAATGTGTAAAGGTAAGTATACCAGATTTATGAGCGCCATGACCAGCCTCAATGGCGTTATCGTTAAAGATTTAGCACCCATGTAGCCTGATTTTTATTCGATTAAGCAATGGGATGGCAACATTTGTGTCGGATGTGATAGCCAATAAGATGTTCATTCGCGCCGCCGGAGAGGGAGGCGCGGTGAGGAACTGGTCAATAATTGGACTACAGGTTTAACGGTGGGCGTTTTTCATGATACGCGCTTTATCCACCTGCCATTCGCGTTCTTTGATGTCTGAACGTTTATCGTGCTGTTTCTTACCTTTGGCGACGCCGATTTTCACTTTGCACCAGGCATTTTTCCAGTATAGGGAGAGCGCCACTACGGTATAGCCTTCTCGATTGACGCGACCGTACAATGAGTCCAGTTCGCGCTGGTTGAGAAGTAACTTGCGGGTACGGGTAGGATCGCACACCACATGCGTGGAGGCCACGGCCATTGGCGTGATGTTAGCGCCAAACAGAAATGCCTCTCCGTCACGCAGAAGGACGTAGCTGTCGCTGATATTGGCTTTTCCTGCGCGCAGGGATTTAACCTCCCAGCCTTGCAGGGCAAGTCCCGCTTCGAACTCTTCTTCGATAAAGTATTCGTGACGGGCGCGCTTGTTAAGCGCGATGGTCGCTGAACCAAGTTTATGTGCTTTTTTCTTCGTCATAAGCGTCGTGAATCATCGGTAATCTGAAATCGAAAACACCCCATATCAATCCTGCGGGGGACAAGGCTCTATCTTAGCATGAACCCGATGTTACCCAGCGCCGGGATAGCGTTTTTTTTACAGCAGGATAAATGATATTATTTGTTGGATTTTTGTTGATGGAAATTGTTATGCCTCAGATTAGCCGGACCGCACTGGTACCCTACAGCGCGGAGCAAATGTATCAGTTAGTGAATGACGTTCAGTCTTATCCTCAGTTTTTGCCGGGTTGTACCGGAAGTCGGATTCTGGAGTCCACTCCTGGGCAGATGACTGCGGCGGTAGATGTCTCTAAGGCTGGGATCAGCAAAACGTTTACTACCCGCAACCAGTTGACCAGTAACCAAAGTATTCTTATGAATCTGGTGGATGGGCCGTTCAAGAAATTGATTGGTGGATGGAAGTTTACGCCGCTGAGCCAGGAGGCGTGTCGTATCGAGTTTCATCTCGACTTTGAGTTTACCAATAAGTTGATTGAACTCGCCTTTGGTCGCGTGTTTAAAGAGCTGGCGGCTAATATGGTCCAGGCTTTTACGGTTCGTGCGAAAGAGGTTTACAGTGCCAGGTAAAATTGCCGTTGAGGTGGCTTATGCGCTACCTGAGAAGCAGTACCTGCAGCGAGTGACGCTGCAGGAGGGCGCGACGGTTGAAGAAGCTATTCGCGCCAGTGGCTTGCTGGAATTGCGTACCGATATCGATTTAACTAAAAACAAAGTCGGCATTTACAGCCGTCCGGCAAAACTAAGCGATAGTGTGCATGATGGCGATCGGGTGGAGATTTATCGCCCTCTCATTGCCGATCCGAAAGAGCTTCGCAGGCAACGAGCAGAAAAATCAGCGAATAAATAACAGACAGAAAAAAGGTGCTCATTGAGCACCTTTTTTAACGTCTTTGAGAGCAACTTTATTATTAGTTACCACTCAGCGCAGGTTTGTTATCAATATTGGTCAACACACCGCTACTGTTAAAGGTCAGCGTCAGCGTTTGCTGAGTTACACCTTCATGACCTGGTTGCTGGCGGAAGACATAGAACCAGGTATTCGTACCAAATGGATCGGACATCAGCGGTGTACCCAATGCGTACGCAACTTGTTGTTGCGTCATGCCAACACGTATTTTGGATACGTCGTTAGCGGTCAGATAGTTCCCCTGGTTGATGTCAGGACGGTAAACCACTCGCTCCAGAGTGGAACAGCCTGCGGTCAACATCAATAGTACTGCTGCTGCAGCAGTCAGCGTTTTACAGCGCATAGTGATTTGATTCCTTTTCGGGCCCGAGCAGTACGTGGCTCATCTGTAATATGCCGATGATAATAGACCTTTCATCACTTTAAAACCTTTTGCTTTCCGGTCTTACGGCGTTTTGCTGTTTACTCTGACCGTGAAGCAGGAAAAAAGTTTACGCTGCAAGCAGTTCTTTCGCATTCGCCAGTGTATTACGTGTGACTTCACTGCCACCAAGCAGGCGCGCCAGCTCTTGTAACCGCGCTTTTTTATTCAGGGATTGCATATGCGTTTCTGTCATCGCACCATCGGTTTCTTTGCTGACAAAATAGTGTTGATGACCACATCCCGCGACTTGTGGCAGGTGGGTAACACACATCACCTGAGTTGATTCGCCGAGTTGACGCAGCAGTTTGCCGACAACTGCCGCTGTTGGACCGCTAATCCCTACATCCACTTCATCAAAAATCAGTGCCGGGGTTTCCATTTTACGCGCCGTGATGACCTGGATTGCCAGTGCGATGCGGGACAATTCACCACCGGATGCGACTTTGGCAATAGGCTGCATTGGCTGACCTGGGTTGGTGGTTACCCGAAACTCAATACGATCGGCACCGTCAGCGCCCAGGTGATGCTCGTCAAATTTAACATCGATCGTAAACTGCCCATGCGGCATTGAGAGCGCATGCATACTGTCGGTGATCAGCTGTGCAAGTTCTTCTGCATATTGCTGGCGTTGTTGGTGTAATGCGCGCGCGATTTCCAGTGCCTGCTGATGATGTTTCGTTACCGCCAGCGCAAGCGTTTCTTGTGAGTCGGCCTGATCGTCCAGTTGCTGCTGTTCTTCCAGTAGCGACTGGTAATACTGTGGCAATGCCTCAGGGCTGACGTGATGTTTACGTGCCAGCGAAATCTGTTTTGAGATGCGCTGTTCAAGTTCAAATAGTCGGTTGGGATCGAGATCCAGACGATCGCAGTAGTGGCGCAGTTCATCGCTGGCTTCAGCAATCTGGATGGTAGCTTCTTCCAGCATATCAAGTACGCCGGACAGTTTGCTGTCCATGCCAATCAATTCGCTCACCAGTTGTTTAGCCGTGTAAAGCTGACTTTGCAGGTTTGCGTCTTCACCGTCGGCCATTAATGCCAATGCATTCTGGCTGGTGGTCAGCAATTGACCGCTGTTCGCCAGACGTTTGTACTCTTCGTCGATTTGTTCAAACTCTCCGGGCTGCGGATTAAATTCGTTAAGTTCTTTTAATTGGTATTGCAGCAGTTCCGCACGGGCAGCGCGTTCCTGACTTAACTGTTGATGATGCGCGAGGTCACGGCAGCTTTGATGCCACAACTGATAACGTGCTGTCATTTCCTGGAGTAGAGAGGTTTCATTGGCATAGCCATCAAGCAGGAACTTTTGGTGCTCGGGTTTGGTGAGTAACTGATGAGCGTGCTGACCATGGATCTGAATCAGCAACTGACCCAGTTCGCGCAGTTGTGACAGAGGAACAGCTGTACCGTTGATGAAACCACGGGAGCGACCATCGCTGCTGATCACGCGACGAAGCAAACATTCATGCCCGTCTTCAAGCTGGTTTTCTTCCAGCCAGCGCAGAGCCGCTGGCGTATCTTTCAGAGAAAAACGGGCGCACAGGTCAGCGCGAGCAGCGCCGGTACGCACCATGTCGGCTTCAGCGCGACCACCGAGACAAAGACCGAGGGCATCTATTGCAATAGATTTACCCGCGCCGGTCTCGCCAGTTATTACGGTCATGCCGCTATGAAAATCAATCTCAAGCTCACGAACGATAGCAAAGTTGCTGATGGTCAGTTGTGCCAACATAGTCGTTTTCCTGTATGAAAAACCATTACTGTTATTGTGTACAGTATAAACTGGTTTTATATACAGTAAAGAGGCTGGCGTAAAATTAGAATAATTTTTTTGACCAGCCGAGCTTGGTGCTTAATGTGTTGAAATAACTGTAATCTTTCGGATGAATCAGATTCAGATGGTAATCACAGCGACGAATCAGGACATCTTCACCTTCCTGAATCGGCAGTGCTATCTGGCTGTCGCAACTGATTTCCAGGTCGTTACGGCGATGCGAAAAACGCAGACGGATCGTGCTGCTGCTGTTTATGACCAGTGGTCGTGCTGACAACGTATGCGGGAACATGGGCACCAGGGTAATCGCATCCAGAGAGGGGGTCAGAATAGGACCGCCTGCAGAGAGGGAATAGGCGGTGGAGCCTGTTGGCGTCGAAATAATTAGTCCATCAGATCGCTGAGAAAACGCAAAGATCTCGTCGATATACACTTCGAACTCAATCATATGCGCCACTTTGCCTGGATGAAGCACCACTTCATTTATCGCGGTGCTGATGCGTTTCTGGCAATCTTGCTGACAGACTTGCGCTTCCAGCAAAAAACGTTTCTCGCTGATGTAGTGGCCTTCCAGCACATCGGCTAACTGTTGCTGGGCGTTATCGGGGTCAAGGTCAGTCAGGAAACCCAGGTTGCCACGGTTGATTCCAATAACTTTAATATCGTAACGGGCGAGTGTGCGTGCCGCGCCCAGCATATTACCGTCGCCACCAACGACTACCGCGAGATCAGCTAGTTGCCCAATCTCCGCGAGCGTGCCAGTTTTCACATTCTTCAGTTGCAGTTCGTGAGCGATTTGTTGCTCAACGATGACCTCGTAACCTTTTGTGCACAGCCAGCGGTAGAGCATTTCATGTGTTGTCAGTGCAGTGGGGTGCCGTGGGTGTCCCACAATGCCAATACACTTGAAATGATTATTCATTTTTCCGAGGTCCTTGTTGCGAAGATTGATGACAATGTGAGTGCTTCCCTTGAAACCCTGAAACTGATCCCCATAATAAGCGAAGTTAGCGAGATGAATGCGAAAAAAACGCGGAGAAATTCATGAGTAGTAAAGAACAGAAAACGCCTGAGGGGCAAGCCCCGGAAGAAATTATCATGGATCAGCACGAAGAGATTGAGGCAGTTGAGCCAGAAGCTTCTGCTGAGCAGGTGGATCCGCGCGATGAAAAAATTGCGAATCTCGAAGCTCAGCTGGCTGAAGCCCAGACCCGTGAACGTGACGGCATTTTGCGTGTAAAAGCCGAAATGGAAAACCTGCGTCGACGTACTGAACTGGATATTGAAAAAGCCCACAAATTCGCGCTGGAGAAATTCATCAACGAATTGCTGCCGGTGATTGATAGCCTGGATCGTGCGCTGGAAGTGGCTGATAAAGCTAACCCGGATATGTCTGCGATGGTTGAAGGCATTGAGCTGACGCTGAAGTCGATGCTGGATGTTGTGCGTAAGTTTGGTGTTGAAGTGATCGCCGAAACTAACGTGCCGCTGGACCCGAATGTGCATCAGGCTATCGCAATGGTGGAATCTGATGACGTTGCGCCAGGTAACGTACTGGGCATTATGCAGAAGGGTTATACGCTGAATGGTCGTACGATTCGTGCGGCGATGGTAACTGTAGCGAAAGCAAAAGCGTAATTTCTGTTTTCGTAATAATTCACGGCCCTGCATGCGAATGCAGGGCCGTTTTCGTTACTCCGCCACACTCTCGCGCAGCGGTTTCACAGGAAAAACTTTTACCTGCTTAATCATATTGTCCTGTACGTCGAGAATATCTATATCGTACTCGCCAATACGCACGCGGGTGCCTGCGACAGGGATCTCTTCCAGTGCCTCAAGAATGACGCCATTAACCGTGCGGGCATCATCTTCCGGTAGATGCCAGTTAAAGGCTTTGTTGATTTCCCGCACGTTGGCGGTGCCATCGATAATCACCGAACCGTCGTTTTGCGGCGTGACCTCTTCGGCAAGTGTTGGCGACATCGACGTAGTGAAATCGCCGACAATCTCTTCCAGAATATCTTCAACCGTCACCAGCCCCTGAATGTCTCCATACTCGTTGACGACCAGGCCGACTTTCTTTTTGTTGCGCTGAAACTTTACCAACTGCGTGCTGAGCGGCGTACCTTCCGGCACAAAATAGATCTCGTCCGCGGCGCGCAGCATGGTTTCTTTGGTGAACTCTTTTTTCTCCGACATCAACCGCCAGGCTTCACGTACTCGCAGCATACTGATGGCGTCGTCCAGCGAATCACGGTAGAGCACGATGCGCCCGTGAGGTGAGTGGGAGAGTTGGCGCAGAATCGATTTCCAGTCATCGTTGATATCAATACCGATAATTTCACTGCGCGGCACCATGATGTCATCAACGGTCATTTTTTCCAGATCGAGCACCGACAGCAGCATATCCTGATTGCGACGGGAAATTTGTGAGCGTGATTCGTGCACGATAGTGCGCAACTCTTCTTTGCTCAAAGAGCCGCTAACCACGATATCGGTTTTGATACCCATCATGCGCATCAGCATACGGGTGATAGCATTCAGCAACCAGACCAGCGGCATCATCAAAATTTGCAGCGGAGCCAGCAGAAAACTACTCGGATAAGCGACTTTTTCCGGGTACAGCGCGGCAATGGTTTTCGGCAATACCTCAGCAAATACCAGTACGACAAAAGTCAGCACACCAGTCGCAATTGCCACGCCCGCATCGCCGTACAAACGCATCCCAACAATAGTGCCGAGCGCGGAGGCAAGAATATTGACCAGGTTATTGCCGATTAACACCAGGCTTATCAGGCGGTCTGGCTTACGCAGCAATTTTTCGACGCGTTTGGCCGAGCGATTACCCTGTTTCGCCATATGTCGCAGACGATAGCGGTTGAGGGTCATCATTCCGGTTTCGGACCCGGAAAAATAGGCTGAAATGACCACCATGATGATCAGAATAATGATCAACGTAGTAGTAGAAATGTGTTCCAGGGGAAACTCCTTTTCTGGGTTTAGCTGATTAACTGCTGGACAATTCGGCTGCCGAAGTAGGCCAGTGTCAGAATTACCGCGCCCGCAACGTTAAACCAGACGACGCGGCGTCCACGCCATCCTTCATGATAATGTCCCCACAGCAGCACAATATAGACAAACCACGCCACGATAGAGAGCACAGCCTTGTCGATATTTTCCATGCTAAATAAGTTGTGCATGTAGAACAGGCCAGTGCAAAGCGTGAGCGTTAGCAGCACCACGCCAATCTGCGTGATGTGGAACATTTTACGCTCGATACTCATCAATGGCGGCATTTCCTGGTTAAACGCCAGCTTCTTGTTCTTCAGTTGGTAATCAATCCACGCCAGTTGCAGCGCGTACAGGGCGGCGATAATTAGCGTGGCATAGGAAAAGAGCGATAAGCCAATGTGCACCAGCATCCCAGGCGTTGCTTCCAGATGGGTGATGTATTCATTGGGCATGAAGGTCGCCAGCGCCAGGTTGATAAGCGCAAAGGCATAGACAATGGGTAGCAGCAACCAGCCACGATTGCGAGAAGCCACAATGGTCATTACCGTACAGATCATCAAACTGACCAATGAACCAACGTTCAGCAGGCTGAGGTTTTGTCCGCTATCACCGTCGGGCAGGATGCGGGCTTCCAGAGCGATTGCGTGGCAGACCAGCGCAATGACCGCAGAAATAATAGCCATGCGCCGCCAGCCGCCGTTTTTTTGCAGCAGACCGGGAACAATCAGCGCAAGACTGACGGAGTAGGCGACAAGCGCGAGCAGAGCAAAAACGGGCATAGTAATGTCGACAGTTTGAGCAATAAGAAAGAGAAGCAGTATAGCGTCAGGTGAACGCTGCTCCAACCGTTGCATAACAACAAAGACGCCTTCATGTTATACTGCGGCAAAATACTGATGATGTGTCGCGATTGCGGCCAACCGTTTCCACCCCAGGCGAGAGACAATGTTTGATAATTTAACCGATCGTTTGTCGCGCACGCTGCGCAATATCAGTGGCCGTGGACGCCTCACTGAAGACAACGTAAAAGATACGCTGCGCGAAGTGCGCATGGCGCTGCTGGAGGCGGACGTCGCTCTGCCGGTAGTGCGTGAGTTTATCAATCGCGTAAAAGAGAAAGCGGTTGGTCATGAAGTTAATAAGAGCCTGACGCCGGGGCAGGAGTTCGTCAAAATCGTCCGTAACGAACTGGTTGCGGCGATGGGCGAAGAGAACCAGACCCTGAATCTGGCTGCGCAACCGCCTGCGGTCGTGCTGATGGCAGGCCTGCAAGGTGCCGGTAAAACAACCAGCGTTGGTAAACTCGGTAAGTTCCTGCGCGAGAAGCACAAGAAGAAAGTGCTGGTGGTTTCTGCTGACGTCTATCGCCCGGCGGCAATCAAACAGCTTGAGACGCTGGCAGAGCAGGTGGGCGTTGATTTCTTCCCTTCTGATGTTGGTCAGAAGCCGGTTGATATTGTTAACGCGGCGCTGAAAGAAGCCAAACTGAAATTCTACGACGTGCTGCTGGTGGATACCGCTGGTCGTCTGCACGTTGACGAAGCGATGATGGACGAGATCAAACAAGTCCATGCGTCGATTAACCCGGTTGAAACCCTGTTTGTGGTTGACGCCATGACCGGTCAGGATGCGGCCAATACGGCAAAAGCATTCAATGAAGCGTTACCGCTTACCGGCGTAGTGTTGACCAAAGTGGACGGCGATGCCCGCGGCGGTGCGGCGCTCTCTATTCGTCACATCACTGGCAAACCGATCAAATTCCTCGGTGTTGGCGAGAAAACTGAGGCGCTGGAGCCGTTCCATCCGGACCGCATCGCGTCGCGTATTCTCGGCATGGGCGACGTACTGTCGCTGATCGAAGATATCGAAAGCAAAGTTGACCGCGCGCAGGCAGAGAAATTAGCCAGCAAGCTGAAAAAAGGTGACGGCTTCGATCTCAACGACTTTCTTGAGCAGCTGCGCCAGATGAAAAATATGGGCGGCATGGCTAGCCTGATGGGCAAGCTGCCGGGCATGGGGCAGATCCCGGATAACGTCAAGTCACAGATGGACGATAAAGTGCTGGTGCGTATGGAAGCCATCATCAACTCGATGACGATGAAAGAGCGCGCTAAGCCAGAAATCATCAAAGGTTCGCGTAAGCGTCGTATCGCTGCCGGTTGCGGTATGCAGGTGCAGGACGTTAACCGCCTTCTGAAGCAGTTCGACGACATGCAGCGCATGATGAAGAAAATGAAGAAGGGCGGAATGGCGAAGATGATGAGAAGCATGAAGGGTATGATGCCCCCAGGCTTCCCTGGTCGCTAATCGGCCTGGCTTGTTTGCCATTTTGGCACCGGGATGTGCTCGTCATCCTCACGTACTGCGTGTACGCTCCGGTGACTGCGCGCACTCCGGCACCAAACTGGCTGCACCGCCGACGGCCTTTTACAGCAGAGTTAGCAACTGTTGATTGCAATTCCCGCAAAAATGAGTAAAATTTTCGGGCTTTTAATATGACACCGGACTCCGTTCCTCGATGGGGTCCGGTTGTTTTATTCACACAAGAGGATGTTATGGTAACTATTCGTTTAGCACGTCACGGCGCTAAAAAGCGTCCGTTCTACCAGGTTGTTGTCGCTGACAGCCGTAATGCACGCAACGGTCGCTTCATCGAGCGCGTTGGTTTCTTCAACCCAATCGCTAGCGAAAAAGAAGAAGGCACTCGCCTGGATCTGGATCGCATCGCTCACTGGGTTGGCCAGGGCGCAACTATTTCTGATCGCGTTGCTGCGCTGATCAAAGAAGTAAACAAAGCAGCTTAATCTGTCACGGTGGTCATGATGAGCAAACAACTCACCGCGCAAGCACCTGTTGATCCCATCGTTTTGGGAAAAATGGGTTCGTCTTACGGTATTCGTGGGTGGCTCAGAGTGTTTTCTTCCACCGAAGACGCCGAAAGCATTTTTGACTATCAGCCCTGGTTTATCCAGAAGGCGGGTCAGTGGCAGCAAGTCCAGCTGGAAAGCTGGAAGCACCACAATCAGGACATGATCATCAAGCTGAAAGGCGTTGACGATCGTGATGCGGCGAACCTGCTGACGAATTGTGAAATTGTCGTGGATTCATCGCAGCTGCCTCAGCTTGAAGAGGGGGACTACTACTGGAAAGACCTGATGGGCTGCCAGGTAGTAACCACTGAAGGCTACGATCTCGGTAAAGTCGTCGATATGATGGAAACCGGATCTAATGACGTTCTCGTCATTAAGGCAAACCTGAAAGATGCGTTTGGTATCAAGGAACGTCTCGTACCGTTCCTCGATGGGCAGGTTATCAAGAAAGTCGATCTCACTACTCGTTCAATCG
>OGHK01000245.1_pt1 | contig 56909 bp, 59 predicted proteins | sample 1571411 | NCBI WGS metagenome assembly OGHK01 (sample SAMEA2582043, study PRJEB24529) | metagenome | biome: Human gut stool | place: China | collected 2011 | reverse complement strand
GAACGCCTGATGTAGTTGGGGGTTGCCCCCTGTTAGATATGGTAGTCGCTTAGCATTTATCCGCCATAGCTCAGTTGGTAGTAGCGCATGACTGTTAATCATGATGTCGTAGGTTCGAGTCCTACTGGCGGAGTTTAAGAGCGGTAGACGGAGAGCAACTCAGATGAGTTGCTTTTTTTGTGCATCAATTTGTAGATATAGTATTTTAAAAATTACTTTCCTGAAAGTATGATGTTTTTCATAGAAGGAGACTATTATGGTGTGTTCTTTTCAGAATATTTGTTATAATAGATGTAATATTTTAAAAGGAATGTTTAATGGTTATTATTGAAAAGGCACCTGCTAAGATTAATTTAGGATTGGATATTGTTGGGAAAAGGCCTGATGGTTATCATGATTTATCAATGGTTATGGTTAGTGTTGATTTGAATGACTATATCACGGTATCTGAGATTTCTGGCTCAGATATTATTGTTGAGTCTAATAATCACAAGATACCTTTAAATGCTAAAAATGATGTTTTTAAGGCAGCTCAGCTCATTAAGAATAGATATGGCATCAAGTCTGGTGTTAAGATTGAACTGGAGAAAACAATCCCTATCTGTGCTGGTTTGGGTGGCGGGTCAACTGATGCTGCTGCCACTATCAGGGCTTTAAATAAGTTATGGCAACTTGAATTATCTAAAGAAGAAATGATTGAGATTGGCTTTCAAGTGGGGAGTGATGTGCCTTATTGTTTGGGAGCTGGTTGTGCCTGCATTTCTGGTAAGGGTGAGATTGTGGAGTGTTTAAATACTTCTTTATCTGCTTGGGTTGTTTTGGTTAAACCTGATTTTGGGGTTTCAACGCGCACGGTTTTTCCTGAGATTGATTGTGAGACGATTTCTCGTGTTGATATTGATTCTTTAAAGGAAGCTGTTTTAGCTAATGATTACGAACAGATTATTGCTCATATGGGAAATTCTTTAGAGGATATTACCATTAAGCGCAAGCCATTTATCCAAAAGATCAAGGATCGGATGATGAAGTGTGGGGCCGATGCTGCTTTGATGACAGGAAGTGGTCCAACGGTTTTTGGTTTGTGTCGTTCAGAGAAAAAGGCAGACCGTTTGGTTAATAGTATGCGAGGCTTCTGTAAGGAAGTTTACAAAGTTCGAATATTGTGATGAAAGGGAATCAGGTAATTGATTCTTCTTTTTCTTTTTGATATAATTAACTGGTTAATGAAGTGAGAGGAGTGTTGATAATGCAGCTAGAAAAACAAATTGATTGTCTAGTAAATGAAATTTTATTAAAAGCCGAAAATCAGCACGAGTTATTATTTGGTGCTTGTCAAAGCGGTGTCGAATTAACTAATACACAAGAGCATATTTTGATGCTCTTATCGCAAGAGCGATTGACTAACTCAGCCTTGGCAAAACGTTTGAATATTAGCCAAGCAGCGGTTACTAAGGCTATCAAGTGTTTGGTTAAAGAGGGAATGCTTGCGCCTGTGAAAAATAAAGATGACGCTCGTGTAACTTATTTTGAGTTGACTGAGCTTGCTAAACCTGTCGCTGATGAGCACAATCATCACCATCATGCGACATTGTCAGTTTATAAAAAAATGATTGATGATTTTTCAGATGAAGAACAGTCTATCATCTCAAGGTTCTTGACTGCTTTTTCAGATGAGCTAGAAGGGTGTAAATGAGATATATTACAGTAGAAGATTTATCTTTCCAATATGACAGTGAACCTGTCTTGGAAGGGATTAATTACCATTTAGATAGTGGTGAGTTTGTTACTTTAACTGGTGAAAATGGTGCAGCAAAATCAACTTTGGTTAAGGCGACGCTTGGTATTTTGACACCAAAGAGTGGTCAAGTGACAATCTCTAAAACAAATAAAGATGGCAAGAAACTTCGTATTGCCTATTTGCCACAGCAGATTGCTAGTTTTAATGCTGGTTTTCCGTCAACGGTTCATGAATTCGTCCGTTCTGGTCGATACCCTAGAAATGGTTGGTTTTGTCGTTTGACTAAGCATGACGAAGAACACGTTAAGGTTAGTCTAGAATCAGTTGGTATGTGGGAAAATCGTAATAAGCGCATTGGGAGCTTATCTGGAGGTCAAAAACAACGTATTGTGATTGCGCGTATTTTTGCTTCAGATCCTGATATTTTTATTTTAGATGAAGCAACAACTGGTATGGATGCTGGAACAACTGAAAGGTTTTACGAATTGATGCACCACAGTGCACATACACACGGAAAATCTGTTTTGATGATTACACATGATCCAGATGAGGTGAAACGTTATGCTGACCGTAATATTCACCTGGTGCGTAGTCAAAAGACACCCTGGCATTGCTTCGATCTTCATGCTTTAACAAAGAAAGGAGCTAAGGATGCTGACTGAGATTTTTTCATATGATTTTATGCAACGCGCCATTATGGCGGTAGTTGCGATTAGTATTTTCGCTCCGATTTTGGGGATTTTCTTAATTTTACGTCACCAAAGTTTGATGAGTGATACACTTAGCCATGTTTCTTTGGCTGGTGTTGCTCTTGGTATTTTACTTGGAAAATCAACAACTTGGTCAACGGTCATTGTGGTGACGATTGCAGCTGTTGTTTTAGAATATTTGCAGACGGTTTATAAGCACTATATTGAAATTTCTACGGCGATTCTGATGTCGCTTGGTTTAGCGGTTGCCTTGATTGTAACAAGTAAGTCAGAGAATGCTGGTAGTGTGAATTTGGAACAGTATTTATTCGGTTCGATTGTGACGATTAATATGGGTCAAGTCATTGCTTTGTTTGTGATTGCAGTTATTGTTTTGATTTTGACTTTATTATTTATCAGACCGATGTATGTTCTGACATTTGACGAGGAGACAGCTTTTGTTGATGGCTTGCCAGTTCGTTTGATGTCATTGTTGTTCAATATTGTGACTGGAATTGCGATTGCTTTGACGATTCCTGCAGCAGGAGCTTTGCTGGTGTCAACGATTATGGTTCTACCAGCAAGTATCGCAATGAGGCTTGGGAAAAACTTTAGATCAGTGATTTTTATTGGTGTTTTAGTTGGTTTTATTGGTATGGTGACTGGTATTATCACCTCATATTACTGGGAAACACCAGCAAGCGCAACGATTACGATTATCTTTGTGGTAATTTTCCTTTTGGTAAATTTATTTAATGTGGTAAGTCGTCGTAATAGCTAAAAAAGAGAGGAAGTTTCTCTCTTTTTTTTGATGACATAAAAAAACAGATGCTTAGAGCATCTGTTAATGATTTTAAATTAGTAAGTCAATACGAAGTATTTTTTCTTATTTGTTATTCAAAATCCTATAATATCAACGTTTGAGAGGTGTTTTTAGGTCTATTGTTTTGAATTTACTCCCCTTTTTGTGGACTTTTATAAATTTTCTAGGGCTTTTTCATAATATAACACCGCCTCTTTTTCTTTCTCTTTTGATAAATGGCTATAAGTATCCATAGTCATGGCTAACGTTGCATGTCCTAGGCGATGTTGTAATTCTTTGTAACTGATACCAGCATTAAGCAATAAACTAGCGTGTGTGTGTCTGAAAGCGTGAAAGGTAAATTGTGGTATACCTGCTTCCTTGCAACGGTGTCTAAGTGACTTGGTTCTAGCGTCACTGTTTGGGTATTGTGATACCGTTGTAGAGAATACCAAGGCAGGAGCAGGCGCACCAATCTCCATAAATGCTTGACGTTGTCTGTTCCTGTACTGTTTGAGCATGAGAATAGTTTTATTATCTATGCTGATAATTCTAATACCTGCTTTGCTTTTAGGGGTGCCAACCTGCTTTACAATTCGGTTGTAAGTCTTGGTAATGTTGATAGTGGCATTATCAAAATCAATATCAGACCATTCAAGAGCTACCGCCTCCCCATATCGGCAACCAGTAGCAAGTAACAGCTTATACAGTACACTATCATAGTAATAATTGTAGGCGGTGGGTGCTAGTCGTTCCATGTAGTCTAGGAATGTTTTCAAATCTTCCTTATCTATAAATTTGATACGGTTAGCGCCTGCCTTTTGTGGTCTAGGTAGAATAACCTCACGCGCAGGGTTGAACGGTATCAATTGCATACTAACCCCATATTGTAATATACGTTTGTTGATTGAGGCAGCCACCCCATAATTAACAATCTTGAAAGCTAGCTTGTTTACCCAGCTTTGTATGTGTGCTATATGTGTCTTATCCAGTTGCATATCACCAAACACAGGTAAAATATGGTTTTTCAAAAATTGGCGCGTGTTTACGAATGTTTGAGGTTTAACCGTCATTTGATAATTTTCTAACCACAAATCAGTAAGTTCCTTGTATGTGGTAACTTCTACTTTTTTGAACACAGTTGACCCGTTAGCCTTGAAATTGCTTTGGGCTTGCTGGGCTTTTGTTTTAACCTCTTTTTTTGTTCGCCCTGTTACAGTCGTTTTAACTTTCTTTCCTGTAATGCTATCTACTCCAAGATAAACATTTGAGCGGTACACTTTTGTACCGTCTTTTTTAATAACTTCTTTGATATTCATGATAAACCTTTCTACAGCAGGCAAGCCATTATTAAAAAGGTTTTAGATTGAGTTGGTTTATATCATGCGTAGAGCTACGAGAATAGCCCTATTTTCGTTTCATTTCTTCCAGTAGAGAATACATAGCATCAATGTGGTTATATTTTTGAAATTCAGGATCTTGGTTTTGTGCAATAAAGTATACGTATTGTCTACCAGATTTGAATTTATCGATAGCTTGTTTTTCCACTAATTTTTTTAAATATTTTAAAATTGTATTTTTATGGATTTTTAGTTTTTCTTCCAAAGTCTCTCTTGTTATGAAACGGTTTTCGATTATTAACTCTAATATTTTTTTCTCATATTCGTTATCAATATCTAGGTTATCTATAAGGGAAGTATCCCATAATGTAAGTTCAACTGAGTCTAATTCAGTTCGTAATTTGGGATACTTTAAATGGCTCTCTTTAACTGCTTCCATTATTTTAGGTATACCAGTTCCCGCTTTTTCACATAAATTTAAAAACCTAAAAATTTCTTGTATTAAGTAGTTTCTTGGATCAGAATGTGCTCCACTAAAAAAGTCCTTTAAGTCAATTCTAAGTGTTCCGCCATTTGTGAATATATATCTATCAGAATATCTAATTACCATTATCCCTTTTTCGCTTTTATAATCACTATGAATAAGGCTGTTAACGAATGCCTCACGAATTGCAATTCGTAACTTTGAAATCCCAATTCTATTCATAGAATTTTCTTGAATGTTAGAGTTGTCATTTAAAGTTAGATACAATTTTTCGATAACTAGGTGAAAGAAATTAAAAAGATTATCTTCTCCCCACGTACCATCATAAATTACTCGGTCTTTAAATCGATTATTTTCGGTAAATTCTTTTAAAACATATTCTACGTTATAGTGAGGAATAAACTCTTTTATGGCATTATGTGTTCCAAAAATTAATAATCCAGCCACAGTTGGTTTTATTTTATTATCTGTACGATCTCTTCGTAGAGCGTTTATTTTTAAGAGAAATTGCTCGGTGTCTAATTTGGAAAAAGGGTGCTCAGCATTAATATTATCGAACTTTTCTCTATAACGGTTTATTGTTTCTCTATCTAAATCTAAAATAGAGAAATCCTGAACAAGTGTACTATCAAAACTTTCTTTTGCAGAATCTCTTAGCATCGCATTGATTTGTTCTTGTGAACACCTAAAATCACCAGTCCCCTGACGAAAATAGGTAGATGCTATATTGTTATTAAGATATATAGGTTTATCCTTGTAGTCAACCTTGTTAACAGGGATAATGATAATCTCTTTTCCTTTTATATTTGTGACTTCAACACTTTCTTCATTAATCACATTTCTATTAATTTTATTAGGGTTATTAAGTAAACTATATAATTCGTCCAGTATTTTATCGGAATCATTAACGCCGGAAATATAAAAATCTTTACTCTTTGTATTTTCTGAGACCCCTAGAATTAACAGACCATTATTGGTATTAGCGAAGGAACAAATTGTTTTCATACCGTCTTTAGGGAAAGAATTTTTAGCTTCTTTAAATTCGATACTTTGGTTCTCCCCTGATAATAACAATTTTTGTATATCGTATTTTCTCATTTTTTCTCCAATCTATTCGCACACGCATTCGCACACGCGCAGACTAATAAGTTTGTTTCCTGTTAGAAAAAGGCGTTATTAAAGGATTTATCGATAACAATCTATTCGCACACACATTCGCACATGCGCGGGAAAGTTTAAAAATCATCTTAGTTAATTTGTTTATAACTTGTGCCAGTTATTATTATACCATTCCCTTACTGCATCTCTCGGAAAAGCTAATCTCCTTCCATATCCTCTATCAATCTTAGGAAAATCTTTCCGATAAATAAATTCAGGTAAGCGACTTGTAGAACAACCGAGCAAAGTTGCCAATTGTTTTTGGTTAAGTTCCAGGGGCAATGTCTGATCAATATCAATGACTTTTGTTTTTTCAATGATTACAGCCTGGACCATATCACCGAATTTATCAGCCATTTGTTGCATTAATTCATCCATATTTTCACACTTTCTTTATTATGTATTTCTTAATAGCAATGTATCATAGTAATCTTAGACACCTTTAAAAAAATGACATTGCTGACGCCTTAAAAAAAGAAAATCGGCCATTTTATCCACCCTAAAAAGTGACAAGATTTTAGGTTTATATGAATTGTTGGAAAATGTTGGTATGAAATACTGGAAAATACTGGAATGAAATACGAGAAAATCCTAGTATATGACGTAACAAAACGGTACTCCATATTAGAAAATATCAGTGTAAATCATATATAGATTTGTTAGAAAATGTAAGTGTATAAGCTTAAGAATGTAGTAACAAGTGTACTTTCAAGTACGGTTGTAAATACACGGTGAAAAACCTTGAAAAACCTATATTTTGGATTTTGCTAACTTTTGCTAACATTGGGAATTATATAGGATTGTTGGCAAATGTTGGCGCGTGGGTTAATACATTCCTTTATCAATTATATAACTATATTTTTGCCTTAAATCAGCGGGTAAAGTATCATTTACAATCATTTCCGAGAGTTTTACCCGCCAAGGGTCAGCGCTATTTAAATCTAAATTCTTTATCAGTATCAAAATGCTATCTATGGTCTGATTATCTAAAAAGAACTGATTTTCAGACAGGAAGTTAACAAAATCGTCTTTTTGCTTTTGTGCTTTTTTTCTTATCGGGTCTAGCTTTTCATTGTTTCGTTGTTCTGAATGAGTTAACACCACCCCTTCCTCTGGTTCAATTGCTATTTCATCACTGTATAGCTTGGGATTATTAGTATAGCCCAACAGATACCCCACACTTACCCCGAAGAAGTCAGCGAGTGCCTGGGCCTTGTCTGGTTTTATCTGACGTTCCCCATTTTCCCAGCGTAAAACAGTTATTTTTGAAACATTTATTTTGTCTGCTAATTCTTTCTGAGTTAGCTTTTTTTCTTTTCTGAGTTCTTTCAATCTATTCATAATATAACAACCTTTCAATGTGATTATAACTGTTTTAGAAAAAAGCATCAAGAAATGATACAAAAAAATATAAAAAACTATTGACAAGTAACAAAAACGGTTATATAATCTAACTCAGTTATCCAAAACGGATACCTAAACAACCTTTCACTTTTTCAATCTATTCATCTAGAAAGGAGAAAATCTATGAGTAAACTTAAAGGCTATCGTGTCATGCTTGGGCTAACACAACAAGCAATGGCAGACAAATTGAATATCTCTTTGCAATCTTACAATAACAAAGAGACGAAGAAAACGTCCTTTAATGACAAAGAGCGCCTAGCGATTAAGTCAATGGTTGCTGAAATTAAACCAGACATCACCATTGATGAACTATTTTATCAAGACTAACCGAAAGGCAGGCAAGCAATGAGGAGAAACCACAGCAAACTATTTTAACGGTCATCAGCTAAATATTTATGGTAGCGAGCAAGAACCACGCTTTTTAGCGCGTGAGAGTATAAAAAAATGGGGTCATTAGAAATGAGCCCACAAAAAAAGGCTTACCAGTCGCCAAACTCACAAGCCTTTTATGAAATGAAACTAAAACAAAATTAATAAAGCAGGCAAGCTATTATTAAAAGGGTTTTAGCAAAGTTTATATAGTTTAATTTTATCAAAGTTAGACTATTGTGTCCAGACAGAGAGCGATAACTCTTAAAACTACAAAATAATTGATATGTATAGTAAAAATCATTAAATGTAAAGTGGGGTAAAACACAATGGAACTAAAACGGATTAAAGAGCTAGGCTTTCACGGTAATTTTTATGATGAGTTCTTACAGAGTAGCTTTCATAACAACGATTTAACCGAACAAGAAGAAAGTGATTTAAATTATTATGGCAGTACCATTTTAAGCCAATCACAGAAAGGAAATAGCTTAGGGGAAGTTTATAAAAAAATATTCCTCATGGGTAAAATAGCAGGTATCAAGCAAGAAAGAAGAGGCTAAATCATGATATACCAAGAAATTAATTTACCAATTTGGGCGCAGTTGCTTATTATGGCTATTCTTATTCTAATTGGCATTGAATTGGCCAAAATCAAGCCTGTAGAAGCTCCAAAAGAAGTTAAGGAAGAAATACCCGACAACCATGTTAAAGAGCGATACGGGGCTTATATTCAATCACAGGGACGATATTACAATTAAGGAGGCAGACCATGACAGATAAAGAATTAAATAAAATAGCTGACCTTATCAAGGCACGCGCAACAGTTGATGAATTGGCAGAATTTAAACACTTGGAACAGCGAGAAGATAGGAAAGCATGGGTTGAAAATCAGATTGCTAAGCTAGATAAAGGAGAAGTATTGCCATGACAGACAATGTTATCAACTTTCAAGACATTCAAAAGGATTTAGAGAAAACACGTTACAACCTATCAAGCCTCACTTTTGAGGAAGCTACAGCATTAACCACGAAACAACTCGCAAACAATCTTATTATCATTTCTAACACGCTAGAAAAAATAATAGACGTTATTAAAATGTTAAAAGATAACGATGTTGCAATTCAAGAGCAACTTATCCAATTAGGCGATAAAGTGGAAGTATTAGAAAATGATATGGAGGTGCTTTTATGAGCTTATCAAAGAACGAAAAGCATTTACTAAGACGGTTGGGACTTGGTAAAGAAAACGCAAAGACCACAAAAGAGATTATCAGAGGGCTACCAATCACAGAAAGGGGAGCGCGTGACATTCTTAGACGCTTAGCGATTAAATACAGCATACCCATAACAGGGTTACGAAATAAAGCCACTAACGGGGTATTTATTGCAACAACACAAACGGAGTTATTGGAGGGCGTAACCTCTCTTATAAACCAAATTAGTGAGGAGCAGAAACGAGTGACAGCCCTAGCCAATTCAGACCCTGAAAAGTCTCGGGAGCTTATAAAAGAACTTTTGGAATAAGGGGATAAAGTATGTTTGGATTAAGTAAAGAAAGCGAAGAAAGCCTAAAAATGGAAGTGCTTAAACTGGTATCTGGTTTTCTAAAGTCCTATACCAAGCCGAAACCTAAAACATTGGGGCTAATTACACAAGATGAACTATTAACAGATTTATCTGTTAGCTTTAATACGTTGCAACGTTGGGAACAGGCAGGATTAAAGCGATATATGCCCCCAATCGAAGGCACGCGCACCGTATTCTACAAAATTGATGATGTTTTATTATTTTTAGGAGTAGAAAAATGATTGATGATGTTATAGCGGAATTGAACGACATTCAGACACTAACAGCAGTCGCCTTGGTTGATGGCGATTTAGACACCAGTCAAGCAGTTTTACGAGTAATAAGCCAAAAAGTGCCTCAGCTTATCGAACTTTTAGAGGTGGTGAACAATTAGAATGTATCAGCTCATTAACTTACAAATAAATAAACAGGTTTTACCTTTATTTAATTTTTTAAAGAACAACCCAACGCGAACCCTTGCCAAAGGTAATCACGTCATTATGACCTACTACGAGCCGCCAAACTTTTGTTTGTTGCCATTTAGTTATAAAGGTATCACGGTAAGCATTCAAGAGCGTGACAACCTAGAAAGCTATTTTAATGACGGTTGGCAAGTTGCAAGAGATTATACAATAGCAAGCGTTGGAAACAAATTGGCGGACGTGTTAGGCGAGTTAGAACATGAATATCTGAACAGACAGAGAACAGGAAGCCCGCTACCTATCACGGAACTTATTTTTGATTGGATAGCCTACGGGCTATCTAGTAAGTGTGACGTTGTAACGTTTGTTAAGCTGTTCTATGTGAACGGGTATTCATACGAACAAATAACACAGATATATACTAGCTTAACCAAAAGTAACAACTTAAATGGCTGCTTTTTAAATACAATAAATACTATTTTCAAGGAGGAATTGAATGAGCGAATTTTTGAAACAGCTTGACGAGAAAGTTCCTGACGTTGAAACGTCTATAAACACAGAGGAACAAGAAGAGACAGAGCCGCCCCAAACAATGGAAGAGCTGTACAATTTATTGCAGCAACTCGGAAGCGCGTGGAGACAAGACAACACTTATATCGTTAACGAGGGGCAAAAAAACGAGCGTACGGTTACACCACAACCTAACGTGTCTATAGTTGCTAAAGTATTGGAAAAGCATTGTCATTTTACTTTCATTGGAGAGGGCGCAATTAGTGACGTTAGTAAGTTGTATATCTATCATTTAGACCTAGGTTATTATGTTTCCAGTGATGATATTTTTAGAAAATTGGTGTTAAAGTATGACAACCGTCTGACTTCCCATAGATTTTTTAATGAGTTAATAGCCTATATACGTACAGAAACAAAAATACAGCCGCTATTAAGTGACTACCGTTATATTCCCGTTTCTAACGGTGTTTATAATATCAAAACGAAGCAACTTGAGAAATTCAGCCCTAATTTCATCATTACAAGCAAGATAAAAACCTCTTATAATCCATTTATAAAAAAGCCAATTTTGGGCGGGTGGTTTGATTTTGATGAATGGCTTGATACATTGGCATGCAATGATAAAGAGCTTGTAACTCTCTTATGGCAAGTAATGAACGAGGCTATAAACCCGAACCGAACACGGAAAAAAATGGTGCTGCTCGTGGGTGATGGTAACAACGGTAAGGGAACGTTTCAAGCCTTACTTGAAAATTTAATAGGTAGGGAGAATATAAGCAACTTAAAGCCCGACCAATTCGGAAAAGAGTTCTATTTAGGAGCGCTAGAAGGAAAAGTGTGCAATATTGGGGACGACATTTCTAACAAGTATCTTGATGAAGTATCCGACCTCATGAGTGTTGTTAGTGGTGACCCTGTACAGGTAAACAAAAAGGGTAAACAACCAATTGAAGCACGCTTTAAGCTCTTATGCATCTTTTCAGGTAACGACCTGCCCAGCGCTAGAAATAAGACGACAGGGTGGTATCGGCGCTTATGCATTATTCCATTTAATGCTGATTTTAACGGTGAGACAGAACGCCCTGAAATCAAAGACGAGTTTATCAGAGACAAAACATTATTAGAATGGGTACTGTTCCATATTTTAAATATGGCTGATTTTGACAAATTCATAGAGCCTAAAGCAGTGCAAGAAATGTTAACGGAATACAAGAATAGTAATGATTATGTTAGGGTATGGGTGGAAAACTACTACATTCCAAACAAATGGCATGAGGTCAACCATGTACCCATGTTTATAGCACGGAACAAACTCAAAGAGTTTGCCGAGGACATGGGCATAGACAAGCCAAAACTCGGGCAATTCAGCAAAGCAGTTATATCAGAGCTAGAAAGGAATACAGGCAATGAATACAAGGCAAAAAATGGCACGACTAGGCGAGAATTTTATGACACACTAGACCCGCACGGCTTCCACCGTGATAGATTTGTAAAAGGAATTTGGGGGATTGGGTTACTTGAAAAATAGCGGGTTAGGAAATTACAGGGACGCAAATACCATGGTATCAACGTTCCCAAGGTTTGGGGTTAGTATTGTTTTTCATTCTTAACCCTATTCCTAACCCCTCTAAACCCTTGGTATTATTGACTTTTTTATTATTAGGTTAGGTAGGTTAGTTTTTATTTATTAAGTAAGTATAGTAATATCTGTATATACTCTCTTATAAAAAGAAAAGTAAAAACAAAACCTAACCCCTAACCCAAGCCCTAAAACCCTTATATACCAAGGTTTTTGCGGGTTAGGTAAAAAACTAACCCAAAACTACCCCAGTAATGGCATGACTAAACACAGATAATAAACTAATGAGGAGATGAACTAATATGACTAACACAAACAAAACAACAGCACCAATGACCCTAGCAGAACTCAAAGCATGGGTAGAAGAAACTTGCGAGCTATCAACGCTCTTGCAGACCAAAGACTATAAGAGCTATCTTCCTGGAGAGAAACAAGAAGAATTTGAAGCAATCGCTTTTAGTGTTTTCAATTGTTTGGAAAGCTTCTTGATGATGTTAGAAGATAATGAATTACATTATCAACCAAAGCCAATCGAGGAAGAAAGTGACTTGGATAACCAAGCTGACGAAATGGCACAATATAACGAGCTGATGAAAGAAGTAGAGGACAGCGACAAGGAAGCGCGTGAGATTGCTTATGGTTATACTATTGATAAGTACATTGACAAACGAACAAAACAACTAAAGGAACAAGCAACATTTGAAGAATTGATTGATAAGGTTGCGTTATGTGAGAGTGAGTTGTTAGATTATGCAGAGCGTTTGTTGAGTGATGACCCTTTGATTGCAGATAGTCAAACAGCAATCGGAACGCTTGACATGTTGGATAATGAAGCGATTGATTTATTTAAGTCTTTAGATATCGATAACGAGTATCAAGGCTTAGAATACTATGATACAAGTCTAAACAAAGAAGATTAAATAAAAAATCTGTTATCATAGTATCAAGCGTTAACATAGACAAGAGGAAGCTTACTGATTATCAGTAGGCTTTTTCTGTTTGATTGGATAGTGAAACGAACACCGAGGGAAGTCCGAGAAAGCACGCGCTTCCCTTGTTTATTATTCGGAAATACCCCATTGATTTTTAATGGGGCTTGGTATTGTTCGGAGATAACAACGCTGCCCTCTTCCGTGTGTGATTTTCCCTTTTTGATTTTTCTAGCACGTCCTTATTATCCCCTAAAAAGCCCTGTATGGCATTTTAATTATTGGGGGTATAATTATATTCGAGACGTTTTAAAATGACCCCCGCCCCCTATTTTGAGCCAAGGAGAGCCACGGCAAGGTGTCCGATTGTATCACGCGCCATTTTTTTCAGATTTTTAAGGGTGTCATGTAACCTTGAAAAGTCTTATTTTGATTGTGTTTTGTTTATCAGTTAACTTTCTATTTGTTCCGCTTTTAGATTGCATAAAAAAAGCCTATAGGACGAACCTATAGACCCAAAAAAGCCCTGCTCACACAAACCTCAAATATGAAACGTTACTAATATCATAACATTTTCTATATTTATTTTGGCTTTGTGCCAATACATATATTATAACACAAAAAATAGAAGTGACCCACCGCCTCCACAGCAAACCGTTTCATGGGCGTTAGACCACTTCTACCTTTACTTATATTGTAACACAAAACAAAGAGATAGACGACCGCGCTCCTATGGGTGCTCGATTTTCTACCTCTTTGCCTACATTAAGACAAAAGAACCTTGCTAGTTGCAAAGCTCCAAATTCAGAAAGTATAATACATGAACGAATTTAGTTTATCAGTATCTAAAAAAGTTATCAAAAGTTTATCAAGAACAACTATATTATACCATAGCCAAACTAAAAAAAGCACCTTTTGGGTGCTAGTTTCTTGCCTGCTGAACTCGTTAAAATTTACTCCCCTTTTTGTGGACTTTTGATAAAAATAAGTAAAAATGTAAGGAGATAGGTTTTTCCAGAAATCCTATAATATCAACGTTCCAAGGGTTCTATGCTAGTATATGGTTAGCTAAAGTCCAGTACGAAGTATTTTTTCTTACCGCGGCGGATAACAGTAAGTTCGTTATCGATTTTATCGTCATCAGAAAGTGTGTAGTCCAAATCTTGAACACGTTCACCGTTGATGTAGATAGCACCATTTTGAACGTCTTCACGTGCTTGACGTTTTGATGGTGAGATTTTAGCAGCAACAAGCATTTCAACGATGTTGCGGTTATCATCGTCTGAAACAGCGTAGTTAGGAACGTTGTTTAGACCTTGTTTCAATTCTTTTGCTGAAAGGCTCTTGATGTTTCCAGCGAAAAGTTGTTCAGTGATTTTTAGAGCTTCTTTGTAAGCTTCTTCACCGTGAACAAGTGTAACAACTTCACGTGCTAGGACTTTTTGTGCCAAACGTTCGTGACGTGCAGCGTTAAATTCTTTTTCGATTTCAGCGATTTCATCTAGTGAAAGGAATGTGAAGATTTTCAAGAAGCGAACAGCATCATCGTCCATAACGTTGAGCCAGAATTGGTACATTTCGTATGGAGATGTTTTGTCAGCATCAAGCCAAACCGCATTTCCTTCAGATTTACCGAATTTTTTACCTGTAGCGTCAGTGATAAGTGGCACTGTCATAACGTGACCAGTTTTATCAGCTTTACGACGAATAAGTTCTGTACCAGCAGTCATATTACCCCATTGGTCAGAACCACCAATTTGCAAAGTAACGTTGTATTTGTCGTTTAATTCGTAGAAGTCGTAACCTTGCATGATTTGGTAGGCAAACTCAGTGTATGAGATACCTGTTTCAATACGTTTTTTAACTGATTCTTTACTCATCATTGCATTGACAGTAAAGTATTTACCGACATCACGTAGGAAGTCGATGAAGCTAATGTTACCAAACCAGTCATAGTTGTTAACCATAACGGCTTTGTTGTCGCCATTTTCGAAATCAAGGAAACGTGACAATTGATTTTGAATTTTAACAACCCATCCATCAACAGTTTCTTTTGTTTGAAGACTGCGTTCAGCGTCTTTAAATGATGGGTCACCGATAAGTCCTGTAGCTCCTCCAACAAGAGCATATGGTTTATGTCCTGCTAATTGCAAGTGACGGCAGACGAGGATTGGGACCAAATGCCCCAAATGCAGGCTGTCGGCAGTTGGGTCGTAGCCAGAATAATAGGATACTTGCCCTTCTGTTAATGCTTTTACTAGGGCTTCTTCATCAGTTGTTTGAAAAACTAAGCCACGTTCTTTGAGTTCTTCGAATATGTTCACGAGCTTTCTCCTTACTTAAAATTTTGAGGGTGATATTTGTGTCTTCTAGCTGGGCTAGATTTTCCCTCAATGATATTGTAGTTTACAGGCTATTATATCAAAAAGCGGTGCCTCTATGCAAGCTTTATCAAAGTTTGGTATAATATTATCGAGGTATTAGAATGAGTAAGAGAAATAAAAATAAGAAAAAAGCAGATCGTCAGAAGCTTGGCTTACTAGATTTTGGATCAGTCTTTTTGAGGACAGTTAAGTTATTAACCGACTTTTTTTATATTATTGTCATCTTGTTTGGCATGCTGGGAGTCGGTCTAGCTTTTGGTTATCTTGCTAGTCAGATAGATGCAGTTAAAATCCCTGATAAGGAGAGCTTGGTCAGTCAGGTGACATCTTTGACGCGCGTGTCACAGATGTCTTATTCTGATGGCAGTTCGATTGCTGCCATTGATACGGACTTGCTACGTACACCAGTTGCTAGCGAAGCTATTTCAGAAAATATCAAACATGCCATTGTAGCAACTGAGGATGAAAATTTTGAAGGGCATGATGGTGTGGTTCCTAAGGCGGTTTTCCGTGCTACTTTGGGATCTGTTCTTGGCCTAGGTGAAACTAGTGGTGGGTCAACGTTGACGCAACAGTTAATCAAGCAACAGGTACTAGGTGATGATCCAACCTTCAAACGTAAATCACGTGAGATTATCTATGCGTTGGCTTTGGAACGTTATTTGAATAAAGATGAGATTTTGACTGATTACCTGAATGTGTCACCTTTTGGACGTAACAATAAGGGTGAAAATATTGCTGGGATTGAAGAGGCTGCTCAAGGAATCTTTGGGGTGCCTGCAAGTGATTTGACGATTCCACAAGCTGCATTTTTAGCTGGTTTGCCACAAAGTCCGATTGTATATTCTCCATATACAGCAGCTGGTCAGCTAAAAGATGCTGAGAATATGGCTTATGGTCTTTCTCGTCAACAAGATGTTCTTTACAACATGTATCGCGCAGGCTATTTGACAAAAGATGAGTACAATGAGTATAAGTCATACGATGTTAGTCAAGACTTTATTCAACCAGCATCTGCAACAACAAGTTCTCACGATTTCCTTTACTATTCTGTCCTAGAAGAAGCACAAGATATCATGTATGATTACTTGATTGAGAAAAATGGTGTTTCTGAACAAGAATTAAAAAACGATACAACGAAAGAATCTTACCGTAAATTAGCTTCTGAAACTTTGCAACAAGGTGGCTACACGGTCAAGACAACAATTGATAAGAATGTCTACAATGCCATGCAAAACGCAGTAGCACAGTATGGTAGCACACTGGATCAAGGAAGTTCTCAACAAGTCGATGTTGGGAATGTCTTGATGGATAATTCTACTGGTGCGATTTTAGGATTTATCGGTGGCAGGGATTATTCAACCAACCAAAATAACCACGCTTTTGATACTGCGCGCTCACCAGGTTCAAGTATCAAACCGATTATCGCTTACGGTATTGCCATTGATCAAGGGCTTCTTGGCAGTGCAAGTATTCTTTCTAATTACCCAACGAATTTCTCAAGTGGTCAACCAATCATGCACGGTAACGACGTCGGAACTGGCATGATTAACCTTCAAGAAGCACTTAATATATCATGGAATATTCCAGCTTATTGGACTTATCAGATGTTGCTCAATCACAATGTTGATGTTGAGTCTTACATGAAGAAGATGAATTATAGCGTTGATAATTACGCGATTGAAAGTCTGCCTTTAGGTGGTGGTATTGAAACAACCGTTCTTCAACAGGTAAATGCTTATCAAATGATTTCAAACGGTGGTGTTTACATGAAAGGATACTTGGTTGATAGCATCACTGATAATAAAGGTAATGTCATTTACCAACACAAGGCAAATCCAGTTCGTGTCTTCTCAGAAGCAACAGCTAGTATTTTGAACCAGTTATTGAAAGATGTTGTTAAAGGTGGCGCAACTACTGAGTTCTACAAAGATTTACAAGCTTTGAATGGTCAAGCAGCGCAAGCAGATTGGTCAGGAAAAACAGGTACAACCGACAATTATACGGATGTTTGGTTGATGCTTTCAACACCAAAAGTAACTTTAGGTGGTTGGGTAGGTAACGATGATAATACCTCTCTAGACTCAATGGCTGGTTACAAATACAACGCTCAGTATATGGCTGATTTGGTTAATAGCATTTATAATGCTAATGCGAATACGTTTGGAACAGACAAATACAACTTGTCTTCAAATGTGATTAAGTCAACGGTTCTAAAAGTAACTGGTTTGCAGCCTGGTACGGTAACGGTAAATGGTCGCTCGCTTAATGTTAGCGGCGAGACAACAACAAGTTATTGGGCTAAGACTGGCGCTGGTAATATGACCTATAAATTTGCTATCGGTGGAACAGATAGTGACTACACGAAAGCATGGGACGCATTGCTTCATAATCCGGCAATTAAAACCAACAGCAGTAACTAAAAATACTTGCAAAAATTGAAAAAATAAGGTATAATATTAACAACTATTTGTCGTCTGCTTTAGTTGAAATATTGTCCAACTAAGGTTTGCAGCAGTTAAATCACACTTTTTATGGTCAGATTTAGCTGCTCTTTTTGTGCCTAATTTTAGAAAAAATGCGGTTTGTAACCTATATTTAAAGTTTCTAAAAATTCACATCAACGACACACTTGGCGGGGTGTTTTAAGCATCCTAACTATAAAGGTCAAAATGAAAAAGTAATGATTGTTCTCGTCGTATGAAGAGAATTGTGGTTATGATGGAGTTTATAGACCTCTGTATTTTAATGAAGGAGTAAAAAACTTGGCAGGACATGAAGTTCAGTACGGGAAACACCGTACACGTCGTAGCTTTTCAAGAATCAAGGAAGTTCTTGATTTACCTAACTTGATTGAAATTCAAACGGATTCTTTTAAAGACTTCTTGGATAACGGATTAAGAGAAGTTTTTGAAGATGTACTTCCAATTACAAACTTTACGGATACTATGGAACTTGAATTTGTTGGTTACGAATTGAAAGAGCCTAAGTATACGCTTGAAGAAGCTCGTATCCACGATGCATCTTACTCAGCACCTATTTTTGTAACCTTCCGTTTGATTAACAAAGAAACAGGAGAAATCAAAACTCAAGAAGTTTTCTTCGGTGATTTCCCAATTATGACTGAAATGGGTACATTCATCATCAATGGTGGTGAACGTATTATCGTTTCTCAGTTGGTTCGTTCTCCTGGTGTTTATTTCAATGATAAAGTTGATAAAAACGGTAAAGTTGGTTACGGTTCAACTGTAATCCCTAACCGTGGAGCATGGCTTGAATTAGAAACAGATTCAAAAGACATTGCTTACACACGTATCGACCGTACACGTAAAATTCCATTTACAACACTTGTACGTGCTCTTGGTTTCTCAGGTGATGATGAAATCATGGATATCTTTGGTGACAGCGAACTTGTTCGTAACACTATCGAAAAAGATATTCACAAAAACCCAGCAGATTCACGTACTGACGAAGCACTTAAAGAAATTTACGAACGTCTTCGTCCAGGTGAACCAAAAACAGCTGATAGCTCACGTAGCTTGCTTGTAGCTCGTTTCTTTGACCCACGTCGTTATGACTTGGCAGCTGTTGGTCGTTACAAAATCAACAAAAAACTTAACATCAAGACTCGTCTCTTGAACCAAACAATTGCTGAAAACTTGGTTGATGCTGAAACTGGTGAAATCCTTGTTGAAGCTGGTACAGTAATGACACGTGATGTTATCGATTCAATTGCTGATCAATTGGATGGTGACCTTAACAAATTTGTTTACACACCAAACGATTACGCTGTTGTCACTGAACCTGTTGTTCTTCAAAAATTCAAAGTTGTATCACCAGTTGATCCAGACCGCGTTGTTACAATCGTTGGTAATGCAAATCCTGATGACAAAGTACGTGCGCTTACACCAGCTGATATCTTGGCTGAAATGTCATACTTCCTTAACCTTGCTGAAGGTCTAGGTAAAGTTGATGATATCGACCACCTTGGTAATCGTCGTATTCGTGCCGTTGGTGAATTGCTTGCTAACCAATTCCGTATTGGTCTTGCTCGTATGGAACGTAACGTTCGCGAACGTATGTCAGTACAAGATAATGAAGTGTTGACACCACAACAAATCATCAACATCCGTCCTGTAACTGCAGCCGTTAAAGAATTCTTTGGTTCTTCTCAATTGTCACAGTTCATGGACCAACACAACCCACTTTCTGAGTTGTCTCACAAACGTCGTTTGTCAGCCTTAGGACCTGGTGGTTTGACTCGTGACCGTGCTGGTTATGAAGTTCGTGACGTGCACTACACTCACTATGGTCGTATGTGTCCGATTGAAACTCCTGAAGGACCTAACATCGGTTTGATCAATAACTTGTCTACATACGGACACCTTAACAAATATGGTTTCATCCAAACACCATATCGTAAAGTTGACCGCGCTACAGGTGTGGTTACAAACGAAATCGTTTGGTTGACTGCCGATGAAGAAGATGAATACACAGTAGCACAGGCTAACTCAAAACTTAACGAAGATGGAACATTTGCTGAAGACATCGTTATGGGTCGTCACCAAGGTAATAACCAAGAGTTCCCATCAAACATCGTTGACTTCGTTGACGTTTCACCTAAACAAGTAGTTGCCGTTGCGACAGCATGTATTCCTTTCCTTGAAAACGATGACTCTAACCGTGCCCTTATGGGTGCCAACATGCAACGTCAAGCGGTGCCATTGATTGATCCACACGCACCATATGTTGGTACTGGTATGGAATATCAAGCAGCCCACGATTCAGGTGCTGCCGTTATCGCTAAACACGATGGACGAGTTGTTTTCTCTGACGCTGAAAAAGTTGAAGTTCGTCGTGAAGATGGTTCACTTGATGTTTACCACATCACTAAATTCCGTCGTTCTAACTCAGGTACAGCTTATAACCAACACACACTTGTTAAAGTTGGCGATATCGTTGAAAAAGGTGACTTCATCGCTGATGGTCCTTCAATGGAAAAAGGTGAAATGGCCCTTGGTCAAAACCCAATCGTCGCTTACATGACTTGGGATGGTTATAACTATGAAGATGCCATCATCTTGAGTGAACGTCTTGTTAAAGAAGATGTTTACACATCAGTTCACTTGGAAGAATTTGAATCAGAAACACGCGATACTAAGTTAGGCCCTGAAGAAATCACTCGCGAAATTCCAAACGTTGGTGAAGAAGCTCTTAAAGACCTTGACGAAATGGGTATCATCCGTATTGGTGCTGAAGTTAAGGAAGGTGACATCCTTGTAGGTAAAGTAACACCTAAAGGTGAAAAAGACCTTTCTGCTGAAGAACGTCTTCTTCACGCAATCTTCGGTGATAAATCTCGTGAAGTTCGTGATACCTCACTTCGTGTACCACACGGTGGAGATGGTGTCGTTCGTGACGTTAAAATCTTTACACGTGCAAACGGTGATGAATTGCAATCAGGTGTTAACATGCTCGTTCGTGTTTACATCGCACAAAAACGTAAAATCAAAGTCGGAGATAAAATGGCCGGTCGTCACGGTAACAAAGGGGTTGTTTCTCGTGTTGTTCCAGTTGAAGACATGCCTTACCTTCCAGACGGAACTCCAGTCGATATCATGTTGAACCCACTTGGGGTGCCATCTCGTATGAACATCGGACAAGTTATGGAACTTCACCTTGGTATGGCTGCTCGTAACCTTGGTATCCACATTGCAACACCGGTCTTCGACGGGGCAACTTCAGAAGATCTTTGGGATACTGTTAACGAAGCTGGTATGGCTAGCGACGCTAAGACAGTTCTTTACGATGGACGTACTGGTGAACCATTTGATAACCGTGTGTCAGTTGGTGTCATGTACATGATCAAACTTCACCACATGGTTGATGATAAACTTCACGCACGTTCAGTTGGTCCTTACTCACTTGTTACACAACAACCTCTTGGTGGTAAAGCACAATTTGGTGGACAACGTTTCGGTGAAATGGAAGTTTGGGCTTTGGAAGCTTACGGTGCATCAAACGTCCTTCAAGAAATCTTGACTTACAAGTCAGATGATGTGACTGGTCGTCTTAAAGCTTATGAAGCCATCACTAAAGGTAAACCAATTCCAAAACCAGGTGTGCCAGAATCATTCCGAGTACTTGTTAAAGAATTGCAATCACTTGGTCTTGACATGCGCGTGCTTGACGAAGATGACAACGAAGTTGAACTTCGTGACCTTGATGAAGGTGAAGATGACGACGTAATGCACGTTGATGATCTTGAAAAAGCTCGTCAAAAACAAGAAACAGAAGAAGCTGAAAAAGCTGAAGTTTCTGCAGAAGAAAAATAATAATAGTAAAGAACAATTTGGGCATAAGAGTTGCAAGTAAATTTTGCTTCTCTTAGTCGGATTGTTTGGATAAGTCCTATAACGATAAATGATGTCTTACAGTCAATGATTTGTAAGTCATGACAGTTAGAAAGTAGCTCTGCTATTTTCAAAAGTACAATAAAGAAAGGTAAAACTAGTGGTTGACGTAAATCGTTTTAAAAGTATGCAAATCACATTAACCTCACCAAGTAAGGTCCGTTCATGGTCTTATGGTGAAGTTAAAAAACCTGAAACAATCAACTATCGTACGCTCAAACCAGAACGTGAAGGTCTTTTTGATGAAGTTATCTTCGGACCTACAAAAGACTGGGAATGTGCTTGTGGTAAATATAAACGTATTCGTTATAAAGGAATTGTTTGTGACCGCTGTGGTGTTGAAGTAACACGTGCTAAAGTTCGTCGTGAACGTATGGGTCACATCGAATTGAAAGCTCCAGTATCACACATTTGGTACTTCAAAGGTATTCCATCACGTATGGGACTTACTTTGGACATGAGCCCACGTGCACTTGAAGAAGTTATCTACTTCGCTGCTTACGTGGTTATCGATCCAAAAGATACTCCGCTTGAACCAAAATCACTTTTGACAGAACGCGAATACCGTGAAAAAATCCAAGAATATGGACAAGGTTCATTCGTAGCGAAAATGGGTGCGGAAGCTATCCAAGATCTTCTTAAACGCGTTGATTTGAAATCTGAAATCGCTGAACTTAAAGAAGAATTGAAAACAGCAACTGGCCAAAAACGTATCAAAGCTGTTCGTCGTTTGGACGTGCTTGATGCTTTTTACAAATCTGGTAACAAACCAGAATGGATGGTACTTAACATCTTGCCAGTTATTCCACCAGATCTTCGTCCAATGGTTCAATTGGATGGTGGACGTTTTGCTGCATCTGACTTGAACGACCTTTACCGTCGTGTTATCAACCGTAACAACCGTTTGGCTCGTTTGCTTGAATTGAATGCCCCTGGTATCATCGTGCAAAACGAAAAACGTATGTTGCAAGAAGCTGTTGATGCACTTATCGATAACGGTCGTCGTGGTCGTCCAATTACAGGTCCTGGTAGCCGTCCTCTTAAATCTTTGAGCCACATGCTTAAAGGTAAACAAGGTCGTTTCCGTCAAAACTTGCTTGGTAAACGTGTTGACTTCTCTGGACGTTCAGTTATCGCCGTAGGTCCAACACTTAAAATGTATCAATGTGGTGTGCCACGTGAAATGGCTATCGAATTGTTCAAACCATTTGTAATGCGTGAAATCGTTGCTCGTGATTACGCTGGTAACGTTAAAGCAGCTAAACGTATGGTTGAACGTGGGGATGAACGTATTTGGGATATTCTTGAAGATGTTATTAAAGAACACCCAGTACTTCTTAACCGCGCACCGACTCTTCACCGTTTGGGGATCCAAGCCTTTGAACCAGTCCTTATCGATGGTAAAGCACTTCGTCTTCACCCACTTGTTTGTGAAGCCTACAATGCCGACTTCGATGGTGACCAAATGGCCATCCACGTACCACTTTCTGAAGAAGCTCAAGCAGAAGCACGTCTTCTTATGCTTGCCGCAGAACACATCCTTAACCCTAAAGATGGTAAACCAGTCGTAACTCCATCTCAAGATATGGTTCTTGGTAACTACTACCTAACTATGGAAGAACCAGGTCGTGAAGGTGAAGGAATGGTCTTCAAAGACCGTGATGAAGCAGTTATGGCATACCGCAATGGTTATGTTCACTTGCACACACGTGTTGGTATTACAGTTGATAGCATGCCAAACAAACCATGGACTGATGAACAAAAACACAAAATCATGGTTACAACTGTTGGTAAGATCCTCTTTAATGACATCATGCCTGATGATCTACCTTACCTTCAAGAACCAAACAATGCTAACTTGACTGAAAAAACTCCAGATAAATACTTCTTGGCACCTGGTCAAGATATCCATACTGTTATCGACAGCTTGGACATCAACGTTCCATTCAAGAAGAAAAATCTTGGTAACATTATCGCGGAAATCTTTAAACGTTTCCGTACAACAGAAACATCAGCCTTCCTTGACCGCTTGAAAGACCTTGGTTACTACCATTCAACTCTTGCTGGTTTGACAGTGGGTATCGCCGATATCCCAGTTATCGATAACAAACAAGAAATTATCGATGCAGCCCACACGAAAGTTGAACAAATTAACAAAGCCTTCCGTCGTGGTTTGATGACTGATGATGATCGTTATGTTGCTGTTACAACAACATGGCGTGAAGCTAAAGAAGAACTTGAACAACGTCTGATTGAAACACAAGATCCTAAGAACCCTATCGTTATGATGATGGACTCAGGAGCTCGTGGTAACATCTCTAACTTCTCACAACTTGCCGGTATGCGTGGTTTGATGGCTGCTCCGAACGGACGTATCATGGAATTGCCTATCTTGTCTAACTTCCGTGAAGGTTTGTCTGTCTTGGAAATGTTCTTCTCAACTCACGGTGCTCGTAAAGGTATGACCGATACAGCCCTTAAGACTGCCGACTCTGGTTACCTTACTCGTCGTTTGGTTGACGTTGCCCAAGACGTTATCATTCGTGAAGACGATTGTGGAACTGACCGTGGTCTTGTCATCCGTGCTATCACTGATGGTAAAGAAGTTACAGAAACTCTTGAAGAACGTCTTGTTGGTCGTTATACTAAGAAATCTGTTAAACACCCTGAAACTGGTGAAGTTATCGTTGGTGCTGATGTATTGATTACTGAAGATATGGCAGCTGAAATTGTTAAAGCTGGTATTGAAGAAGTAACAATCCGTTCAGTATTTACATGTAACACTCGTCATGGTGTATGTCGTCACTGTTATGGTGTCAACCTTGCTACAGGTGATGCGGTTGAAGTTGGTGAAGCAGTTGGTACAATTGCCGCTCAATCTATCGGTGAACCTGGTACTCAGCTTACAATGCGTACCTTCCACACGGGTGGTGTTGCGTCAAATACCGATATCACACAAGGTCTTCCTCGTATCCAAGAAATCTTTGAAGCTCGTAACCCTAAAGGGGAAGCAGTTATCACTGAAGTTAAAGGTACTGTTGTTGACATCGAAGAAGATGCTTCTACACGTACTAAGAAAGTTTACGTTCAAGGTAAGACTGGTATGGGTGAATACGTGGTACCATTCACAGCTCGTATGAAAGTAGCTGTTGGTGACGAAGTTCACCGTGGTGCACCACTTACTGAAGGTTCTATCCAACCTAAACGTCTCCTTGAAGTTCGTGATACATTATCAGTTGAAACTTACCTTCTTGCCGAAGTACAAAAAGTATACCGTAGCCAAGGTGTAGAAATCGGTGATAAACACGTCGAAGTAATGGTTCGTCAAATGCTTCATAAAGTTCGTATCATGGATCCAGGTGATACAGATCTTCTTCCAGGTACACTTATGGATATCGCAGACTTCACAGATGCTAACAAGGATGTTGTTATCTCTGGTGGTATTCCTGCAACTGCACGTCCAGTACTTATGGGTATTACTAAAGCTTCGCTTGAAACTAACTCATTCTTGTCAGCTGCATCATTCCAAGAAACAACTCGTGTTCTTACAGATGCTGCTATCCGTGGTAAAAAAGATCACCTTCTTGGTCTTAAAGAAAATGTTATCATCGGTAAAATCATTCCAGCTGGTACAGGTATGGCACGTTACCGTAACCTTGAACCACAAGCTGTTAATGAACTTGAAACAAGTGAAGAAGCTGAAACAGTTGAAGCATCTGCATCAACAGACGCTGAATAATCTGATTTCACATTTGAGTTTAATAAATGAAAAGGCCTGAGTTTATCTCAGGCCTTTTTGTTAAGCTTTTTTAGATTATAATGATTATAAATAAGCAAATATATTTTAAATTAGCTTTAATTCTTATATAATAAAGACCATAAGGAAGTGAAAAAATGTATCAAGTAATCAAAATGTTTGGGGACTGGGAACCCTGGTGGTTTTTGGATGATTGGCAGGATGATATTATAGAAGAACAAACTTTTGAATACTTTGAAGAAGCTGTGTCATTTTACAAATCAGAATGGCAATCGTTAAGAATGAATCTGCCGAGCTGTAAGTGTCATGATAATTTTCAAGCTGCTTTCTGGGATCAAACTGAGAAACGCTGGTGTGAAAATTGTGGTGATTATTTGCAGCAATATCATTCTCTTTTAATCTTAAAGGATGGGCAAGAATTGACTAAAGAGCATTTTGCTTATCATTTTAATGTTCGAAATGACTAACCAAGCCCCAGACCTCAAAATTGCAAATTTAAACCTTAATCATGGAAGTTTTTTCCATGGTTTTTTTCTTTTTTTGAGATTTTTTACGAATATAAAAGTGAGGAGGTCAACATGATTCAGGAAAAAGCAAAGCAGCTGATCAAGGATGCTGTTGAAAAGAATGCGCAAGATATTTACATTGTTCCTAAGAAGGAGCACTATGAAATTTATCAAAGTGTTGGTGATGAACGTCAGTTTATTCAGGAGCTTGCTAGTGATGAGATGACAAGTGTGATTAGTCACTTTAAATTTGTGGCTGGGATGAATGTTGGTGAGAAACGTCGTAGTCAGCTAGGCTCTTGTGATTATGAATTTGCTGAGGGTGAAGAGATTTCACTGCGTTTATCCACTGTTGGAGATTATCGAGGGCGTGAGAGCCTGGTCATTAGACTTCTTTATTCAGGACGTCATGATTTGCAATATTGGTTTGATGGGATGAAGAATATTTTAGAGGCGATTGATAGTCGAGGTCTTTATCTTTTTTCCGGGCCGGTAGGGAGTGGAAAGACCACTCTCATGTATCAATTGGTTCGTGAAAAGTTCCCTGATAAGCAGGTCATTACGATAGAAGACCCTGTTGAGATTAAGCAGGACAATATGTTGCAGCTGCAACTTAATGATGAGATTGGCATGACTTATGATAATCTTATCAAGCTCTCCCTTCGTCATAGACCTGATATTTTGATTATTGGTGAGATTCGTGATAGTGAGACAGCGCGTGCGGTTATTAGAGCTAGTCTGACAGGTGTGCTCGTCTTTTCAACCATTCATGCAAAAAGTATTCCAGGTGTTTATGCTAGGTTATTAGAACTGGGTGTTAGTAGGCAAGAACTTGAAAATAGTTTACGAGCTATCATTTATCAGCGATTAATTGGCGGTGGAGGTGTTGTGGATTTTGCCAAAGGAGATTTTGAACAGTATCCCCCAACAAGGTGGAATGAGCAAATTGAAAGCCTTGCTAGGGACGGATATATTAGCCTTGAGGAAGCAAAAATCGAAAAAATTGCCCTTTAAAAAACAGCAGAAGGTGATTCAATTATTTAACAATCTCTTTAACAGTGGCTTTAATTTAACAGAAATTGTTTCTTTTTTGAGACGAAGTCAATTGTTGGCAGAAGTTTATGTGGATAGTATGCAAGAATCTTTGCTAAGCGGGGCAAGTTTGGCAGATATGATGGCTAAATTAGGCTTTTCAGATACAATTGTCACTCAGATTGCTCTTGCGGATGTTCACGGTAATTGTCAGCAGAGTTTGTTAAAAATTGATGGCTACTTGGCCAGTATGTCAGTTGTTCGAAAGAAATTGATTGAAGTGGCGACTTATCCTTTGATTTTGCTCAGCTTTTTAATTCTGATTATGTTGGGCTTGAAAAATTATTTGCTGCCGCAGTTGGAAAATCAAAATTTTGCGACTCAGATTATCAGCCATTTTCCTATGATTTTTTTAGGTGGCTTTGCTCTTTTAGCTTTAGGAATTCTGCTTGGGGTTCTGTATGCCAAGCGCTTATCGCCAATTTATCTGTATAGTCAGTTGAGTCGTTTGCCAATCTTTGGGCGGTACGTGCGTTTTTATTTGACCGCCTATTATGCGCGTGAGTGGGGAAATCTTATCGGGCAAGGCATTGAGCTTATGGAGATTGTAGAGCTCATGCAGCGGCAAAAATCACGCCTTTTTCAGGAAATTGGAAAAGACATGCAGGAAGCTTTATTGTCAGGTCAATCTTTTCATCAGAAAGTGCTGGATTACCCTTTCTTTTTGCGTGAACTTAGCTTAATGATTGAATACGGCGAGGTTAAGTCAAAATTAGGTCGTGAGTTAGATATTTATGCCGAAGAGACTTGGCAGAATTTCTTTAGTCAATTGACACAGGCAACGCAGCTGATTCAGCCTTTGGTCTTTGTCTTTGTTGCTTTAATCATCGTTTTAATTTATGTGGCAATGCTTTTGCCAATGTATCAAAATGTGGGAGGAAATTTTTAATGAAAAAAATTTGGAAAAAACTACGTAAAAAGTCTGTGGAAGCTTTCACACTTGTGGAGATGTTGATTGTTTTGCTAATCATTGGTGTATTAATGCTGTTATTTGTGCCAAATTTGAGTAAGCAAAAGGATGTTGTGCATGAAAAAGGAGATGCTGCTGTTGTGAAAGTTGTCGACAGTCAGATGGACCTTTATGAAGTGAAGACAGGCAATAAGGCAAGTGTTGATGATTTAGTAGACGTTGGCTACATTACGAAAGAGCAAGCCAAAACCTATAATGAAGCTAAAAAATAAAACTCTTCGAGCCTTTACCCTCATCGAAAGTTTGCTGACCTTAGCAATTTCTTGTTTCATGGTCATCATGCTATCAGGTTCGGTCAATCATATTTTTCAATCGGTCGATGAAACTCTGTTCTTTCTTTCCTTTGAAAATCTTTATCGTGACACACAAAAATTGGCCAGTATTAAGCAGGAAAGTCAAACTTTGCAGATATCGCAAGATGCGATTTCAAATGGGATCACTAGTGTTAAGATTCCCAAAACTGTATCGGTTGACAAGAGTTATCAGCTCGTTTTTGATAAAGATGGGGGCAATTCGTCTCTTGCTAAGATACAGTTTCATACAGAAACCCAGGCAATCGATTATCAATTGTACATAGGAAGTGGTAACTATAAAAAAACAGAAACTAAAAGCGTATATACTCCTTGAGGGGTTGGTAGCACTAGCCTTATTAGCAACGATAACCAGTCTGATCTTAGGAGAAATGGACCGTAGTCGCACTCAAATGCAAGGGAGTTTGCATCAGCAAGAGGTACTTAATGTAGCGACCATGGCCGCTCAAATAGGACAAGACCATTTGGCTATTAATGGGGTCGAGGTGCGTATGGTTAAGCATGATAATGAGATTTCCATTTATGATGGTCAAAATGAGGTTTTACATGTCAAAAAAAACTAGACTAAAAGCTTTTACCCTTTTAGAGAGCTTAGTGGCTTTGCTGGTTATCTCAGGTTCCATATTGGTTTATCAAGGATTGACTCAAAGCATTTCAAGTAATATCCATTATTTATCGGTTAATCAAGAGGAAAAATGGTTGCTCTTTTCTCAGCAGCTGCGTTCTGAGCTTGCGGGTTGTCAGTTGGATAAAGTTGCTGACAACAAACTCTATGTTAGTAAAGGTAATCAGCAATTGGCTTATGGCTTGTCTAAGGCTGATGATTTTCGAAAAACAAATGCCTCAGGTCAGGGGTATCAGCCCATGCTCTTTGGAGTGACGTCATCAAGCATTAGTCAGGATGGCAATAAGGTGATGATTAAATTGCAATTAGGCAGTGATATGGAGAGATGTTTTGTTTACACTTTTGAGACGACAAGTTAAAGCGGGAATTTTATTATATGCTTTACTGATGGCGGCTATCTTTGCCCTGCTTTTGCAATTTTATTTGGGGCGCGTGGTTGCAAGTGAGCGTCAGCATCAAGCTCAGATAAAATCAGCCCAAGCTTACCTGATGGCAGAAATGAGTAAAGACTTGGCTGATGAGGAATCAGGACAATGCCAATTTGATAAAGGAACAGTAAGTTATCACTACAAAGACAAACTCTTAGTAGAGACCGTTATGTTAGATAGCAAAGAGGAGTTTCAATACACGTTTTATCTTCCTAAGAAAGAAAAACAAGCACTTGAAAAAGAAAGTCACTAGTGCTTTCTTTTCATTTTCAAGGTTTTTTGATATGATTAGTCTTGGAGGGGAAGATGAATTTTGAAAAAATCGAAACAGCTTATGGGCTGATTCTAGAAAATATACAGTTAATCGAAAATGAGTTGAAAACACACATTTACGATGCACTTATTGAACAAAACTCTTTTTATCTTGGTGCTGAAGGTGCCAATGAGACAGTAGCTGCCAATAATGAAAAACTACGCCAACTTGATTTAACTAAAGAAGAATGGCGTCGTGCTTTTCAGTTTATTTTCATTAAAGCTGCTCAAACAGAAGCACTTCAGGCAAACCACCAATTTACACCTGATGCTATTGGCTTTATCTTAATGTTCCTTATTGAGAATTTGACAGCCTCAAAAGAACTTGATGTTTTAGAAATCGGTAGCGGAACAGGTAACCTTGCACAAACCTTGCTTAATAATTCATCTAAAGACTTGAATTACCTTGGAATTGAAGTTGATGATTTGTTGATTGACTTGTCAGCAAGTATTGCCGAAGTGATGGATTCTAAAGCTCAGTTCATTCAAGAAGATGCTGTGCGCCCACAGATTCTTAAGGAAAGTGACGTCATCATCAGTGACCTTCCAGTCGGCTTCTATCCAAATGATGAGATTGCAAAACGCTACAAAGTAGCAAGTAGTGATGAACACACTTATGCGCATCATTTATTGATGGAACAATCTCTCAAGTATCTCAAAAAAGATGGTATTGCTGTCTTTTTAGCACCGGTTAGTCTTTTGACAAGTAAACAAAGTGATTTGTTAAAGGCATGGTTGAAGGATTACGCTGATGTTATTGCGGTGATTACTTTACCAGAATCTATTTTCGGCAATGCGGCCAATGCTAAGTCAATTTTTGTCTTGAAGAAACAGGCTGAACATACTCCAGAAACATTTGTTTACCCGCTTGCTGACTTGCAAAGTCGCGAAGCTTTAACAGATTTTATTGAGAAATTTAAAAAATGGAATGTTGAAAATATGATTTTTTAAAATAGTTGTGCTAAAATAGAGATATATTATGAAAGCGCTTTAGAGGTAAATTTATGGCGAAAACTATTTCTATTAATGCAGGAAGTTCAAGTCTCAAATGGCAGCTGTATAAGATGCCTGAGGAAGAAGTTATTGCAAAAGGTTTAATCGAACGTATTGGCCTTTCAAACAGTGTTTCTACAGTGAAATTTAATGGTCAGAAGTATTCGGAAACGAAAGACATTCCAGACCATACAGCTGCTGTAAAAATCCTTCTTGATGACTTGATTTCGATGGACATTATTGCTAGTTATGATGAAATAACTGGTGTTGGTCACCGCGTGGTGGCTGGGGGTGATTATTTCAAAGAATCTGCCCTGGTAACCGATAAGGTGATTCAACAGGTTGAAGAATTGTCAATGCTAGCACCGCTTCATAATCCTGGAGCAGCTCTTGGGATTAAAGCGTTCAAGGAAATATTGCCTGATATTACGAGCGTTGTTGTTTTTGATAATGCCTTCCATATGACAATGCCTGAAGTAGCTTACCGTTATCCTATTGCTAATCGTTATTACACTGATTATAAGATTCGTAAATACGGAGCACACGGTACAAGTCATCAGTACGTTGCCCAAGAGGCAGCTAAGGTTTTAGGCAAACCTTTAGAAGACTTGAAATTGATTACTTGTCATATTGGTAATGGAGTCTCTATTACAGCCATTAAAGGTGGTAAATCTGTTGATACTTCAATGGGATTAACTCCACTTGGTGGTACAATGATGGGAACACGTTCAGGAAGTATTGATCCAGGTGTCATTACTTATCTTCTAGAATGTGAGCCAGCGATGGCTGATCCTAAAAAAATTCGTACCATCTTGAATCGTGATTCAGGTTTACTTGGTATTTCGGAAAAATCAAGTGACATGCGTGATATTATAGCAGGAAAAGCAGAAGGTGATGAAAAATGCCAACTTGCTTACGATATGTATGTTGATCGCTTGAGAAAATATATTGGACAATACTTCGCCGTTTTAAACGGTGCCGATGCTATTGTCTTCACCGCTGGTATCGGTGAAAATTCTAGTGATGTTCGTGCGGATGTCATTTCTGGAATGACTTGGTTTGGTGTCGATGTTGACCCAGCTAAGAATGTTTCAGGTGCTTATGGTGTGATTTCAACAGATCAAGCTCGCGTAAAAGCAGTTGTTATTCCAACGGATGAAGAACTTGTGATTGCGCGTGATGTTGAACGTTTCAAACACCCTACTAATTAGTTATCAAAATATTATGATAAGACCAGAAAAGCTGACCTACGGGTCAGCTTTTTTGATGTTTTTATAAAAATGTAAAATAAACTTGACACAAAATGTAAAGTGTACTATACTTTAAATGTAAAGTTAACTTTACTAATGATAAGTCGTTGGAGGGATAAATGGAAACAAGAATTCAAGAACTCCGAAAAGCAAATAAAGTTAGCCAAGCTGAGCTTGCTGAGGCACTTGGAGTTACAAGACAAACCATTATTTCCTTAGAAAAAGGACGCTATAATGCTTCTTTAGAATTAGCGCATAAAATTGCCAAATATTTTGGTATGACAATTGAGGAAATCTTTATTTTTGATGAAGCGTAAAGAGGAGATGTAGAAATGGAAAAGATTAGAACTATAGTTGATAGGCAAGAAAGTAGAAAAGAAACTGGAATGTTCTTGTTATTTTTAGGAGAAAGTTTATTTGTTTTTAGCTACTTCATGAAGATGAGCGATTTTCTTCGTGGTATGGGGCTTGGTATGAGTATGATATTAAATTTACTTGCAGTGATTTTTCTATCAGCAAAGGGAGAGGAGTAAATGATGTTATTAAAAGCTGTTGCTAGCTGGAATCGTAAGAAGAGTTTGGAAGAGTATCGCCGATATTTACTAAGACTTTCCTACTTTATCTTAGCTTTGGCTGGTCTTAGTTTGGTGTTAGCTAGTTTGATAAGAGACAATGATTTTGCGTCAGGATTACTGCTTGGTGGTGGTAGCGCTGGTCTTGTTTTTGCTATTTACTATTGGCTGCTTTCTCGTCAGCCAAAACGCTTGAAGGCTGCTTACATTGCTCTTTATGATGAACGTAATCAGTATATTTTGCGAGTGACTGCTGTATCAACTTTGATTTTTATGTTTCTTGTAAATGTGATGTTGATTGCTTTGTATGCTTTCCTAGGCATTGCCTTTTCTTATGTTATTTTACTGATGATTTGGTTGTATTGTTTGCTTCTAGGATTTTTAGGCTTACGAATTATTTTTTCAAAGATTTTATAATGGGGGAGATTCTTATGAAAAAATTGGTATCATTTTTTAAATATTTGGGGCTAGCAGTAGGTGTGATTTTCTTGGAACAATTACCTATTGCTTTTCTAAGAAAAAATCAGCCTTTTTGGCAAACTTTTATGTTGATCCTAGCTTTTTTAGTGGTGACTTTAGTAACGGTTTTGATTGCTAAGCGTTTAGGCTTTTTAAATCATGCTAGTCAGTTGTTGACGGGAGATGCTTGGAAGAGTATTTTTATGGGATTTTTAGTTATGGTTCCTGTGAGAATGCTTGGAGGCATTACTTTAGTTTTGGAGCATGGTACAAAGGCAAATACGCTGAATCAATCAGTTATTGAAAATCTTGGCATGTCACCAGCTTTGCTTTTTGTGATGACAGTTGTAGCAGCTCCGATTGTTGAAGAATTTGTTTTTCGTGGATTGATTGTCAAACAAGCCTTCCAATTTTCGAAACTTGGTGTTTTTGTTAGCAGTTTTCTTTTTGGGGCACTTCATATGCCGACAGATTTGGGAAGTTGGATTCTTTACGGTGGTATGGGATTAGTGCTGGCGATGATTTATCGAAAAACACAAAAACTAGAGTTTTCTATTGCTGTTCATGCTCTGAATAATTTTCTAGGTGTTCTAAGTATGATTTTATAAAAAAAGCGACTGAATTCAGTCGCTTTTTAGTGTATTACAAGGCTTTTGCTTTTGCAATTGTCACATCAATACTTGAAACAACGCTTGCGGTTAAGCCAGTTTTTTCAAGGTCTAGAAGGCCTGCAATGGTTGTTCCACCAGGACTTGAAATTTTATCAATCAAATCGTGTGGACTGTCAGAGCCTTGAAGAAGATTTTCAGCACTAGCAAGGACTGTTTGTGTCACGATGTCTAGTGATTTTTCCTTTGGAATACCGTATTTAACGCCAGCTTTGGCAAGTGCCTCGATAAAGAGGTAAATGTAAGCTGGGCTTGATCCAGCAAGGGCTGTAAAGGTATCAAAATCCTTTTCAGGGATATCAAAGGTTGAACCAAAACTGTCAGTGATTTCTTTGGCAGTTGCTAGAAGTTCAGCAGAGACTTTGTCATTTGTACAAATAGCAGTCGTACTTTTCAAGATTTGTGCATTAAGGTTTGGCATAATGCGGATTAAGGGAAGGTTTGGATCTGTCAATTTGCCAAGGCGTTCAAGGGTGACACCAGCTGCCATTGAAAGAATGGGTTGGTGAAAGTGAAGTCCAGCAAGGACAGGTTCAAACATTTGAGGCTTGATGCCAAGGACAACCAAATCAGATTGGTCGATGAGTTCTTGGTGTGAAAGAGCTGCTTCAACTTCAAGTTGCTCTGCAATTTCGCGTGAGCGAGAAAGTGAAGAACCTGAAATGATGATATCGTGTGATGTAGCATTAAGTCCATTGATAATGGCAGTTGCCATTTTTCCGACTCCGATAAATCCGATTTTCATAGTAAGACAAAGGGGAAAGTACAAGAGAAATGTTTAATGACCTGAGTCCCCTAGCTCCTTTCTAGTATTTTTTGATGAGGTCAACAGTTGAGCGGTCTAGTTTTTTAACGATAGCTTGAATGAAGGCTTGGGCTTGCAAGAAGTCATCCATAGCATAAAGGCTTTGATGTGAGTGAATGTAACGCGCACAAACACCGATAGTTGTTGATGGAATACCACCGTTTTTGAGGTGAGCAGCACCAGCGTCTGTACCACCTTTGGCGGCATAGTATTGGTATTTGATACCAGCTTCTTCTGCAGTTGTGAGCAAGAAGTCACGCATATCTTTCAACATCACGTGTCCTGGATCGTAGAAACGGAAAAGTGTTCCGTCGCCAATTTTACCTTGGTTGCCATAAATGTCACCAGCTGGTGAGCAGTCAACAGCAAAGAAGAGTTCTGGTTGGAATTTTGTAGCAGAAACATGCGCTCCGCGAAGACCAACTTCTTCTTGAACGTTAGCACCAGCGATAAGGGTGTTATCAAGTTTTTGACCTTTAAGGCTTTCAAGCAATTCTGTCACCATAAGCACACCAAAGCGATTGTCCCAAGCTTTTGAGATAACATTTTTTTGGTTGGCTGTAAGGATTGTTTCAGATTTTGGTACGATAATATCGCCAGGAAGGATACCAAATGTTTCGGCTTCAGCTTTGTCTGTAAATCCTGCATCAAAAATGATGTCATCGATTTTTGGAAGAGTAGCAGAGCCATTTGCTCCGCGAAGGAAATGTGGTGGGACTGAGCCAGAAACAACAGGAATGGCAGAACCATCACGTGTGTAAAGAGTGAAGCGTTGTGAACTTAGAACTAGTGGATTCCAGCCACCGATGCCAACAGCACGCAATGTCCCGTCAGCTTTGATATCGCTGACCATGAAACCAACTTCATCCATGTGAGCAGCAACCATGATGCGTGGGGCGTTTTCAGCGTCAGAGTGTTTGATACCGAAAATACCACCAAGTCCATCAGTTTGCACCTCATCAACAAGTGGAGTGATTTTTGAGCGAAGATAGTCACGAACGCTGTGTTCGTATCCAGCGATACTATCAAGTTCAGTGACTTCTTTTATTTTTGAAAATAAATCTGACATAAAAACCTCGATTCTATGGTTTCTATTTTACCACGTTTTCTGACAATTTTTAGATTGAAATAACATTAAATATTTGGACCTTGGTATTATGTGCTGAAATATGCTAAAATAAAGCGTATGAGAAACAAAAAAAGAAGCTTACTGCCAAGTCTTGGTTTAGTGGGAGTCGGTGGTGTCATCGCTTTGGGAGTAATCTTAAAGAAGAAACGCGAAGAAAAACGACAAGAACAGATTAAAGATACCATTCGTGAATATTTCAGCCGATTTGGTAGCATTTCGGTGCTTTATTTGAATGTTTATGAATCTGATGAGGAAAAGACGACTGGAGGTCTCGTTTTAGAGGACGGCCGCGCTTTCCAATTTATTTACCAAAATGGTGAGATTAGCTACGAGGAGGAGAAAAATGATTAGTCCAAAATCCTATGAAGAAATGGCTACCTACCTAGAAAATGATGGCAAAGTAGTTTTCTTTTTCACGGCAAATTGGTGCCCAGACTGCCAATTTATTTACCCAGTAATGCCAGAAATTGAAGCGGAAAATCCAGAATTTACCTTTGTTCGTGTTGACCGTGATGATTTCATGGAAGTCGCTCAACGTTGGAACATCTTTGGCATTCCAAGTTTTGTGGTAACAGAAAATGGGAAAGAAATTGGCCGTTTAGTTAATAAATTACGCAAAACCAAAGCAGAAATTAACAGCTTTTTAGCTGGATTGAAATAGGAGAGAAAATGATTTTTACGTACAACAAAGAACACGTCGGTGATGTCCTTATGGTGATTGTCAAAGATAGCAAAGGTGCTAAACTTGACTACGAACGTAAAGGTAACGTATCACGTGTTTTCCTTGAAAAAAATGGTGAAACAGTCGCTTGGAATATTTTTGAAGTATCAAGTCTAATTGCAATTGACGGTGTTGGACAAGTGACTTTGTCTGATGAAGATGTTGCTAAGCTTAACGCTGAATTGACAAAAGAAGGATTTAGCGAACAATTGGAAAATGACCCATCACCAAAATTTGTTGTTGGTCAAATCAAAGAAATGGTTGCTCACCCAGATAGTGACCACTTGAACATTTGCCAAGTGCAAATCTCAGATGACAAAACTGTTCAAATCGTTGCAGGTGCGCCAAATGCTGCGGTTGGTTTGAAAACAATCGTTGCTCTTCCAGGAGCTATGATGCCAAACGGAAGCCTCATCTTCCCAGGTGCCCTTCGTGGTGAAAAGAGCTTTGGTATGATGTGCTCACCTCGTGAATTAGCTCTTCCAAATGCTCCACAAAAACGTGGTATCATTGAACTTGATGACACAGCTGTTGTCGGTGAAGCCTTTAATCCAGCAAAACACTGGAAAGGATAACATAATAAAAAACGAGTTAGAATAATCTAGCTCGTTTTAGTTTTTTCGTAAAGTAAGGTGTTGTAGAAAAGCGACGTCTTTATAGGGCTTTTGATTAGCGACAGCTAATTCCATTTTTGTTAAACGTTCTAGCCAACCATCCTCAGTTTTGAATTCATTTGGCTGAAGGGCATAAAATGTGCGCAGACTTTGGTAATTTTCAAGAGTCAAGTTAGTTTTGTTGGTAAGCTCTTCAATACTGTAAGTTTCCCCACGTCCGAATGATGAACTATTGTAACTGTCTTTCCCATCTAAGAGATAAAGTGCATCTTCAATATTATTGTTAAAAATGACTTGATGTAAGACTTTTCCAGTAAGATTGTGTTTAATTAAGGAAAGTTCACCATGTGGTTTTAAGAGGCGTTCAAATTCATTAAGGTATTTTTGATGTTGAGATTTGTCGATGTATTCAAAGACATTGTGACAAACGATGATATCAAAAGATGAATCAGGCAATTCTTTTAAAGCATCTAGACTACCATTGATTTTAGTGAAGGTCTGTGTGCCATCTGCAAAAAGCATATCAGCATTTGGCTCAATCGCAGTAACGGTATTATTTTGTGATAATTATTCTGAGGTTGTTCCAAAACCAGCACCAAAATCAAGGACTTGTTTATCTTTGATGTGGCTTAGTTGTGCAAAAATCAAACGGTACATGATTTTTCCCCAAGGCTGATTCAGCATTTCTTTGTAGGCATTGATGTTGACTGTCATAGAATCTCTTAGCTTGTAAAATATATTTTATTTTAACAGAATATTTTGAAAAATTCTTTTTTAAAGTAGATTACCAAATTTTTTTCGAATAATAAGATAGGAGGTAATTGATGTATAATAAAGTTATTATGATTGGGCGTTTGACAGTGCAGCCTGAATTGGTGACAACGCCAACCGAAAAATCTGTTACATGTGTAACACTAGCCGTTAACCGTCGTTTTAAATCACAAAATGGTGAGCGTGAAGCGGATTTTATTTCGCTTGTGGTTTGGGGGCGTTTAGCAGAAACGCTCGTTTCTTATGCTGGAAAAGGGAGTTTGATTTCTGTTGATGGAGAGCTTCGTACGCGTAAATACGAAAAAGATGGTCACACCAATTATGTGACAGAAGTGCTCTGCCATTCTTTCCAACTTTTAGAAAGCCGTGCCCAACGTGCCATGCGAGAAAATAATGTGGCAAACGACCTCGCTGACTTAGTTTTAGAAGAGGAAGAATTGCCCTTTTAATAGTGATGAAGTCCGTGTGTTTACTCGGACTTTTTTTGTCAGAATAATGAAAGGAATGTCAGATTTTCTGGATATTATTGTCTTGTTAACTTTTTTTACTGAAATAATGAAAAAACCTCTTGGAAAGCCCTTTCAAAAATGCTATACTGGAGAAAATGTGTGGAGAAAGAGCAATGTTTAAAATTATTTTTAGTGATATTGATGGGACACTCATCAATGACGCTTTGGAAGTTACTTCTAAAACACGTCGTGCTTTGAGTGATGCTGTCAATTCAGGTGTCTTATTTGTGCCCGTATCGGCGCGCATGCCTGAAGCAATCAAACCAATCATCAAAGATTTTTTGCCTGAAGTGCCGATGATTTCTTACAATGGTGCTTTTATTCAGGATGAATCTGGTCAAGTGATTGATAGTTGTCCGATGAGCCCACAAGCAGCGCAAGCAATTTGTCAGTACTTGGAAAAAGAAGTGGCAGATGTGGTTTGGAATGTTTACAGCGGTGAAAAATGGTTGTCGCAAAACCGCTTGAACAAATGGATTTCTCGTGAAGAACGTGTTGTTGGTCTTGTTTCACAAGAAGCAGACTTAGAGGCAATCGGTCATTTACCAGAAGTTCACAAACTGCTTTTAATGGGTGAGCCTGAGCGTATGCAAGCACTGGAAGAAAAACTAAAAGAACTTTATCCAGGCTTATCAATCGCAAGATCTTTACCTTATTACATTGAAGTTATGGCAAGTGGCATCCAAAAAGGGCGTGCAGTCAGCCTATTAGCCAAACACTACGGTGTTGAGATGTCAGAAACCTTAGCTTTCGGTGATAATTTTAATGATTTAGACATGCTAGAAGCGGCTGGTGAAGCTTATGTTATGGCAAATGCGCCTCAAGAAGTCAAGGAGCGCATTGGTCATGTCACTGCCAACCACAATCATGACGGTATTGCTTTAATTCTAGAAAAATTTAAACTTGCTAGATAAAATGGATTCCTCTTTTTTTACGAATTTTCGAAATTCTCGCACCTAGTGTGGGAATTTTTTTAAATGACTTTTGTCACTTAAAATATTGAGATTTGTCACCTTGAGGAGATGACAAACGTCTGATGATAACGCTTTCTTGGTTTGGTATCCTTATCTTGTTGAATGTTTGAGACAGGAGGAAAAAAGGAATTATGAACAAAGAACATGAAACGAAGTGTGTGAATTGGTACATGCACAAAAGTGGGAAAAAATGGGCTTATGGTTGCAGTCTTTTGGTCTGTGGTCTTCTTTTGGGAGGTGTGACTGGTCTTGCTAAAGCTGATGAAGTGACTGTCCCAAACACTCAAACTGAAGTTGTCGCGAGTAGCCCTGAAGAGTCAGAAGCTGACAATTCAAGTCAACCTTCAGAAGATATGCCAGAAAAAACTGTAGCTCAAGGTGTCGAAGATACAAATGTGGCACCTGAAGAAAATACAGTAGAGCCCGTTGACTCTCTTGCTCAACAAGAGACATCAGATAATGCTCTAACAGAAGCTACTAATACGCCGTCAGCTGAGACAACAGCGCTAGCAAGTAACGACCAAACTCAGACAGTAGCGACATCAGACTTAGCTACAGCTAACCAAGCTAACTCAAAAGCTGCTAAAAAACTTGTTGCTACTAATCTAACTCAAGCGCCTCAAAGTGCTTATCACACCAATCTTCAAGGCTTAAGCTATGATGCCACTGTTTGGCAAGAAGGGGAAAATGGTCTTTACAGCAACGCCGTTGGGAAAGGGGATAATTTCCTTTATTCAGATTCTACAGGGAAAAATTTTGTTTATCAGACAGACGTTACTTTCTTGCAAAATAGCGGAGCAGCTTCACTTGTTTTCCGTTCAAATAATGACGCAACCAATTTCAAAGGTTATGTCGTTAATCTAGATGGGAACTCTCACAAAGTCAAATTCATGCGCTGGGGCGAAGCCAATTTGATTGATGAAAAAGAAATTGCAACAAGCCCAGATAACAAATACGCTCTTAAGGTGGTTGCTTTGAATGGGAAAATTTCCTATTATGTTAACGGCATTCTAGTCGCTAATTTAGGAGATTATATACTTCAGCGTGATGATAAAGGTCAAACCACTTACATCTCCGATGGTCATTTTGGTTTGCTCAATTGGAATGGTGAGATGGTCTTTCAAAATACCTTCTACAGTGAATTAACTGATGAAGAGTTACCAATTATTGATGATGTTACGGTGACTTCAAAAAATGGTCCTGTTGAATCTAAAGGTCAATTCTTCCCTGAAGAAGCAGCTTATATTCAATACGTGTCAAACGATACCTCGACTGTTGATTTGAGTTTTGTGGGTCATAATCCACAAGCTGTTGTCACTGTAACAGATACTAATGGAAATGTTTATGCAAATGCTAGTGACATTCCAGTAGCAGTCGGAGTAAATTATCTTACTGTGACAAGTAGCTACACAACAGCAGATGGCTATACAGCGACAGCAACTTACCGTATCAATGTTCACCGTCGTCAACCAGCTTCGGTTTACTATAATGAAAATTTTCGCGACCAATATCACTATTCTGTCAAAGACGGCTGGGCAAATGACCCTAACGGATTGGTTTACTACAATGGTGTTTATCACATGTTCTACCAATTCTACGATGATATTAAATGGGGTCCAATGCACTGGGCACATGCAACAAGTAAAGATTTGATCCACTGGGAAGATCAACCAATTGCATTTTATCCAGACTATAACGGGGCAATGTTCTCAGGTTGTATCGTAGCTGATAATAACAACACAAGTGGTTTGTTTGATGGTAACCAAGGTGGCTTGGTTGCCTTGATTACAGCTGATGGTGAAGGTCAACGTATCAAAGTTGCTTACAGTAAAGATGAAGGTAAAACTTGGCAAAAAATCGATAAAGTTGCAGCCGACTGGACAACTGACCCATTGCAAAATCGTGATTTCCGTGACCCTAAAGTCTTCCGTTGGGAAGATAAATGGTTCATGGTTCTTGCAGGTGGACCACTTCGTATTTACTCATCAGATAATCTCCTAGATTGGTCTGTTGAATCAACATATCCAGATCTTCACACTGAATGTCCAGACCTTTATCCAATCATGGCAGAAGGTAACACAGTGAAATGGGTTCTTTCTCGTGGTGGACGTTACTATAAAGTTGGTGATTTAAAACAAGTTGATGGACACTGGAAATTTGTTGCAGACGCTGATTATCAAGAATCAGATGGTATCATGAATTTTGGTAAAGATTCATACGCTGCAATGACTTACTACGTACAAGATTTTGGTACTAAAGCTAATCCAACACTTCCTCAAATTATTGAGCTTAACTGGATGAATACTTGGGATAACTATTGTAACCTTGTAGCTGAACGTGTTGGTCAAAAATTCAATGGTACATTCAACCTTAACTTGACACTAGGTCTTGTCAAAGACGGTGATAAATACGTTCTTACTCAAACACCAATCAAAGCATATGAAAGCTTACGTGATGTAGACAACAAAGTTGAATACACAGATGTTGTTGTTGGTAAAGATAATAATCTCTTTAAAGATTTTTCTGGTGATACCTATGAAATTGTTGCTCACTTTAATCCAAGTAACAGAACAACAAAAGTTGGTTTCAACCTTCGAGTAGGTCCAGGAGAAGTGACTAAGGTTTATTACGATTTAGAAACAGGACGAATCGCTATTGACCGTAGTCAATCAGGTATTATCCTTACAGAGCTCTTTAGAAATATTGATAGCCAAGCAGTAACACGCAACGCTGATGGAAGTATTGACCTTCATATCTTTGTTGACCGTGCTAGTGTTGAAGTCTTCACAAAAGGTGATACTGTCGCAGGTGCTAACCAAATCTTCACATCACCTCAAAGTCTCGGATTAAGTGTATTTTCTGAAGGTTATGAATCTACAGCAGATATCGTTCTTTACCCATTGAAGAGTATTTGGAAAGATAAAGTTGAAACTACTGAACCACAAAGTATTGTGCCTGCGTCTGCTAAGAATGTCAGAATGAATGTTGGTGACAGCACAGTGGTTAAAGCGTACGTCTCTCCATCAGTTGCTAACCAAGATTTGCTTTGGTCAATTCTTAACAATGGTAATGTGTCGGCAGAAATTTCTGGTAATCAAGTCTTCGTTAAAGCACTTAAGAAAGGTCAAGTGATTGTTAGAGCACAATCTAAATCTAACCCGGCAGTTTATCAAGATTTTGTTCTTGATATTCTAGAAGATAACTTCAAGACAAATGTTAAAGATGTGAAAGTCTTCGCTGGTGATTGGCATGCTGACGGTGAATCATTGAAAGTTGAAAACCATGGCTCAAATGACATTTACATGTCAGCCGATAAGATGCCATACGAAAACTATCAAATGGATTTGGACATCAAATATGGTCGCGGAATTGTAAATATCTTCTTTGCTTCAGGCAATCCAGATGCTAACAATGCCTACACAATCCAATTCGGTGGAAGTAACTCTGTTCGTTTGTTCCGCTTCTACGGTGATACTATTGCAGAATCACCAATGACAGCAGCCATTAACGACAATCAATTCCACCACGTTCGTTTGGTGAAATCAGCAAACGCTATTCAAGTCTTTGTTGATAATCAATTGGCAATGTCTTACACATTTGATCAAGTTGAAGACTTCTTCAATGATCCATATCTTGGTCTAGGTCTTTGGGATGGAGAACTTGAAGTTCAAAACTTCTTCGTAGTAGATTTGGATGCTAAAGAACCAACACAAAGCGAAGAAAATGGTGGAGTCGTGCCAACAAATCCTCAAACACCGGAAGAAACACCTTCAGAACAAGCAGTTGCAACAACTACATTGGCAGCTAAAGCGCCTGCTAAATCAGTCAAAGTTGCAGATGCTAAAGCTCCAGTTATTCCAAAATCTGCGGTTGTTTCAGAAAGTGTCTTGCCACAAACTGGTGAAAAAGATAATCATCTTGCTGGACTTGGTATTGTATCAATCCTAGCGGCTATGGGAGCATTATTTGGACAATTTTTCAAGAAAAAAGAATCATAATATTTAGGATATCAGGGAAATGAAAAGAAAGGAGAACACTAGTTTTCCTTTCTTTTTTGTCATCTTGCTAGGTGTCAATCAAGGTCAAATTGTCTAGATATTTTAAACATGCTATAATACTTGTATATTATCAGTTGAGATTTTTGAGTAAGTAGAGAAGGTAGGGAATGAAAAAAGGAAAACTTATAGCATTATTAGTAAGCGTTTTTATTGCGCTGCTAACGATGCTTGGCATTTATCTTCATTACAAATTGGTTCCTTATAATGAAAATCGTGTCAAAATTGGGGCGACTTACATGACCATGAACAATGATTTCTATAAGGTTCTAAATAATGAAATTGACAAAATTGTAGAGGAAAAAAATGATATTCTCTACACACGAGATCCAGCACTTGATGTTAATAAACAAACTCAGCAAGTGGAACTGTTTATCAAAAAGAGAGTGGATATTATCATCATTAATCCTGTTGATGCTGACAGTAAAAAGTTGATTAAAGCTTTGAAGAAAGCTAAGGAAACAGGAATTAAGGTTGTGGTTGTGGATAGTCAGCTTTTAGATAATTCTCCAGTTGACACGACGATTGTGTCTGATAACTATCAAGCTGGCGTCTTATGTGCGCAAAACCTTATGCAGACTCAATCAAGTGCCAAAATTTTACTTTTAGAACACCAAAAAGCGGTGTCTGCAGTAGATCGTATTAATGGTTTTTTGGCGACAATCAAGGGACATGATGGCTATCAAGTTGTTGATAGAAAAGATTGTTTAGGTCAGACCGAGGTTGCCATGCCACAAGTTGAGTCGGTTATCAATTCTGGGGTAGATTTTGATACGGTCATGGCGCTTAATGACCAAGTTGCAATCGGGGCACTGGCTGCTATTGAGAATATGAAAGTTACAGCTCCCGTTAAAATTTACGGTGTTGACGGGTCGCCTGACATGAAAAACTTGTTAGCAACAACTAGCTCCATTCAAGCGACCGTTGCACAGTCACCTTTGACTATTGGTGAGAAAGCTATTCAGGCCGGGTATCGACTTTACCATGATAAAAAAGTGGATAAAGAGATTATTATTCCAGTTGAATTCATGACGAGTGAAACTGTCTTAAACAGTGATTTAACGGGGTGGCAATGATGAAGATTTTAAAAAATGTTGAGGTTGCCAAACGTGCATTGTTAGTCATTAATTTTATGGCGGTGCTTTTTTACAGTTCTGTTTATCTGTCAGCGACTAAGTATATTATTGAAAATAATTTTAGTCGTTCGCTACTAGAAAAAATCAATATTATTCCAAGTTCACCTGAACGAATTTTTTGGCTATCAAATTTATTTTTTATTGGCTTACTTTTGGTAATGTATGTCAGAAATCGTGAATTTGAAAAAGAAACTAAAGCGCGTGACTGGCTGGCAGTTCTTGAAATCATTTTGCTGTTTGCGACTTTTTTTGCTTTGCAATTATCCTATAACGGCTTGATTTTATTGGTCTTCATGGATATTTTCTTTTCATATACAGACTTTTACACATTTCGTGAAAAGAAAGCCTGGCTGCTTTTTATTGTAGCTAGTTTTGGTTCGCTTTTGCTGTCAAATTATGATGTGCTGTCACTTTTGGTGAGAACACCAGATTTGGATGTTTATATTAATTTCTTCCCAGCAAGTACACGTCTTGTGATTTCGTTCATCAAGAATGGATTGGTATCACTTAATATGATTGTCTTTATCATTTCATTGATGACTTATATTATTTATTCGGTGACAGAAAATCATAAGATTGAGGAAGAATTATTGATGGCTGCACAAGCCAATACGCGTTTGAAGGAGTACGTTGCGGTGTCTGAAAAGATTACTGAAGATAGGGAACGTAGACGTATTGCGCGTGAGATTCACGACACAATTGGGCATGCTTTGACGGGAATTTCGGCAGGGATCGATGCCGTGACGGTTTTGATTGACCTTGACCCAGAACATGCTAAAAAACAATTAAGCAGTGTATCAAATGTTGTTCGCGAAGGGATTGTTGATGTTCGACGTTCTCTTAATAAAATGCGACCAGGTGATCTTGAAAATCGTACGTTGAAAGATGCTCTAGAAAAGATGCTTTCAGAGTACCAAGAGTTGTCACACTTGCAAATTGATTTAAATTATCACTGGGATAATGTTGACTTTGATAAGACCAAGGAGGACGTTATTTTCCGAGTTATTCAGGAATCTGTGACGAATTCTTTGCGACATGGTCGTGCAACCAAGATTAAAATTAGCATGCTCAGTGAGAGTGATTATGTTTTATTGATTAAGGATAATGGAACAGGAAGTGAAAACATCAAGTATGGTTTTGGCTTAACGCAGATGACAGAACGTTTAGCTATTATTGGTGGTCGCGTTGCCTTTTCTGGTAAAGATGGATTTTCTACAACGATTCATATCCCTAAGATACAAGGAGAAGAAGGATGATACGAGTACTTATTGCAGATGATCAGGAGTTGATTCGCGAATCTTTGAAGATTATTTTATCAGCTTATCCTGATATTGAAGTTGTTGGGGCTGTGAGTGATGGAACAGAGGTTCTAGAAACTCTGCCAACGAGCAAACCTGATGTTATTTTGATGGATATTCGTATGCCAAAAATGGATGGTGTTTTGTGTACCAAAGCGGTCAAAGAGCATTATCCAAATATCAAGGTTATCATTTTGACGACATTTGATGATGATGATTTTATCTACAGCGCTCTTAAGTATGGCGCGACAGGTTACATGCTAAAAGGAACGTCAATGGATGATTTGCATGATGCTGTTGTAACAGCCAATGAAGGACGTGCCATGATAAACCCAGATATTGCCACAAAAGTTTTCAAACTTTTTTCACAAATGGCTCAATCTAATTTTGCTATCCAAGTTGACGATGACTTGGTTCATGACATTAGCAAAATGGAATGGCGTATCATTCAACAAATTGGTTTTGGTTTGTCAAACAAAGAAATTGCTGCGAAGTTGTATTTGTCAGAAGGAACGGTGCGCAATTACCTTTCTAACATTTTGTCAAAACTCAACTTGCGAGATCGTACGCAATTAGCGATTTGGGCGGTTCAGACAGGAGTAACGCTCAAATCATTTGAGGATGATGACCATGACTAAACTAACCAAGATAAAACTTTGGCTTTCAGCGATTGTTCTTTTAAGTGCTTGTATTGGTGGTTATGTCTATTATCAAATGCAACAAAAGACAATTTTAAAAATTGGTGTCTATGCTGGCAGCAGTTGGGATGTGCCAAATGGTAACGATTATAAAGTGATTGATACAGCTATTAAACGCTTTGAAAAATTACACCCTAGGGTCAAGGTTGTCTATGAAAGTGGGATTTCAAAAGCCGATTATTCAACTTGGTTGACAGATCAGATTGTAGCTGGAAAACAACCTGATGTGTTTATCGTACCGGAAGATGACTTTAACCTTTTGTCATCAACAGGTGCTCTGTCAAATTTGGACAGTAGTATCAGCACTAGTTTTTATGATTCCATTTTTTATAAGTCGTCTTATCAAGCAGGAGAGTATAATCATAGCCATTATGCCTTACCGTTTGAAAGTAATCCAACCATGATGTGTATTAACATTGATCTTCTTGAAAAAGAAGGCATTAGCATTCCAAAATCAGGTTGGACGGTTGATGATTTTTATAATATTTGTAAACAAGTAACTAAGGATACAGATGGTGACGGGGTCATTGATCAGTATGGTTGCGTTGGCTATACTTGGCAGCAAGCTGTTGCTGCTTACGGCGCAAAACTTTTCAATGAAACAGGTAGCAAAGCGTATTTTGATAGTGAAAAGGTTAAAAAAGCATTGGGCTTAATTACTCAGCTAAAAGCTTTAAGTGGAAATTATGAAGTGACAATGAAAGACTTTGATGAAGGAAAAGTTGCCTTCATTCCAATGTCATTAGCCATGTATCGAACTTACAAACCTTATCCGTACCACGTTGCCAAGTATTCAACATTTTCATGGTCTTGTGTAACTATGCCAGCCAGCCAAAAAGGTGTTGATGCAACACAGGTTTTAACATCACTCTATGCGATTTCGTCAAAAACAAAACATCGCAGTGCAGCTTGGCAATTTTTAAAATTCTTGTGTACAGATGAAAAAGTTCAACAATCTGTCTTTAATTACTCTCAAGGAAGTTCAGTTTTGAAATCTGTCATGCGTAGTCAAGCAACAGAAGATAAATTGAAAGAAGACGGTTTCGGTTCTGAGTCACTTACTGTTTCAACACTGGATTCCATGCTTAGCCAAGGTGTGACGAAGCCAACCTTTAAAACTTACAACAGCGTGATGAATCAAGCTGATTACATCATCAATAAATCACTAGCTAATAACAGTATTGATAGTGATTTGTTTGCTATTCAAAAGGAAATTGAGGATAGCTTAAAATAAAAAAGAAAGTCTGGAATAAATTGTTCCAGGCTTTTTTCATGTTTTCTAAAAATGACATTTGTCATTTTCAATATGGCGATTGTCATTGCCATGATATGACAATCGAGAGTGTGAAAACGCTTAATGACTTGCTAGAATAATAATCAGAGAAGGAGAGATAAAAACTATGAAGTATTTACTACTGGTTAGTCATGGTGGTTTTGCTGAAGGTCTGAAAACATCTCTAGCAATGTTTGCGGGAGATAAAATGGACCAAGTTATCGCTATTGGTTTGAAAGATGGCAAAACAGTTGATGACTTTGCAAAAGACTTTCGACAAGCCATTTCAGGTTTGACAGCTGAAGATTCAGTTGTAGTTCTTGCAGATATTGTTGGCGGAAGCCCACTGACAACAGCTTGCAGTGTCTTGGATGAAGTTGGCAAACTTGATGACGCTATTGTTTTAGGCGGTATGAATTTACCAATGGCAATTACCTCAGCAGTGATGAAAGATATGCTTGAGGGCGATGCTTTTGTTCAAGCTGTGTTGCCAGAAGCTCAAGCAGCTCTTCAAGAATTCAAAATCGTTTCAGACGATGAAGAAGACGATATTTAAGGTAAGGGGAAGAAAAAATGACAGTTTCATTTGTACGTATTGATGACCGTATGATTCACGGTCAAACTGTAACACGTTGGGCAAAAGAATACCCATGCGATGGTTTGATTGCTGTAAACGATGCGGCAGCTAGCAACAAAGTGTTGACACAAGCATATAAAGGTGCTTCTGATAAGAAAACCTTCGTTTGGTCAGTAGATACTTTTGGTAAAAAATCACAAAAAGTTTTGGATTCAGATACGCGTTATTTCGTGATTACTAAAAATCCAATTGACATGAAAAAAATCTTGGTGGATCAAGGTTTTGTTCCAAGTGATGTGAAAGAAATCATCGTTGGCCCATGTAACGACCGTCCAGGTGCTGTCAAACTTGGTAACAACCAATCAATCACTCAAGAAGAAGCAGATGCCATTGAAGCGATTGAAAAAGCTGGCTACAAAGTAAAATTCCAATTGTTGCCAGACGTTTCAATTGGTTACTGGTCAGATTTCAAATCAAAATTTGGTTATTAATGAGCTAACAAAGTAGCTCTTTGTATCTTGTTAATTGAACACGAGCTGAAATCCTAGTAAAAAAGATAAACTTCCTAGTGTCCCAATGACATGTCGTCTTAAGTTACGTCGTGGACGTCTGAACTTTCGTCGTCCTTATAGTCCTTGAGAGTTCTAGTCGTCCTGACGAGGGTGCGTCAACGAAATCAGAGATTTCTGACTTACCGCTTATTTTTATACGGATTTCTTAACGCTCTTTGTATCTTAATATAGGAGAAGAAGTATTATGGCAATTTCTTGGTTTCAAGCAGCTTTGCTAGGGCTGTTTGCATGTTTATCTTCAATGCCTGGGCTTGGTGGTACAACCATTGGTAACTATACTCTTGGTCGTCCTCTTGTCGGTGGTCTTGTTTGTGGACTTATTCTTGGTGACATCAAAACAGGTGTCATCTGTGGTGTGGCAATGCAATTGGTTTACATTGCGCTTGTAACACCAGGTGGTACAGTTTCAGCCGATGTGCGTGCGGTATCATACATTGGTATTCCTTTGGCAATGGTTGCTATTCATTCACAAGGTTTGTCAGCTGATTCAGCTGATGCGGCTAACTTGGCTAAATCAATGGGTACTCTTGTTGGTACTGTTGGTACTGTTCTTTTCTACGGAACAGCTACAATGAACCTTGTTTGGCAACATATTGGTTGGCGTGCTGTTGAAAAAGGAAACTTCAAACAACTTTACAAAGTTGACTGGCTCTATCCTTGGGTATCACACATTGTCTTCTCATTTGTTCCAACGGTGATTATGTGTAAACTTGGTGCGACAGCTGTTACAGCAATGAAAGATGCTCTTCCAATGGATGGTATCCCAATGAAAACCCTCTTCACAGTCGGTGCTTTGCTACCATGTGTCGGAATTGCCATTCTTTTGAAACAAATTGTTGAAAAAGTGACTGACTTCATCCCATTCTTTGTTGGTTTCACTTTGGCAGCTTCACTTGGTTTGAACTTGGTATCATGTGCAGTGATTTCATTGATTTTTGCGGTATTGTTCTACGAACTTGAAATGGCAAAACACGCAAAAGCAACTGTTGCAGTAGCTGATGATTTTGATGACGATGATGAGGAGGATATCTAAAATGGCTCAAAAGAAATTAACTAAAAAAACCTTGATGAAATCTTTCCATCATTGGTACTACGGTAACTTGACATGTTTCTCACAAGAACACATGCAAACCTTTGGATATTTGACATCAATGCTTCCAATCGTAGAAGAATTGTATGACAAGAAAGAAGACCAAGCGCGTTCAATGCAAACTTACACAGCATTCTTCAATACTGAACCTCAACTTGGTGCCCTTATCGTTGGTATCACAGCAGGGCTTGAAGAAGCGCGTGCTAATGGTTCTGAAGAAGTCAATGATGAAACCATCAACGGTCTTCGTGCAGGTCTTATGGGACCAGTTGCTGGTATCGGTGATTCACTTGTCGTTGGTACTTTGATTCCAGTTATCTTGGGTATCGCTCTTGGTCTTTCAACTGGTGGCTCACCAATTGGAGCAATCTTCTACATTCTTGTGTGGAACTTGCTAGCTTACTTTGGCATGAAATTTGCCTATTTCAAAGGTTATGAACTAGGTGATAAAGCCGTTGAATTCCTTGTCGGTGCCCAAGGTCAAGCTATTCGTAAAGCCGTGTCAATCGTCGGTGGTATGGTTGTTGGTGGTGTTGCCGCAACTTGGGTATCAGTTAAAACATCATTCCAACTTGGTAGTGCCAAACACCCTTACTTGGTACTTCAAGATAAATTGGATGCTGTTTACCCAGGATTCTTAACAGCACTATTTATCGTCTTTTGCTGGTGGTTGATGGCTAAGAAAAACATCTCACCAATCAAAGTAATGCTTCTTTTAGTAGTCATTGCCTTTGTCGGTGTTCTTGTCGGATTCTTCAATCCAGGTCTATCTTACTAATCCAGCAGATATTGAAGGGAATTATTATGACAAAATCAGAATTAATCAGAGGTTATGAAACTGAAATAGCTTATCAAAAACACATGCTTGAAAATTTAGGCCGTTGGATGACCTTATTTCTAGCAGTAACGAGTTTAGGATTTTTACTCATTTATTTCTTTAACAAACACATCATTTTGCTAATTCTCGGTTTTGTCTTAATGATTTCTGGAAGTATAGGAATGCTGTTATTTGGTTACGGCATATACCATGGCAAAAAGAATGTTGCCAAGGTTATTGATGATTTTGAAACAAAACTCCAATCTTTTTAAAAAAACTATTCTAAAATAACAATATAAAAAAATTACAATACTTACTCAAACACTCAACATGAAAAAATTTCTAGCAGATAATCTCCATGCTAGGAACTTTTTTATTGTTATTTTTTCTGAATTTTAAAAATATATTGACAAAACATCAAAATAAGTCTAGAATAGTTTACAATCAAAAACAATTGATGCAAGTCAATACCTAGCACTCATTGATTTGTAAATCTTAACAGGAGAAAAAGTATGCTTAATTTAATGTCTATAACGACTGAAAAACTGAATCGATACTATTACTTTAGTTTCTTTAGATAGACGTTTGTAGCCATCATGGATGCAAACGTCACCTGCGTTTGTATCTATGAAGCTAAAGCATTTTGCCTGTTTTGAAAAGCCGATTAGATACTTAAAAATCTAACTGGCTTTTAAGTGTTTCTACTTTTTTTGCATATGCATAAAAACCAGTTAGTTTTTTGAACTAGCTGGTTTTTGTTGTGATTGATTTAGGGGAAATTCCTAATGGTGATATTAGGTTACCTTGTCTAGCACGTGCTTTAGGCAAGTAAGTAAAAAGTAGAGGAAGGTAAATTATGAAAAAAGGTTTAACGGCTTTAATGGCTGTCATGTTAGCCGCACTCACCTTAGCTGGGTGTTCGTCAAGCAAAAATGCAAGCAAAGATGTTGTCCATCTTGGCATTCTCCAATATGTGGAGCATCCATCATTGACTGCTGCGCGCAAAGGTTTTGTGGATGAATTGAAAAAAGAAGGTTATGTCGAAGGTAAGAATCTTAAGCTAGATTATGAAAATGCTCAAGGTGACCAGTCTAATCTTCAAACCATTTCCACAAACCTGCTTTCAAATAATGACTTGGTGCTTGGTATTGCGACGCCAGCCGCGCAAACTTTGTCAAATCTATCATCAGATGTTCCCGTGGTCTTTACAGCCGTTACCGACCCTGTGTCAGCTAAATTAGTAGATACTATGGAAACTCCTAACGGCATTGCGACTGGAACGAGCGATATGTCTCCTATCTCAAAACAGGTTGAATTGCTGCAAAAAGTTATGCCTGATGTGAAAAAAGTTGGGATTATGTACACAACTAATGAACGTAATTCAGAGGTTCAAGTTGAAGAAGCACAAAAAGAATTTGCTAAAGCAGGCATTAATGTCATTACCAAAGGGATTTCATCAACTAATGATGTTCAAGACACTGCTAAAAGCTTAATGAGTCAAACACAAGTTCTTTTCATCCCAACAGATAATATGATTGTCAGTGCCATTTCACTACTTACTGAACTATCAAAAGAAATGAAAGTTCCAGTTGTTGGTGGCTCTGCAGACGTAGTTGACCAAGGCGTCCTTTTCACTTACGGTGCCAATTACGAGGCGCTTGGTCGTCAAACAGCTAAATTAGCAGTTCGTATTATCAAAGGTGAAGACGTAAGCAAGGTTGCTGCAGAATATCCTAAAGCTCTCAATGTTGTTGCTAATGATGATATGGCAAAAACGCTTGGTATTGATTTAAGTAGCATTGAAAATGAAGCAACTAAAGCATCGACTGATGATAGTGAAAAGACAAGTACGCAGGCAAGTAGCACTGCTAAAGTAAATCCGACAAAAACATCAAATAAGTCAGCTAAAAAAGCTTCAAATGCTTGGATTGATATCATTTTAACAGCTATTTCACAAGGTCTCTTGTGGGCTATCATGGCTATCGGTGTGTTTATTACTTTCCGCATTTTGGACATTGCTGACCTTTCTGCTGAAGGATCATTCCCACTTGGTGCAGCTTCAACAGCTATCATGATTGTTAATGGCATTAATCCATTGCTTGCGACAATTGGTGGTTTTGTGGCTGGTATGTTAGCTGGTGCTGTTGCTGGCTTCTTGCACACCAAGATGAAAATTCCAGCGCTCTTAACAGGGATTATCGTGTTAACAGCTCTTTATTCTGTTAACCTTTTGGTTTTGGGTAGTGCCAATATGTCACTAGTTGGTCAAGAAACTCTTGTAACAGTGATGACGTCAGCTCTCAGCCTTTCAAAACTTTACGCCGTGATTTTGATTGGTGTTATCTTTGTAGCTTTGGTCATTCTATTACTTGTGGTCTTGTTGAACACACAAATGGGACTTGCTCTTCGTGCGACAGGTGATAACCTTGCTATGGGTGAAGCTAACGGGATTAAAGTTGACCGTATGAAGATTCTAGGTTACATGGTTTCAAATGGTTTGATTGCTCTTGCTGGTTCACTCTTAGCGCAAAATAACGGCTACGCTGATATGAATATGGGAACAGGAACAATCGTTAATGGCTTGGCTTCAATTATTTTGGCTGAAGTGATTGTCAAATACTTGCCACTTGGTAAACGCCTCTGGTCAATTGTTCTTGGATCAATTCTATACCGCTTGGTACTTGTTATTATCTTAGCCATGAATGTGGATGCCCAAATGCTTAAATTGGCCTCAGCAGTTCTTCTTGCTTTAATTCTTTATGTTCCAGAAATTCGCAATAAACTACACATTAAACCCTCAAAAACATTGACTCCAGGAGGTAACGACTAATGGCACTTTTAAGCTTATCAAATATCCATAAAACTTTTGAAAAAGGAACCGTTAATGAAAATCATGTCTTGCGTGGCCTTGACTTGGATATCGAACAAGGGGATTTTATCTCAGTTATCGGGGGAAATGGTGCTGGTAAATCTACTTTGATGAATTCTATCGCTGGTGTGGTTGAAATTGACGAAGGCGATATTGTCCTAGATGGAAATTCTATTCGCAAAGCTTCAGTTGCTGCACGTTCAAAAGACATTAGTCGAGTCTTTCAAGATCCACGTATGGGAACAGCAACCAATCTGACGATTGAAGAAAATATGGCTATTGCTTATCGTCGTGGGAAAAAGCGCAGCTTCTTCAAAAAATCAATCACAGAAGCAGAACGCCAACTCTTCAAAGACAAATTGTCTGAGCTTGGCTTAGGTTTGGAAAATCGTATGAAGACTGATGCTGCCTTTTTATCAGGCGGGCAACGTCAAGCCTTAACGCTTGCCATGGCAACCTTGGTCCGTCCTAAAATTTTGCTTCTTGACGAACACACTGCAGCTCTTGATCCCAAAACAAGTGACATGGTCATGCAGCTGACTAAGAAAGTCGTTGAAGAAGAGAAACTCACAACCTTGATGATTACGCACAACATGGAGCATGCTATCGAGTATGGTAATCGTCTCGTCATGCTTTATCACGGGAAAATCGTCGTGGACGTTCGTGGCGAAGAAAAGAAAAATCTCACCGTCGCACAGCTCATGGACCTCTTCCACAAAAACAGTGGCCAAGTCCTAAATGATGATGCTTTGGTATTAGGATAATAAGAAAAAAGACAACTTAGATGACTTAGGGTCTAAGTTGTCTTTTTTAGTGTTTTTTTCTTGACTATTTTTGACCAAGTGTTAAAATAGTTTTTGTAAAGACTAGCACTCTTATACAAGGAGTGCTAACAATAATAAAAATATTGGAGGTAAAAGCATGTTGAAACCATTAGGTGACCGTGTGGTCTTGAAAGTTGAAGAAGAAAAAGAACAAACAGTTGGTGGTTTTGTCCTTGCTGGCGCAGGCAAAGAAAGTACACAAACGGCAACTGTTGTAGCTGTTGGTACTGGTGCCCGTACATTGACAGGTGAATTGGTCACACCAAGTGTTGCAGCTGGAGATAAAGTGATTATTGAAACTGGTGCAGGTGTCGAAGTGAAAGATGGTGACGATGCAGTTACTATCGTTCATGAAGCAGAAATTTTAGCTGTATTAGCATAAGATAGATTAACAAAATAGTAGCCTTTAGTTACTTAGTTAGAATGTAGATAAACTAAAATTAATTATTTGTTGCAGTTGAATTTTAGGATTATTTGCGAGTGAAGCGAGCAATAAAACGATACTTTCTGCTGTGGTGAAAGTGGCTTAAATAGTAATAAATCAGCCACCCGGAAGTTTTGAGACTCTCGGCTCAAAACTTAGGTATGGAATTCCGTAAGAAGTCGCTGCCGACCGCACCACCTAAAGAAAGTATCAGAAAAAGGTCTTGTCTTCAACCTAGATAGCTTTTAGCTACTTAGTTTTATTTGGAATACATAATAGAAATCAAATGGAGGAATAGATATGGCAAAAGATATTAAATTTTCATCAGATGCACGCGCAAGCATGATGCGTGGGGTTGATATTTTAGCGGACACTGTTAAAGTAACCTTAGGCCCTAAAGGTCGTAACGTTGTTCTTGAAAAATCATTTGGTTCACCACTTATCACTAATGATGGTGTGACAATTGCCAAAGAAATCGAACTAGAAGACCACTTTGAAAACATGGGAGCTAAACTTGTTTCAGAAGTTGCTTCTAAAACAAATGACATTGCTGGTGACGGTACAACAACTGCTACAGTGTTGACACAAGCTATCGTTCGCGAAGGTCTTAAAAACGTGACTGCTGGTGCTAATCCAATTGGTATCCGTCGTGGTATCGAAGCAGCTGTTAAAGTAGCTGTTGACGAATTGAAATCAATCGCTCAACCAGTTGCTAATAAAGAAGCTATTGCCCAAGTCGCAGCCGTTTCATCACGTTCTGAAAAAGTTGGTGAATACATCTCAGAAGCCATGGAAAAAGTTGGTAATGACGGTGTTATCACAATTGAAGAATCACGTGGTATGGAAACAGAACTTGATGTTGTCGAAGGTATGCAATTTGACCGTGGATACCTTTCACAATACATGGTTACTGACAACGAAAAAATGGTTGCTGACCTTGAAAATCCATACATCTTGATTACAGATAAGAAAATCTCAAACATCCAAGATATCTTGCCACTTCTTGAAGAAGTGCTTAAAACAAGCCGTCCACTTCTTATCATCGCTGATGACGTTGATGGTGAAGCTCTTCCAACACTTGTTCTTAACAAAATCCGTGGTACATTCAACGTTGTAGCTGTTAAAGCTCCAGGATTTGGTGATCGTCGTAAAGCAATGCTTGAAGATATCGCTATTTTGACTGGTGCTACAGTGATTACAGAAGATCTTGGTCTTGAGTTGAAAGATGCTAACATGGCGGCTCTTGGTCAAGCAGCTAAAGTAACTGTTGATAAAGACAGCACAGTTATCGTTGAAGGTGCTGGTGATGCAGATGCTATCGCTAACCGTATCAACGTGATTAAATCACAACTTGTTTCAACAACATCAGAATTTGACCGCGAAAAACTTCAAGAACGTTTGGCTAAATTAGCTGGTGGTGTTGCAGTTATCAAAGTTGGTGCTGCTACAGAAACAGCTCTTAAAGAAATGAAATTGCGTATTGAAGATGCCCTTAACGCAACACGTGCCGCTGTTGAAGAAGGTATCGTTGCTGGTGGTGGTACTGCCCTTGTTAACGTTATTTCTAAAGTTGCTGAACTTGAACTTGACGGTGATGAAGCTACAGGTCGTAACATCGTTCTTCGCGCTCTTGAAGAACCCGTTCGTCAAATTGCCTTCAACGCTGGTTACGAAGGTTCAGTTATTATTGAACGTTTGAAAAACTCAGAAGTTGGTACAGGATTCAACGCTGCTAACGGTGAATGGGTGAACATGATTGAAGCTGGTATTATTGACCCAGTTAAAGTAACACGTTCAGCTCTTCAAAATGCTGCTTCAGTCGCAAGCCTTATTCTTACAACAGAAGCAGTTGTAGCTAACCATCCAGAACATGCTGCAAGCACACCAGCAGCTCCTGGCATGGATCCATCAATGATGGGCGGATTCTAATCCAAAATTCGAATAGATTAATTAGAAAGAACACCTCAAGTGATATGATACCTCTTAAGTAGACAAGGTAAATACCTAAAATCTACTTAAGAGGT
>OGHK01000226.1_pt1 | contig 58757 bp, 71 predicted proteins | sample 1571411 | NCBI WGS metagenome assembly OGHK01 (sample SAMEA2582043, study PRJEB24529) | metagenome | biome: Human gut stool | place: China | collected 2011 | reverse complement strand
CTGGTTCCGGTAAAAGTACCTTGCTGCACCTGCTGGGCGGGCTGGATACGCCAACCTCCGGCGATGTGATTTTTAATGGTCAGCCAATGAGCAAACTGTCGTCGGCAGCGAAAGCTGAACTGCGCAACCAGAAGCTGGGCTTTATTTATCAGTTTCACCACCTGCTGCCGGATTTTACCGCCCTGGAAAACGTGGCTATGCCGCTGCTGATTGGCAAGAAAAAGCCCGCTGAAATCAACAGCCGTGCACTTGAGATGTTAAAAGCGGTGGGGCTGGATCATCGTGCGAATCACCGCCCATCTGAACTTTCTGGCGGCGAACGCCAGCGTGTGGCGATTGCCCGTGCGCTGGTGAATAACCCGCGCCTGGTACTGGCGGATGAACCTACCGGTAACCTCGATGCGCGTAACGCCGACAGCATCTTCCAGTTGCTTGGGGAATTGAATCGCTTGCAGGGCACCGCCTTCCTGGTGGTTACTCACGACCTGCAACTGGCGAAACGTATGAGCCGCCAGTTAGAAATGCGTGATGGTCGTCTGACGGCGGAACTGAGCCTGATGGGGGCGGAGTAATGGCGATGCCTTTATCGTTATTAATTGGCCTGCGTTTTAGTCGCGGACGGCGGCGCGGCGGCATGGTGTCGCTGATCTCCGTCATTTCTACCATTGGCATTGCCCTCGGCGTGGCGGTATTGATCGTCGGCTTAAGCGCGATGAACGGCTTTGAACGCGAACTGAACAACCGTATTCTGGCGGTGGTGCCGCATGGTGAAATCGAGGCGGTGGATCAGCCGTGGACTAACTGGCAGGAAGCACTGGATCACGTGCAAAAAGTGCCGGGTATTGCCGCTGCCGCGCCGTATATCAATTTCACCGGGCTGGTGGAAAGTGGCGCGAATCTTCGCGCAATCCAGGTGAAGGGCGTTAACCCGCAACAGGAACAGCGTCTGAGCGCATTACCCTCGTTTGTCCAGGGCGATGCGTGGCGCAATTTTAAAGCGGGCGAACAGCAAATTATCATCGGCAAAGGCGTGGCGGATGCGCTGAAAGTGAAGCAGGGGGATTGGGTGTCGATTATGATCCCCAACTCGAATCCCGAGCATAAACTGATGCAGCCAAAACGTGTGCGTTTGCACGTTGCCGGTATTTTGCAGTTGAGTGGTCAACTCGATCACAGTTTTGCCATGATCCCGCTGGCAGATGCCCAACAATATCTTGATATGGGTTCCAGCGTGTCAGGTATTGCCCTTAAAATGACGGATGTTTTCAACGCCAATAAGCTGGTACGCGATGCGGGTGAAGTGACCAACAGCTATGTTTATATTAAAAGCTGGATTGGTACTTACGGCTATATGTATCGCGATATCCAAATGATCCGCGCCATTATGTATCTGGCGATGGTACTGGTGATTGGCGTGGCCTGTTTCAACATCGTCTCCACCTTAGTGATGGCGGTGAAAGACAAGAGTGGCGATATCGCAGTATTAAGAACGCTGGGGGCGAAAGATGGTTTAATTCGCGCCATCTTTGTCTGGTATGGATTGCTGGCAGGGCTGTTCGGCAGCCTGTGTGGTGTGATTATCGGCGTAGTGGTTTCACTGCAACTTACCCCGATTATTGAGTGGATTGAAAAGTTGATCGGTCATCAGTTCCTCTCCAGCGATATCTATTTTATTGATTTCCTGCCATCGGAATTGCACTGGCTGGACGTCTTCTACGTACTGGTCACAGCATTGTTGCTGAGTCTTTTGGCAAGTTGGTATCCGGCGCGGCGCGCCAGTAATATTGACCCTGCGCGAGTCCTTAGCGGCCAGTAAAGGCAGTACATTAAAACAAGGAGCGGCAATGTATTACGGGTTTGATATTGGTGGAACAAAAATTGCGCTTGGCGTGTTTGATAGCGGTCGGCAGTTGCAGTGGGAAAAGCGGGTGCCGACACCGCGTGACAGCTATGACGCATTTTTAGATGCAGTGTGTGAGCTGGTAGCTGAAGCTGACCAACGTTTTGGCTGTAAAGGTTCTGTCGGCATCGGTATTCCGGGAATGCCGGAAACAGAAGATGGTACGCTGTATGCCGCCAATGTCCCCGCTGCCAGCGGTAAACCGCTGCGTGCCGACCTGAGCGCACGTCTTGATCGCGATGTACGCCTTGATAACGATGCCAACTGTTTTGCCCTTTCAGAAGCCTGGGATGATGAATTTACTCAATATCCACTGGTGATGGGGTTGATTCTCGGCACCGGCGTTGGCGGCGGGCTGATTTTCAACGGCAAACCGATTACCGGTAAAAGCTACATTACCGGCGAGTTTGGCCATATGCGTCTGCCGGTTGATGCGTTAACCATGATGGGGTTGGATTTCCCGTTACGCCGCTGCGGCTGTGGTCAGCATGGCTGCATTGAAAATTATCTGTCTGGTCGCGGTTTTGCGTGGCTGTATCAACACTATTATCATCAACCGTTGCAGGCTCCCGAAATTATTGCGCTTTATGATCAAGGCGATGAGCAGGCAAGGGCGCACGTTGAGCGTTATCTGGATTTATTAGCGGTTTGTCTGGGAAATATCCTGACCATTGTTGACCCTGACCTGGTCGTCATTGGTGGTGGCTTATCGAATTTCCCGGCAATCACAGCGCAACTGGCGGACAGGCTGCCTCGTCATCTCTTACCTGTAGCTCGTGTTCCGCGCATTGAACGCGCGCGCCACGGTGATGCGGGAGGAATGCGTGGTGCGGCCTTCCTACATCTAACCGATTAAACAACAGAGGTTGCTATGCTGTCGCGTCGGGGTCATCGGTTAAGTCGTTTTCGTAAAAATAAACGCCGCCTGCGCGAGCGTTTGCGTCAGCGTATTTTTTTCAGAGATAAAGTGGTGCCGGAAGCAATGGAAAAACCAAGAGTACTCGTACTGACAGGGGCAGGAATTTCTGCGGAATCAGGTATTCGTACCTTTCGCGCCGCAGATGGCCTGTGGGAAGAACATCGGGTTGAAGATGTGGCAACGCCGGAAGGTTTCGATCGCGATCCTGAACTGGTGCAAGCGTTTTATAACGCCCGTCGTCGACAGCTGCAGCAACCAGAAATTCAGCCTAACGCCGCGCATCTTGCGCTGGCTAAACTGCAAGACGCCCTCGGCGATCGCTTTTTGCTGGTGACGCAGAATATCGACAACCTGCATGAACGCGCAGGTAATACCAATGTGATTCATATGCATGGGGAACTGCTGAAAGTTCGTTGTTCACAAAGTGGTCAGGTTCTCGACTGGACCGGAGACGTTACCCCAGAAGATAAATGCCATTGCTGCCAGTTTCCGGCACCCTTGCGCCCGCATGTAGTGTGGTTTGGCGAAATGCCACTCGGCATGGATGAAATTTATATGGCGTTGTCGATGGCCGATATTTTCATTGCCATTGGCACATCCGGGCATGTTTATCCGGCGGCTGGGTTTGTTCACGAAGCGAAACTGCATGGCGCGCACACCGTGGAACTGAATCTTGAACCGAGTCAGGTTGGTAATGAATTTGCCGAGAAATATTACGGCCCGGCAAGCCAGGTGGTGCCTGAGTTTGTTGAAAAGTTGCTGAAGGGATTAAAAGCGGGAAGCATTGCCTGATGCACTACGCTTATCAGGCCTGCAAGGGGACCACAATACCGACGAAAGAGCGGGATAAAACTTTACTGTCCTGACTCATTAGCCACATCCTTGCTAAATAAAAAACGGGCGGTAATGCCACCGCCCGCTTGCTGAATTAACGTCCTGCTTTCAGCTTCTGATAATACTCTTCATAAATGCTGCTGGCTGCGCCAACGTCATTCTGCCATTCGCCATTTTTAATGGTTTCAGCATCCGGGTAGAGCGTTTTATCGTTCGCCACTTCCGGACTTAACAGCTTACGCGCCGCAAGGTTTGGCGTTGGATAACCGATAGTTTCAGCAACCTGTTTTGCCACATCCGGGCGCAGCAGGAAGTTGATCAATTTCAGCGCGCCTTCTTTGTTTTTGGCATTTGCCGGGATCGCCAGGCTGTCCATCCAGAAAATGCCGCCTTCTTTCGGCCACACCACGTCAATTGGCGTACCCGCCTGCCGTGCAACGAAAGCAGAACCGTTCCAGATCATGCCGAGGTTAACTTCGCCTTCCATGTACGGGTTAGCTGGGTTATCGGAGTTAAACGCTGCGACGTTTGGCATCAGTTTTTTCAGCTCATTATATGCAGCTTCAATCTCTTTCGGATCGGTGGTGTTACCGGAGTAGCCCAGCTTACGCAGCGCCATCTGGAACACTTCACGGGCATCGTCGGTCAACAGCAGGCTGCCTTTGTACTCAGGCTTCCACAGATCGGCCCAGCTGGTGACAGATTTCGGATCCACCGCATCACCGTTAACACCAATCGCCGTCGCACCCCAGATATACGGAATGGAGTAATCGTTATTCGGGTCAAACGGCTTATTGAGCATGTCTGGATCGAGATTGCTGAAGTTCGTTAACTTCGACTTGTCGATCTTCTGGATCATCCCTTCTTTACGCATTTTATCGACGTAATAGGTTGAAGGAACCACCAGGTCATAGGCACCGTCTTTGTACGTTTTCAGCTTGGCATACATGGTTTCGTTCGACTCGTAAGTCGAATAGATAACCTTAATACCGGTTTCTTTGGTGAACTGTTCAAGCAGTCCTGGCGGCACGTACTCGGTCCAGTTGTAGAAATACAGCGTGTTGTTGTCATCGGCGTGAGCGGCGCTCATGCCCAGTGCCAGAGCACCCGCCGCGAGCAGGTGGCGTGACCATTTTTTCATTTAACGTCCCCTGTGTTACCTTTCGTTTTATCACGAGCAATAAGCTGGCTGGCAATAACCATCACCAGCGACAGCACCAGTAATATGGTTGCCAGCGCGTTAACTTCCGGCGATACGCCGACTTTGACCATCGAATAAATTTTTAACGGCAGAATTTCATAGCTTGGTCCGGTGACGAACGAAGAAACTACCACATCGTCCATCGACAGGGTAAAGCTTAACACCCAGCCCGCCGCCACCGCTGGCATTGCCAGTGGCAGAATGATTTTTCGCAGAATGGTAAATTCGCTGGCACCGAGATCTTTCGCCGCTTCCAGCATCCGCACGTCAAAACCTTTCAGGCGCGAATACACCGTCACCACCACAAATGGCAGGCAGAAGGTGATATGCGAGAACAGCAGCGACCAGAAGCCAAGCTGAATACCCAGCAGCATAAACAGCACCAGCAGCGAAATTGCCATCACGATATCTGGTGACATCATTACCACAAACAGCATTCCGCTAACGAACGGCTTACCGCGAAAGCGATAACGGTACAGCGCAACTGCCGTCAGTGAACCGATAAGCGTAGCAAACGTCGCCGAAAACACCGCCATTGTTAGTGAATGCTGCGCTGCCTGTAACAGGCTGTCGTTGTTCATCAGCAGGCTATACCATTTGGTGGTAAAACCCTGCCAGTTGATGCCAAAGCGCGAGCTGTTAAAGGAGTTCACAATCAAAATAATGATTGGGATATACAGGTACGCGTAGATAGCGGTCATAAAACCGCCGCGAAGCAGTCGACCGATCATTCGAGTTCCACCTTTTTATTCAGCAGACGAGAAGCGCGCCAGTAAACCAGCAACATCAGGCCCATTACGATAGTCAGCGTAATGCTGGTGGCTGCACCAAACGGCCAGTCACGAATATTGAGGAACTGTACCTTGATGACGTTACCGATCAGCAGGTTTTTCGCACCGCCCATCAGGTCGGACACATAGAACAGGCCCATCGCTGGCAGCATCACCAGCAGACATCCGGCAATAATCCCCGGCATCGTCAGTGGAATAATTATGCGGATAAAAGTCTGTAACTTGCTGGCACCGAGATCGCGCGCCGCCTCAAGCAACGGCTTATCCAGTTTTTCGATACTGGAGTACAGCGGCATCACCATAAACGGCAGCAGAATGTAAACCAGACCGATAATCACCGCACTGGGCGTGAACATGATACGGATTGGTGTGTCGATAACGCCCAGCCAGAGCAAAAACTCGTTGAGATAGCCTTTGGTGCTGAGGAAAATTTTCAGCCCGTAGATACGAATCAATGAGTTGGTCCAGAAGGGAACAATCAGCAGAAACAGCAGCAGCGGACGCACCTTGTGTGGCAGCTTCGCCAGAAACCAGGCAAACGGGTAGCCCAGCACCAGGCAGGCGAGGGTGGCGATCAGCGCCATATTCAGCGAGTGCAATAGCACTTCAAAATAGAGCGGATCGAGCAGACGCGTGTAGTTATCCAGCGTAAAGACCATTTTGACGAAACTGGCGTCGTCGCGGGTCAAAAAGCTGGTGCCAATGATCATCAGGTTGGGCAGAAAGACAAACAACACAAGCCAACCGACAATAGTGACAATCACTACATTCTGGAACTTACTTGTGTTCTTCATCAGCCAGTACGACCTCCCAGCTTTCTACCCAATTAATGGCCATTTTTTGGTCGAGAGAGTGGTCAAAGTCAGGGTCGTCTTCATTGAAGAATTCGCTGACCATCACCATCTTGCCATTTTCCAGTTCAACAACCGACTCCAGCGTCATGCCTTTGTAGTTACGCTCACGAACGTAACCAATCAGCCCTTCAGCGTGGTTGTCGTCGTTAATCTCTTCAACACGTAAGTCTTCCGGGCGCAGCAGAACATGCAGTTTTTGCCCCGGTTCAACGGCGAAGTTAACGTAGATATTACATTCGCGGCCTTCAACGTTGGCGCGTACGCGCTGCTCGTCGAGACGTTCGATGACAGTGGCGTTAAACATATTGATTTCGCCAATGAAGCCGGCAACAAACAGGTTTTTCGGCTCTTCGTAAATTTCGCGCGGTGTACCATCTTGCTCAATACGACCCTCGCGCATCACCACAATCCTGTCTGACATGGTGAGCGCTTCTTCCTGATCGTGAGTGACAAAGACGAAGGTAATACCAAGCTTACGCTGTAACGCTTTCAGCTCGTTCTGCATTTGCTTGCGCAGTTTGTAATCCAGCGCTGAGAGCGACTCATCCAGCAACAACAGACGAGGCTTGTTAACCACCGCGCGGGCAATGGCGACGCGTTGCTGTTGACCACCAGAGAGCTGATGCGGTTTGCGTTGAGCGAAGGTTTCCAGCTGCACCATCCGCAGGGCTTCCATCACGCGGGGCGTAATTTCAGCAGCGGGGGTTTTTTGCATGCGCAACCCAAAGGCCACATTTTCGAACACGGTCATGTGGGGGAAAAGTGCGTAGCTTTGGAAAACAGTGTTCACATAGCGGTTTTCCGCCGGAACGTGGGTGATGTCCTCGTTATCCAGCATGATGCGTCCGGAATCAACAGTTTCCAGACCTGCAATCAGGCGAAGAACGGTTGTTTTACCGCAGCCAGAAGGGCCAAGCAGCGTGAGGAACTCGCCATTGTTGATAGTCAGATCCAGCTGGGGAATGACCTCTTTACCATCAAAGCATTTGCGAATTCCCGCCAATTGCACCAGCGGTGAAAGCGAACTCGGTTGTTTATTCAATTTTTTACTCTGTCCCATGTAAACGCAACGGATGGCTTACCGATGCGGGGTTTGTGGTTAACCACCTTGGTGACTCTTAATGAGGGCGGTAATTCTACGGCAAACCGCTTGAATCGCCAATCTTTGTTGTGAATTACTGGCTTAGCTTTATATTCATTAAGGTAATGCTGATAAATATTCCCGCTTGCAGGGGTAAAAGTGACCTGACGCAATATTTGTCTTTTCTTGCTTCTTAATAATGTTGTCACAAAAAGTGAGGGTGACTACATGGATAAACTACTTGAGCGATTTTTGAACTACGTGTCTCTGGATACCCAATCAAAAGCAGGGGTGAGACAGGTTCCCAGCACGGAAGGCCAATGGAAGTTATTGCATCTGCTGAAAGAGCAGCTCGAAGAGATGGGGCTTATCAATGTGACCTTAAGTGAGAAGGGCACTTTGATGGCGACGTTACCGGCTAACGTCCCTGGCGATATCCCGGCGATTGGCTTTATTTCTCATGTGGATACCTCACCGGATTGCAGCGGCAAAAATGTGAATCCGCAAATTGTTGAAAACTATCGCGGTGGCGATATTGCGCTGGGTATCGGCGATGAAGTTTTATCACCGGTTATGTTCCCGGTGCTGCATCAGCTACTGGGTCAGACGCTGATTACTACCGATGGTAAAACCTTGTTAGGTGCCGATGACAAAGCCGGTATTGCAGAAATCATGACCGCGCTGGCGGTATTGCAACAGAAAAACATTCCGCATGGTGATATTCGCGTCGCCTTTACCCCGGATGAAGAAGTGGGCAAAGGGGCGAAACATTTTGATGTTGATGCCTTCGATGCCCGCTGGGCTTACACTGTTGACGGTGGTGGCGTAGGCGAACTGGAGTTTGAAAACTTCAACGCCGCATCGGTCAATATCAAAATTGTCGGTAACAATGTTCATCCGGGCACGGCGAAAGGAGTGATGGTAAATGCGCTGTCGCTGGCGGCACGTATTCATGCGGAAGTTCCGGCGGATGAAAGCCCGGAAATGACAGAAGGCTATGAAGGTTTCTATCACCTGGCGAGCATGAAAGGCACCGTTGACCGAGCCGATATGCACTACATCATCCGTGATTTCGACCGTAAACAGTTTGAAGCGCGTAAACGTAAAATGATGGAGATCGCCAAAAAAGTGGGCAAAGGGTTACATCCTGATTGCTACATTGAACTGGTGATTGAAGACAGTTACTACAATATGCGCGAGAAAGTGGTTGAGCATCCGCATATTCTCGATATCGCCCAGCAGGCGATGCGTGACTGCGATATTGAACCGGAACTGAAACCGATCCGCGGTGGTACCGACGGCGCGCAGTTGTCGTTTATGGGATTACCGTGCCCGAACTTGTTCACTGGCGGTTACAACTATCATGGTAAGCATGAGTTTGTGACTCTGGAAGGTATGGAAAAAGCGGTGCAGGTGATCGTCCGTATTGCCGAGTTAACGGCGCAACGGAAGTAAGCGAAAAGGGATGCGGCATGTGATGCCGCATCCGGCTTAAATCCAAACTTACCCTTCGAAGAACCAGTATCCGCTATTGACCAGCGCCGCGAGCATCGCGAGGAATGACGGATCTTCCAGCGCATCGCCAAAATTCTCCGCGGTCAGCGCAATGTTGCTGGCGAGTGCATCCAGTGCCGGACGGTGCGGGGAATCGATCTTCTCACCATTGGCATACACGTCGTCGCCAATGCGCAATACGCGCAGACCACCCAGGCGCACCAGCACATCACCTTGTTTCAGCGCATCGTAGATTTCATCCGGCTGATAAGGCGGCTCTGGCGGCGCGATATCCAGTTCATGACGTGACTGGGATATAAACTCGCCAAACCATTGCTTAAAGTGTTCCGGCTGGTTGATCAATTCGAGCATCATCTCACGCAGTTTATCCATCTCTTGCGGCAGAACGTCCGCAGGATGAGCGCGAGGTGGAACATCAGGATCGCTGTAGTAGTTGCCGCCCAGTTCACGTTGCAGCACATAATCGGCAAATCCGCTAATTAATTCCCGCGTATTTGGCGCGCGAAAACCCACGGAATAGTTCATCGCATTTTCCAGCGCGTAGCCTTCATGCGGGAATCCTGGCGGAATATAAAGAATATCGCCAGGCTCCAGCTCTTCATCGATGATGGCTTCGAACGGATCGACCTGTAACAGATCCGGGTGTGGGCAGTGCTGTTTCATTTGCAGCTTTTCGCCCACTCGCCAGCGACGACGTCCGGTACCCTGAATGATAAACACGTCGTACTGATCGAGATGCGGGCCGACGCCGCCGCCAGGTACAGAAAAAGAGATCATCAGATCATCAATACGCCAGTCCGGTAGTTCACGGAACGGTCGCATCAGCGCGGCGGTCGGCTCATGCCAGTGATTTACTGCTTGCACTAACAATGACCAGTTAGTTTCACCGAGATGATCGTAGCTTTCGAACGGACCGTGGCTGACCTGCCATTTGCCATCCTGGTGACTGACCAGTCGACTGTCGACTTCGCTTTCCATCGCCAGACCCGCCAACTCGTCTGGAGAGATCGGGTCAATAAAATTATTAAAGCCGCGTTTTAACACCACCGGGCGTTTCTGCCAGTGACGTTCAAGAAAATCGGGCCAGTTAAGAGTGAGTTGGTATTCCATGTTAAGCATCCACAGGCTGGTATCTGCAACCGATTATAACGGATGCTTAACGTAATGCGTGAAGTATGGACATATTTATTCATCTTTCGGCGCAGAATGCTGGCGACCAAAAATCACCTCCATCCGCGCACCGCCCAGCATGCTCTCTCCGGCGACGATTTTACCCTCATATTGCTCGGTGATTTCGCGGGCTACCGCCAGCCCTACACCTTGCCCAGGGCGTAAAGTATCAACCCGTTGACCACGGTCGAAAATGACCTCTCGCTTGCTTAATGGAATACCGGGTCCATCATCCTCGACCACAATATAGAGATGCTCGTCGGTTTGCCTTGCAGAAATTTCGACAAACTCGAGGCAATATTTACAGGCATTATCCAGCAGATTGCCCATCACCTCGACAAAATCGTTCTGCTCACCAACAAAGCTGATCTCTGGCGAAATATCGAGAGAGATATTGACCCCTTTGCGTTGATACACTTTGTTCAGCGCCGAGGTGAGATTGTCCAGCAGTGGGGCGACCGGATGCAGCTCGCGGCTAAGCAATGTCCCGCCGCGCATACTGGCACGATGCAGGTAGTAGCCAATTTGCTGTGAAATGCGGCTGATTTGCTCCAGCATTACCGGTTCAGCATCACTGACGCTCATCTTTTCACTACGCAGAGAACGCAGCGTACTTTGCAGCACCGCCAGTGGCGTTTTCAGACTATGGGTCAGGTCGGTGAGCGTCGTACGGTATTTGTCGTAACGTTCGCGTTCACTTTTTAACAATCGGTTCAGGTTTCGTACCAGACTGGTCAGTTCTCGCGTTGTGGCTGGATTGAGCAATTCGCGGTTATGTTCTTCCAGTTCGCGGACTTCTTTTGCCAGGGCTTCGATGGGGCGTAAACTCCACCAGGCGGCGACCCACAGCAGCGGGATCACTAACAGCAGATTGGCTGAAAGCACATAGATAAACCAGCTCCAGACCATATAGGAACTTTTTAGCTCCACCGGAATGGTATCCACCACCACAATGGTTAATTTTGGCATCCGCGATGTTGCCGGGTAGACGTTTACTGCCACCGAGTGGGTCATCTCCGCGTCGTCGTCATCTTCCCGCACTTCCTGCAACTGTTGCTGTATCGAATGATCTCCACTCAGCAAGAGGCTGGTATCGTTAACATCCGCTTCAATTTCATGAAAACCATTCGATTTCAGCCAGTCAGGCTGGATCATCTTCATCAGCCAGGGCACGTCACGTTGCGCCCATAAAAGCTGCCCGTTCTCATCATAAATTAGCGTCATGGTGGGGCTTTGCTTGTCGATATTTTCTGGTAACTCGACATGCAACTTATTGTTTTCCCACTTCGCAAGGGTATAGAACAGATTGCTTTCGCCACGTAACAGCCGAAACGTAGTTTTATCGAAACTGACGCTATAACCGATCAGCGCGACCATTCCGTAGGCAAGCGAAAGCACCAGTACTACCGCTGCCGTTGCCAACAGAAAACGTACCCGCAGCGAGAGCGGGAAAAAAAGACGCAGTAATTTTTTCATCAGCGCAATTCGAACAGATAGCCCTGGCCGCGAACGGTGGTAATCACTTCTTGCGGATATTGTGCCTGAATTTTTTTGCGCAGACGTCCCATCAGTACATCAATGGTATGGCTTTCCCGCAGCTCCGCATCCGGATAGAGTTGTAGCATTAACGAATCTTTGCTCACCACTTTGCCATTATTGCGTATCAACGTTTCCATAATGGTGTATTCGAACGCGGTCAGTTTGATCACTTCGTCATTAATAGATAATTCACGGCGAGAGAGATCAACCTGAAACGGGGGGAGCGAAATGACCTGTGAAGCCAGACCGCTATTACGCCGCATTAATGCCTGCATTCGCGCCATCACCTCTTCAATATGAAACGGTTTAGTCACATAATCATCAGCACCGGCACTTAATACTTCGACTTTGTCCTGCCAGCTTTCACGGGCGGTTAATACCAGAATCGGCAGTGAAACATCGTTGCTACGCCAGCGGCGAATCAGTGACAGACCGTCCTCGTCTGGCAATCCGAGATCGACAATCGCAATATCCGGTATATGTTCATTGAGATAATAATCGGCTTCTTTGGCATCTTCTGCGTCATCGACCTGATGACCAGCATCCTGAATCTGAACTTTAAGGTGGTGACGTAACAACGCATTGTCTTCAACAACCAGTACGCGCATTTTTATTTCTCCCTGTCTTAATTATTAAAATAGTGTAACGCGATTATGTGGTTATGGGGGTAAACATTAAATAAACCAGCGGGGAGGGGAGGTAAAGTGAAAAAATAAAAAGCGGATAATCTTAATAAGCAGGCCGGACAGCATCGCCATCCGGCACTGATACGAGGTTTATTTCAGCTCATCAACCATCGTGATAGCTCGACCAATATAGTTAGCCGGCGTCATCGCTTTCAGGCGGGCTTTCTCTTCTTCTGGCAACGCCAGACCATCGATAAACTGCTTCATGCCTTCGGCGTCAACGCGCTTACCGCGAGTCAGCTCTTTCAGCTTCTCGTACGGTTTTTCGATGCCATAGCGACGCATAACTGTCTGGATTGGTTCAGCCAGCACTTCCCAGTTGTGATCCAGTTCATCCAGCAGATGGTCACGGTTCACTTCCAGTTTGCTCACGCCTTTCAGGGTGGATTGATATGCAATCAAGGCATAACCGATACCCACGCCGAGGTTACGCAGCACGGTAGAGTCGGTCAGGTCACGCTGCCAGCGGGAAACCGGCAGTTTGCTTGCCAGATGCTGCAATACCGCGTTGGAAAGGCCCAGATTCCCTTCGGAGTTTTCGAAGTCGATCGGGTTAACTTTATGCGGCATGGTGGAAGAACCAATCTCACCAGCAATGGTTTTCTGTTTGAAGTGGTTAAGGGCGATATAACCCCAGACGTCACGGTCAAAGTCGATCAGAATAGTGTTGAAGCGCGCAACGCAATCAAACAGTTCGGCAATGTAGTCGTGCGGTTCGATCTGGGTGGTGTACGGGTTCCACTGAATACCCAGCGAGGTGACGAACTCTTCGCTGAACTGATGCCAGTCAACTTCCGGGTAAGCGGCGATGTGGGCGTTATAGTTACCGACCGCGCCGTTGATTTTGCCGAGGATCTCCACCTGGTTAAGCTGGCGGTACTGGCGCTCCATACGGTAGGCGACGTTTGCCATCTCTTTACCGATGGTTGACGGCGTGGCTGGCTGACCGTGGGTACGAGACAGCAGCGGGATATCGCGATACTGAACGGCGAGATCTTTAATGCCATCAATCAGTTGACGCCAGTATGGCAGGATCACTTCATCACGCGCGGTTTTCAGCATTAATGCGTGGGAGAGGTTATTGATATCTTCCGAAGTACAGGCAAAGTGGATGAATTCAGAAACCGCGTGCAGTTCCGGGATCTCCGCCACTTTTTCTTTCAGGAAATACTCAACCGCTTTAACGTCGTGGTTAGTGGTACGCTCGATAGTTTTGATGCGCGCCGCATCTTCTTCGCTGAAACTGGCGACGATTGCATCAAGGTAACCGATTGCGTCGGCAGCAAAAGCAGGAACTTCCTTGATCGCTGCGTGCGCGGCCAGTTTTTGCAGCCAACGTACTTCAACTTGTACACGGAATTTCAGCAAACCATATTCGCTGAAAATCCCGCGCAGCGCGCTGACTTTATCGCCGTAGCGTCCATCGACAGGGGAAACGGCGGTCAGTGAGGATAATTCCATAGATCACAACTCCGGGGTTAAATGAGCAAGAATTTGTTTTGCCTGAGTTGTCAGGCGATTACGAGAAAACATCAGTTGCAGACGTCCGCCGCCGACCTGGTGCCAGAGCACGGCGGCGCGAATGCCTGCCAGCAGGGTTGCGCGAACTTTCGCCTGCACTTGTGGGCTTTGCAGTACAGCAGGGGAACCGGTGACCTGAATGCGCGGGCCAAGCGGGCTAATCACATCAACATAGATAGCAGCCATCGCGCTCATCAGCGTTTCGGACTGTAAATCGAAGTGTTCGAGCTGGCGTTGCAGGCCGTTGATCCGGTTGCCCAGAGTGTCGAGCGCGCCTTTCGCTGAGGAGAGTTTGCGCTCAAGCACCATCAAGCTGAGTGTGTAGCGGGTTAATTCGGCGTTTAAGCCCTGGCGACTGCTGGCATTGAGCACGCCGAGCAGGGTTTCCAGCCCGACGCGCAGGTTGGCTTCGCTACCGCCAAAAACCGCCAGCGTCGAGCTGGGGTTCATATCAATAATACTGTTGAGTGAGACGTGTAGCGCATCGGCATCACAATGCCCCTGGTGAGCGAGTTGTTGCACCAGGCGTGCCGACTGACAAATACCGGCCAGGGCGAGGGTGATGTCATAGTAATTCTTTGCCACGTTCACTGCTTCCTTGTTTTAAGTAAAGATAATAATCAGACCGGCAGCGGCAGACGCTGCTCAATAATACCGCCACCGAGGCACACTTCACCGTTATAGAAGACGGCAGACTGGCCCGGCGTCACGGCGGCAACCGGTTCATCGAAAATCACTTCAATGCGATCATCGTCCAGCGCCTTGACGGTGCAAGGGATATCGGTCTGGCGATAGCGGGTTTTTACCGTGCAACGCATAGTGCCGGTGAATGGTTCGCGATCGACCCAGTGCAACTGCTGGGCAATCAACCCGACAGACATCAGCCGCGGGTGTTCATGGCCCTGAGCGACAACCAGAATGTTGTTTTCGACGTCTTTGTCCACCACATACCACGGTTCTTCGGTACCTTCTTTGGTGCCACCGATACCCAGACCTTTACGCTGACCGAGAGTGTGATACATCAGCCCCTGGTGCTCACCAATTTCATCGCCATCGACGGTAATGATTTTGCCCGGTTGCGCCGGGAGATAACGGCCCAGGAACTCGCGGAATTTACGTTCGCCAATGAAGCAAATGCCGGTAGAGTCTTTTTTCTTCGCGGTGACCAGACCAAGATCTTCAGCAATCTTACGCACCTGCGGTTTTTCCAGTTCGCCGACCGGGAACAGGCTTTGCGCAATCTGCTCATGGCTGAGCGTATAAAGGAAGTAGCTCTGGTCTTTATTGCTGTCCAGACCACGCAGCAGGCGGCTCTTGCCATCGACATCGGCCCGACGTACGTAATGACCGGTAGCGATATAATCGGCACCTAAATCTTCGGCGGCAAATTCGAGGAAGGCTTTAAATTTGATCTCTTTGTTGCACAGAATATCCGGATTCGGCGTGCGACCGGCTTTATATTCGGCAAGGAACAGTTCGAAGACGTTGTCCCAGTACTCGGCAGCAAAGTTAACGGTGTGCAGTTCAATGCCGAGCTTGTCGCAGACAGCCTGGGCATCAGCCAGATCCGCTGCCGCTGTGCAATATTCCTCACCGTCGTCTTCTTCCCAGTTCTTCATAAACAGGCCTTCGACCTGATATCCCTGTTGTTGCAACAGCCAGGCAGAAACGGAGGAATCGACACCGCCGGACATGCCGACGATTACTTTTTTTGCGGTTTCAGACATTGGATCACTCACGACATTGAACTTCAAGGCGGCGTATTCTATCACGCAGCCTTTTAGATGACACCCTTTGTAAAAGGCCAGTTAAAATCGCCAATCATCTCCAGCGGATAACGTTGCCCGCTTTGATAACAACGAATACTTTCCGCCACCAGCGGCGAACGAAGATTTGACGCCTGTAAAATTTCTTCGGCGCTGACCCAACGGCAGCAGTCGATATCGCTGTCATGAGGCTGGGTCGGGCATATTTGCTCAAGCTCAATGGCAAAGAGGAAACGCAAAAACGGCGTTTTATCTGGCGCAATCCACTGATGCATACGAATAAAGTGTTGCGGCTGCGCGCTGATGCCGGTTTCTTCCCACAGTTCACGGGCGGCGGCTTCCACTAAGGTTTCATCGGCTTCCAGATGCCCGGCAGGTTGGTTCCATAACGCTTTACCATTAATCGTCTCTTCAACGACTAAAAATTTGCCTTCTGCGTGCACCACGCAAGCAACGGTAACGTGCGGTTTAAACATTTTGCATCCTTAATCTGTCACTTCTCGCCATTCGCCATTGGCAAGATTATCCAAAGAGTAATCACCCATCGCATAGCGAATCAGTCGCAGCGTGGGGAAGCCAACATGGGCGGTCATGCGGCGCACCTGGCGATTACGTCCTTCATATAAGGTGATCTTCAGCCAGCTGGTGGGAATACTTTTGCGTTCACGAATTGGTGGATTCCGCGGCCATAACCACGCGGGTTCGTCAACCAGCTCCGCGCCGGCGGGCAGGGTAGGGCCATCATTTAAGGTTACGCCATTGCGCAAGGCTTCAAGTGCGTCTTGTGTGGGAATACCTTCCACCTGCACATAATAGATTTTTCCGGTGCGTTTACCCGGCTGGGTTAAACGCGCCTGCAACGCGCCGTTATTGGTCAGCACCAGCAACCCTTCGCTATCGCGGTCAAGGCGACCTGCTGCATAAACGCCCTGAACCGGGATGAATTCTTTTAATGTTTTGCGTCCGGCTTCATCGGTGAACTGCGGAAGAACATCGTAGGGTTTATTGAACAGGATCACACGCGTGGGCTGGTTTTCAGGTTTACGCCTGGTAGAACGTTGCGAGCTGAATCGCTTAACCTGGTGATTTCTAAAAGAAGTTTTTTGCATGGTATTTTCAGAGATTATGAATTGCCGCATTATAGCCTAATAACGCGCATCTTTCATGACGGCAAACAATAGGGTAGTATTGACAAGCCAATTACAAATCATTAACAAAAAATTGCTCTAAAGCATCCGTATCGCAGGACGCAAACGCATATGCAACGTGGTGGCAGACGAGCAAACCAGTAGCGCTCGAAGGAGAGGTGAATGGAAAGTAAAGTAGTTGTTCCGGCACAAGGCAAGAAGATCACCCTGCAAAACGGCAAACTCAACGTTCCTGAAAATCCGATTATCCCTTACATTGAAGGTGATGGAATCGGTGTAGATGTAACCCCAGCCATGCTGAAAGTGGTCGACGCTGCAGTCGAGAAAGCCTATAAAGGCGAGCGTAAAATCTCCTGGATGGAAATTTACACCGGTGAAAAATCCACACAGGTTTATGGTCAGGACGTCTGGCTGCCTGCTGAAACTCTTGATCTGATTCGTGAATATCGCGTTGCCATTAAAGGTCCGCTGACCACTCCGGTTGGTGGCGGTATTCGCTCTCTGAACGTTGCCCTGCGCCAGGAACTGGATCTCTACATCTGCCTGCGTCCGGTACGTTACTATCAGGGCACTCCAAGCCCGGTTAAACACCCTGAACTGACCGATATGGTTATCTTCCGTGAAAACTCGGAAGACATTTATGCGGGTATCGAATGGAAAGCAGACTCTGCCGACGCCGAGAAAGTGATTAAATTCCTGCGTGAAGAGATGGGGGTGAAGAAAATTCGCTTCCCGGAACATTGTGGTATCGGTATTAAGCCGTGTTCGGAAGAAGGCACCAAACGTCTGGTTCGTGCAGCGATCGAATACGCAATTGCTAACGATCGTGACTCTGTGACTCTGGTGCACAAAGGCAACATCATGAAGTTCACCGAAGGAGCGTTTAAAGACTGGGGCTACCAGCTGGCGCGTGAAGAGTTTGGCGGTGAACTGATCGACGGTGGCCCGTGGCTGAAAGTTAAAAACCCGAACACTGGCAAAGAGATCGTCATTAAAGACGTGATTGCTGATGCATTCCTGCAACAGATCCTGCTGCGTCCGGCTGAATATGATGTTATCGCCTGTATGAACCTGAACGGTGACTACATTTCTGACGCCCTGGCAGCGCAGGTTGGCGGTATCGGTATCGCCCCTGGTGCAAACATCGGTGACGAATGCGCCCTGTTTGAAGCCACCCACGGTACTGCGCCGAAATATGCCGGTCAGGACAAAGTAAATCCTGGCTCTATTATTCTCTCCGCTGAGATGATGCTGCGCCACATGGGTTGGATCGAAGCCGCAGACCTGATTGTTAAAGGTATGGAAGGCGCAATCAATGCGAAGACCGTAACCTATGACTTCGAACGTCTGATGGAAGGCGCTAAACTGCTGAAATGTTCAGAGTTTGGTGATGCGATCATCAAGAACATGTAATTACTACATGTGTTAAATATTGTAACGGGCGTATAACACGCCCGTTGTTTTATGTTAGTACGCTAACGGTTATCAAAATTTTATCAAAATTAGTTATCAAAACCCTTCTGGAAGATTCATGTTATGGACTGCATTTCAAAACAAAAATTCACAATTATTTTAATAGTGGTGTTAATTGCCTTGGGCTGTGCTGCTTATTTTGGAGATGGTGAAGGATATTTTATAGGTAGCTTTGTGCCTGAATTTACTGGAGTGTGCCTTGAGCTTCTTATTATTTTAAAGGTTTTTGAGGTCTGGCAGCAAAGAGATGAGAAAAGGAAGCTTATTAAGGTTGAAAGACGATTAAGGGAGTTTCTTATTTTCTTTCTGAACCATACGTGCATGGATTTTCCTCCATCCTGCCGTCCAGGGCGTTTTTATGGAATTGACTATGAGCAAAATCAAAAAGCATTAGAAAAATTAATCAATCATATTGAAGAAAAAGGATTAGCTGAAAATCTTGTTATTCAAGTTCAAATGTATTGTAAGAGTGAATGTCAAATTATAAATAATTTAATCCCAGTTTCTTCTGAGCTTGAAAATGATCACTTTAAATCATGGGTTCGGATTGCCTATTATATGAATGCCGTTGCTAATGGGCAAGAAAAGGCTAGTGTTGCAATGATTAAAATACTTGAAAATATAAAAAGATTTGATAAGGAATCTCATGATAAAAAACTTTATGTTGGTGCAAATTAGATAACAATAGCTCAGTCTTTCCCTTGGTCATCATAGTGGTGAGCAGTTTGCTACTGGGTCTTATGGCCCAGTAGTTTTCTGGTATCAACCCCTTGTTCCTTGTAAAGACGCTCAGATAAAGAATTTTGTTCATGAAAAGTTGCTAGAGTTCATGTGCCCTGGTCATTTCCTGCCAAATCCCTCGCTTTAATGAAATTCACCGTCAACGAATTGGATTTAACCTGTGCACCACGCTCTGTCTGTGAAGTTAAACGGAAAAAATCATGTGTCTAAAACGGATCTATTTACAGATTGCACTAAAGCCGTAGACCTGATTGTTAAAGGTATGGAAGGCGCAATCAACTCCAAGAGCGTAATCTATGACTTCTAACGCTAGATTGAGGTTACTAATCTGCTGAAATGTTGAGAGTTTAGTGAATCAATCACAGAAAACATGTAATTCACATTCTGGAATATGTGAGAACGGTAGTCTAGCGGTTCCAGTTTTTATTATTAGATTTTGAACGGTTATCAAAACAGGTTCACTTTGATTCAATTTTGAAACTTTTTTTAACCACTAAAATCATGCAGCTAATCACTTCTGCAATGAGGTTAAGAGATAGCACGATAGCAAAAAGTTCTAAAGCAGTAAATAGCTTGCCTTTAGAAGGGATAAATTCGTGCTGAGGATAATTTACTAGTGGTATGTCATAATTACGTAAATAGGGAAGGAAGATTGTTACTGCCAGACACATGACCAGTAATTTCAAATCTAATTCTAAACTATCTAAATAGTCCGTAAAGTCTGTGCTTTTCTCGCCCTTATTAATGACAGCCAAAATTCCGAAGATAACGGAGATACCTGCGGCAATACCTCCAAGTATTGAACCTATTACTCCAGCAGAAGCCTGCTCAAGTAAGGTATAAATGGTTTTATCAGTCGATGCTAATGCTAAGCACAAAAAGAAGGTAGCTATAGCTTTAATCCAGACAGTTAGATTTTGCATTTTTGAACGTATACCTGTTTTGATGTAATGCTATGATCTCTTTAATATCATTTGCTGAGTAGCCATCAAGTTCAATTTCTGATATCTCACCTTCGATCAGCACGATTTTGGCTGTCTGATTACTGGATACCGTAGTAGATTTTGACTTGAGTGTCTTACGTCCTTTAATCAACCATGACCCGCCACCATCTTTGACCCAGTCAACAAGAGTCTCAGCCCAATGAGAACCTTTGAGTTTCAAATTGCCATCTTTGTTTTCAAAAATAGTGGTCACAGTATTTGCATTGGTATCTTTTTCAAGCTTCCGTAAATCATTGGTTAACGCTTGCTTACTGCTTCCGAAGATATTCGGAGTAATCAGCGTAAAGCTGACTTTGTCGATAAATTGAAGCCTATGGTATTCTGACCAAAAATCTTCCATTTCAAGACAAGGCTCTATAAATATTCTAAGTCCTAACTGAGCCAAATAGTCGTTATTGGCTAGATCTTCAAACGCTTTAGCAACTTGTTGCGCATCCTTGAAAACAGCGGTTTTCCTCTCAACCAGTAACACCTGCTCTACTTTGTCCCAAATCCATACGATAGGTGGATAGTTGTCTACATCGTACTCTCGAAAGTCTTTATCATGTCCTTTAATCTTTTGCAGCTTTGATATGACTCCAGCCATAACACCATCAGTAGGTTTTATGCTCAATTTCAGGGTGTAACTAGTTTTCTTATGAACGGAAGGTGTTGATGACGTCATGTGTAAATTTTTTGCAGCGATAACCATAGCATTTTCAAAATGAGAGATATCTTTCTGAACAGTTCCTTTCGAAAAGAGGTCTGGATCGCGCGGTCTCATTAACACACGTAAGGCATACAACTGCATAAGAAAACTCCTGTAAACTATTTGGTTTCATTATTCCATAAAACCAAGCACTTTCAAGAGCTTAATTTTCTTTCAATTCTGTATGCATATACAGTATCATTCAATTTTGTAAAATTCAAACCTTGATTTTTGCCCATTCCTTACCACGATCATCATGGTATTTAGCTGTCTGGTTAGGCGATTTATGTCCCAGAAGTTTTTGGGTGTCGACGCCCTGAGCTTCGTAAAGTCGCTCAGATAAAGATCTTTGTTCATGGAATGTGGCGGGCGAACCTTCACCCCAGTCAATGCCTGCTAAATCCCTCGCTTTACTGAAATTCATCGTCAATGTATTGGCTTTTACTTGCGCGCCACGTTCAGCCTGTGAAGTAGTACGAAAAAAATGTACAAGGTATGGGCTGACTGCATAGTCACGGCAGCGGGCTACTACATCGCGTAAACTCCAGTTAATTGCATTGAGGCGAAGGGAAAGCGGGATGGCGATTTTGCTCCCGGTTTTTTCTTGGATGACGTGAAGATGATCATCCCAAATATCGCTAAATTTCATACGTGAGATATCACCTAACCGTTGGCCGGTAACCAGTGCTAACAGCATGGCATTCCCCATATAACGATGGCGGGCATCTGCGATATCAAAGATTTTTTGCCATTCTTCAAGACTTAACCGTTGTCGGGTAATTTTTCTTCTGGGTTGTTTGGTTGCCAGTGCTGGATTATAGCCCGGAGGGACTTCCCCATAGTGTTGTGCCTCCTTGAATACATCAATTAGAACGGAGCGGACTACTTGCGCCATCCTCGGTTGCCCGGCAGTGATATACTCGTCAAGTAATTGTGCTATATCCCTTACATCAACTGATGAAATTAATTTCATTCCTGCTCGTTCCCTGAGCAAGGATACTGGTTTGGCTTTCTGTTTATAGGTGTTTAGCTTTATATCGCCACTTTCCAGTCTGTCATCCTGGATTGCTTGATAGCGATCTAACCAGGTTGACGTTGTGATTGCTTTTCCTTTGCTGGTTGCGATCCTGTCACTGATAGCCAGAATCTGCCGGGTTCTTTGCTCAGCCAGGCGTGAATTTGCCTCAGTGGCAATAGCAATGGCTTCAGCTTCGTTTGTGCCTAAAGAATGAAACTTCCCGGTCACTGGATGTTTATATCGCCAATAGACTTTATTTACTTTTCTACTATAAAGCGGATACAAGTTCGGGACTGAAACATTATTTTTACGTGGTCTGGCTGCCATTACTTAAAATCCTTTGTAGAATAATAGAATCATTTTTCTTGATGACAGGAGTAACTAATTCCCCAACTAACTCTGCGTCCTCACGCACTCGCCATAGTCGACCTTGTTTCATTGCCGGTGGACAAAATAAATTCTGCTTAGCATAACGACGCAATGTGGACACGCTTGGAGGATTACTTCTGTATTTTTCCGCAGCCCATTCCTCAAGTGTCAGCATTTGAAGCATTTTTGATAACCTCATTTCTTTTGCTACAAAACTATTTCACTAGTTAATTTCGCTGTCTGGATTGTTTATGCATCTTATGCAGCTCTTTAAAGCGTTCCATAAACATCCCGTAGGCATGGCCCGGTGCCAGTGGAATCACGTTGAACATCTCTGTTGCCGGGATGCCTTCCAGTACAGGCCAGAAAGAGCCATCATCAAGCCCGAGATCGCGGCGTTCGGTTGCCAGCATGATGAGATCGGCATATTTCACGGGCGTACTCATAACCGGGGGTAACCCGTATTTCTCACGGATTACGGCGTCTATTTTTTCTTCCATCTGTTTATAGTCAGGAAGAAGGCGTTTCAGTGGAGCGGGGATGTCCTGGCAATACACTTCTGTTGCATCATGCATTAACGCTTCAAAAGCAAATTCCTGCGGTACCAGTTGGCTGCAAAGAACCGCATGTTGGGCGACGCTGTAGAAGTGTGAAAGATGTCCTGCAAAGCGACAGATATTTGAAAGGGAAAACGCGATATCGTTAATAACGATATCGTCTTTATTTATCCTGTCATAATAAAAATGCTTCCCAGAAAAAGTTTTAATAAATGACATTTTGTTCTCCACGTTATTTGCGCTGCACCGCACTGAATTCTGGTAAAAGGAAGCCCTCACCATCCGGCGATTATTGAGTTAATTACGTTTCCATAAATGCCCCCGCAGGGGCATTTGCAGTAATCAAATCAGGCGGTGAAAGTACCAATAAAGGTTTCTACTTTGCTGTCTTTGAATTTCTCAACAAGCAGATCGCGAAATTCGTTAGCCATTTCTTCCTGCACCGCCTCCAGCTGAATAATGCGCAGAACAAGTACAGGACGATCGCCAGTGATAATGCTGAGGCGTAATTTAAAAGAACGTTCTTTCAGACCTTCAAACGGAACGCATTTAAATTCAAATGCCACTGGCATAATGTCTTTGGTCTTCGCTTCGACAGACTCCATCAGGGAGCGTTTGCCGCTGAAGTCATTGTCTTCAAAATCAGCAGTCTGGTTCGCTTCAATTGTGATTTTACGGATCGCCGCAGCCGCTTTGGTTGCCTGAATGGCGTCACCATTAGCATCAAAGCCCACAAGGTTGTCGGCCCAGTCTTCAATCCATTCTGCCAGTGATTTCTGGGAGTTACGCTCGCCGTGAACAGACAACAGAGCAGAGAACGGTGCTGTCTTTTTCAGTTTGAGAGTGGCGGTGTTATCTGCGTGGCCTGGTTCATCAATAGTACCCAGGTTAAGCACACTGACGGCACGCATATTATCAGCATCGATAAAGCAGCGGGTGCCTTCATCTGCAAGATCTTTAGAATAACGGGTAAAGTCATCAATGCTGGCAGTGGAAAGCGCACCACGGAAACGGAAGCGATTTAAATTAAATTTTTCCAGGTCATGAATGCGGAAATTCTCAGGCAATGCCACAGCATCGGCACCAATCTTACTGATAATTTCATTAACACCCTGAGCAGAAATAAGGGCATGGATTTGATTAATTGCGGTTGCGTCTAAGTTCTGAGACATAATAAGTCCTCACTATATAAAGATATTCAGTGATGAGATAAATAATCAGTTAATTAAAAACGATATTAACGACCTGCTGCGCGGAGTTTTCCGTCAGGTTCACCGGCAAGAGTCAGTAACTGTCCCTGGTCTTCCTGCAGAATAGTCAGGCGACCACCGCGATTGACATACATCGGCGTTTCGGTGGTGTCTTCTTCGGAAATTTTCCCGCGGTTAGTCGGGCGAACATATGAGAGTTTGTGTTTGATTTTCACACGGTTCTCATCAAATGGTTCGATTTCCAGGTTGAGTGAGACCTTACCTTTGGTTTTCGTGTTCATCACACCGGAAGCGACTTCACTGAGAACTGCGCCGATTTTGGTTTCAAATACGCCGCCGTCCAGCTCCCCGATAAATGCCTGCACATCAGTACTGCGTTCGCTAGCCATTTTGCTGCTCCTCATCATATCGACCCTGCAAGGCCGATTAGTTTCTCCACAAAACAGAGAAGAACACCTGCGGTGGCAGCCGCCCGGATGGATTGGGTTATGAGCCCGTCGTCCGGTGATGCTCTTCTCTGTTTTGTAAAAAGGACGGTACCAGCCGGAAGCAAGGGTACAAACTGGTACCGCCAGGACTACACACAGCATAAAGTTGTGGTGCCGGGTGCCTCCCGGTGCCTGGCGAAGGTTGCACACCAGACGGGTGGGTATCCACAGAAGGTCGACTGTCAGCCTCAACCTTAACCCGCGTGCGCTGAGCCGCATTCACCACAACGCTAAGGATTCTCTCTGGTTGAAAATACTTAGCTGTTATGTGCCTGTCTTTTCACCACTTCAGGCTCGGTGGTATCCTTTTAAGCCCGTATACATAAAAGGAAAATCAAATGACTTTTGATGAAAAAGAACTTGATAATGCAATTAATAAAATCATCGTAACGTCGCTCTTTTCCTGTCTCAGCGACACTCAGCAGAAACAGTTCTACGAATCGGCTTTCAACATGATCGAGCGTTGTTGTTTCTGCGATGCCGACTAGTTACCTGAAAAAATCAGGAAACAGTTGGCTGATGCTCTTCGAGTGCGACTTTCTGACCAATTTTCTGAAATGTGCTCTCCGAATTTGGACAAATAGAAAAAGGCCATTTCCATTCAGGGTCTGATGGAAATACTTCAGCCTGTTCCAAAGCACGGCGTAAAGAGAACACAACTCCAGCCATAATCTGATGTTTCCCATTGGCCCAGCTATCGCCGCTCTGATCTACATGGGCGGCTATGTCGTATGACCAAACGACTTCACCACTATTGTTTAAAATCTGGACTTTCATTTCATACACCTGCTTTAACATGAGTGCCTAGTGGCACAACATGACTCAACGAATCATCCTGGACTTCATATGCCCCAGGCGGCTACTTCGTGGGCGTCCTGCCTGTTCGTTGTTTCGCTTGGGTACATTATGTATCTCAAAGGTACATTGTCAAGTATAAAAAAACCTGCCGAAGCAGGTTCATAAACATTGATTAGGCTTTGATTTTGTATCTTCTTGGTTTTCCTGAGAAAATCACTGTACCAATTATAGAGCAATTACCGTTGATCTTAATGTAAGGCTCAGGCCAGTTTGGGTTTAACGCTTTGAGATAACGCTGTGTCCCATCTTCTATCAACCTTTTGAAGGTGGTTTCACCTGTATCGTGCATCAATGCAATAACGTCGTCACCGTGGCAGGCAGGTACTTCAGGATCGACAAAAATCATGTCTCCCGGGCGGTACTCATCAATCATTGAATCACCTATCACCCGCAAGATATAAGTCATTTCCCCACAGGGTACAGGGCAGGGATACGTTTCTGCTGTGCTCAAATCAACCTCAGAATATCCAACTTCTTTCCATGCTCCGGCCTGTACCCATGATATGACAGGGACTAATGTGATTTGTTTATTAGTGATTGAAACATCAGGTTTTTTTGTGATGTTCGTTGTCTGGTGTTCTTGATCGAGCCATCCGACAGGCAGGTCGAAACATTTTTCGATGTGTCGTGCCATGCTGTCACCGATATTTTTAGTAGCACCATCTCCCATAAACCTGCTGGTCTGGGTTGGCTCGCGATCAATCATAGTGGCAAAGGAAGAATTCCCGCCAACACCATCTCTCAGTTTTCTGGCGTTAGACCGCCGGATGTCATGGATTGTTTTCATAACGAAATTAAAACCCTTGTACCGTTAAGGTACAAGTATCTTGAAGGTTCATTTCAATCATGTAATATGTACATCGGAGGTACATATTGTATGAAAGCGTATTGGGACTCTTTAACCAAAGAACAGCAGGGCGAGTTGGCCGGAAAAGTTGGCTCAACACCTGGCTACTTACGGCTGGTTTTCAATGGCTATAAAAAAGCCAGTTTTGTGCTGGCTAAAAAACTTGAGCAATGCACGTCAGGTGCAATTACGAAATCTGACTTAAGACCGGATATCTATCCGAAAGATTAGCAGAACACTTTCAATTTTTAACCACAGAACGATGAGGCTAATCGTGGGTAAGCATCACTGGAAAATAGAAAAACAGCCTGAGTGGTACGTGAAAGCTGTCAGAAAAACTATCGCAAAGTTGCCGGGTGGTTACGCTGAAGCAGCTGACTGGCTGGATGTAACAGAGAACGCATTATTTAACCGCCTTCGTGCCGATGGCGATCAGATTTTCCCGCTGGGATGGGCAATGATTTTGCAACGTGCTGGTGGAACTCACTTCATTGCTGACGCTGTGGCGCAGTCTGCAAATGGCGTCTTTGTGTCTCTTCCTGACGTCGAGGATGTGGACAACGCCGATATTAACCAGCGTCTGCTGGAAGTCATTGAACAGATCGGCAGTTATTCAAAACAGATTCGTTCAGCAATCGAAGACGGTGTAGTGGAACCGCATGAGAAGACAGCAATTAACGACGAGCTGTATCTCTCAATTTCGAAGCTGCAGGAGCATGCAGCACTGGTCTACAAAATCTTTTGCATTTCAGAAAGTAATGACGCCCGCGAGTGTGCAGCTCCGGGCGCCGTGGCGTGTCGTGACTGTGGAGAAACTAACGCATGAACAGTTTAACAACACACTACCGTCGCTCGCAACTGATTGCGCTTCCTGTACCGGGTGGAAAAGCGAAGGTGGAGTATTGCTATGCAGTGAATGTACCAGGTGACAGGGAAATTGTCACCCACAGCTTTGCAGAGTGGGCTGTGGGTGATTTCAACCGGCAGAAGGAGACAGTCCTTTGCGACAAGTTAACCGCTGGTTCAAAGATCACTACGGAGTGCCCGTCAGAGTCATTCGTTGGGAGCCGGAAACACAACGGGTTATCTACCTCCGCGAAGGTTATGAGCATGAATGCTTCAGTCCGCTCGAACAGTTTCGTCGTAAATTCAGGGAAATAGAGGTCGGTCATGAGCACTAAATTAACCGGCTATGTATGGGATGGTTGCGCTGCATCAGGCATGAAGTTATCCAGCGTGGCAATTATGGCCCGCCTGGCTGATTTCAGTAATGACGAAGGTGTGTGCTGGCCATCAATTGAAACCATTGCCCGTCAGATTGGCGCGGGGATGAGTACCGTCAGAACGGCTATCGCACGGCTGGAAGCAGAAGGCTGGTTAACGCGTAAGGCGCGTCGCCAGGGTAACCGCAATGCGTCGAATGTTTATCAGCTTAACGTTGCGAAGCTTCAGGCAGCGGCATTTTCTCAACTGTCAGATTCTGACCCGTCAAAATCTGACGCATCAAAATCTGACCCGTCAAAATTTGATGCGTCGAAATCTGGCAAAAAAGCGGGTTTTCACCCGTCAGAATCTGGCGGGGATCCGTCAGTAAAATCAAAACATGATCCGTCAGATAAAAAACCTTCTCGTCCGGACGCTTCGCAACCGGACACGCAGACGGCTGAACAGGATTTTTTAACTCGCCATCCTGATGCGGTTGTATTCAGCCCTAAAAAGCGCCAGTGGGGGACGCAGGATGATTTGACCTGCGCACAGTGGCTCTGGAAAAAAATCATCGCCCTGTACGAGCAGGCTGCCGAATGTGACGGCGAGGTGGTTCGTCCCAAAGAACCGAACTGGACAGCCTGGGCAAACGAAATTCGCCTGATGTGTGTGCAGGATGGTCGTACTCACAAACAAATCTGCGAGATGTACAGCCGCGTCAGCCGCGATCCGTTCTGGTGCCGTAACGTGCTCAGCCCGTCGAAGCTGCGGGAAAAATGGGATGAGCTTTCCCTGCGCTTATCGCCGTCCGTCAGCACGTACACAGAAAAACGCGAAGACCCGTACTTCAAAGCCAGTTACGACAATGTGGACTACAGCCAGATCCCGGCAGGATTCAGGGGGTGAGCATGAGTCTTTTGAATGACGTTCAGAAATTCATTGAAGCCCATCCGGGCTGTACTTCCGGAGACATTGCGGATGCTTTTGCAGGTTACTCACGGCAGCGCGTTCTGCAGTCAGCAAGCAAGTTACGTCAGAGTGGGCGTGTGGCTCACCGTTGTGAAGGAGATACACACAGACATTTCCCGCGCCTGACTGAGAGAGCGCAGGATCCGGAACTACAACCAGTTCGTGAAACCAGACCTGTGCGCAATTTCTATGTCGGCACTAACGACCCGCGGGTGATTTTGTGCCTGACCCGCCAGGCGGAAGAACTGGAGTCCAGGGGCTTATACCGTCGTGCTGCAACGGTGTGGATGGCGGCATTCCGTGAAAGCCACTCCCAGCCAGAACGAAACAATTTTCTGGCGCGTCGTGAACGGTGTTTACGGAAAAGCAGTAAGCGGGCTGCATCAGGTGAAGAGTGGTATCTCTCAGGGAATTACGTGGGGGCTTAATGAGTAATAAATATTGCCAGGCGCTGGCGGAACTGCGGAACAAACCAGCCCATGAACTGAAGGAAGTGGGCGATCAGTGGCGCACGCCGGACAACATTTTCTGGGGAATTAACACCCTGTTTGGCCCGTTTGTTCTGGATCTGTTCACTGACGGTGATAACGCCAAATGTGCTGCGTATTACACGGCGGAAGACAACGCGCTGGCGCATGACTGGTCAGAACGCCTTGCGGAGCTTAAAGGTGCTGCCTTTGGTAATCCCCCATACAGCCGCGCCAGTCAGCATGAGGGGCAATACATCACCGGCATGCGTTACATCATGAAGCATGCCAGTGCCATGCGTGATAAAGGCGGGCGCTATGTTTTCCTGATCAAAGCTGCCACCAGCGAAGTGTGGTGGCCGGAAGATGCAGATCATATTGCTTTTATTCGCGGGCGTATTGGTTTTGAACTGCCTGCCTGGTTTATCCCGAAGGATGAGAAGCAGGTGCCGACAGGCGCTTTCTTCGCTGGTGCTATTGCTGTTTTCGACAAGACCTGGAAGGGACCGGCAATCAGCTACATCGGGCGCGATGAACTTGAGGCATGTGGTGAGGCCTTTCTGGCGCAGGTTCGCCAGCAGGCAGAAAAACTGGTCAGGGAGATGGCGGCATGACGAGGTTAACTCAATGCCAGCAGCAGGTGCTGGATATGCTGATTTCTTATCAGAAAGAACGTGGCTTCCCGCCAACCAATCAGGAGGTGGCAACCATGCTGGGATACCGTTCAGTGAATGCAGCGGTGGAGCATCTTCGCGCACTGGAGAAAAAAGGCGTCATCACGATAAAGCGTGGCGTGGCCCGGGGCATCACGCTTCATACCGCGGTGAAGGACGACGACAGCGAGGCGGTCGGGATTATCCGCTCACTGCTTGCCGGTGAGGAAAACGCAAGGCTGCGTGCAACCCACTGGTTACATGAGAGGGGCCTGAAAGTATGAAGCTGATCCTGCCTTTTCCGCCCAGCGTGAACACGTACTGGCGACACCCCAACAAAGGGGCGTTTGCTGGTAAGAGCCTGATAAGCGCGGCGGGGCGAAAATTCCAGAGCGCGGCGTGCGCAGCAATAGTTGAGCAGTTACGTCGTCTGCCGAAACCAACGTCGGCACCTGCTTCAGTGGAGATCGTGTTGTTTCCTCCGGATAACCGGATCCGCGATCTGGACAACTATAACAAGGCGCTGTTTGACGCCCTGACCCACGCGGGTGTGTGGGAAGACGACAGTCAGGTGAAAAGAATGCTGGTGGAGTGGGGACCGGTTATCCCGGAAGGGAAGGTCGAGATCACTATCAGTAAGTACGAGAAAACGGCGGGTGCAGCCGCCTGAGCAAGAGGAGAAACGAAGTATGAATAATCTGATGGTCATTGATGGTATTGAAGTTCGTCGTGATGCTTATGGGCGTTACAGCCTGAACGATCTGCACAGGGCAGCCGGGGGAGAACAAAAAAACCGCCCGAAATACTGGCTCTCCAATAAGCAAACCTGTGAATTGATTGAACAACTTTTCACCGAGGGTGGAATTCCGCCTCTGGAACAAAATCAACCAGTTAGCGTCATTAATGGCGGAAATAACCAGGGAACGTATGTCTGCAAGGAACTGGTGTATGCCTATGCAATGTGGATCAGCCCGTCATTCCATCTGAAGGTGATCCGTACTTTCGATATGGTAACCAGCGCACCGGAAAAATTATCCGGGCAGGCTGCTGACAAGATGCAGGCTGGTGTGATTCTGCTGGACTTTATGCGTCGGGAATTAAACCTGTCTAACTCATCTGTGCTTGGGGCTTGTCAGAAACTCCAGGAGGCTGTTGGCTTACCGAATCTGGCTCCGCGCTATGCAATTGATGCTCCTGCCGATGCACCCGATGGCTCAAGTCGCCCTACGCTGTCACTGAGTGCACTGCTGAAGCAGTATGGTATCCGCCTGACGGCTAATCAGGCATATCACCAGATGGTGAAGCTGGGGATCGTCGAGCAGCGCGAACGATACAGCCGTACCGCGATTAACAACATCAAAAAATTCTGGTCGCTGACAGCGAAAGGCTGCATGTTCGGCAAGAACATCACCAGTCCTGCAAATCCGCGCGAGACGCAGCCGCATTTCTTCGAATCCCGATTCCCTGAGCTGTTAAAGCTGCTCGATACCGTTCATTGAGGTGACCGTGAGAGCACTACTGACCCCTGAAATAGCCCCGCGTATGGGGATCGTATTGTTCAGACCCGGTTCAGAGCTGATGCCCCTGTTTATGCAGGGGCGTGTCCTGCTGGAGCCTGAGCCGGAACGTTATTCATCTTTCGCCAGTGGTGCCGTTCCCGCGGCATCACAACCGCTGGCGGATGATCCTGCCGTTCGAGCCGTGTTCTGCAATGAGGCAGTGATCCGTCGTGCTGGTGGCGTGGAATGTCTTGAAAGCTGGTTACTTCGTGAAAAGGGCTGTCAGTGGCCTCATTCCGACTGGCACAGCGAGAACATGACCACAATGCGACACGCGCCGGGCGCGATCCGTCTGTGCTGGCACTGCGATAACCAGCTGCGCGATCAGTTCACGGAACGGCTGGAATCAATGGCAACGGATAACTGTGCCCGCTGGGTGTTGTCTGTTGTGCGTCGGGATCTCGGTTTTGATGACAGTCACGTTGTGACAATGCCGGAACTGTGCTGGTGGCTGATTCGTAATGACCTGGCGGATGCCTTACCGGAAAGTGCAGCCCGTAAGGCACTGAGATTACCGAAGCCTGTTGTGCCGTCTGTCACCCGGGAAAGTGACCTTGTGCCTTCGGTTCCTGCCACCAGCATCATCCAGGATAAGGCGAAAAAGGTGCTGGCGCTGAAAGTGGATCCGGAGTCGCCGGAGTCTTTTATGTTACGCCCAAAACGTCGCCGCTGGGTTAATGAAAAGTACACGCGCTGGGTTAAGACACAGCCGTGTGCATGTTGTGGAAAGCCTGCTGATGATCCCCACCACCTGATAGGCCACGGTCAGGGTGGGATGGGTACAAAAGCGCATGACCTCTTTGTGTTGCCTTTGTGCAGAAAGCATCACGACGAGCTGCATGCGGATACCGTGGCATTTGAAGAGAAGTATGGCTCCCAGCTGGAGCTGATATTTCGTTTTATCGAGCGTGCGCTGGCAATAGGCGTACTGGCGTAAGTGGAGAACGAGCATGAACCTTGAAGCTTTACCAAAATATTACTCCCCAAAATCTCCAAAATTGAGTGATGACGCACCGGCGACAGGCTCGGGTGGTTTAACAATTACAGATGTGATGGCTGCGCAGGGGATGGTGCAGTCGAAAGCACCGCTTGGGTTTGCCTTATTCCTGGCAAAAGTTGGTGTTCAGGATCCTCAGTTTGCGATTGAAGGTCTGCTCAATTACGCGATGGCACTGGATAACCCGACATTGAACAAATTGAGTGAAGAAATCCGGTTACAGATCATCCCTTACCTTGTGAATTTTGCCTTTGCTGATTATTCCAGGTCTGCGGCAAGTAAGGCTCGCTGTGAGCATTGTGCTGGTACTGGATTTCATAATGTATTGCGCGAGGTGGTGAAACACTCCAGAAGCGGGGAATCTGTTATCAAGGAAGAGTGGGTGAAGGAACTATGTCAGCATTGTCATGGTAAGGGAGAAGTCAGCACAGCGTGCAGAGGGTGTAAGGGTAAAGGTATTGTCCTGGATGAAAAAAGGACCCGGCTTCATGGCACGCCTGTTTATAAGATTTGTGGGCGTTGCAATGGAAACCGATTTAGCCGTTTACCAACCACACTGGCGCGGAATCATGTCCAGAAGCTGGTACCAGACCTGACGGATTATCAGTGGTACAAAGGATATGCAGATGTCATTGATAAACTGGTTACAAAGTGCTGGCAGGAAGAAGCATATGCAGAGACACAATTGAGAAAGGTGACAAGATAAATGATTTTCGACGAAGATGGCGACATGATACTTGCATTTTTCAAAAAATCTGGATAAGATTTTCTCAACGATGGGCTTTATGTATCTGCTGTTGATAACCTTCAAGAACTCGCCATTGAGCGGGTTTTTTATTGTGTAAAAACAGAATGACGGTATTAATTAGTAATATAATTATTCGACCATACAACTAGGGGTCGAAAAAATGTATGTTTTTGAGTTAATCAAGCCAGGCAGTAATCTTAAGTTTGAAAACAGAGAGTTAGAATGGACGTTTAATAACTTATTATCCCATTTAGAAACTGCATTTTATGATGCTAATGTAGCATTAAATTTATTCGAACAGGAAAGAACTAAGAATAACAGTAAATTCGATAATATTTCTCAGACATGGCAAGCTGATGTACAGAAACGACAAGCACTGGAAATGCTGGTTCGTAAAGAGTTTGGTTATCAACCTTATGAATATTCAGAACAGGTTTTTTCAGAGGTCGAGCTACGTCTAAAAAGAGAAAAATGGAATAACGGTGAATATCCGTTGGCTCATCAACACAGATTGATCTTCTTACATGCAAAATCATTTCTCTACGCTTTGGATGCTATTGATAAATTTTTAAAGGTAATTTCAAAAGAAAATGGCGCGCCAGAGAACATTAAAAAATTGCATGAACAGCTTTCTAAAGACTTTCCGGATTTAAGAAAGGTAAGGAATTCAGCTCAACACATGGAAGACAGAGTTCGTGGGCTTGGTGCAGAGAAAGAACCAAAGCCAATAAAACTCAAACCTGTAAATAATATTCATGTTGTTGCACCTCAGGGGGCATTGATGTTGAATAACTTATTCGGAACTAAATTTGGGTGCACTATGGCTGATGGCTATTATGGTGAAGTAGATATTTCGACAGAGTCTTTGGCAAAGTTGCAAAATTTAATCCAAAAAGTTTTTAATTCCTTCAGTTGGGAAGGACCAAAGCAACACCTTCCCCGATAACATTTTCTTTTTTATTGAAAGCCGCCAAATAATTGGCGGCTTTTTTATTTCACAGTACCCGCAAATATCGCGAGGTGAGAGATGACGAAATGCCTCATAACCCAAATACCTGGCTGGAGTTGGTCCAGAGCTGGTGGCGTGGAGACACGCCGCTGGGCGCAGTAATTATGTCGATCGTTATGGCTGGCTTGCGCATTGCCTATTTTGGCGGTGGTGGTGGCTGGAAGCGAAAAACGCTCGAGATTTTGCTCTGTGGCGCTCTGACACTGACTTTTGCATCCGCTCTTGAGTATGTCGGATGGCCTAAATCACTTTCTGTTGCCATTGGTGGTGGGGTGGGGCTGATCGGTGTCGATGCTATTCGTGGGGCTGCAATGAGAGTAATCGGTAATAAGTTTGGTGGTTCTAAGGAGTAATTTATGCAGGTGCTAAATCCCCAGCGTAAAGCTTTCCTTGATATGGTGGCATGGTCAGAAGGAACGGATAACGGGCGACAACCGACACGTAACCACGGTTATGACGTTATTGTTGGTGGCGAACTGTTCGCTGATTACTCCGATCACCCTCGCAAACTTGTCACGCTAAACCTCAAACTCAAATCAACAGCCGCTGGACGTTACCAGCTTCTTTCACGCTGGTGGGATACTTACCGTAAACAGCTTGGCCTGAAAGATTTTTCTCCAGAAAGCCAGGACGCTGTAGCGCTGCAGCAGATTAAAGAGCGTGGTGCTTTACCGATGATTGATTGCGGCGATATTCGTCAGGCTATCGCTCGTTGCAGCAATATCTGGGCGTCATTACCCGGTGCAGGTTACGGTCAGTATGAACATAAAATCGGTGACCTGATTGCCCGATTTAAAGAGGCTGGCGGGGTGGTAAATGAAGTTGAGTTATAAGCTGGTTATCGCTGCATTCTTCATTTCTATCTTTGGTGGACTCGTCTGGTCAGCAAACCATTACTACAGTAAATATCAGATAGAAAAGTTACGTGCGGATAAAGCCGTAGGTGAAGCAGAATATCAAGGGAAAGTGATAGCTGAACAGGCATTCAACTTTAGCCGCTTTAATCAGGTAGCAGAATATACTGGAAGTCTGAACTCATTACTTAGTGACAGTGGTGAAAAAACGGTTATTAAATACAGGGAGATTCTCCATCGTGAAAAAAATTGCGATTTTCCTGTTCCTGCTGATATCGCTAACGGGGTGCTCGAATATGCGAACAGTTTACGTTCCGGCGCCATACATTCCGATCCCGGGCACCCTTACTCAGCCGATAATGACTCCTTTACCACCGGCGCGTTGACATACTGCCAGGCCGTGCTGTGGATTGAACCTCTACTGACAGCTATTGACAGGGCGAATAATCAGCTCGCAGGAATACGCCAGATAGAACGGGAACGGCAACAGTATCACAGAAGCCCCTCTCCCTGAGGGGCTGTGAACATAACCTTGAAAACTGCAATATAATCCCCATTAACTTTTCGTGACCTGCTATATCGGCAGGGTAAGAAAGGGAATTATTATGTTAGAGAACTATTTTAAAAATGGTATGGCTAGTACTGATGAAAAAACACAGCGTTTACTTGCAGTTCAGGCTGCACTTGAGATAGCTAAGGCATCAGCAAGCTCAGGTAATGGAGTAATGCATAGCGATTTAGATCAGGCAACTGAGCGCATTGGAAAGCTGGCCGATGCAATTCAGCTCGCTTTAAAAGGATAAAATGCGAACCGTACTTTAAACCGCCTTCGGGCGGTTTTTTTATTACGATCTCTGTGGTCTGCTTCATAGTAATAAATTAAGGGGAAAGATTAATGCCCCCGCGAATCCCAAAGGCCTGCCGTATTCGCGGCTGCAGCTCTACAACTACTGACCCGTCAGGCTATTGCGAAAGCCACAAAAGCGAAGGCTGGAAGCAATACAAGCCAGGTCAGTCCCGTCATCAGCGCGGCTATGGTTCGAAGTGGGATGTTATCCGCGCGCGTGTCCTGAAGCGTGACAAAGGCCTGTGTCAGTTATGTCTGCGTGCTAGTGTGGTGCGTGAGGCGAAAACCGTTGACCACATCATCCCTAAAGCGCATGGCGGCACTGATGCCGACTGTAATCTGCAGAGTCTGTGCTGGCCGTGTCATAAGGCGAAGACGGCCCGTGAACGGTTAAAGTGATAATAATTCTCAACTGTCTGAGGGGAGGGGCGGGTCAAATCCCTGCAGCCTGACGTCTTCCGGACTGCCCGCCCCATCGTTTTTTTATACCCGCGAAAAATGAAATTTAACCAGGAGTGCCGCATATGGCTGGAACGGCGGGGCGTTCCGGGCGTCGCCCCAAGCCAACGGCGCGCAAGGCGCTGGCCGGAAACCCCGGCAAGCGAGCCCTGAATAAAGATGAACCTGTTTTTACGCCCATCAAAGGTGTTGAGCCACCGGAGTGGTTCGCTGAAGAAGATCTCCCTCTCGCCACGATCATGTGGCAACTGACAACCAAAGAACTCTGCGGTCAGGGCCTGCTGTGCGTGACTGACCTCGCGGTGCTTGAGCGGTGGTGCGTGGCCTACGAGTTCTGGCGGCGTGCCGTGAAAAATATTGCCAGACAGGGCAACACCATCACCGGTGCAATGGGTGGCATGGTCAAAAATCCGGAGCTGACCGCCAAGAAAGAACAGGAGTCCGAGATGAGCAGCACGGGGGCAATGCTCGGACTCGACCCCAGCAGCCGCCAGCGTCTGATTGGCCTGGTGGGGCAGAAGAAAGCCACTAACCCGTTTCTGAAAATCATCGAATCATGAGCCGGAAATCTTACCCCAACGTAAATGCTGCCAATCAGTATGCCCGTGATGTCGTGCGCGGAAAGATTGTGGCCTGCCAGTTTGTGATTCAGGCCTGCCAGCGCCATCTTGATGACCTGATGGCGGAAAAAAGTAAGTCGTTTCGTTACCGCTTCGACAAGGACCTGGCTGAACGGGCCGCGAAATTTATTCAGCTGTTGCCACACACCAAGGGGGAGTGGGCATTCAAGAGGATGCCCATCACGCTGGAACCGTGGCAGCTCTTTGTGATCTGCTGTGCGTTTGGCTGGGTCAATAAAGGCTCCCGGCTGCGCCGCTTCAGGGAGGTGTATACCGAAATCCCCCGTAAGAACGGCAAATCGGCAATCTCTGCCGGTGTTGCCCTGTATTGTTTTGCCTGTGATAACGAGTTTGGCGCGGAAGTGTATTCCGGTGCCACGACAGAGAAACAGGCGTGGGAAGTCTTTCGCCCGGCGCGACTGATGTGTAAACGCACACCCATGCTGACGGAAGCGTTCGGGATTGAGGTTAACGCCTCAAACATGAACCGTCCGGAGGATGGCGCGCGGTTTGAACCGCTGATCGGTAACCCCGGTGATGGTTCATCACCCCACTGTGCCGTGGTGGATGAATATCACGAGCACGCCACCGATGCGCTTTATACCACGATGCTTACCGGGATGGGCGCGCGACGTCAGCCACTGATGTGGGCCATCACCACCGCCGGGTACAACATTGAGGGGCCGTGCTACGACAAGCGGCGGGAAGTTATCGAGATGCTCAACGGTTCGGTACCCAACGATGAACTGTTCGGGATCATCTATACCGTTGACGAAGGCGATGACTGGACCGACCCGCAGGTGCTGGAAAAAGCTAACCCGAATATTGGCGTGTCGGTTTATCGCGAATTTTTGTTAAGTCAGCAGCAGCGTGCGAAAAATAACGCCCGTCTGGCAAACGTCTTTAAAACAAAACACCTCAATATCTGGGTGTCGGCGCGTTCGGCGTATTTCAACCTGGTGAGCTGGCAGAGCTGCGAGGATAAATCACTGACCCTTGAGCAGTTTGAGGGGCAACCGTGCATTCTGGCCTTTGACCTGGCGCGTAAGCTGGATATGAACAGCATGGCGCGACTTTATACCCGCGAGATTGACGGTAAAACGCATTACTACAGTGTGGCTCCGCGCTTCTGGGTACCGTATGACACGGTGTACAGCGTCGAGAAAAATGAAGATCGCCGGACAGCCGAACGCTTTCAGAAATGGGTGGAAATGGGCGTTCTGACCGTTACCGATGGTGCGGAGGTGGATTATCGCTACATCCTCGAGGAGGCCAAAGCGGCGAACAAAATCAGCCCGGTCAGTGAGTCACCCATCGACCCCTTCGGGGCGACCGGGTTGTCACATGACCTTGCTGATGAAGACCTGAATCCCGTCACTATCATTCAGAACTACACCAACATGTCCGACCCGATGAAAGAGCTGGAAGCGGCAATTGAATCGGGGCGCTTTCATCATGATGGCAATCCCATCATGACCTGGTGTATCGGCAATGTGGTCGGCAAAACCATTCCGGGTAACGATGATGTGGTGAAACCCGTCAAAGAGCAGGCGGAAAACAAAATTGACGGTGCAGTTGCGCTGATTATGGCGGTTGGCAGAGCCATGCTGTACGAGAAAGAAGACACGCTGTCTGACCACATTGAGTCCTATGGGATCCGCTCGCTTTAACTGAGGTAATTATGATCATGCTGATTCTCGCGCCTCTGGTGGGCGTGCTGGGGGCGCTTTTGCTGGCGTATGGTGCCTGGCTGATTTATCCCCCGGCGGGGTTTGTTGTTGCCGGGGCGTTGTGCCTGTTCTGGTCGTGGCTGGTAGCGCGATATCTCGACCGTACACAGCTGTCTGTTGGTGGAGGTAAATAGTGTTCTTTTCGGGATTATTTCAACGAAAAAGTGACGCACCGGTGACCACGCCAGCAGAGCTGGCGGATGCCATCGGGTTGTCCTACGACACCTATACCGGAAAGCAGATCAGCAGTCAGCGGGCCATGCGACTGACGGCGGTTTTTTCCTGCGTCAGAGTGCTGGCAGAGTCGGTCGGGATGTTGCCCTGCAATCTGTATCACCTGAACGGCAGCCTGAAGCAGAGAGCCACCGGCGAACGTCTGCATAAACTGATCTCCACGCATCCCAATGGCTATATGACGCCGCAGGAGTTCTGGGAGCTGGTGGTCACCTGTCTGTGCCTGCGGGGAAACTTTTACGCCTACAAAGTGAAAGCATTTGGCGAAGTGGCTGAACTGCTGCCCGTCGATCCCGGCTGTGTGGTACCGAAGCTTAACAGTAGCTGGGAGCCGATCTATCAGGTCACATTCCCGGATGGCTCCACGGATGTACTGAGCCAGGAGGATATCTGGCATGTGCGCACGCTGACGCTGGACGGACTGGTGGGGCTGAATCCCATCGCCTATGCCCGCGAGGCAATATCGCTGGCAGCTGCGACCGAAGAGCACGGGGCCAGACTGTTCAGCAATGGCGCGGTGACGTCGGGTGTGTTGCGTACAGAGCAGACGCTGTCAGATCAGGCTTATGAGCGCCTGAAGAAAGATTTTGAGGAGCGTCACACCGGGCTTGGCAATGCTCACCGCCCGATGATCCTTGAGATGGGGCTGGACTGGAAGTCGATGGCGCTGAACGCCGAGGACAGCCAGTTCCTGGAAACCCGCAAGTTTCAGCTTGAAGAAATCTGTCGTCTGTTCCGGGTGCCGTTGCACATGGTGCAGAACACCGATCGCGCCACCTTCAACAATATCGAAGAGCTGGGGCTGGGATTTATCAACTATTCACTGGTGCCGTATCTGACCCGCATCGAACAGCGGATCAACACCGGACTGGTACGAAAAAGTAAGCAGGGCGTTTATTACGCCAAATTTAACGCCGGGGCGTTACTGCGCGGGGATATGAAGTCCCGTTTTGAAGCCTACGCCACCGGGATCAACTGGGGAATTTACTCTCCCAATGACTGCCGCGACCTGGAAGATATGAATCCGCGTCCCGGTGGTGATGTCTATCTCACACCGATGAACATGACCACGAAACCCTCCGATGGCAGTAAAGCCGGTAAGCAGAAGGATAACGCCAATGCAGACGAAACAACGTCTTGATGTACCGCTGAGTCTGAAATCTGTCAGTGACTCCGGTGAGTTTGAAGGGTATGGCTCCGTCTTTGGTGTAAAGGACAGCCACGATGATGTGGTGATGTCCGGGGCATTTGCTGCTTCCCTGCGGGCGTGGAGTGACAGAAAAGCGTTACCTGCGCTGCTCTGGCAGCACCGCATGGATGAACCCATCGGTGTTTACACCGAAATGAAGGAAGACGATGTCGGGCTTTACGTCAGGGGACGGTTGCTTATTGATGATGATCCCCTCGCAAAACGCGCACATGCACACATGAAGGCCGGTTCGTTAACCGGCCTTTCTATTGGGTACGTCCTGAAAGACTGGGAATACGACCGGAGCAAAGAAGCCTTTCTGCTGAAAGAAATCGACCTCTGGGAAGTCAGCCTGGTGACGTTCCCGTCTAACGACGAGGCGCGGATCAGCGACGTCAAGAACGCACTGGCCCGCGGGGAAATCCCCGAACAGAAAAAAATCGAAAGAGTCCTGCGTGATGTCGGACTCTCCCGTACCCAGGCCAAAGCATTCATGGCCGGGGGCTATGGCGCACTGTCCCTGCGCGACGCTGAGGATGTGGGCTCTGCACTGAATGCACTGAAAAATCTGAACTTCTAATCAGGAGAAATACGATGGCGGTTGATATTAAAGATGTCGAACAGGTCGCGCAGGAGCTGCAGCAGAAGTTTGACGACTTCAAAGCAAAGAACGACAAGCGCGTGGATGCGATTGAGCAGGAAAAAGGCAAGCTTGCCGGGCAGGTGGAAACCCTGAACGGGAAACTCAGCGAGCTGGAAAATCTCAAAAGCGACCTTGAAAAAGAGCTGCTTGAGCTGAAACGTCCGGCTGGTGGAGCGCAAAATAAACTGGCCACCGAGCATAAAGAGGCGTTTGTGGGCTTCCTGCGTAAAGGCCGTGAAGACGGTCTGCGCGATCTGGAGCGTAAGGCATTGCAGGTGGGTACCGATGAAGACGGTGGCTACGCCGTGCCGGAAGAACTGGATCGCAACATTCTTAACCTGCTGAAAGATGAAGTGGTGATGCGTCAGGAAGCCACGGTGATCACCGTTGGCGGTTCCGACTACAAAAAACTGGTGAATCTGGGCGGTACGGCTTCCGGATGGGTGGGGGAAACGGATACGCGATCCCAGACTGCCACCTCCAGACTGGAGCTGATTGAACCTCTCATGGGGGAAATTTACGGCAACCCGCAGGCTACCCAGAAAATGCTGGACGATGCCTTCTTCAACGTGGAGGCCTGGATCAACAGCGAGCTGGCAACCGAATTTGCCGAACAGGAAGAAATTGCCTTTACCTCAGGCGATGGCACCAAGAAGCCGAAAGGGTTCCTGGCGTATGAATCCACTGATGAAACCGACAAGGTCCGGGCGTTCGGCAAACTTCAGCATATTGTATCCGGCGAAGCGACCGCGGTGACCGCAGACGCCATTATCAAACTGATTTACACGCTGCGTAAGGCACACCGCACTGGCGCGAAGTTCATGATGAACAACAACAGCCTGTTTGCCATCCGTCTGCTGAAAGACACCGAGGGTAACTATCTGTGGCGTCCGGGGCTGGAACTGGGGCAGCCGTCCTCTCTGGCGGGTTACGGTATCGCTGAAAACGAACAGATGCCGGATATCGCCGCTGATGCGAAAGCCATTGCATTTGGTAACTTCAAACGGGGTTACACCATCGTTGACCGTATCGGCACCCGCATTCTGCGTGACCCGTACACCAATAAACCGTTTGTCGGTTTTTATACCACCAAGCGCACCGGCGGGATGCTGGTCGATTCGCAGGCCATCAAACTGCTGAAGATTGCAGCGGCGTAATCACTCAGGGGCGCGGAACCGCGCCCCCTGTTCTGACGGGTGAAGAATCATGATCCTGAAACAAGATCTGAAATGGTCACCGGACGGTATGCGTGTTGAGGTCATTCGGGCCGGTGAGTATGACGACGGGGCGCTTCCTGCCCGGGTGCAGGAGATTGCACTTCAGGCCGGTTTAGCAGAGCGCGGAACCAGTGCAAAAAGCAGTAAAGCGGCAAAAGAGAAAAAAGCCACGGCCAGTAAAGAGGGCTGAGTATGCTTCTGACAATGGAAGAGATTAAAGCCCAACTCCGGCTGGATGAGGATTTCGATGCTGATGACCGCCATCTGCAACTGCTGGCCTGTGCGGCGCAAAAGCGGACGGAAACGTATCTGAACCGGAAGCTCTATGCACCGGATGAAACCATTCCGGACAGCGATCCGGACGGACTGCACCTGCCGGATGATATTCGCCTGGGGATGCTGATGCTTATCAGCCATTTTTACGAAAACCGCTCGTCGGTTACGGAAGTGGAGAAACTCGACATGCCGCAGAGTTTTGGCTGGCTTGTTGGCCCGTACAGGTACTTTCCGCAATGAAAATTCGTCAGGCGCAGACCAGCGCAACCTACATTCTGCCGGACCCCGGCGAACTGAATAAACGCGTCCTGATCCGCCAGCGGGTGGATATGCCCGCGGATAACTTTGGCGTGGAGCCTCAATACCCGGTTATGTTCCGGACATGGGCGAGGGTTATCCAGACCAGTGCCACCACCTGGCAGGAAACCGCGCAGACCGGAGACGCCATCACCCATTACATCACCATTCGCTACCGCCGGGGGATCACTGCTGATTATGAGGTGGTCTGTGATGACAGTGTGTACCGGGTGAAACGTCAGCGCGATCTGAACGGGGCGCGGCGCTTTCTGCTGCTGGAGTGTACGGAGCTGGGCGAATGTAGGCAGAGTCACGGAGGCAACAATGACGACTTCCTTTTTGCACGTTGATTTTCAGCAGCCCGCGGAGATGCGCTTTAACCGCGCCCGTGTCCGGCGGGCGTTTGTCACGATTGGTCAGCGTCATATGCGTGATGCCCGTCGGCTGGTGATGCGCCGTGCGCGGTCGGCACCGGGTGAAAACCCCGGTTATCAGACCGGACGCCTGGCTCGTTCGATTGGTTACATGGTACCCAGAGCCAGTAAAAAGCGAGCCGGTTTTATGACACGCATTGCCCCTAACCAGCACAACGGGAAGGGGAACCGGATGATCTCTGGTGACTTCTATCCGGCGTTTCTGTTTTTTGGTGTCCGGGGAGGAGCAAGACGTCGTCGTAGTCATCATCGTGGTGCATCCGGTGGCAGCGGCTGGCGACTGGCTCCACGTAATAACTTCATGGTGGAAACGCTTGAAAAGAACCGCAGCTGGACACGCTATTTTCTGGCGCGGGAATTGCGTAAATCACTGAAGCCGGAGCGACGACACAGATGAAACTGACGCCTGTTATTGCTGCACTGCGTGCCCGCTGTCAGTATTTTGAAAACCGGGTTGCAGGCGCGGCCCAGTTCAAAAATCTGCCGGAGGTCGGAAAGCTGAAACTCCCGGCGGCATATGTGGTACCGGGGGATGATTCTCCGGGAGAAAACAAAAGCCAGACCGACTACTGGCAGGAGCTGAAAGAGGGCTTCTCCGTGGTTGTCATACTGAGTAACGGGCGTGATGAGCGCGGTCAGTTTGCCTCGTATGATGTGGTGGACGATGTCCGGCAGATGCTCTTTAAGGCCCTGCTGGGCTGGAACCCGGAAGCGTGCGGTAACCCGATTACCTATGACGGCGGCACGCTGCTGGATCTGAATCGTCATGAGCTGATTTATCAGTTCGATTTTTCGGTCATCAGCGAGCTTACCGAAGACGATACCCGCCAGCAGGATGACCTGAACAGTCTGGATGAACTGCAAACGCTGGCGATTGATGTTGATTATCTCGAGCCCGGTAACGGGCCTGACGGCGATATCGAACATCACACCGAAATAACCCTTCCTTCCTGAGGATCCTCATGTTTGTCAAACCTGTTAAAGGGCGGTCAGTTCCTGACCCTGCCCGCGGCGACCTTTTGCCCGCCGAAGGGCGAAATGTTGACGAGAACAACTACTGGCTGCGCCGTGAAGCAGCGGGTGATATCCGGCGCGTGAATAAAAAGGTGAATACCGATGACGATAAGCTTTAACACCATTCCGTCGAATACGCTGGTTCCGTTGTTTTATGCGGAAATGGATAACTCGGCGGCGAATACTGCACAGGACAGCGGAGCGTCGCTGCTGATTGGTCATGCCAATAACGGTGCAGAGATTGTTGCCAACAGTCTGGTGCTGATGCCGTCGGCAGACTATGCACGCCAGATTTGTGGTGCGGGAAGTCAGCTGGCGCGTATGGTTGAGGCTTATCGCCAGACCGACCCGTTTGGCGAGTTGTATGTGATTGCCGTTCCTGAATCCACGGGCGCGGCGGCAACGGTTACGCTGACGGTGACAGGGGCGGCAACCGAAACCGGCACGGTGAATGTTTATGTGGGACGTACCCGCGTGCAGGCACCGGTGACCAATGGCGATAACGTCGCGACGATTGCCAGCAGTATCCAGGATGCCATCAATGCCGTTCCGACCCTGCCGTTTACGGCCTCATCTTCGGCAGGCGTGGTCACACTGACCGCGCGTCATAAGGGGCTTTGCGGGAATGAAATTCCTGTCAGCCTCAATTACTACGGCTTTGGTGGGGGCGAAGTGCTGCCAGCGGGCGTACAGATTGCTGTGGCGACGGGTACCGCCGGAACGGGCGCTCCGGTTCTCACCGGTGCGGTGGCTGCAATGGCGGATGAGCCGTTTGATTATATCGGTCTGCCGTTCAACGACACGGCCTCCGTTAACACGCTGGTGACCGAGATGAACGATACCAGCGGTCGCTGGAGCTATGCGCGTCAGCTGTATGGTCATGTGTATACGGCAAAGACCGGCACGCTGTCAGAACTGGTGACCGCAGGTGACCAGTTTAACCAGCAGCACATTACCCTGGCGGGATACGAAAAAGAAACCCAGACACCTGCCGACGAGCTGGCGGCAAGCCGTACCGCCCGCGCAGCGGTGTTTATCCGCAACGATCCGGCACGTCCCACGCAGACCGGTGAGCTGGTGGGTATGCTGCCTGCGCCGAAGGGGAAACGGTTCACGATGACCGAACAACAGACCCTGCTGTCTCATGGCGTGGCAACGGCGTATGTCGAAAGTGGGGTACTGCGCATTCAGCGTGATGTCACCACGTACAGGAAAAACGCTTACGGGGTTGCGGATAACAGCTACCTCGACAGCGAGACGCTGCATACCAGTGCGTATGTACTGCGCAAACTGAAATCCGTCATTACCAGTAAGTACGGGCGTCACAAGCTTGCCAGCGACGGTACCCGCTTTGGTCCCGGTCAGGCGATTGTCACCCCGGCGGTGATCAAAGGGGAACTGCTGGCAACCTACCGTCAGCTTGAGCGTGCGGGGATCGTGGAAAACTACGAACTGTTTAAGCAGTACCTGGTTGTGGAGCGTGATGCCAGCGATCCGAACCGCCTGAACACGCTGTTCCCGCCTGACTATGTTAACCAGTTGCGTGTCTTTGCCGTGGTTAACCAGTTCCGTCTTCAGTATTCAGAGGAGTCTGCATAATGGCCCGTATCGGGGGAACCTGTTATTTCAAAATTGACGGTCAGCAGCTATCGCTGACCGGCGGCATTGAGGTGCCCATGAACAGGACGGTCAATGATGACATCATCGGCCTGGACGGTTCAGTGGACCGCAAGGAAACTCACCGTGCGCCTTATGTCAAAGGGACCTTCAAGGTGCCGAAGAATTTTCCGGTGAGCAAAATCACCTCGTCTGATGAGATGACCATCACTGCCGAGCTGGCGAACGGTCAGGTCTATGTATTGTCGTCCGCCTGGCTGCACGGCGAAGCGAACCATAATGCCGAAGAAGGCACGGTTGATCTTGAGTTCCACGGTGAAGAAGGGGATTACCAGTAATGAAAGAGCTTGAGTTAAAGAAACCGATTATCGCTCATGGTGAGACACTCTCCGTACTGGAGTTTGATGAACCCACCGGGAAGGATGTCCGCGAGCTGGGGTATCCCTACCAGATGAATCAGGATGAGTCCGTCAGACTTCTGGCGCATGTGGTATCGAAATACATTGTGCGGCTGGCGAAAGTGCCGCAAAACTCTGTCGACCAGATGTCTCCGGCAGACCTGAATGCAGCGGCGTGGCTTGTGGCTGGTTTTTTCCTCCAGGCCTGACGGCTGAATACCTCACTGATCGCTTCTTTGACTGCGCCAGCTACTGGCGCATTAATCCCTTCGAATTGCTGAATATGCCGATCAGTGAAATTCCCTTGCTGGTCAGTCAGGCAAACAGGATAGAGCAGGAGAAACGCACACATGGCTGAATTTGAGCTTAAGGCGTTGATCACCGGTGTCGACAGGCTTTCTCCCGCGCTGTCGAAAATACAAAAGAAAATCCGGGGATTTAAACGCCAGGCGGAAGAAGCGTCACAGGGTGGGCTGGCGCTTGGTGGCGGACTGGCTGCGGGTCTGACGCTTTCCCTGAAATCTTATGCCGATCAGGAAAACGCCGCCACCGGGCTGAAAGTTGCCATGATGGATGCGAACGGTGAGGTCGGAAAGAGCTTTCAGGACATCAATAAACTGGCTATTGGTCTGGGTAACCAGCTACCCGGTACAACGGCTGATTTTCAGAACATGATGCAGATGCTGGTGCGTCAGGGGATCCCGGCAGAAAACATTCTTGGCGGTGTGGGTAAAGCGACAGCTTATCTTGCGGTACAACTGAAAAAAACACCGGAAGCGGCTGCCGAGTTTGCCGCAAAGATGCAGGATGCTACCGGAACGGCGTCAGAAGACATGATGGGGCTGTTCGACACTATCCAGAAGGCGTTTTATCTGGGCGTTGACGATACCAACATGTTGTCCTTCTTCACTAAAACCAGTTCTGTTCTGAAGATGGTGAACAAGGACGGTCTTCAGGCTGCACAGAGCCTTGCCCCCATCAGCGTCATGATGGATCAGATGGGGATGAACGGGGAGTCGGCAGGTAATGCCCTGCGAAAAGTTATCCAGTCCGGATTAAGCGTTAAGAAAATCAGGGACGTCAATAAAATCATGGCCCGCCAGAAACTCGGGGTACAGCTCGATTTTACTGATGGCAAAGGGAGTTTTGGCGGTCTTGATAACATGTTCAGGCAACTGGCAAAGCTGCGAAAACTGACCGACGTTAAGCGAACCGGTGTACTTAAGGCAATATTTGGTGATGATGCCGAAACCCTTCAGGTGGTCAATGCTCTGATCGATAAAGGAAAGAATGGTTACGATCAGATCCAGCAGAAGATGCATAAACAGGCCAGCCTGAATAAACGTGTTCAGGCCCAGCTTGGTACGCTGTCCAACCTGTGGGAGGCAATGACGGGGACCGCAACTAACGGCCTTGCGGCTATTGGTGGCGCATTTTCTGGTGACGCCAAAAATATCACGCAATGGCTGGGGGAGTTAGGGGAAAAATTCACGAAGTTTGCGGATGAAAATCCCCGGGTTATTCGCGGCGTCGTCGGGCTTGCTGCCGGTCTTGCGATTCTGAAACTGGGATTGATGGGCGTGGGCAGTGCCATCAGTATCGTCAGCAGGATCATGTCGATGACGCCGATTGGCATGATTGCGACGGCGATTGCCCTGGCTGCGGGATTAATTATCACTAACTGGGATGTTGTCGGACCTTATTTTAAGAAACTCTGGGAAACCATTAGTCCTTATTTTGAGGCTGGCTGGGAACTTCTGAAGAAGGTTTTTGCCTGGTCGCCGCTGGGGATGGTGATCAATAACTGGGGACCGGTTGTTAAGTGGTTTCAGGATATGTGGGATAAGCTGAAGCCGATTATTGAATGGTTTACCGACAGTTCCGGTGACACGGTCGATGCCATTAACTCGGCGCAGTGGGGCGCGGGTGCTTATGATGCTTATGAGACGGGAATACCGCCACGGGGATACACTCCTTATCCGGAGGTGGATCCGGCTCAGGCAAACAACGCCTCCGGTGCCACAGGCTCGAATCCCTTCATGATTAATAAAGCTACCGCGCCAAAAGTTGATGGTGAGATCAAGGTATCATTTATAAATATGCCACCAGGTATGCGGGTTACGGAAACACGCTCCAGTGGCATTGATATAAATCACGATGTTGGCTATACCCGATTTTGGTAGCCAGGATTCCCCTCACAGGTATTGCTGGTTGTAAGTCATAAATAGAGTGATAGAATTAATGCACATTTAGAAAAATGTTAATAGGCGAAAAATGAAAGGCTATATCACAGCAAGTGTAATTCTTGGAGCAGCGGCTATTTTTTCATCTCTCATAATCTCTGGCAACATCTCCTTTAAAGATGAACATATTATTCAGTTATCTGGAGGAGCCATAAAACTTGGTGATGTTTATAAAGAAAATAAATTGATAAGTGCAAAGATTATTTTTCCAGATAATCAGGGTGAACAGATTCTTGTTGTCGACGGCAATCCTGAAAACTTTAAGGAGGATTTTCAGGAGAAATTAAATAAAGTAATAAAAACTTTAAATGCGTCAAAGAAAAAAGATGAAGAGAAAGTTAGCCTGGATAATTTAAGTGTTATTGAAGAGTCTAAACTAGAGCTCGTTTCTGCGGTGCGTTACTCTGCTCAGTATGTTCCTATGTTTACTCTGACGCTGGACAAAAAAGAAATTACCATGCCTAAAAATACGGTAATATTTCCATTTGCCAGCGATGAAACAGCTAAGTATTTAAATGAACAACAGCAAAAGTATAAAGATTCGTTGTTTCTGACTCGCTAATTAATAAAATTCATTACAAGGCCACCTTCTAATAGGTGGCTTTTTAATTTTCGGAGTATATATGACGTGGAAAGACAGGCTTCAGGATGCGTCATTTCGAGGTGTGCCGTTTAAGGTTGAAGAAGAAAGTGCGGGAACTGGCCGTCGTGTGGAAACGCACGAATACCCGAACCGCGACAAACCCTATACCGAAGACCTGGGGAAAATTACTTTCCGCCCGTCCATCACGGCTTATGTGGTGGGAGATGACTGCTTTGACCAGCGCGATCGCCTGATTGACGCGCTGAATAAACCCGGTCCCGGCACGCTTGTCCATCCGACTTACGGTGAGCTGAAAGTCTGTGTTGACGGAGAAGTTCGGGTCAGCACATCGAAGAGTGAAGGACGTATTGTCCGCTTTGACCTGAAGTTTGTCGAAGCAGGAGAACTCTCTTACCCCACATCAGGTGCGGCGACGGCGCAGGCGCTGATGTCATCCTGTTCTGCACTGGATGACTGCATCAGTAACAGCTTCAGCGGTTTTAGTATCGATGGCGTGGCGGATTTTGTGCAGAACGACGTCGTCGGTAATGCCAGCACAATGCTTGGGTATGTTTCTGATGCGATGAAAGTGGTGGATTCTGCCGTATCGGATGCCGCCAGGCTGTTGCAGGGGGATATCTCGGTACTTCTGCCGCCGCCATCGTCAGGCAAAAATTTCGTTGAGCAGGTGCAGAAAATGTGGCGTACCGGGAAACGCCTTTATGGTAACGCCAGCGACCTGGTCACGATGATCAAAACGCTTTCTGGTGTCAGCCTCGGCAGCGATTTGCAACCGCGCGGCGTCTGGAAAATGGACAGTAAAACCACCGCCACAGCGACGCAGCAGCGTAACATGGTTGCCAGCACCCTTCGTACGACTGCAATCAGCGAAGCGGCGTATGCCGTTACCCGATTGCCTGCGCCAACAACTTCTGCGGTGATGCAGAATGCCGCAGTGGGGCAGTCAACAACACCCGCGCAGAGCTCCGGCTGGCCTGCCGTCACGCATCCGGTGCTGAACAATGCACCGGCGGTGAAAAACACGGTTGACCTGCCAACGTGGGAAGAACTGACCGACATTCGCGACACACTGAATATGGCAATTGATAAGGAGTTGTCCCGTACAACCAGTGATGCGCTGTTTCTGGCGCTGCGCCGGGTGAAAGCAGATCTGAATGCGGATATCAACACGCGCCTTGAACAGTCTGCTCGGATCATTCAGCGCACGCCGGATGAGGTTTTACCCGCGCTGGTGCTGGCGGCGACCTGGTTTGATAACGCGGCGCGTGACGCGGACATTATCCGGCGTAATGCCATTACGCATCCCGGCTTTGTGCCGGTGATCCCTCTGAAGGTGCCAGTGCAATGAACGACAATGTCACGCTACGGGTAAATGGCCGGGAGTGGAATGGCTGGACATCGGTGCGCATCGGTGCCGGTATTGAACGGCTGGCGCGGGATTTCAGCGTGGAGATCACCCGCCAGTGGCCGGGAGATGAGGGTATCACCACGCTTCAGCCGCGCATTAAAAATGGTTCAAAAGTGGAAGTGCTGATTGGTGATGAGCTGGTGATCACCGGCTGGGTGGAGGCGACCCCCGTTCGTTACGATGCCCGTTCGGTCAGCACCGGTATTGCCGGACGTAGTCTGACTGCTGACCTGATTGACTGTGCAGCCGAACCGACACAGTTTAACGGACGATCGCTGGTACAGATTGCGCAGGCGCTTGCTGCGCCTTTCGGCATTGAGGTGGTGAACAACGGTGCGCCGTCGGGTGTTATTCCTGACGTCCAGCCCGATCACGGTGAAACGGTGATTGAGGTAATCAACAAAATACTCGGTCAGCAGCAGGCACTGGCTTACGACGACCCGCACGGCAGGCTGGTGATTGGTGGTATTGGCTCAACGCGGGCACATACTGCGCTGGTACTCGGGGAAAACATCCTTTCCTGCGATACGGAGAAGAGTATCCGGGAGCGGTTTTCTGTTTACCAGGTGGCGGGGCAGCGTGCCGGAAACGACGATGATTTCGGTGAGGCCACCACCACCGCGCTGCGGGCCCGCACAGAGGACGCATTTATTGCCCGTTACCGTCCGATGTATATCAGGCAGACAGGGCAGGCTACGGGGGCAGGCTGTATTGCCCGTGCGGACTTTGAAGCCCGACAACGGGCGGCGCGGACGGATGAAACCACCTATGTGGTGCAGGGCTGGCGACAGGGTAACGGTACGCTGTGGCAGCCCAACCAGCGGGTGATTGTCTTTGATCCGGTCTGTGGTTTCGACAATACCGAACTGCTTGTTTCGGAAGTCACGTTTACTCAGGACCAGAACGGCACCCTGACGGAAATCCGTGTCGGCCCGCCTGATGCTTATCTGCCTGAACCCGAAGCCCCCGGCGCGCGGAAAAAGAAAAAAGCCAGAGTACAGGAGGACCCGTTCTGATGAGGACGATTGAAGCCATGCAGCGACAACTCCTCGGCCTGATTGGGCGAGCCGTGGTGAAAAGCATCAGTGCCGCCACGAAATGTCAGACCGTGGATGTGTTCCTGATTGCCGGTGAACCCAAAGCCGGGGTTGAACATCTTGAACCCTACGGTTTTACCGCAAGGGCAAACAGCGGTGCGGAAGCGGTGGTGTTGTTTCCGGATGGCGACCGTTCTCATGCGGTGGTTGTTACGGTGTCGGACCGTCGCTACCGCCTGAAAGGGCTGCAGACGGGTGAGGTGGCTGTCTATGACGATCAGGGGCAGTCCGTGACGCTGACCCGGGAGGGGATCGTGGTGGACGGTGCAGGTAAAACGATCACGTTTCGCAATGCACCTGAAGCACGTTTTGAAATGGACCTGGAAGTGACAGGACAGGTGAAAGACCTGTGCGACTCCGGCGGCACCACCATGTCAGCGATGCGGCTTGCCTATAACGGGCATAGTCACAGAGAGAACGGTCAGGGCAGTAACACCGACAAACCGGATAAAGCGATGGAGGCATGATGGAACTGTGGCTGACGGTGAACGGTAAACGCACCTGCGCCAGCGCACCGCTGGATCCGCTGACCCGCGCCGTGGTGATTTCCCTGTTTACCTGGCGGCGGGCGGAGCCTGATGACAACGCCGACGTCCCGATGGGATGGTGGGGGGATACCTGGCCTGCGGTACAGAATGACCGTTACGGCTCCCGACTGTGGCTGCTTCAGCGCAGCAAACTGACCAATCAGCTGGTGCAGACGGTAAGGGGGTATATCCGCGAATGCCTGCAATGGATGATTGATGATGGCGTGGTGTCCCGTATTGATCTGGATATCCGCCGCACCGGGATTAATGAACTGGGTAACAGTATCACTCTCTGGCGTCGTGACGGACCGGTAATGATTTCTTTTGATGATCTGTGGAGTGCGATAACGCATGGCGGACAGTGAATTTCAGCGCCCGACGCTGGCAGAAAATATCAGTATGCTCCGTAACGATTTATTCGCCAGGCTGGACGTCAGCGACACGCTCCGGCGCATGGATGAAGACGTGCGGGCAAAGGTGTATGCGGCGGCGCTGCATACGGTTTACGGTTACATCGATTATCTGGCAATGAACATGCTGCCTGACCTGTGCGATGAGTCCTGGCTGGCGCGACATGCTGCGATGAAACGGTGTCCGCGCAAGGGGGCCACGGCTGCCAGCGGGTATATGCGCTGGGAAGGTGTCAGCGATGGCCTGAAGGTGACTGCCGGGAGCGTGATTCAGCGCGATGACCTGGTTCAGTACACGGCAACTGCTGATGCAACCAGCTCCGGTGGTGTCCTGCGCGTGCCGATCACTTGCTCAAGTGCAGGCGCGGTCGGTAACGCTGACGACGGTACGGCATTAATCCTGGTCACGCCGGTGAATGGTCTGCCGTCTTCCGGTGTTGCAGATACTCTGACTGGCGGATTCGATACTGAAGATCTGGAAACGTGGCGCGCCCGCGTCATTGAGCGGTATTACTGGACGCCGCAGGGCGGGGCTGACGGGGACTATGTCGTCTGGGCTAAAGAAGTGCCCGGCATTACCCGCGCATGGACATACCGTCACTGGATGGGAACGGGAACTGTCGGTGTGATGATTGCCAGCAGTGACCTGATTAATCCCATTCCGGAAGAATCAACGGAAACGGCGGCAAGACAACATATCGGGCCACTGGCCCCGGTGGCAGGCTCTGATTTGTATGTGTTCAGGCCGGTGGCACATACGGTGGATTTTCATATCCGCGTGACGCCGGACACACCGGAAATACGGGCTGCCATCACCGCGGAGTTGCGTTCGTTCCTGCTGCGTGATGGTTATCCGCAGGGAGAACTGAAGGTATCGCGTATCAGTGAGGCGATTTCCGGTGCGAACGGGGAATACAGCCATCAGTTGCTTACACCGGCAGACAATATCTCCATTGCAAAAAATGAACTGGCGGTACTGGGGACGATTTCATGGACGTGACAAACGATGATTACATCCGTCTGTTGTCGGCACTGTTGCCCCCCGGTCCGGCGTGGTCAGCCAGCGATCCGGCGATTGCCGGTGCGGCACCGTCATTAACCCGCGTTCATCAGCGTGCGGATGCCCTGATGCGGGAGCTGGATCCGCGCACCACCACTGAACTGATAAACCGCTGGGAGAGTCTGTGCGGTCTGCCGGATGAATGTATTCCCGCAGGGACACAGACCCTTCGCCAGCGTCAGCAACGGCTGGATGCGAAGGTTAACCTGGCGGGCGGCATCAACGAGAATTTTTATCTTGCACAGCTTGCTGCCCTGGGCAGACCAGACGCTACCATCACGCGATACGACAAAAGCACGTTCACCTGCTCATCGGCCTGTACTGACGCGGTGAATGCGCCGGAATGGCGGTATTACTGGCAGGTCAACATGCCAGCCGCCACAAACACCACCTGGATGACATGTGGCGATCCCTGTGATTCCGCGCTGCGTATCTGGGGCGACACCGTTGTCGAATGTGTGCTTAACAAACTCTGCCCGTCGCATACCTACGTAATTTTTAAATATCCGGAGTAATCCATGCATCGTATAGACACGAAAACCGCGCAGAAGGATAAGTTCGGCGCGGGTAAGAACGGTTTTACCCGTGGTAACCCCCAGACTGGCACACCTGCCACCGATCTGGATGATGACTACTTTGATATGTTGCAGGAAGAACTCTGCAGCGTGGTGGAGGCATCCGGTGCCAGCCTGGAGAAGGGGCGAAACGACCAGTTGCTTACCGCGCTTCGTGCTCTGCTGTTAAGCCGCAAGAATCCGTTTGGTGATATCAAATCGGATGGCACGGTGAAAACGGCTCTCGAAAACCTTGGTTTGGGAGAAGGCTCAGCATTACCCGTTGGTGTGCCTGTTCCGTGGCCTTCAGCCACTCCGCCAACAGGCTGGCTGAAATGCAATGGTGCGGCTTTTTCTGCTGAAGAATACCCGGAACTGGCAAAGGCTTACCCGACCAATAAATTGCCTGATTTACGCGGTGAATTTATTCGTGGCTGGGATGATGGACGTGGAGTGGATGCGGGGCGAGCCTTGCTAAGTCTTCAGAATGACTCTTTTGAAGCTCACAGGCATGAGTCCTTTTTTTACGCGGGTATTTCACGCAATGAAACACCATTAAAAAATCTTCCAAGTTCAGACGAGATGCTGACTTTAAGTTCCACAACTAATGCCTTGTCCCCGGACAGTATTGATGCCACCAATTCGTTAATTGGTAATGATGATTACAACTGTCTGATTGAAGGAAATAAAAATAACAAACGAACGGCAACGGGGTTGAGTACCAGTATTGTCGGTGCAGCAGAGACACGCCCACGTAATATTTCATTTAATTACATTGTGAGGGCTGCATGATGTATAACGCCATCTTAAATAATAAATTTATTGCCACAAAGGCAGGAGAGATTACCGTTTATAACTATGACAGTGAGACACGGGAGTATATTTCTGCATCAACTGAATATCTTGCTGTGGGTGTCGGTATCCCTGCATATTCCTGTTTAGATGCTCCTGACACACATAAGGTTGGTTATGCAATCTGCCGTTCGGCAGATTTAAACTCATGGGAATATGTGCCAGACCATCGCGGTGAAGTTGTCTATAACACCGAAACGGGAGAATCAAAAGAAATCACAGCTCCGGGTGATTACCCTGAAAATACAACCACTATCGTCCCGTTAACGCCATACGATAAATGGGATGGTGAGAAATGGGTGACAGATACTGAGGCACAGCATAGTGCCGCAGTAGACGCGGCAGAAGCACAGCGCCAGTCGCTGATTGATGCTGCAATGGCTTCCATCAGTCTGATTCAACTGAAATTACAGGCCGGGCGGAAGCTGACGCAGGCAGAAACAACCCGATTTAACGCCGTGCTGGATTACATTGACGCGGTGACGGTAACAGATACCAGCACCACGCCGGATGTCATCTGGCCTGAACTGCCGGAGGCGTAGGCCATTCAATATCGGGTGCTGTTGAAGTATCAACACGCATCAGCAGCACACGGTATTTCTTCCATTCGGTGAGAGTTGAAGTTTCTTCATCAGTTGCGATATCAGCATCAACAGCATCCTGACGCCAGGATATTTCACTGTCAGCTTTTTCCCGTAATTGGGATTTTTTAACTTCAGCAATAGCTATTAATTCCTTTTTGGTCGGCTGAGGAATATCTATCAGTGCTGGTTTTCCATTCAGTGTTCCAATCTGTTTTCCTGGTGGAATATCCGTAAATAACTTTTTATGTTCTTCCTCACTGACTATTACACCATCATCAGGCCACAGACCTGATGCCTCAAATTTTTCTTTCTCCGATATGGGGAAAAAGCCATTTGCTTTAGCGCTCCATACGTACATATCAATACCCCACCGCTATAATGTCCACATTAAATCCCCCGGGACCTGCCTGCCAGATGCTGGCCCCTGTTAATGATTTTGTTTGATGAACAACCGCCACATTTGCTGGCGATTGTGTTTCAGTTGTTACAGTACCGATATCATTCCAGTTAATTGAGATGGAATAGTTCGTTGTTGTAAACGACCGGGGGAAAGTTATGTGTCTTACATTGGTGCCGACAGGAAATCCAAGATAAACACGCTGAATTATCATTCCTCCAGGTAACATAACCCAGTTAGCACCTTCTCCCAAACCAACGTTTATGAAAATGCAGAAATAACGAGCAAATGGCATCATTCCTGCTTTTGTCAGAGGGATCCACTATGCTTATTGGCTATGTACGCGTATCAATAAATGACCAGAACACAGATCTACAACGTAATGCGTTGAACTGTGCAGGATGCGAGCTGATTTTTGAAGACAAGATAAGCGGTACAAAGTCCGAGAGCCTAGGGCTGACAGTGCTGTTCTTGATGCAAATTAAAGGATTTAATAGTGAGTTGCGGCCTTACTAATGTAAGGCCGCTATAATCATTTTATTAATTGCATTAATCGTATTTTGGCCATACTTTCAATGCAATTTCCCCCAACTTTTTACCTCGCTCCAGTATTTCACTCTCATCCCATTTATCCTTAAGTATAAGTGGTATGTTCAGTCGTAGATTGGTGTGGACGATGAGAGCATCACGTTTTTTCAGAAATACAGCATTCTGAACGGAACGGTTTACGCTAAGGTTAAGCAAAGTTAGATTTCCCAACGTAGCTATCGCTTGTTGCCGTTTCCTTACCAGTAGCTGTTCAGGGGTAAGATCGGTTCCAGACAGAACAATTTGGTTCATTACCGTAGCATCTGAATTTGTCACCATATGACCATTTTCGAGAGGCCAACAGGAATACCAACTTTGAGGCATAAGATGATCGATATCGAGATTAGAAAGATTTGGAACATCAGGCTTTTCTGTCTTCACTTGGCGACAAAGTTCTCTTTCAAGTTCCGTTAACATTGAGCGCATTTTCGGTGCGTCGAGCCTGCCAGGATAAAGTGGAGCATTGATGCAAGCGTTGAGAAATTCTGAGTCCCCAGGCCAACGTGAGGCTTCGCCATTTAAGCTATTGAGGATATTACGTAACTCAATACTGGAAATTTCCGTTTTAGACAAGTGTCGCAATACATTCATAAATACATTGTTGTAATTCTTTGGCGTCAGGCCACATACGGATCTTCGTACTACGTAGGAGACAAGATCATTATACATGGCTGCTTTCTCATCATCGGCGATGTTAGCTATCGAAATGAACAAAGCAAGCGGATAGAGTGTCGTCACATCATAGGCTGCGATGCGATGTCCAAAGTGTGAGATGGGGGTTGTGCCAAAACCACCAACCAATTCTTTATATTGTGATGCATATTGTTTGAGGCGCTTTACTTGCAGATCTGCTCGTTGTGAAGGCAAGTCCTTACTTACATAATCACGATACTCATTGTAAAGGCGAGACAGATCAATTTCACGCTGCCTTTCTGATTGCAATGTCGCATGTACAAGCCACTCCATGCGTGGTTTATTAATACGTCCACGGCGTTGCTTTTCCGACCAGTATTTATCTTCAAAGATCTTCCACTCATTTTCATATAATTCAATAGTATTAATATTTTCATGCTCAGCGCACATAAAGATATAGTTGCGAATAAGATCCGTTGCATGAAGTTCCGCTCCTCGCCCATTTAATGTTTCAAAAATTATTTGGGCATCATCTTCAGCTTCGAGAAATATGCTTACCAGTTTCAGATCCGTCAAGACAGCCTCAATTAGTGCTACAGCATTTTCTTGTGGTGAGCGGTTTTCTATTTTAATCCATTTTATAAAGGCTTCAGTAAAAAACCATAATGCCTCTAGTGACGGCGGGTGGTTGAAATGTTTACGTAACGTACCATGTTGCGTGAAGCTATCAGAAAATACATTACGGAGATCGTCAATATTATCAACATTAAGACTTTGAATAAAATGAGTTTGATCTCGAAAAGTTGGCCACAGTTTGAAGCATTCTACCTTTTTATTTCTCATCGTTGCTTCGTTTGTATTTTTCAAGCAAGTCAATACTAACCCTTCCAGTTCAGAAAGGCCTGTAGCACGCAATGATAATCGAATGGATGCCAGAATATATTGAAGAGTGGTTAAACGTTGCTGGCCGTCAATAATATGTATGGTATCTACACCTAACAAGCTGTTTTTGAGTTGAGGTTCCAGCACCACCGCGCCGAGGAAATGAGGGGTTGGTTTTGTTCCCGAAAGTCGGCTCTGTGCTTTTTCGAAGATATCCTCCAGCAAAGCTGACCATTGGTTTCGTTGCGTCCATACGTAGGCACGTTGATAGAATGGAACACGATATTGTCGTTGATTTTGGAAAATTTGCTGGATGGTTAGCGTTTCGGATTTCATTGTTTACCTATAAATAACATTAAGTGACATTCTACAAGAGTAAGAAATTCATCTGAGTCAGAACAATCATTTTTATGTAGTTATGATACAGTGTATTTGTTACTGGTGAAGTAAAAATAAGAAACCCCGCTTTTGAATGCTGACGCGCTACGGTTTCATTGGATATTTTTTGTCTCTCCTCCATCCCGTTGGTGTTCTGTTTAGACTGATAACTTGCTGTTTTAATTGATATTAGTTTCTTGCGCCGCCCAATCATGGTTGGTGGGTTGGTGGGTTGGTGGGTTGGTGGGAGTTAAATCCACATTGGTATGAATAACATAGAATATGAATTAGTGTTTCAGAATTGCTTCAGCCATCACTTTTTAATACGTTCAATTTGAATGTTTATTTCCGAAACAATTTTTTCAGGTTTCAGTCCCTCGTTAGATTGCACAAAATCTCTAATTTGCATCATTCGATGTGCACAAATTTGTAATTCGCTATAAACACTTAGCTCGTCAGATTCATTTTGAGATTGTTCACCTGTTTAAAATTCTACATAAGTATGTGGCGGATTGTGATAAACACGAGAAATCGGGGTTGGCCACCATTCCTCACCGGTCACTACGTCCGCATCGAATAGTACAGTTTTGTCAATTTCCATTAATTTCTGGATAAGAACAGAAGTTTTCAAGCGAACCTCCATTTTGCCATAAAGTGGTTATCAAAACGCTACGTAAACTATACAAAATCAGCGAGTTATGGTGAAGGTAAAAAAACAAGTTTAGATGTTCGTTAAGTATAAAATTGTTTTAATTCAATTGGATATAATAATTTTCTAAATCTAATGCTGCGCCATATGGGTTGGACTGAAGCGGCTGACCTGATTGTTAAAGGTATGGAAGGCGCAATCAATGCCAAGACCGTAACTTATGACTTCGAACGTCTGATGGAAGGCGCTAAGCTGCTGAAATGTTCAGAGTTTGG